>Ga0180222_1003157_pt1 | contig 11201 bp, 10 predicted proteins | sample eDN5th37CKraftOP_FD_151336 | JGI IMG/M metagenome (GOLD analysis project Ga0180222, IMG submission 151336) | Enriched Organic Plus compost microbial communities from Emeryville, California, USA - eDNA 5th pass 37_C Kraft OP (version 2) (version 2) ... | reverse complement strand
ACCCCTCGAGCACCCGACCCACACAACCACAGCCACGGCCGCCAAGCGGACGCGCCTGACCACGCCCGCTTGACAAACCGACGCCCATATCAGCGCAGCCGCACGATCGGGCCGGGCGCGTCGCCGACGACCACGCGGTAGCGCCCCGGCCCGGGCAGCCCGATCTTGTAGCGGCGCGTCGTGCCCAGCCGCGTCTGGCCGACGCGCGTCCAGCGGTCGCCGGTGCGCCGCTGCAGGACGACGGGCGTGCCGGGCGCGGCCGGATAGGCGGAGCCGACGACGCGCGGCCCGCGCAGGCCGGCGCGGGCGATCGTCGCGCCGCCGGCGCTCGACCCGCCGCCGGCGGGCGCCTCGTCCTCGGCGGGCGCGGGCGCGTCGGTCTCGGCCGGCACCTCGACCTCGGCGGTCGCGGCGTTGAACGACATCCACGTGTCGCGCAGCCCGAAGCGGCTGCGCAGCTGGTCGCCGGTGACGGTCGTGGTCCCGCCGGTGCCGACGACCACGGCGCGCAGCACGCGCGGCGAGGCGCCGCGCTTCGTCACGCGGATGCCCTTCAGCCGGCCCTTGACGAGCGAGCCGAGCTTGCTCGTCGCGGCCGCGCGCGACATGCGGATCGGTCCCCAGCGGTGGTAGGGCGAGAGGTCGTCGTAGGGGTCGGGGACGCCGCGCAGGTACGGCTGCGGCTCGGCGCCCGGCCACACGTTCTCGACGTTCTCGGTGTGGCCGCCGGACGTCGAGAAGAAGTAGCTCGTGATCGGCTTGCCCTTGTAGGTGACGACCTGCCCGGCGGTCGCGTTGACGGCCTTGTTGGTGTTGGGGTGCTCGCCGACCACGCCGCGGTACACCTGCGAGCGCGTGTCCGGGTACTGGTCCCAGCCCTTCTCGCCGCCGCGGCTGGTGGTGATCGCGTAGCCGCGCGCCGCGACCGCCTGCGCGCGCAGCGCGGCGGCCGGCCACGACGGGATCGCCTCGTTGGCGATCACGCCGGCCACGTACTGCTCGAGGCCGACGGCGTTGATCGCCAGCACCTCGCCCATCGAGCCGGGGCGGAACTCGAACCAGCCGCGGTAGGTGCCGTTGGGGACGCCGTTGCCGGCCGTGCCGAGCAGCTTGATCGGCTCGTCGGCGGCGTTGGTGACGCGCAGCGGCGCCTTGAAGCGCGCGAGCGTGCGGCCCCGGTCGCTGAGCAGCGCCACCTGGTCGCCGGACGCCTTCGCCCCGTACGTGCGCGCGGGATCGAGCTCCTTGGTGCCGGCGTGCGTGGCGTTCGTGAAGCGCGCCGTCTGCGGCGACTGCAGCAGGACCCGCACGACCGTGTCCGCGGGCGCCTGGCCGATCTCGGTGCCCTGGAAGTAGTGCGCGAGGATCCGCGGGTGGTCCCAGCCCTGCTTCGCCATCCCGGCCGCGCCGTACTGGCTCATGCCGATGCCGTGGCCGAAGCCGGCGCCGTTGATCGTCAGCGTCGCCGCGGCGCCGGCGGGCGCGGCGGCGGCGAGCGTGGCGGCGACGGCGAGGAGCGGGACGGTACGACGCATTCGGCCTTGGGAACTCACGGGATGGTCGGGAGTTTCGGTCGAGGGAGTAGGGTCCCGGGCGGATGAGCACGCGGCGCGCGTCGGACCTGTTCGTCGAATGCCTCGAGGCCGAGGGCGTGCGGCACGTCTTCGGCATCCCCGGCGAGGAGACCCTCGACCTCAACGAGTCGCTCGAGGACTCCACGGTCGCGTTCATCCCCGTCCGGCACGAGCAGGGCGGCGCCTACATGGCCGACATGGTAGGCAGGCTCACGGGCCGCGCCGGCGTCTGCCTCGGCACGCTCGGCCCGGGCGCGACGAACCTCGTCACCGCGGTCGCCGACGCCTACCTCGACCGCGCGCCGCTCGTCGCGCTCACCGGCCAGGGCGACCTGGAGCGCATGCACAAGGAGTCGCACCAGTACATCGACCTGGTCGACGTGATGCGGCCGATCACGAAGTGGAACGCGCGCGTGAACGCGCCGGACATCATCCCCGAGGTCGTCCGCAAGGCGTTCAAGATCGCCGAGTCCGAGAAGCCCGGCGCCACCCACCTGGAGCTGCCCGAGGACGTCATGGCGCAGGCGGTCGACGCACGGCCGCTGGAGCGCCGCCGGCCGGTGCAGCCCGAGCCGGGCGCGCGCGAGCTGCTGAAGGCCGCCGACGTCATCCGCGCCGCGCTCAACCCGGTGGTGCTGGCCGGCAACGGCGTCGTGCGCGCCGGCGCCGCGCCCGCGCTGCGGGAGTTCGCGCGCGCGACCGGCATCCCGGTCGCCGAGACGTTCATGGGCAAGGGCGTGCTCGACTACACCGACCCGCACGCGCTCGGCACGGTCGGCCTGCAGTCGCGCGACTACGCGATGGCCGGCTTCGAGGACGCCGACGTCGTCATCGCGGTCGGCTACGACCTCGTCGAGCACTCGCCCAAGCACTGGAACCCGCGCCGCGACAAGCGGATCGTCGTCATCGACTCCGTCCAGGCCGAGATCGACGCCTACTTCCAGCCCGAGGTCGAGCTCGTCGGCGACATCTACCACGTGCTCGCGCGCCTGGCCGAGGAGGGCCGCCACGTCCGCTTCGCCGACCGTCCCGGCGCGACGCAGCTGCGCGACGTGGTGCTCGGCCGCTTCGAGGCCGCCAAGGACGACGACGCGTTCCCGATGCAGCCGCCGCGCGTGCTGTGGGAGATCCGCCAGGCGCTGGGCCGCGACGACATCCTCGTCTCCGACGTCGGCCTGCACAAGCTGTGGATCGGGCGCATGTTCCCCGCGCACGAGCCGAACACCGTGCTCATCGCCAACGGCCTGGCCGGCATGGGCTTCGCGATCCCGTCGGCGATCGCGGCCAAGCTCGTGCACCCCGACCGCAAGGTCGTGACGGTCAACGGCGACGGCGGCGCGCTGATGAACTTCCAGGAGCTCGAGACGGCCGCGCGGCTGCGGACCCCGACCGTCAACGTCGTGTGGGAGAACCGCCAGTACGGCTCGATCGTGTGGAAGCAGGACAAGAAGTTCGGCCGCCACTTCGGCACCGACTTCACGAACCCCGACTTCGTGAAGCTGGCCGAGGCGTTCGGGCTGCCGGCCTGGCGATGCGAGGCCGTCGACGACTTCGGGCGTAGGCTTCGCCACGCCCTCACTCTTGACGTGCCCTCGGTGATCGTGGTCCCGATCGACTACTCGATCGACGTGGCGATGTCCGAGGAGCTGGGAACCGAAACGGTGGTGACATGAACATGGCCGCAACCGCGAGCGCATCCGAGCAGGCGATCCTCGACGCCGTGCCCAAGCAGCTGCTGATCGGCGGGCGCTGGGTCGACGGCTCGGCGGGGACCCTGGGGGTCGAGGATCCCGCGACGGGCGAGACGCTGTGCGAGATCGCCGACGCGTCGGTCGACGACGCCAAGGCGGCGCTGGGCGCCGCCGACGAGGCGTTCAGGACGTTCCGGGGCGTGGCGCCACGCGAGCGCGGCGACATCCTGCGCCGGGCGTACGAGGCGATCGTGGCGCGGGCCGACGAGCTGGCGCTGCTGATGACGATGGAGATGGGCAAGCCGCTGGCCGAGGCCAAGGCCGAGGTCACCTACGGCGCCGCGTTCCTGCGCTGGTACGCCGAGGAGGCGGTGCGCATCAACGGCCGCTTCACGGTCAACGAGGCGGGCGCGGGCCGGGTGCTGACGATGAAGCAGCCGGTGGGGCCGTGCCTGTTCATCACGCCGTGGAACTTCCCGCTGGCGATGGGCACGCGCAAGATCGGCCCGGCGATCGCGGCCGGCTGCTCGATGGTGGTCAAGCCGGCCAAGCAGACGCCGCTGTCGATGCTGATGCTGGCGAGGATCCTGGAGGAGGCGGGCCTGCCGGACGGCGTGCTGAACGTGGTGACGGCGTCGTCGAGCGGGTCGATCATGGAGCCGCTGATCAAGGATCCGCGACTGCGCAAGCTGTCGTTCACGGGCTCCACCGAGGTGGGCCGCACGCTGATCGCGCAGTCGGCCGATCAGGTGCTGAAGGTGTCGATGGAGCTGGGCGGCAACGCCCCGTTCCTGGTCTTCGAGGACGCCGATCTGGACGCCGCGGTCGACGGCGCGATGATCGCCAAGATGCGCAACGGCGGCGAGGCGTGCACGAGCGCCAACCGCTTCCACGTGCACGAGTCGGTGGCCGACGAGTTCGCGCGGCGGCTGGCGGAGCGGATCGGCGCGATGAAGGTCGGGCGCGGCACCGAGGACGGCGTGACGATGGGGCCGCTGATCGACGAGGCGCAGCGCTCCAAGGTGGCCGAGCTGGTCGACGACGCGGTCGGCAAGGGCGCGAAGGTGCTGTGCGGCGGCCGGCGGGTCGACGGGGCCGGCTACTTCTACGCGCCGACGGTGCTGGCGGACATCCCCGACGACGCGAACCTGCTGCGCGAGGAGATCTTCGGCCCGGTCGCCCCGGTGACGACGTTCGCGACCGAGGACGAGGCGATCGCGCGCGCCAACGACACCGAGTACGGCCTGGTCGCCTACGTCTACACGCAGGACGTCAACCGCGCGTTCCGGGTGATCGAGCGCCTCGACACCGGGATGATCGGCCTCAACCAGGGCCTGGTCTCCAACGCCGGCGCCCCGTTCGGCGGCTGGAAGCAGTCCGGCTTCGGGCGCGAGGGCGGCCCCGAGGGCATCGAGGAGTACCTCGAGACGAAGTACGTCGCCCTCAACGTGGGAAGCTAGGAACGCCCGCGGGGCTCCGGCCCGACATTGCTACGGTGGGCGGCGGCCCGGCGACGGGCCGCCGCATGCGTGACGCTCGCTGACATCCGCCCCGACTGACCGGCCGCCCCTGGGCGCGCCGCTCGCGGATGTCCCTCGTCCGACCGTCCCGCGTCCGCGAAGGAGCACCGCATGCCGTCGACCCTGCTCGACGCCCACCAGATCACCCGCCACCACGGCGAGCGCCTCGTGCTCGACGCCGTCGACCTGCGCGTGGACGCCGGCGAGCGGATCGCGCTCACCGGGCCCAACGGGGCCGGCAAGTCGACCCTGCTGCGCATCCTGGCCGGCGAAGAGCCTCCCGACGCCGGCGAGCTGCGGCGCTTCGGCACCGTCGGCCACCTGCCGCAGGTCGCCGGCGGCCCCCACGCGGAGGCGACCGCGCGCGAGGCGATCCTCGACCGCGCCGGCCTGGCCGCCGCCGCCCGGGAGCTCGAGCGGTGGGCGGCCGCCCTCACCGCCGGGGACCTCGACGCGGTCGACGCGCACGCCGCCGCGCTGGAGCGCTGGCTCGCGCTCGGCGGCGCCGACGCCGACGCGCGCATCGAGGCCGCGATCGTCGAGGCCGGCCTCGACCCGGCCGTGCTCGACCGTCCGCTGCGCACCCTGTCGGGCGGGCAGGCGGCCCGGGTCGGCCTCGCGGCGCTGCAGGTCGCCCGCTTCGACGTGCTGCTGCTCGACGAGCCCACCAACCACCTCGACGCCGACGGCCTGGACCGCCTCGCGATGCTGCTCGCCGCCCGGCCCGGCGGCGTCGTGCTGGTCTCCCACGACCGCGCGCTGCTGGCCCGGGTCGCCACCGAGGTCGTCGCGCTCGACCGCCACACCGGGCGCGCGACGCGCCACGGCGCGGGCTGGGAGAGCTTCGAGCGCGAGCGCGCCGCCGAGCGCGAGCGAATCCTGGCCGAGCGCGCGGACGCGCTGGCGCGTCGCGAGCGCCTCCTCGGCGCCGAGCGCGAGACCCGCCGCCGGGCCGCGGCCAGCCGCCGCGCGATCCGCGCGGGGGCGCCCGACAACGACAAGCACGTGCGCGAGTGGGTCACGTCGCGCGCCGACGGCATGGCGGCCCGGGCGCGCCGGATGGCGGGGCGCGCCGAGCGCATCGAGATCCCCGACGCCCCGTACGAGCCGCCGCGCCTGCGCCTGCGCCTGACCGCCGGCGAGCGCCGGCGCGGCTGGGTGGTCGCGCTCGCGGGCGCCGTCGCCCGGCGCGGCGACTGGACGCTCGGGCCGCTCGACCTCGCCGTCGCGCACGGCGACCGCGTGCTGCTGCGCGGGCCCAACGGGTCGGGGAAGTCGACGCTGCTCGCGCTCCTCGCCGGCGACCTGGCGCCGGCGGCCGGGGAGCGGCGAGTCGCCCCGGGCGCCGTGATCGCGCGGCTCGGCCAGGAGCGCGACGCGCTGCTCGCACCCGACCCGCTCGTCGATGTCGTCCGCGACGCGACCGGGCTCGGAGAGGCCGACGCGCGGACCGCGCTCGCCGGGTTCGGCCTCGGCGCCGACGCCGCGCAGCGGCCCGCCGCCACCCTGTCCCCGGGCGAGCGCACCCGCGCGGAGCTGACGCTCCTGGGTCAGCGCCGCGCGACGTGCCTGCTGCTCGACGAGCCGACCAACCACCTCGACGTCGAGTCGCTCGAGGTGCTGGAGTCGGCGCTGGCCGGCTGGCCGGGGGCGCTCGTCGTGGCCACGCACGACCTGCGGCTGCGCGACGGGCTGGACCTCACGCGGGAGATCGCCCTGTGAGCCGCCGACCCGTCAGCCCAGCAGCGCGTCGAACAGCCGCATCGCCCGCGCGCGCACGTCGCCGGCCATGAGGCGCTCGGTCTCCTCGGCGAGGCCGTCGGGCACGCGGGCGGTCTCGCGGAACGCCTCCATCCAGGCGTTCACGATCGCCGCGTCGACCTCGGGGTGGAACTGCAGGCCGACGTGCGGGCCCAGGCGCCAGGCCTGCACGCCGCTCTCGTTGCGGGCCAGCACCTCGGCGTCGGCCGGTGGCAGGATCTCGTCGCGGTGCCACTCCAGCCACGGGCCGTCGTCGATCAGCTCGGGGACCCGCGTGCCGATGTGGCACCAGCCGATCTCCGGCCGCGCCGCGCGGCGCACGCCGCCGCCCAGCGCCCGCGCCAGCGACTGGCCGCCGAAGCAGATGCCGAGCACGGGCACGCCCGCGTGCGCGGCCTCGGTGAGCACGCGCTGCTCGGTCGCCTGCCAGGCGACCGCGTCGTCGTCGGCGGCCTCCTCGGACCCCAGCGAGATCAGCCGGTCGTGCTCGTTGAGCGACGCCGGCGGGTGCTCGCCGAGGTCGAGGCGCACGACGTCGAGCGTCCAGCCGCGCGCCCGGGCCCACTCCGCGAGCAGGCCCGGCGGCGCGTCGGCGTCGTGCTGGAGGACGAGGGCGCGCAACCCCGCGCTACGACTGGTCGGCGTCGGGATGCGCGGCCGACCCGCGCGCCATCTTGCGCAGGTCCATCGCCTTCTCGTACGTCTCCTCGTCGACGCCGTGCTCGAGCGCGACCTCGCGCAGCATGCGCCCGGTCGAGGCGGCGGTCTTGACGATGTGGCCGGCCTTGTCGTAGCCGATGTGCGGGTTCAGCGCGGTCGCGGCCGCGAGCGTCGACTCGGCCGAGCGGCGGCAGCCCTCCTCGTTGGCCTCGATGCCGTCGATGCACTTGTCGACGAACAGGCGCGACGTCGTCGACAGCAGGTGGATCGAGCCGAGCAGGTTGCGCGCGATCAGCGGGATGCGCACGTTCAGCTCGAACTGGCCCTGCATGCCGCCGATCGTGATCGCGGTGTCGTTGCCGATCACCTGCGCGGCGACCTGCAGCACGACCTCCGGGATGACCGGGTTGACCTTGCCCGGCATGATCGACGAGCCCTTCTGCAGCTCGGGCAGGAAGATCTCGCCGATGCCGGCGCGCGGGCCGGAGCCCATGAGCGCCAGGTCGTTGGCGATCTTCGTCAGCGACACGGCGACGACCTTCAGCGCGCCGGACAGCTCGACGAGCGCGTCGCGGTTGGCCTGCGCCTCGAACGGGTCCTCGGGGCCGCGGATGTCGAGGCCGCTCTGCTCGGCCAGCTTGGCGCGCACGAGCGCGGCGAACTTCGGGTGCGTGTTCAGGCCGGTGCCGGTGGCGGTGCCGCCCAGCGGGATCTGCGCGACCTGCGGCAGCGCGTTGCGCACGCGGCGGGCGCCGAGGCGGATCTGCGCCGCGTAGCCGGAGAACTCCTGGCCGAGCGTGACCGGCACCGCGTCCATCAGGTGGGTGCGCCCGGACTTGACGATGTCGTGGAACTCGTCGGCCTTGACCGTGAGCGCGCTCTCGAGGTGCTCGAGCGCGGGCAGCAGCCGGTGGGTGGCCTCGTCGAGCGCCGCCAGGTGGACCGCGCTCGGGAAGACGTCGTTGGACGACTGGCCCATGTTCACGTGGTCGTTGGGATGGGCCTCGTCGCCGGCGAGCTTGGCGATCACCTCGTTGGCGTTCATGTTCGACGAGGTGCCCGACCCGGTCTGGAAGACGTCGATCGGGAACTGGTCGTCGTACTCGCCCGCGCCGACCTTGTCGGCGGCCGCCGCGATGCGCTCGGCGACCGCGGGATCGAGCTGACCCAGCTCGGCGTTCGTGCGGGCCGCCGCCGCCTTGATGCGTCCCAGCCAGTGGATGACCGCGGCGGGGACGCGCTCGCCGGACACCGGGAAGTTCTCGATCGCCTTGGTGGTCTCGCCGCCCCAAAGCTGCTCTTCGGTCGTGCTCATGATGGGTCCACGTTACGCGCTTTCAGCCGAGGAACGCGGCCAGCTCGCGGGCCACGCCGACCGGATCGTCGTAGGCGACCAGGAAGCCCGTCTTGCTGAGCACGCGCAGCTGTCCCTGGTCGAGCAGGTCGATCGCCTCCTCGGCCGTCTCGAGCGGGTGGTGCGGGTCCTCGTCGGCCCACAGCAGCAGCGTCGGGCAGCGCAGCGCGGCCAGCTCGTCCAGCGCCTCGCGCCGGGCCCCGCGGGGCGGCCACACGCGCGCGAACTTCGCCCACGACCGCGCGAGGTTCGCGTTCCCGCCGGCGTCGGCGACCGCGTGGCGCACGAGGTCGCGCGCGGCCGGGTTGCGCTGCGCCGTCAGGCGCACGCCCACCTCCGGGCGCATCGCCAGCTTCACGCCGTGGGCGACCGCCCGGTCCAGCAGCGGGACGGCGCCGATGCGGGCCGCCATCCGCCACGCCCGCCGCGGCGGCGGCGCGCGGTGCAGCGGCGACGGCATCAGCACCAGCCGGGCCGGCGAGATGAGCCCGCTCGAGGCGGCGCGCAGCGCGAGCTCGGCGCCCAGCTCGTGCCCGGCGACGAGCGGGCGCGGCCCGCACGTGTCGCGCACGAAGCCGGCGATGACCTCGGTCATCCACTCCAGCGTGTACGGGTGGCGCGGGCGGTCCTCGGAGTCGCCGTGCAGCGGCAGGTCCGGCAGCACCACGCGGTAGCGCACCGCGAGGTCCTCGACGATCGGCACGAACTCGCGGTGCGACAGCGTCGCCGAGTGCAGGATCGCCAGCCCGGGCCCGGTGCCGGCCTCCCGGTAGGCGACGCGGGCGCCGTCCGTGTGGTGGTAGAGACGGAGCTTCATCGCCGCCGACGATCGTAGACCCGCGGCGCCGCCGCCCGGCGCGGCGCTCAGCCGGCGGGCAGCGTGACCGAGCCGTCGGGGCCCAGCGCGAACGCCGGGTTGTGGGCGACCTCCCACACGTAGCCTTCGGGATCGGCGAACGCGCCCGCGTAGCCGCCCCACGACTGCGCGCTCCCGGGGCGCACGAGGCGCCCGCCCGCCGCCTCGGCCTCGGCCAGGACGGCGTCGACCTCCGCGGGGGAGGCGACGTTGTGGGCCAGCTCGAGGCCGGGCGCGCCGTGGCCGCCGACCTCGGTCCACAGGGCGAAGACCAGCGGGCCGGCCTGGAAGAAGGCGACCTCGTCGTCGGGCCGGCGCGGGGCGCCCCAGCCGAGCCGCTCGTAGAAGGCGGACATGCGGTCGACGTCGCGGACGCCGAGGGTGATGAGGCTGATGCGCGGTTGCATGGCGGCAGTGTGGCGCGCGGCCGCCGCGCCGGTCTTGGAGGAATCGGTCGCGCGCGGGCCGCCGATTCCTCCCCGAACCTGCGCGTCAGCGACGCAAAGCTGCGCAAAGCCGCGCACGGTCTCACGCGCGCGGGCCCCGGCCGCGATGAATCGCCGCATGAGCCAGACCGTTCCCTCCACCCGCCTGGGGCTGACCGCCTCGCAGGCGGCGAACCTCCTCGGCGTGTCGGTCAGCACGATCCGCCGCTGGTCCGACAGCGGCGCGCTGCCCGGCTACCGCACGCCCGGCGGGCAGCGCCGCTTCAGCCGCGAGCAGCTCGAGGCGTTCGTCGCCTCGCTCGAGGGCGGCGACCGCGGCGATCGCCCGGCGTCGTAGGTGCGCCGCCACCTCCTTCCCGCGCACGGGATCCTGCGCGGTGCACGCCGGGTTGCGCGCCTTGCGCAAACCTCCCCGAACCTCGACAACTGTGGCGTGAGCGTCGTGCGCACCAACGCGGCCGCCGCCATGCTCGGCGTCAGCCCGAACACCCTGCGCTCCTGGGAGCGCCGGTTCGGCTACCCGCGCCCGCGCCGCACCCAGGGCGGTCACCGCCAGTTCGACCTCGCCGAGATCGAGGCGCTGCGCCAGGCCTTCCAGGAGACGCACAACATCTCCTCGGCGATCTCGATCGCCCGCCAGCGCGGCGAGGGGCCGGCGTCCCCGGCGCGCCTGGCCGACGCGTTCGCCCGCTTCGACGAGCAGCGCGCCGACCGGCTGCTCGAGGAGAGCCTCGCCGTCCGCTCGGTCGAGCGCACGATCGAGGAGGTGCTGCTCGTCGCCGTCGACGCCTGCGCCGCCGAGCACCTGCCGGCGGGGCGCTCGCCCGAGCTGGGCTTCGCGTGGCGCTACGCGACCGGCTGGCTGGCCGCCAACCAGCGCGTCGCCCCGCCCGCGCACCGGGCCGACGGCGTCCTGCTCTTCGACGCGACCGCGCCGCTCGACGTCGACGCGCTGCGCGTGCAGGCGCTCGAGCTCGCGCTGCGGCGCAGCGGCGTGCGCACGCTCACGCTCAGCGCCGACCTCGACCACGAGCGCATCTCGCGCGCGCTGCGGGCGCTGCGCCCGACCGCGCTCGTGCTCGCCGGCCGCGGGGCGCCGCTCGAGCGCCTCGGCCAGCTCGTCTACGCCGCGCGCCGCCACGCCGCCGGCGTGGAGGTCCTCGACTTCTGCGGGGCGCTGCCCGACACGGGCGCCTCGACGGTGACGAAGCTCGGCTCGGCGCCGGTGGCCGCGCGCGACCGCATCCTGGACCGCCTGGCCCACCGCGAGCAGCCGGCCAACCTGGACGACGCGTTCGCGGCGCTCATAGACGCGCGCTGAGCGGCGGATTCCGCGGCT
>Ga0180222_1003156_pt1 | contig 11211 bp, 5 predicted proteins | sample eDN5th37CKraftOP_FD_151336 | JGI IMG/M metagenome (GOLD analysis project Ga0180222, IMG submission 151336) | Enriched Organic Plus compost microbial communities from Emeryville, California, USA - eDNA 5th pass 37_C Kraft OP (version 2) (version 2) ... | reverse complement strand
CGCCACGCGGTTCACGGCGGCGACCGGGTCGCCGAACTCGATCGTGGCGATGCCGCCGGGGCTGACCATCGCGGCCGTGTCCGGCGTGACCGCGCCGATCACGCCGACGCGCACCCCGGCGACCTCGTGGACGGCGTACTCCTGCAGGGCCGGGGTGGTGGTGCCCTTGTGGTACACGTTCGCACCGAGGTAGGGGAAGTCCGCGAGCTCCGTGACCCGGCCGGTGAGATCGTCGAAGCCCTTGTCGAACTCGTGGTTGCCCACGGCCGAGGAATCGAGCTCGAGCGCGTTGAGCACGTCGAGCGTGGGCTTGTCGTCCTGGCTGGCCGAGGCGAACAGGGACGCGCCGATGTTGTCCCCCGCCGACAGCAGCAGCGTGTTGGCCTCCCCCGCCTCGGCACGCAGCTGCTCGACCGTCCCGGCGAAGCGGGTCGTGTTCGCGTCGATGCGGCCGTGGAAGTCGTTGATGTTCAGCAGGGTCAGCTGCACCTCGTCCGGCCCGGCGGCGCCGGCGAGATCGAGGCCGACGATCTCGGGGTCGTGGTCGGAGGAGCGGTAGGGGTCTGGCGCATAGAAGTTCGTGGCGTTGTAGTTATGACGCGTGTATTCCAACGCCACCGACTCGTCGGCGTTGATGTCCCAGATGTCGGCTCCGGTGACGATCCCCGCTGCGGCCGGGGAGGCGAAGACGTGATCCAGGGAGCCGATCGCACCGCGGAAGGCGTAGCTCTGCTTCGCGGTGCGCGGACCGACCACGTCGACGAAGCCCGCGTCGGCGATGACCCGCAGCGGGTCCTCCTTCTTGTAGGAGTTGAAGTCGCCCAGCAGCAGGACCTTGTCCAGGCCCGTGCTCGAGGTGAGGTCCTGTGCGAAGGCGACCAGCGCACGCGCCTGAGCGGTTCGGGCCTTGTTCGAGGCGCCCTGGCCGTCACCCGCGTCTCCGTCGCCCGCGGCGCCGGAGCTCTTCGACTTGAAGTGGTTGACGATCGCGATGAAGGCCTCGGAGTCGGGTGCGCCGGGGAGCTTGAAGGCCTGCGCGAGCGGGCGTCGCGCGTTGTCGAAGGCGCCCCCGTCCGCGAGGAGGATCCGCGAGGCGCCCACCGGCTCCGCGCTCGCGGTGCGGTAGATGAACGCGGTGCGGATGATGTCCTCGGTAGCCGGAAGCTCGGCAGGGGACGGCACGTACGCCCAGGTCCCCGCCCCGGCCTCCGCGTTCAGCGCGTCGACGAGCGCGGCCAGCGCGGCGTCGCGGTCCTTGCCGAAGCGCGCGGAGTTCTCCACCTCCTCGAGCGAGACGACGTCGGCGCCGAGGCTGTTGATGGCCGCGACGATCTTCGCCTGCTGACGGGCGAAGTTCTCGGCGTCGGCCGCGCCGCGGGCGTCGCAGCCGCCGCTGACGGAGACCCGCGCACCGGTGCGATCGGTGTGGAAGGTGCAGCCGCTGAGCTGGTCGCCCGTGGTGGGGAAGTAGTTCAGCACGTTGAAGCTCGACAGCTTCAGCGTCCCGCCCACGTCCTCCGGCTGGGCGGTGCGGGTGTTCGCGAAGCGCGCGGGCTGGACGGTGTCGGCGTTCGAGGGCGTGAGCTGCTGCAGGGGCTGCAGATTCCACTGGGAGTTGCGCCAGTCGAGGATGACCGGCGTCGTGAAGGTGACGGCGGCTCCGATGCGCACCGGATCGCTGAGGGAGAGGTAGGGCAGCGGAAGGTTCTTGTTCGCGCCGCCGGAGGCCGTGCTCAGGAAGTTGATCGACGAGCCGTCGTCGAGGGCCACGGCGCGGGCGGCGTTCTCCGCGGTGACCGCGGCCACCGCTCCGGGCTCGTGAGGGTCGGCCACGACGGTCGGCTGCAGCAACGGGCTCGTCCCGGTGGCGAGCGCCAGCTGCCCGTACTGGTTCGCCTGGTCGAGCCCGGTGACGACGAAGGGTCCCTGCGGCGCGAGGAGCATGCCCTCCAGGCGCTCGCGCTCGGCGTCGCTGCCGGGGTAGGACACCTCAGCCGGCTTCGGCGGCTCCACCCCGGTCGCGTCGATCTCGGTCACGTCGGCGGCGCTGCCCGGCGTGATCTCGGTGAGGCCGTTGTACTCGCTGACGGTGCCGGTGACCCGGACGTAGGAGCCGATGCTCACCTTCGACGCGGCAGTGGAGGAGAAGACGAACAGACCGTCCGAGGCCAGGTGTGCGGCCGGGTCGATCGTGCCGCCGGTCCCCGCGGTCTGGATGTAGAAGCCGCCGAAGCCTCCGCTGGGGTAGGCGGCCGTGACGAAGCCCTGCGTCGTGACGACCTTGCCGGCCAGGGGGCTGGCCGAGCCGGTGCCCTGGATGTCAGCGATGGCGGTGATGGAGGCCCCGGGGGCGGGAGTCGTGCTCGGCGAGGGCGAAGGCGTCGGCTCCGGCGTTGAGCCGGGGGTGGGCGTCGGCTGCGCGGGGGTGGGCGTCGGCTCCGGCGTGGGGGTGGGCGAGGGCTGCGGGGCCGCCGAGTCTGCTGTGCCCTTCGGGCTCAGCGTGGCGGACAGCGAGAAGTCGGCCCGGTTGTCGTCGGTGTCCGCCCCGTCCGCCCTGTTCAGGGAGCGCACGTCGCCGTTGCTGGAGGGCGCAGCCGCCGGACGGGTCTCGTAGCTGTTGGAGCTGCCGTAGCCGAGGAGGTCGACCACGCGGTCCGCTCCCACGACCGAGCCGGTGGGCGCGGTGATCGCCGTGGCGGACTTGGCGAGGATGATCGTGCCGCTCGATCCGCTGAAGTTCAGGCTGGTGGACGCGACGTCCGGGGAGGGCAGCTCCTGGCCGTTGGCGCCGTTGGACCCGCCCTGCACGAGGTAGTAGCCGTGCGCGGCGATCGTGCCGCGCAGCGCGAGGGTCGCGTTCGACGCTCCCGTCCCGGTGCCGGAGCGGTACTGCACCGACCAGCCCTCCAGGGACACAGGCGCGTCGCCGGGGTTGTACAGCTCCACGAACTTGTTGCGGTACGCGGCGCCGGCGCTGCCTCCGCTGAGGTAGACCTCGTTGATGACGACATCCGTGCCGCTCGTGCTCGCCGCGGCGGGCGCCGCTGCGAGCGGGGCGGCGCCCAGCCCGACGGCGAGCGCCATCGCGACGACTCCGAACCGTGCACCCCGGATCTGCAGCACGCCCCTGCCCTCCTCACGCGGTCCGGCGACCGCAACGGGAGCGAGTGAATGCAGGGCAGCTTGCCTTGCGGTTAACGCGCTGCCGCTGGCTGTGGATAAGCAGCCCGCGACCAGGCGGGCGTGCGAGATGGTGGAGGGGCCGGAGCGCGGCGCCGGGCACCGGCCCCACGAGGCGGCGGCTTGCGAGTGCGCCGCGGACTTATGATGCGGGCGTGAGCAACCTGGAGACGCGTCCGGAGGAGGTCGCCTGCCCGGCCGCGGTGGGGGTCGCGGATCCGGCGAGCCCGGTGCAGATCGTGGAGTCGCGGCTCGTGCCCCTCGGGGGGCCGCGTGCGATGACCGTGCGGCGCACCCTTCCGCACAAGAGCCGGTCGACGATCGGGGCGTGGTGCTTCGCCGACCACTACGGGCCGGAGCCGGTCTCGGCGACCGGCGGCATGGTCGTGCCGCCGCATCCGCATACCGGCCTGCAGACGGTGAGCTGGCTGTTCCAGGGCGGGGTCGAGCATCGCGACAGCACCGGTGCGCACGCGGTGATCCGCCCCGGGCAGATCAACCTCATGACAGCCGGCCGCGGAGTGCAGCACTCTGAGTACTCCACGGCCGACACCGACGTGCTGCACGGGGTGCAGCTCTGGACCGTCCTGCCGGAGGTCTCCCGCGCGGTCGCCCCCTTCTTCGAGGCCTCGGAGGCGCAGCCCTTCGCCCTGGGGCCCGCCACGGCGCGGGTGTTCGTGGGCAGCCTGCACGGGCGCGAGCACGCCGACGCGCAGACCGAGGTGACGCTCTTCTCCCCGCTGCTGGGCGCCCAGCTGGATCTGCCCGCCGGGGCGGAGCTCGAGCTGGAGCTCGATCCGGGCTTCGAGCACGGCGTCCTCGTGGACGCGGGCCCGCTGGAGGTCGACGGCCTGCCTGTGCGCCCCGCGGACCTCGCCTACCTGCCGCTCGGCCGCGAGCGCGTCACGCTGCGGGCACCACGAGACGCGGACGCCCGCGCGGTGCTGCTCGGCGGCACGCCGCTGGGCGAGCGGATCATCATGTTCTGGAACTTCATCGGACGCACCCACGAGGAGGTCGCCGAGGCGCGGGAGCGCTGGCAGGCCGAGGTCGTGGAAGGCGGCGAGCCGGACGGCCTGTTCGGCAGCCTGCCCGACCCCGCGCACCGGCCCCTGCCCTCGCCCGCGCTGCCGCTCGGGCGCCTCAAGCCCCGCGACTGACCACCCCGGGGCGGGTTCCGCATTTCAGGCCGGCCCGCGGATGACGGGCGACCGCGCCCCGCCGCGGGGTTCACCGCGTATGCCTCCCGGCCGGCTGACGAGCCTCAACGCGAGCCCGGGATCCGCCCCCGAGTCGGCAGCGTCACCCCGGGGGCGGGCATCACCCGGACGCATCACCCGCACCGCCGGCATCGCCGTGACCACGGGCATTCTCCCGGCCGCGGGCATCGCCCTCGTCCCTCGGCAGCTCCGGCGCCTCCAGCTGCAGCCGGTACCCCATCCCCGCCTCGGTGATGAGGTAGCGCGGCGTGGCAGGATCGGGCTCGAGCTTCTTGCGCAGCTGTGCGAGATACAGCCGAAGATACCCGGTGTCGGCGACATGGGCGGAGCCCCAGATCTCGGTGAGCAGGGTCTGCCGGGTGACCAGGCGGCCCGCGTTCCGCACGAGCAGCTCCAGCACCTGCCACTCCGTCGGCGTGAGCCGCACCGCCCTGCTCTCCCCGCCCGCCGTGCGCACGACGGTGCGGGCGGAGAGATCGACCGTCGCGTCACCGATGACGACGACCGGCTCGCTCTCCCCCCTGATCTGCCGCCGGGTGAGCGCACGGATCCGCGCGAGCAGCTCCTCCATCGAGAAGGGCTTCGTGACGTAGTCGTCGGCGCCGGCGTCCAGGGCCTCCACCTTGTCCGCGGCCCCGGTGCGACCGGACACCACGAGGATCGGCATCGCGGACCAGCCGCGGACCGCCTCGATGACCGCGACGCCGTCCAGCCGAGGCATGCCGAGGTCCAGCATGAGCAGATCGGGCCGCCGGTCGATCGCGAGCGCGATCGCCTCGTCTCCGTCCCTGGCGGTGACGACGTCGTAGCCCTTCGCCCCCAGCGTGATGCGCAGTGCCCGCAGCAGCTGCGGATCGTCGTCGGCGATGAGGATTTTCACGCCCTCTCCTCCCCCGGCGCCCACCGCTCCCCCGGCGGTTGCGCTTCACCGGGCGCCTGCGCCGGCGCGATCGGCAGCGCGACGACCATCGTCAGGCCGCCGCCGGGAGTGTCCTCGGGCGCCAGCGCCCCGCCCATGCCCTCGACGAAGCCGCGCGACAACGCCAGGCCGAGCCCCAGCCCGGTCGTGTTGTCGGTGTCGCCGCGGCGCTGGAAGGGCACGAAGACATCGTCGCGCCGCTCCGGCGGTATGCCGGGCCCGTGGTCGATGACGCGGATCTCCAGCCGGCCGCCGAAGGCGCTCGTGGCTACGCGCACGCGCGTGCCCTCCGGCGCATGCCTGACTGCGTTCGCGAGCAGGTTGACCATCACGCGCTGCAGCAGGACCGCGTCGGCGAGCACCGGGGGAGCCCCGGGCTCCAGACCGAGGTCGACCCGCTCCGGGCCCAGCCCGAGCTCGTCCAGCGCGGGCAGCACGACATCGGCCGGGTCGACGGCGGACAGCGACACCGCGAGGGCACCGGCCTGCAGCCTGCTGACGTCGAGCAGGTCCGTGATCAGGGCGCCGAGGGTCGCGAGGCTCTCATCCGCCGTCTGCAGCAGCTCGGCCCGGTCCGCGTCGTCCATCGCATCGCCGGCGGCGCGCAGTCCGCTCACGGCCACGGAGGCGGACGCGAGGGGGCGGCGCAGATCGTGGCTCAGTGCGGACAGCAGTGCGCTGCGCACCCGGTCGGAGGCGGCCAGCGGCTCGATCCCGCTCGCCGTCCGCTCCAGCACGCTATGCTCCAGCGCCGCCTCCAGCTGCGAGACGATGACGTTCAGCAGACGGCGACCGGACGCGTCGATGTCCTCGCCGTGCAGCTCCAGCACGGCGCGCTCGCCGACGGGGAGCTCGCCGTGCCGGCCGTCCGGCCGTGGCTCGCCCGAGGACGCCAGCACCTCCCCCTCCTGCAGCAGCCGCACCCCGGTGAGGCCGAAGGCCTCACGAGTGCGGCTCACCAGCGCCTGCACGGCACCCTGACCGCGCATGACGCTGCCTGCCACCGTCGCCAGCAGCTCCGACTCCGCGGCGGCGCGCCGTGCGGCGCGGGTGCGGCGCGCCGCACGGTCGACGACCAGGCTCACCAGGATCGCCGCGACGACGTACAGCAGCAGCGCCAGCATGTGCAGCGGCCTGTTCACGGTGATCGTGTAGTACGGCTCGACGAAGAAGAAGTCGAGCGTCAGCCCCGAGAGCACCGCCGCGAACAGGGCAGGCCAGATGCCGCCGACGAGGGCGACGACGATGACGAGCAGCTGGTAGCCGAGAACATCGCTCGTGATGGAGTCCGCGCTGCGGAAGGAGACCAGCAGCCAGGTGAGCAGCGGCCCGCCGAGCAGCGCCAGCGCGAAGCCGGCGACGCGGCGCCGGCCGCTGAGCGCCCCGCCGAGCCGGGGCAGGGTGAACCGGCCGCCGGCGGCGGCGTGGTTGACGATGTGCACATCGATGTTGCCGGCCTCGCGGATGACCGTCGCCCCGATGCCCGGTCCGGTGAGTGCGGCGGCGAGACGACCCCGTCTGCTCACGCCGATGACCAGCTGCGTCGCGTTCACGGCCTTGGCGAAGTCCACGAGCGCGGCGGGGATGTCGTCGCCGATGACCTGATGGTAGCTGCCGCCGAGCTTCTCCACGAGCGCGCGCTGCCGGGCCAGCGCGTCAGGGTGCGCCGCGCGCAGGCCGTCCTGGCTGGAGACATGCACGGCCAGCAGCTCGCCTCCCGAGGATCGGGCGGCGATGCGGGCGCCGCGGCGGATCAGCGTCTCCCCCTCGGGGCCGCCGGTCAGCGTGACGACCACGCGCTCGCGCGCCTCCCAGGTGCTGTCGATGCCATGCTCGCTGCGATAGCTCTGCAGGGCGGAGTCGACCTCGTCGGCGAGCCAGAGCAGCGCGAGCTCGCGCAGCGCGGTGAGATTGCCGAGGCGGAAGTAGTTCGACAGCGCCGCGTCGATGCGCTCCGCAGGATAGACCAGCCCACCGGAGAGGCGGTCACGCAGGGCCTGGGGGTCCAGGTCGACCACCTCGATCTGGTCGGCCTCGCGCAGCACGCGATCCGGCACCGTCTCCCGCTGGGGCACGCCGGTGATCCGCTGCACGACGTCGTTGACGGACTCGACGTGCTGGATGTTCACAGTGGAGACGACGTCGATGCCGGCGTCCAGCAGCTCGCGGATGTCCTGCCACCGCTTCTCGTTGCGCGAGCCGGGAGCGTTGGTGTGGGCGAGCTCATCCACGAGGGCCACATCCGGCCGCCGCCGCAGCACCGCGTCGAGGTCCAGCTCGCCGAGCTCCACACCGCGATGCACGAGCAGGCGGCGCGGGACGGTCTCCAGGCCCTCGGACCTCGCGGCGGTGGCGGCGCGGCCGTGCGTCTCGACGACCGCGACCACGACGGAGCGGCCCTCCGCGGCAAGCCGGTGGCCCTCCTCCAGCATCGTGTAGGTCTTGCCCACGCCCGGGGCGGCCCCGAGCAGGACCCGCAGCCGCCCCCGTGCCATCTACCCCTCCATCCGGTCGAGCGCCAGGTTGAGCTCGAGGACGTTCACGGTCGGCTCGCCGAGGTAGCCCAGCTCGCGCCCCCGCGTCTGCGCCTCCACGAGGGCGCGCACCCGGTCGGCGGGCAGCCCCCGGGCCGCGGCGACCCGGTCGACCTGCAGCTGAGCGTACTCCGGGCTGATATCGGGGTCGAGGCCGGAGCCCGAGGCGGTCACGGCGTCCGCGGGGACGGCCGCCGGCGGCACTCCCTCCACAGCGGCGATCTCAGCCTGTCGCTCGGCGATCGCGTCCAGGAGGTCAGGGCTTTCCGGCCCGAGGTTCGACCCCGAGGACGCGCCCCCGTCGTAGCCGTCCCCGGCGGCGGAGGGACGCGGCTGGAAGTACTGCGGCATCGGCTTGCCGTCCGCGTCGGCGAAGGACTGGCCGATGAGCGCCGAGCCGACGACGTTCCCGGAGGCGTCGCGCAGGAGCGAGCCGTTCGCCTGGGCGGGCATGGCGAGGCCGACCGCCCAGATGAGCAGGGTGTAGCCGATCCCCAGGATCAGCGTGAAGAGGATCATCGCGCGCAGGGAGACCCACAGGGCCCGTCCAGCGGTGCGCGTCGTGCTGCTCATGGCATGACTCCTTGTCGTTCCGTCGGAGGGCGGCTCAGAAGCCGGGGATGAGGCGCACGACGAGGTCGATCAGCCAGATCCCGAGGAAGGGCGCGACGATGCCGCCGAGGCCGTAGACGAGCAGGTTGCGCGCCAGCGTGCGTGAGGCGTCCCGTACGCGGTAGCGGACTCCGCGCAGAGCGAGCGGGATGAGGACGACGATGATGATCGCGTTGAAGACGATCGCGGACAGCACCGCGGAGGCGGGCGAGTGCAGCCCCATGATGTTGAGCGCACCCAGGCCCGGGTAGACCCCCATGAACATGGCCGGGATGATGGCGAAGTACTTCGCCACGTCGTTCGCGATCGAGAAGGTCGTGAGAGCGCCGCGGGTGATGAGCAGCTGCTTCCCGATGCGCACGATGTCGATGAGCTTCGTCGGGTCGGAGTCCAGGTCGACCATGTTCCCGGCCTCCTTCGCCGCCGAGGTCCCGGTGTTCATCGCCACGCCCACGTCTGCCTGCGCGAGGGCCGGGGCGTCGTTCGTCCCGTCCCCGGTCATGGCGACGAGACGGCCGCCCTCCTGCTCCGCGCGGATCAGCGCGAGCTTGTCCTCCGGCGTCGCCTCCGCGAGGAAGTCGTCCACCCCCGCCTCGCGGGCGATCGCCGCGGCCGTGACGGGGTTGTCCCCGGTGATCATCACGGTGCGGATGCCCATGGCCCGCAGCTGGGCGAAGCGCTCGGCGATGCCTTCCTTCACGACGTCCTTGAGATGGACGACGCCCAGAGGCCGCCCCCCGCCCGCGGCGTCGCTCGTGGCGACGACCAGCGGCGTGCCGCCCGAGCCGGCGACGCGCGCCACGATCTGCTCCAGCGCCTGCGCCGTCTCGGACGGCACCGAGGCGCCTTCAGCCTCCAGCCACACGGTCACGGCAGAGCCGGCTCCCTTTCGGATGCGGCCGCCGTCCGGCGCATCCAGGCCCGACATGCGGGTCTGCGCCGTGAAGGGAACGCTCTCACCGCGGACGCGCGACCACTCCTGCGCCGTGCTCGCCCCTGCCCGGGCGCGGCCGAGCTCGACGACGGACGTGCCCTCCGGGGTGGGGTCCGCCAGGGAGGAGAGCACCGCCGCGCGCACAAGCTCCTCCTCGGGCACGCCCGGCAGGGGCAAGAAGGCGACCGCTCGCCGGTTGCCGTGGGTGATCGTGCCCGTCTTGTCCAGCAGCAGGGTCGTCACATCGCCCGCGGCCTCCACGGCCCGGCCGGACATGGCGAGCACGTTGCGCTGCACGAGACGGTCCATGCCTGCGATGCCGATCGCGGACAGCAGCGCTCCGATCGTCGTCGGGATGAGGCAGACCAGCAGGGCGACGAGCACGGGCACGCTCACGGGGCTCGCCGCGTAGGACGCCGCGGGGTTCACGGTGAGCGCGACGACGACGAACACGATCGACAGCGAGGCGAGCAGGATGTTCAACGCGATCTCGTTCGGCGTCTTCTGCCGACTGGCGCCCTCCACCAGCGCGATCATGCGATCCACGAAGGTCTCGCCCGGTCTGGAGGTGATCCGCACGACGATCCGGTCGGACAGCACCCGGGTGCCGCCGGTGACCGCGCTGCGGTCGCCGCCGGACTCGCGGATCACCGGTGCGGACTCGCCGGTGATGGCCGACTCGTCCACGGAGGCGATCCCCCAGACGATGTCCCCGTCGCCGGGGACGAGCTCGCCGGCGGACACCACGACGACGTCGCCCGGCCGCAGCTGTGCCGAGGACACCTCCTGCGCTGGCAGCGTCTCCGCCCCGCCGTCGCGCTGAGGGTCGTAGGCGGCCAGCCGACGCGCGAGCGTGCTCGTGCGCGTGCGCCGCAGGCTCTCGGCCTGCGCCTTGCCCCGGCCCTCGGCGACCGACTCGGCGAGGTTCGCGAACAGGACCGTGAGCCACAGCCACGCCGCGATGATCGCCGTGAAGCCGGCCGGCACAGCCGTGCCGCCGGAGGCGTCCGGACCGCCGAGGAAGGGCTCGAGGATCGCGGTGAGGGTTGTGAGCGCGGCGCCGACCCACACGATGAACATCACGGGGTTGCGCCACATGCGGCGGGGGTCGAGCTTGCGGAAGGCGCCGGGCAGCGCCTGCCCGAGCTGCCGCCAGCTGAGGGCCCCCCGCGGCGTGCGCGAGGGAGGCGCGGGATGGGCGGCGGGATGGTGAGCGAGGGTGGTCATGATCAGGCAAGCCCTTCCGCCAGGGGACCCAGCGCGAGGATCGGGAAGTAGGTCAGCGCGGCGACGAGGAGCACCGTGCCGACGAGGAGGGTGACGAACAGCGGCCGGTGGGTGGGCAGGGTCCCCGCCGTGACCGGCACCCTGTCCTGGCCTGCGAGCGCGCCGGCGAGCGCGAGGACGAGGACGATGGGCACGAAGCGCCCGAGCAGCATCACGACGCCGAGCGCCGTGTTCAGCCACGGCGTGTTCGCCGTGAGTCCCGCGAAGGCGGAGCCGTTGTTGTTCGCCGCGGAGGTGAAGGCGTACAGCACCTCGGAGAAGCCGTGCACCCCCGGGTTCGCGATCGAGGTGCTCTCCACGTCATCGCGCACCCCCGGGATCGCGAAGCTCAAGGCCGTGCCGAGCAGGACGAGCACCGGGGTGACGAGGATGTAGAGGCTGGCGAGCTTGATCTCACGCGCGCCGATCTTCTTGCCGAGGTACTCCGGCGTGCGGCCGACGAGCAGCCCGGCGATGAACACCGCGACGACCGCGATGACGAGCATGCCGTACAGCCCGGCGCCGACGCCGCCGGGCGCGACCTCG
>Ga0180222_1003155_pt1 | contig 11217 bp, 9 predicted proteins | sample eDN5th37CKraftOP_FD_151336 | JGI IMG/M metagenome (GOLD analysis project Ga0180222, IMG submission 151336) | Enriched Organic Plus compost microbial communities from Emeryville, California, USA - eDNA 5th pass 37_C Kraft OP (version 2) (version 2) ... | reverse complement strand
CCGGCCGGGCCGCCGCAAGCGGCGGCCAAGAACGCTGACACGCCGGCGATGCCGGCACCGGGACAGCGGACCATCACCATCATCGATGGCTCCAGCGGCGCGCGGCAGAACGTCGTCATCCCCGGCGACGATGTCGGGGGCGCGGCCGGCAACGCCGGCGATCCGGCAACGCCCGGCATCAACCCGCGCCTGCTCGAGAAATCCCGCCACGGCATGATTCCGGTGGCCGCGGATGGATTGATGCCATTCACCGCCTATGCCACCGCGACCCCGGCCGAGCAGGCCAAGGCCACCACCATGCCGACCATCGCCATCGTCGTCACCGGCCTCGGCATCGGAGCGGCGCGCACGCTCGACGCCGTCATCGCCCTGCCCCCTGCCGTGACGCTGGCCTTCATTCCCTACGGCGCCGATCTTGCCAGGCAGGCGGCGCGGGCGCGGGCCGCCCGCCACGAAATCCTGCTGCAGGTCCCGATGGAGCCAGTGGATTATCCGGACAACGATCCCGGTCCGCAGACCCTGCTGACGACGCTCAGCGCCGAGCAGAATCTCGATCGCCTGTTCTGGCACCTCAGCCGCTTTCAGGGCTTCGTCGGCATCACCAACTTCATGGGCGCGCGCTTCACCGCATCCGAGACGGCGATGCAGCCGCTGATCCGCGAAGCCGCCAAACGCGGGCTCGGCTATCTCGACAGCGGCCCCATGCCCCGCAGCACCGCCGGACAGCTGGCCCTCGGGCAGGCCATGCCCTTTGCACAGGCCGACGCCGGCATCGACGCCGTCCCCACCGCCACGGAAATCGACCGTGCCCTTGCCCGCCTCGAGGGCATCGCAAAAAGCCGCGGCAGCGCCATCGGCATTGCCTCGAGCCTGCCGGTGACGATCGACCGCATCAATGCCTGGTCCAAGGGACTGGAGAATCGCGGCCTTCTGCTGGTGCCGTTGACAACGGCCATGCTGAAATCAAAATCGAGCTAGTCCCGCTGCGATGGCAGCTCGCCGTTCCATATGCTTTCCAATCAGGACCCATATCGGGCCAAGCTCAGAACGCTATAGTAGAAGCTGACAGGAATGGCGGCGGTCATGGCAGTACGGCTTTGACCCGGGATGATATCGCAGCGGACGCCACGTCCCGCGATGGCATCGTGGATTTGACGAACCGAAAGGGCCACACGGAATGGTGCACTATGATGATCTGCCCTATCGGACGTGTGTCGGCGTCATGCTGATCAACCCAGCAGGGTTGGTCTTCATCGGCCGGCGCGCCAGCGGCCCCGAGCATATCGACGCCACTCATGTCTGGCAGATGCCGCAAGGCGGCGTCGATCCCGGCGAGGACACCTGGGAAGCTGCCAAGCGTGAACTGTTCGAGGAGACCAGCATCCGCTCCATCGAGCGTCTCGCCGAGATTCATGACTGGCTGGTCTATGACATTCCCCGCACCGTGGCCGGACGGGCATGGAAGGGGCGCTACCGCGGCCAGCGTCAGAAATGGTTCGCCGCGCGCTTTCTCGGCGACGAAGCCGAGATCAACGTGCTCAGCCCGGGAAACGGCCACAAGCCGGAATTCATCAAATGGCGCTGGGAGCCGATGCAGAATCTTCCCGACCTCATCGTGCCGTTCAAGCGGCCGGTCTATGAGCGGGTGGTGCGGGAGTTCTCAAGCCTCATTCCCTCGCAGGCATGACCGCCGGGCCCTACCGGCCGAATGTCGGCATCGCGCTGTTCAACGCTGCGGGCCTCGTCCTCATCGGGCGGCGATACCGCGACGACGGACCGGAAATCATCCTTCCCGGCCTCGAGTGGCAGATGCCGCAGGGCGGGATCGATCCGGATGAAAATCCCCGCCAGGCGGTGATGCGCGAGCTCTGGGAGGAGACCGGCATCCGCCATGCGGTGTACCTGGCGGAGACCGGTTGGATGACCTACGAGTTTCCGCCCTATGCCGGGCCGGCCTCGCATCGTCTCGCAGGCTTTCGCGGCCAGCGCCAGAAGTGGTTCGCGCTCCGCTTTGCCGGACAGGACGACGACATCGATCCGCTCGCCACCCGCAATGGCCAGCCGCCGGAATTCGACGCCTGGCGCTGGGAGCGCCTCGATCGTGTCGCGGATCTGGTGGTGCCCTTTCGCCGCGAGGTCTATCGGCAGGTCGCGGCCGCTTTCGCGAGCATCGCCGAGCGCCCGGGCGGCGACCGATGATCCTGCCGCCGCCCGGGCATGCGTCGTGATGGCCTCTTACTTAAGGCCATCACCAGCTTTCAGAACAGGGCTTAGTGAACGCGGCAGCCGGCACTCACGTCCGGTGCGCTGCTCCTCACCGGCCACACCGGCGAGGGCCCGGCCCCGACGGGGACCTCCGGATCACTCGAGGCATGCGCCTCGTCCAGCGCCTCGACGAAGTTCGAGAACCAGCGCTGCACCGTGCCGACACGCAGCTTGCGCATCATCGATTCCCAGCGCAGCCGGCGCTCGACCAGCGGCATCGACAGCGCGGTCGCCATTGCCCGCGCCACACCGTCGATATCGTTCGGATTGACCAGCAAGGCCGCATCCAGCTCGTTGGCGGCGCCGGCGAACTTCGACAGCACCAGCACGCCGGGATCGGACGGATTCTGCGCCGCGACATATTCCTTGGCGACCAGGTTCATGCCGTCGTGCAGCGGCGTCACGACCCCGACCTGCGCGGTGCGATACAGTCCGGCCAGAACCGTCTGGCTAAAGCCCTTGTTGAGATAGCGGATTGGCGTCCAGTCGACCTCGCCGTGCCGCCCGTTGACGCCGGAGACCAGCTTCGCGACTTCGTCCTGCAGATTGCAATAGGCCTCGATGCCGCCCCGCGACGGTGTCGCAATCTGCAGCAGCGATACGCTGCGGCTGAGCGAGGGGTTCAGCGTCAGCATTCGATCGAAGGCATTGATGCGGTTGACGAGCCCCTTCGAATAGTCGAGGCGGTCCACGCCGATGGCGAGCTTCTCCCCGTGCAGGCTGCGGCGCAGCCGCGATACGTCTGGGTGCGCCATGGCCTTCACCGCATGGGCGCTGAACTTCTCGACGTCGATGCCGATCGGAAAGACCGCGAGGCGCGACTTGCCGTAGCGGGAGGTCACCTCGCCATTCTCGACCCGCAGACCAAGATCGGTCTCGAGATAGTCGATGAAGTTGGTGCAGTCGTCGTCCGTCTGGAACCCGATCAGGTCATAGGCGAGCATCGCCTCGATGAGATCGCGGTGGTTCGGCACGCCGTCGATCACCGCACGCGCCGGCCAAGGCGTGTGCAAGAAGAATCCGACGGCCTGCTGAACACCGAGCTGGCGAAGCTCCGCTCCGAGCGTGAGGAAGTGGTAATCCTGAATCCAGAACACCGAGTCCGGCTTGCGGAACCGGAGCAGCGCGCGCGCCATGAAGGCGTTGACCTCGCGATACGATTGATAGTGCTCATGCGAGGTGCGGATCAGATCGGTGCGGGAATGCAGCGCGGGCCACAGCGCCGAATTGGCGAAGCCCTCATAATAACCGCCATAATGCGCGGCAGGAAGATCAAGCAGCGCCAGCGCTCCCTCCCCGAGCGATTCAATCTCGGCAAAGGGCTCCTTCTGCGCACCATCGCGCACCCGACCGCTGGAGCCGACCCAGATTGCGCCTGATTTTTCCACCACGGGGAGCAGGGCCGCAGCCAAACCGCCGGTCATCGGCTCGTTGGCCTTCGCTCTCGCCACGCGATTTGAAACAACGATCAGGTTCACAGGGTGTCCCCTCCTTACTTTACACTCGATCATAAACAGTTATTCATCAATATGGTTCCTTGCCACATTTGCATTCCTCTTCGCGCCAATTGAAACCCTTCCACTTCGATGAGGCGCAATGCTCTCAAGCAGGCAGGAACGGCAATCAATCTGACTGCAACGGGCCAAGGACGATTTGTCTCGCGATGTCACCCTGCTAGCTGATTTTTTCCGGCTTCCTGGATTGCATAGGCTGATTGCAGCGTCATGAATGCTTTCCAGCAGCCGGCCAGGTTCCGCAGGCGCAACATGGAACCGCCTCATGCGGGCCGGTGCATGGCATCCAGATAATTCCGCATTGGCTTTTTGGAACCGTCTGCCGAAAACACATGGCGGCCACGCGCATCTTCAGCGCATTGTCGCGCCATCATGGCGTGATGAAACTGGTTCCATTCGCAAGTCCCGCCAGCCAGCGCCGGACGGCTGTCGGCGATGAGAAATATCCATTGACGCCCTGGGCCTGTCGTCCGACGGAAAATGACAGTCCGTTGAAATCCGGCATAATGGCAAACACGCTTTCGTCAGTGACATCGTCTCCGAGAAAGACGGGCCGGCGTCCCTTGAACGGCGGATGTGACATCAATTCGCGTACGCCTGTCGCCTTGGTGAAGCCGGCTTGCTTGATCTCGCAGACCGCCTTGCCCGGAAGAACCTCGATCGGCGCATTGGGCAGTTCAGCACGAATCGCGGAAACCCCGTCATAGATAGCGGTTTCGAGTTGCGGAACCCGCCGGAAGTGCAGGGCGAAGGAATAGCCTTTGTCTTCAGTGACGATGTCCGGATGCAGTTCCGCGATCGCCGCGAAGCGCCGCTTCAGCTCCGCATTCAGCGGCGGCGCGCGCGTTGCGACGGCTTCCGTATCGATCGACAGCCGGATTTCGGCGCCATGCCCGCCGACCGACGGATAGCGCGCCGGCGCAAACATCCAGTCGATGTCCTCCAGCGAGCGGCCGCTGACCAGAGCCAGCGCGCCGCAGGTTCGTGCCAAGAGTTCGCTCAGCGTTGGCGCAAGTCTCGGCGGCACGATGACCTCCCGCGGAGTCGGCGCCAGATCGAGCAGCGTGCCATCGATGTCGAGCAGCAACGCACATTCATCAAGTTCCAGATGCGCGGCTGATTGGTCCGCAACGTCCGCATCAGCCGATGCATGTACTTCTATATCCGACGTCATTCTGAGGATGCCTCCTTTCCTGATCAGTCGATTTGAGCCAATGGCCGGGCCACCGCCTCCAGCGGGCGTCGCTCGGCGGCGACACAATAGCGCCATGCCACTGCGGCCGCGAACAACATCAGCGCCGCGCCAAGAAGATAGCCAAGAAAAAGGCTTTGGCGCGACCCGGTGTCGATCAGCGCGCCGAACAGCGCGGGTCCCACCACGCCTCCGATCCCGGTTCCGATCGCATAGAACACCGCGATGGCGAGGGCGCGGATCTCCATCGGGAAGGTTTCACTCACGGTGAGATAGGCGGCACTCGCCGCCGCTGATGCAAAGAAGAAAACGATCATCCATGCCATGGTCTGCGTTTGCGCGCTCAAGACGTCGATGGCGAACAGATAGCCCGACCCGGCCAGCAGCAAGCCCGAGACCGCATAGGTCACCGTGATCATCACGCGCCGGCCCACGCTGTCGAACAACCGTCCGAGCAGGACCGGGCCGAGGAAATTGCCGGCCGCGAAAGGCAGAATGTACCAGCCGACATGGTCGGATGTGATGCCATAGAAATCCGTCAGCACCAGCGCGTAGGTGAAGAAAATCGCATTGTAGAAGAATGCCTGCGCCGCCATGAGCACGAGGCCGACCATGGCGCGCTGCCGGTACGATCCGAACAGCGAACCCACCACTTCCCGCAGCGGCGTGAAGGCACGCATCCGCAGCTTGATCTTCGCCGCGCAGACCGCCCGCGGCTGTCTTGCGGAGGCCTCGATCTCAGCCGCGATCGCTGCGGCACGCTCCGGATGGCCGTGGATCACCAGCCAGCGCGGGCTTTCCGGGATCCAGAGCCGCATCGCGAAAACGATGAGGCCGAGAACGGCACCGATCAGATAGGCGAGACGCCAGCCGATGTCCACGCTCAGAAACGACGCATCGAGCAACACGATCGCGCTGACCGCACCCACCGCGGCGCCGAGCCAGAAGCTGCCGTTGATGACCAGATCGGTCCAGCCGCGGTAGCGCGCCGGCACCATTTCCTGAATCGTCGAATTGATCGCGGTATATTCGCCGCCGATGCCGGCACCCGTCAGGAAGCGGAACAGCGCATAGCTCGCGAGATTCCACGACAGCGCGGTGGCCGCGGTCGCCATGAGATACAGCGACAGCGTGATGAAGAACAACTTCTTGCGCCCGAGGCGGTCCGTCAGCCAGCCGAAGCCGATGGCGCCGAGAACCGCACCTGCAAGATAGGCGCTGCTGGCAAAGCCGATATCGAGGTTGCTGAACTGCAGCGTCGGGCTCTGCTTCAGCGCGCCGGAGAGGGTTCCGGCCAGCGTGACCTCGAGCCCATCGAGAATCCAGGTGATCCCTAGCGCGGTCACCACCCGCGTGTGAAACCCGCTCCAGCGCAACGCGTCGAGACGCGCCGGAATATCGGTTTCCACAATACGCTCGCAGGTTTGCACCTTCTGGCCTTCGCCTCCCGTTGAACCGGCCGGCGCACCTGCCGATGCCAACGCAAGGCCCCCTCGGTCGATGGGCCGGCCCCGCGGCCGATTCGCCGGAAGATCAAAGAGACACAACGCCTGCCAGCGGCCCGGGTTCCGCGCTCAGGCGGCGCGGAAGCTGTTCATGAAGCGATCGAGTTCCTGCCGCAGCCGCGCGCTCTCGGTCGCCAGCGTGCGCGCCGAACCAAGCACATCCGCCGAGGCGGACCCGGTCTGCTCCGCGCCGCTGTTGACCTGCGCAATATTGTTGGCGACCTCCTCGGTGCCGCGCGCCACGCTCTGGACGTTGCTCGCGATCTCCTGGGTCGCTGCGCTCTGCTGCTCGACGGCGGTCGCAATTGTCGATGCGATCGCGGAAATCTGGCTGATGGTGCTGCCGATCTCCTTGATCGCCGCAACCGAATCCCGCGTCGCGCTCTGCATCCCGAGAATCTGCGCGGATATTTCCTCGGTGGCCTTTGCCGTCTGGCTCGCCAGCGACTTGACTTCCGATGCGACCACGGCAAAGCCGCGGCCCGCCTCGCCGGCACGGGCCGCCTCGATCGTTGCGTTCAGCGCCAGAAGATTGGTCTGCTCCGCAATGGTCGTGATCAGCTTGACCACGTCGCCGATATTCTGGGCCGCTCGCGACAGATGGCTGATCCGCTCGTCGGTCTGATGTGCCTGCTGAACGGCGCTGAGGGCGATCCGGTTGGATTCGCGCACCTGCCGGCCGATCTCGTCCACCGACATCGACAGTTCTTCGGTGGCGGCCGCCACCGACTGCATGTTGGACGAGGCTTCTTCGGAAGCGCCCGCGACATGGGTCGAGAGAGTCTGTGTGGTCTCGGCGGTCTGGGTCAAGGTGTTGGCCGCGGCCTCCAGCTGGGCGGCAGACGATGAGACGTTCGAGACGATGGCGCCCACCGCGGATTCAAACTGATCGGCGAACTGGGCCATCTCCACGCGGCGGGCCTCCCGCGCGGCGCGATTGCGCTCCTCCTGCGCAGCCGCATCACGCTCCGCCTTCGCCACCGCCTGCACCTTGAAGGCCTCGACGGCTGCGGCCATCTCGCCGATCTCGTCCTTGCGGCCGATTCCGGGCAGAATGACGGCGAGATTGCCCTCCGCCAGCTCGCGCATTGCCGCGCACATCTTCACCATGGGCCGCGAGATGCCGTTGCCGAGGATGACGGCGAGCAGGCTTCCGACCAGAAAGCTGCCGATCGCCAGCATCGCGATCAGCCAGCGCGTGCGCTGGGTCAGCGTCTCGGTCTCGCTCTCGATCCGGCGCTGATCGGCCACGAGATCCTGCTTCATGGCATCCGACAATGCGGTGATCGAAGCGGCGGACGCCATCATCTGCTCGCTCAGCTCGTCGATAGTCTTGGCCTTGGCCACCAGGTCCGAAAAGGAGTCCTGATAAGCGTCCATTTCCGATCTGATCTCGGCAAGTTTGGCGCCGATGAGCGCATTCGAGGTCGCCGGCAGCGCCGTAAACGCCGCCTTGAGGAATTTGAGCCGCGCCGTGGCGCTCGCCGCGGTGACCTGATCGGGCCGGCGCGCATAGGTGTTGAGCATCGCCGACGTGACGATCAGCTGGGTCGAAGCCTCCCTGAGCCTGGTCTGCAGCTCCTCCAGCCCTGCGTCGCCGGCGGAGCTGACGGTGTCGTCGAGCCGGTAGCGCAGCGATGTGCCTTTCGCGGTCACGCGGTTATTGGCAATGGTGGCGTATTCCTGCTTCGCCTGCAGCGCCTTCGCGAAGGTCGCGGCGAAGCCCTCAAACTTGTTCGACAGCTCCTCGATCCGGAGCAGCTGGTCCGGATCCTGCGTCCCGCGGCGGGCGTCCGCAATCGCAGTCTTGAGTCGCTCTTGCGCGGCAAGGGCGGCCTCGCCGTCGCTATCGCTTCCGGTCAGAATGAAATAGCGGGCCAGCTCCCGATACGAGAGCAATTCCTGGTCGATCTGGCGCGCCAGACCCGCCTCGGCGACGCTGGTGCGATAGGTCTGCACTCCGTTGGCGATCCGGCCGAACCCGACATAGGCAAAGGCCATGCTGGCTGCGGCGATCGCCAGCAGACATCCGAAACCCAGCATCACCTTGCCGCGGAACCGCAGGCTGGGCCACTTCAGACTCGATAAGGTCAGGGCCGGAAACCGGCCACGCTGCAACGCCCCCACTTCGAACCCCCAGAATCTCGGCTTGCTTGGCCCCGGGAAGAACTCCCGCCAAGTCCCCTGAAATTAGATCGAAATGGATAAGAGGGCGTAAATTGATACCAGCCTGATGCAGATGGCCGATCTCAGGGCCTCGGGTGCCGCCACCGCCGGCGCGGCACCCGCTCGTTCCGGGATTGCAGCCGGCCGAACGCCACGCGCGGGTTGATATTGCAATCGGCATAGCGCCCCGAAGCCGAGGCCCGGCATTGCGCATAGGTCTCATATGAGCAGTCGCCCGGAATGCCGATCTCCGGCGACTGCAGGCAGTAAGGATAGTCGCGCGCATGGGCGGCCGTTGACGCCACCAGCATGCCGAGGCCCGCCGCAAGGAATGTGAAGGCGATCCGTCCCATGGTCTTCCGCCTCGGCGTCTGCGATCGCGACTCGGTCCAGAAACCTGATCCAGGAAACAAACGCCGGCGTCACAGCACCGTTCCAAGCGCCCCGGGCCATGGGGATATTTGATCACCATCCGGCGCAATGGCAAAGTGTCGCGCAAGGTCCCCGCCGACATCGGCAGGCGCGCCACCCGCGCCGGGAGGGACCGCAGGGAGGTCTTATGTCCACGTTGTCAGCCCCCGGAGTCGTCAGTCCTTTTGCCGGCCTCGATGTGCCCTGGCTGCTGCGTATGCACGCGGCAAGGCGCGGGGATCATCCGTTCCTGATCTGGGCCCCGTTCGACGGGCCGGCCCGGCCCTGGAGCTACCGCGAGTTCGATCACCAGGTCGGCGCGCTGGCTGCGGGCCTTGCCGCGCGCGGCGTCCGGCCGGGCGATCCTGTCCTGATTCATCTCGACAATTCCATCGAGGCGATGCTCGCCTGGTTCGCCTGTGTCGAGCTCGGCGCCATCGCCGTCACCACCAATACGCGGTCCGCGGCGGCGGAGATGAGCTATTTCGCCGACCATTGCGGCGCCGTGGCCGCCATCACTCAGCCGGCCTATGCCGAGCTGATCGGCGGGAATTGCAGGAATCTGCGCTGGATTGCGGTGACCGCCCACGATGCCGGCAAGCCTGCGGCCCAGGGGCACGCTGTCCCTCACGCCGATCGTTTCGAGGCGCTGTTCGGCGATCCCGCCGACCGGCCGCGCCGGCCCGCCGATCCCGCGGCGCCGTGCAGCGTGCAATACACGTCGGGCACCACGTCGCGTCCGAAGGCAGTGCTGTGGACCCATGCCAACGCGCTGTGGGGCGCCAAGATCAATGCGGCGCATCAGGATCTGCACGCGGGCGATGTACATCTCACCTATCTGCCGCTCTTCCATACCAATGCGCTGGCCTATTCGATGCTCGCAAGCCTGTGGGTCGGCGGGACCTGCGTGATCCAGCCGCGTTTCTCGGCGCGGCGCTTCTGGAATGTCGCGGCCGAGCACCGCTGCACCTGGACCTCGACCATCCCGTTCTGCATGAAGGCGCTGCTCGAGCATGAGATTCCGAAGCAGCACAGCTTCCGCCTGTGGGGGACGGCGGTGTGCGATCCCCCGCCCTTTGCGGCTTTCGGCGTGAAGATCATCGGCTGGTGGGGAATGACCGAGACCATCACCCACGGCATCATCGGCGAGATCGATCAGCCCAACAGGGAGATGTCGATCGGCCGCGCCGCGCCGGAATACAGCCTTCGCATCGTCGATGACGACGGCGCGCCCACGCCGGTCGGCGGCACCGGCAACCTTCTGATCAAAGGCATCCCCGGCCTGTCGCTGTTCAAGGAATACCTGCACAACCCCGACGCCACCCGCGACAGCTTCGACGAGCACGGCTATTTCATCACCGGCGACCGCGTCACGCTGCTGGAAGAGGGCTTCATCAAGTTCGGCGATCGCGCCAAGGACATGCTGAAGGTGGGCGGCGAGAATGTCGCCGCATCGGAGATCGAACAGGTCATCGCCACCATTGCCGGCGTCCGGGAGGCCGCGGTGGTCGCCAAGAAGCATCCGATGCTCGACGAGGTGCCGGTGGTCTTCATCATTCCGCAGCCCGAGGCGGCGAAGACGAAGGAAGCGCTGTTGCACGATGTGCTGAACGCGTGCCGTCAGTCGCTTGCGGACTTCAAGGTGCCGCGCGAGGTGCACTTCGTCGACGAGCTGCCGCGCTCCACGCTCGAGAAAGTGGCCAAGGCGGAGCTGCGCAAGATGCTGGCCTCGTAACCGGCGGCGCCGGTCGGGCGGCGCCTCTTTCGACAGAGCGAGCGGCGAAGCATAATAATGAGCTCAGGTTGGGCCGAGGGCCCTTGCTGCGCGAGGGCAGAGCCCGAGCCTCGAAGCGTCATCCTGAGGCGGCGATGCCCTTGCATCGCCCTCGAAGGATGGCGAATCACCAAACAATGACGCAAGCCAGCGCCGTCCGACGACGATGCGATATGTCAGGTCAGACACTCAGGATGACGGTTCGCGCGCGACCCTGGTCATCCGCTCTAGATGCCGAGCGCCACCGGCCGGAATGCCTGCAGCAGTTGCTGGTCCAGCCTGCCGCCCATCTCCTCCATGATGGAAAAGGCCTTCGCCCGGGTAAACGGCAGGCGATAGGAGCGCTCCTCCACCAGCGCGGCATACACGTCCACGATGGTGGTGAGGCGG
>Ga0180222_1003153_pt1 | contig 11221 bp, 7 predicted proteins | sample eDN5th37CKraftOP_FD_151336 | JGI IMG/M metagenome (GOLD analysis project Ga0180222, IMG submission 151336) | Enriched Organic Plus compost microbial communities from Emeryville, California, USA - eDNA 5th pass 37_C Kraft OP (version 2) (version 2) ... | reverse complement strand
TTGATGGTCTTGCCGAAGCTGATCTGCTGGTCGCGATTAGCCTCGTCGATATGCGCGTGATAGTTGACCGGCGCACCGATCACCTTCGAGGGGTTGGGGACCGGATTGAGAAGCTTCACCGAAGAGATCGGCACCGGGGTCGCCCGGTCGGCCGCGGCCTCCATGTCCCCACGGATCTGCGGCAGCGCCACGACCAGCGGATCATGCGCCGGCAGAGGCCAGCGGACCGCCGGAAGCTTCTCGAGAACGGCGGTGACGTCGTGGACCATGTCGCCCCGGACCACACCAAGGCGATCATTGTTGAACCTGCAATAGCGCATTCCCAGCTCTCCGCGAAAAGTCGCGGCAGAGCTAATGCATTCCCGTCACCGGATCAATTCAATCCGGTGATCGGGCCATCAACGAATCGGGTCCGCGGGCCCAGCTGGGGCCTTACTTTGCGGTCGCGCCCGTTTTCTTGACGACGTCGGCCCATTTGTCGATGTCCTTGCGCAGATAGGTATCGAACTCTTTCGGGCTCATCGTCATCGGGACTGCGCCCTGCTTGGCCCAGGCCTCGCGCAGGTCAGGCCGGTTCACGATCTTGGTGATCTCGGCATTGAGCTTGTCGATCACGGCTTGCGGGGTCTTGGCGGGGGCCATCAGCCCCAGCCAGATGGTCGCTTCATAGCCAGGCACGCCGGCTTCCGACACAGTCGGAACGTCGGGCGTCAGTTCCGAGCGCTTGGTGCCGGTGGTTGCGAGCGCCCTCACCTGCCCCTGCTTGGCGCTGTTCGACATCGTGGTCACCGCATCGAACATCATCTGCACGTGGCCGCCGAGCACGCTGGACCGCGCCTCACCCGAGGCCTTGTGCGGGACATGCACGATGTCGGTGCCGCTCATGGCTTTGAACAATTCACCGGCCATATGATACGGCGTGCCCGGCCCCGACGACGCGTAATTGAGGCCGCCCGGCTTCGCCTTGGCCAGCGCAATGAATTCCTTGACGTCCTTCGCCGGCACCGATGGATGCACGACCATCAACAGGTCCGAATAATTGATCGGGGCGACGGCGACGAAGTCATTCATCAGCTTGAACGGCTTGTTCGGCGTCAGTGTCTCGTTCACCGTGTGGGTGTTCGACATCAGCAGCAGCGTGTAGCCATCGGGGTCGGACTTCGCGACCGCATCGGTGCCGATGATCGAGCCGGCGCCGGGCCGGTTCTCCACCACAAACGGCTGCTTCAGCGTTTCACCAAGATGCTGCGCGAGGACGCGCGCATAAACGTCGGCCGGACCGCCAGCGCCGAACGGCACGACAATCTTCACCGGCCGCGACGGATAATCCTGTGCCTGCGCACCGAGCGGCACAACGGACACGAACAGAGCAGCGGCAATTCCGAGCAAATGCCGGCGTGACATCGGCGATCTCCCTACTGGCTTGTTGTTGTTCGAGATTGATAGAACACCAGCGGGGGAGCCGCAATTCCTCGCACACGGCTCCGATTTCACAGGGTCAAATTCATTCGACCACAATGACATCGGGATGAGGCTTGGTATCGAACAGCCGCTCGCCTTCAGCCTTCCGGCATTCGAGTGCGACGCGCTGATTGATGTAGCCCTTGTCGGTGATCTCGTTGCGATCGATCGATGGCAGATCGGGCAGAAGCAATACGCGCGCGATCCGCATCGTCGCGCCGGTATTGACCTTGTTCCAGCGCGCAAACGCATTGCGCAGATGGGTGTGGATCTTCGGATGCACCGCGTAGAAGGACAGATCGCCATCCTCGCCGGTGACTTCCTTGCATCCGGCCGCGTTCAGCCATGCGATCAGTCCGACCTGATCGCGGCCCTCACCGCACACGATTGCATCCTGCAAGACAGGTGACGCGGCTGCGATCGCGCCGACGCGAAGCGCACCGACCGCAACCCAGGTGCCGTTTGTGAGCTTGAAATCTTCCGCAGTGCGGCCATCGAAGATCAGACCCTGGTTCGGATCGGCGGGATCGGCGAAGCGCACGGCGTCACCGGGCAGATAATAACCCTCCTCGTCGAACATCGCTTGCGTGAGATCGGGCCGTCGCCAATAGCCCGGCGTGATGTTCGGGCCACGCACGCGGATCTCCAGCTTGCCACCGGTGGGCACAAGCTTCACGTCGACAGCCGGGACCGGGACGCCGACATTTCCCGCGCGCTCCAGAAGCACATGCGCCGAGGTCGCCAGCGGCGAGGTTTCGGTCGTACCCCAAGCCGATGTCATGGGCACGCGTGCGCCCGTGATGCGGATCGCGAGCGCCTCCAGACGCTCCCACATGTCCTGCGGCAAGGATGCGCCGGCATAGAACAGGAGCCGCACACGTGAAAAGAATTGGCGCGCCAGCGCGTCGTCCTTTTCCAGGAACGGAAGCAAGGCGCCGTAGCCAGCGGGCACATTGAAATAAACCGTCGGCGCAATCTCGCGCAGATTCTGAACGGTCTGCCCGACCAGCGCCGGCAACGGCTTGCCGCCGTCGATGTAGAGCGTGCCGGCTTGCTGCAGGATCAGGTTGAAATTGTAGTTGCTGCCGAAGGTGTGGTTCCACGGCAGCCAATCGACCAGCACCATCGGATCGTCTTCGATGAACGGCCAGGTTTGCACCGATTGCTGCTGGTTCGCGGTCAGCATGCCATGCGTGTTGATGACGCCTTTCGGCAGGCTGGTCGATCCCGAGGTGAACAGAAACTTCGCGATCGTATCGGGACGGATCGCGGCGACCGCCTTCTCGACCGCAGGGCCCGCCACCGTCTTCTCGAGGTCGGAAAACAGCGTGACATTCGGCAGGTTGGCGCCGTTCTTTCCGGCAACGATCGGCGCCGTGACATGCGCCAGCGCCTTCGCGAATGGAGCGGTGTCGGACACATAGACGAGGCCCGGCGTCAGCAGCTCGTTGATGTATTTGAGCTTGGCGTGATCCTGGCTCTGCAGCGAATAGGCAACGGAGATCGGCGCTATGGGTATCCCCGCGGTGTAGCAGGCCAGCGTCATCAGCCCATGCTCAACCGCATTGCCGGACAGCACCATGACCGGACGTTCGGCGGAAAGACCGCGATCGATCAGCGCCTGCGCGACCGCGTCGGCCTTGCGGCGCGCCTGCGCATAGGTGACCCCGGCCCAGGCGCCCGTGGCATCGCGTTCGGCCATCAGCAGCCGGTCGGGCTGGCGTTCGACGGCGCTGCGGAACAGGAGTGCAAGGCTCGGGTCATAAGGCGCAAGGGGCTGTTCGGCCCGCAATACGATCGAACCGTCGCTGCGATTTTCCTGTACGACTCGCGGCTCGGCGAAGCGGATGGGTCGGAATGGCGGCTTACCGGCTTCGTGCGCCAGTTTTGGCATTGTCGAATTCACAGCGTCCTCCCAGACGACATGAACTATAATGCATGTTCTGGTTCGGCCCTGTCAAACCGGATTCAGGAGGCCTTCGCAGTCGCCTGTTCACGCTCGGTGGCATTCCGGCGAAGATGTTCAAACACGAGACCGATGATGCCGGCCGCCACTGCTGCATAGTTCACGTAAGGCGCTGCACTGAAGGCGGCCGGCGGCAACACGATGCCGGCGGCCACAAGTCCGTAAAGCCATCGCATCGATCGAGATAGCGGCGTGAGCGAGAAGCCGAGGATCGCGGCCGTTCCCACATAGAGCCCGAACAGCACGCGCAAGAGATTCCACACGATCTCGACCGCCGGGCCGTCCATCAAAAGGCTCGGCGTCAGCACGAACAGGAACGGCAGGATGAAGGTGCTCCAGCCGACGAGACAGGCGACCCAGCCAGTGGTCCAGCCATCGGTTTTGGCAATATTCGCCGCAGCATAGGCTGCGAACGCGACCGGCGGCGTAATCATGGAGAGCATGCCGTTATACATCACGAACATATGCGCGGCCATCGGCGTGACGCCGAGCTTCACCAGCGCGGGCGCAAGCAGCGTCGCGGTGAGAATGTAGACGCTGACCGTCGGCAACCCGATGCCGAGCACAAAGGCTAGCATCGCGATGATCAGCAGCAGCACGAAAACATTGTCGCCGGACAGCGTGATGAGCTGGAGCGTCATCCCGAAGGCGAGCCCCGATATGCTCATGATGCCGACCATGATGCCGGCGGCGGCGCCAATCAGGATGATGTCGAGCGAGAAGCGGCCGGTATCGATGATCGCCTGCACGGTTTCGCGGACGGTCGGCCGCCTGCCGCGATAGCCGAAGATATAGGTGCACACCATGATGATGAGCGTGCAGACAATCGCGGTCTTCTCCGGCGTGAGGCGCGTATATTCGGGATAAAGCAGCGAGAAGACGAGGAAGGCGATCGGCAGGAAGAAATGCCAGCCTGATCGCATCACCTCACCGACCGTCGGCGCACCTTCGACCTGCGCCGCGCCGATCTTGTGCTTGGCGGCTTCCAGGTCAACGTGGATGAAAAGACAGGCGTAATACAGGAAGGCCGGGATCGCGGCGGCGACACAGACCGCGCCGTACGAGACCTGCAGGAATTCCGCCATGATGAAGGCGGCCGCGCCCATCACCGGCGGCATGAGCTGCCCGCCGGTGGAGCCGACGCCTTCGATGGCCGCAGCCTTGCGCGGTGAAAATCCCGACCTGATCATCATCGGGATGGTGACGATGCCGACCGCAAGCACGTTGCTCACGGCGCTGCCGGAAATCATCCCGAACAGGCCAGACCCGAACACGGCGATCTTGGCCGAGCCGCCGCGAAAGCGGCCCATTGCGGAAGCTGCAAGATCGGCGAAGAAATCGGCGCCGCCAGTGCGCGCCAGCACCTGCCCCATAATGGTGAAGGGAATGACCACCAGCACAGCGACGCCGACGATGGCGCCGATGATACCGTTGGTATCGAGACCGAGATAGACGATCAGCCGCTCGGGCGAGACCTTGCGAGTGGCAAAATCGCCGGGCAGATGCGGCGAGATGAAGATATAGATCGCCATCGCGAGGATGATGCCGACGAAGCCCCAGCCGGAGGTGCGGCGGCTGCCGTCGAGCACGAGGAACGTCAAGATCGCGCTGCCGACGATCCCTTCCACGGGCAGGAGCGCGATCTCGTAGGTGAGAGGCTCGTAGCGGACCGCGATATAGCCGCAGATTACGAGCGAGGTAACGACCGCAATCCAGTCGAAATACGCCGCAAATCGCGGTCGCGCGCCAAGGAAGGTCCAGGCCAGCAGCACCGCATAGCCCGCAACGAAAGGCAGCGGATTGGCCGCGACGACCTCGTACCGGTAGATCGTGTAGGCCAGGAGGATGAGGGTTGCCGCCGCCGCGCCCGAGTGGATTGCGCCGAACTTGCGATCGGTCTCGACCGTGAAAGCGAGCGCGAGAACGAGTCCGATGCACACCGTGAGCATCTGCTCGGTATAGAAGGCGACGTTGAACCACTGGCGGGGGACATCCATCACCCACAGCACGACGACCGCGATCAGGAGCGCCTGGAACACATTGGTCCAGAATCGCTGCGCCCGCGACGTAGCGGACTGAAACTCCTCTGCGCCGGGGACGATGCGTTCTTCGCTCACGCCTGTGCTCCCGCTAAAGCACCTGGGAACCGCCGCTTACTATCGTCACTGCAACGATTGCGGCTGGATGTTCTTTTCCTTGAAATACTTGATCGCAGCCGGGTGATACGGCACTTCGTATTGCTTGTAGGCAAAGGCCGGCGTGAACTCGCGCAGCACCGGTTGCACGGCAATCAGATCGTCCTTGTTGTTGAACAGCGTGTCGAGGAACTTGTAGACGAACTCGTCGCTGGTCTTCGCGCTGGTGAAAAGCAGATTGTCGAAGCTGTAGACCTTCATCGGCTTTTCGACACCGATGAAGACCGGACTCGGCCGCACTTCGGTGAGATAGCCCCAGCGCTCGACCTTGCGCGCGGCGTCCATGCCCTTTTCGTCGATCTCGGTCATGCGGATACCGCCGGTGGTGGCGTCTACCTCGCGCACCTTCGGAGCCCCGTATGCGAAGTAGAAAGCGTCGGCCGAGCCCGAAACGAAATCATCCGCGCTGCGGACGACGTTCGGGACCATCACCGGCTTGATGTCTTTTTCGGTCAGGTTGGCCGTCGCGAGGATCGCGCGAACCGTCGGCTCCAGAGCGCGCATCGAGGAAAAGCCATAAGGCACCCGCTTGCCCTTGAGATCGCCCACGGTTCTGATGTCGGAATCCTTACGCACGAAAAAGCCGACGCGAAGCGCATGCGCTGCACCGATGATCCTCAGGTCCTTGGCGCCCATGTTGAAGCCGTCATGCACCTCCATCGCGTTGGAAATGCCGACTTCGGCCTCTCCGCGCGCAACCATGGGCACGATGATCTGGTCGCCCCCGGTCGGCTGGACCAGAACGTTCATGCCCGCCTTTTCCTTCAGCACCTTGGCGACGGCGGACGCTGTGGTGTGATTGAGGCTGCCGGGCGGCAGCGTCGCAAAGCCGTAGGTCTGGGCGTTTGCCGTTTGGGCGCCGAATCCGACGGCCGCCAGCGCAATCAGCGCCAGTTTGACCCTGAGCATCATTGTCATCCTCCCGTGATTTTTCCGGGATGATGGTCCTCCGAACCGGCAAAGGCAATGCGCAAGTGTCCGGGCGGCGATGGATATTTCGCTCTTAAGCCGGTTTCGCTCAGGCGGCCGATTTGGCGTGCATGTCTCGGATGCGAAGCGACGGAGTCGAAGCATCGAGATGCAGGACGAATTCCACCGAGGCGAGTTCACAGCGATTGCGGCCGCGCTCCTTGGCGGAATACAGCGCCTCGTCGGCCTCGCCGAGCAGTTCCGACATATCGAACGGCCCCTTGTCACGGACCGCAACCCCTATGCTGCAAGTGGCGAACACCGGATGGCCCTCGACTTCGGATGCCGCTTCGGAAAATGACTCCCTGATCGCTTCGGCGACCTCCATTGCCTCGCTGCGATTGGCGCCGCAGAGCGCGATGGCGAACTCTTCGCCGCCCAATCTGCCCAGCAGATCATGCGGCCCGAGATGCGTGCAGGCGGTTTCGGCAAAAAGCTGCAGAACCCGATCGCCGAGTGCGTGACCGAACGAGTCGTTGACCGACTTGAAGTGGTCGAGATCGACCAGCAGCACCGCGGCGGGCTGCGGATTGTCCGCCAGGCGGCGCGCCATCACGCCCGCCCCCTCGAGGAACGCGCGGCGGTTCGGAATGCCGGTCAACGGATCGACCAGCGAGGCTGTCTTGTGCAGAAGCTCGGTCCGTTCCTTCGCCATGGCGAGCAGGATGAAAGCGATGGCGATGGTGAACAGCAGCGCTTCAAAGCTGAGCACCGTCAGCCAGACGCTTTCATAGACATGTGTATCGGGAAGCCACGGCATCACCGCGGCGAGCGGTGTCCGCAGCAGAAACAGCGAACCGTGCGCGAACAGCATAAAGATGAGCGGCCAGCGCGAGACCAGCGGCTCGCTGCGGCCCAGCCAGAATTCATACGCAGCCGCCCACGTATATCCGGTGATGATGAAGGAAGAGATCAGGATGCGCGCTTCCATCGAATCCGCGATGGCAGGGATCCGGCAGACGATCAGCCACAGTACGGCGCCGCCAAACAGGCCGATATAGCTCGGCGGGCGGCCATCGAATACGCGTGCACCGGTCCAGGTGACCGCGAAAGCCGTGAACAGGACGGCGTTCGACAGATCGATCGAGACCCAGTCGGGCGCCTGCCCGTACAGTCCGAACAGAACCACCGATGCAGCGCGCAGCAGATGCGCGGAGCCCCACCAGGCCACGGCCACGATTGCCGAATTCTGGACCCAGGCGAACAGGAGCAATAGCCCGAGCATCGCCTCGACGTAGATCGTCACCAGAAACAGCGTGTTGACGTCCAGATTCATCGCAGATTTACTTGGCCATCCCGGCTCTATTCCTGCTCAGGCCATCGGCGCGTGGATACCCCGAGAGGCAAAAGATTGGGTGAAGACGGGATCACAAGTGCTTGGGCTTGCGTCCACGTGGTTTCGGATTGGTTTCCGGGATCGTCGAAATCGACCCGATCCGTAGCCGATGAACACACGGCCGACGGTCGCCGGGGCCGGGATTCGAAACAGGCGGCCGTCACATAAGGCCCCCGTCGGCTCGCTCCTGGTCAGGCATTCCGCGGTCGACGGCGGCCTTGACGAGCCCCCACCCGATTGCGGCATTCTCGCGTGCCGTTCGTGACGCCGAAGGTGACCTAGCTTCGCCTCAGGCCGTGCGACCCTGCGCCATCGAGCAAAGCCAGGAACCGAACCATGTCTGAGACGATCCTCGTGACGAAGGACACGCGAGAGGCGGCACTTACGGGTCTGCCCACCGCAGCGAGGATCGCCTTCGCCCTCGCCGAGACTATTCGCTGCGGTTCACTGGAAGTGACGCTGCCGGACGGACGCAGTCTCGTTTTTCGCGGAGCGCAGCCCGGACCAAGCGCGCGCATGACCGTCAAGGATTATCGGTTCGCCTGGCGTACGCTGCGCTCGGGCGACATCGGCGTCGCCGAATCCTATTTGCGCGGCGAATGGGAGACGCCGGACCTGACCGGATTTCTTTATCTGTTCTGCATCAACCGCGAGATGATGCAACGCGTGCTCGGCGGCAATACCCTAGTGCGCTGGTTCCAGGTGCTGCGCCACTGGCTCAACCGCAACACCAAGCGGCAAGCGCGCAAGAACATTCACGCGCATTACGATCTCGGCAATGCCTTTTATTCGGCGTGGCTCGATCCGACCATGACCTATTCCTCAGCCCTGTTCGATCCCGGCAGCAATGACCTGACGACGGCTCAGATTCGGAAATATCAAAGCCTTGCTCAGTCGATCGACCTGAAGCGCGAGCAAAGCGTGCTTGAGATCGGCTGCGGCTGGGGTGGTTTCGCCGAATTCGCGGCCAAGACCTATGACGCACGCGTGGTCGGTCTGACCATCAGCCGGGAGCAGCACGAATTCGCCCAACGTCGGGTCTTCGAGGCCGGCCTCGCCGAACGGGTCGAGATCAGGCTCCAGGATTATCGCGACGAGCGCGGCCAGTATGACCGGATCGCCTCGATCGAGATGCTGGAAGCGGTCGGCGAGAAGTTCTGGCCCGACTATTTCCGCCAATTGCGGGACCGGTTGAAGCCGGGCGGCGCCGCAGGCATCCAGACCATCACCATCCAGGAGCGGTTCTTCGACAATTACAAGCGCGAGATCGACTTCATCCGGCGCTACGTCTTCCCGGGCGGCATGCTGCCGACGCCATCGACCCTGAAAACACTCGGCGAGCGGTTCGGCGTGCCATTCCGGACCGAGCGGATCTTCGGCGAGGACTATGCCCGAACCCTCGCTGAGTGGCGCGCGCGATTCCGCGCAGCGTGGCCCCAGATCACGCCTCTCGGCTTCGACGAACGGTTTCGCAGACTTTGGGAATATTACCTCGCCTATTGCGAGGCAGGATTTTTGTCCCGCAACATCGACGTCCGGCAGATGGTTTTCGTCCGGGGGGACTAACCCGCAGAAAATCCGTTTCCATGCTCCTTGTGCAAGCCGGCCCGTCACGTCGCGGCTTGTCGCGTTCGGCCAGCCCCGATAGGGTCGCCCGAAATTTTCGCCGGAACCGACCATGAACAGCAGAGACAGCGTCATCGACGCGATTGGCAACACGCCCCTGATCAAGCTGAAGCACGCCTCGGCTCTGACCGGCTGTACGATCCTGGGCAAGGCCGAGTTCATGAATCCCGGGCAGTCGGTCAAGGACCGCGCCGGCCGGCAGATGATCCTCGAAGCGGAAAAGCGCGGCGAGCTCAAACCCGGCGGCCTCGTGGTGGAAAGCACCGCCGGCAATACCGGGATCGGGCTTGCCCTCGTCGCCAATGCGCGCGGCTATCGCACGCTGATTGTCATTCCGGAGACCCAGAGCCAGGAAAAGAAGGACATGCTGCGGCTCTGCGGAGCGGAGCTCGTCGAGGTGCCGGCGCTGCCCTACGCCAACCCGAACAATTATCAGCATGTCGGCCGCCGGCTCGCAGACGAATTGCGCAAGACCGAGAAGAACGGCGTGCTCTTTGCCGACCAGTGGAACAATCTCGACAATCGCAAGGCGCATTACGTTTCGACCGGCCCGGAAATCTGGCGCGATACCAACGGCAAGATCGACGGCTTCATCTGCTCGGTCGGCACCGGCGGCACGCTCGCTGGAGTCTCGACCTATCTGCGCGAACAGAAGCCGGATATCGCGATCGGGGTCGCCGATCCCCGCGGCGCGGCGATGTATCATCTCTTCAAGGACGGCAAGCCGACCGTGACCGAAGGCGGCTCGATCACCGAAGGCATCGGACTTGCGCGCGTCACCCCGATCATCGAGGACATCAAGGTCGATAGGCCTTACCTGATACCCGACGAAGAAGCCGTCCCGCTGATTTTCGACATCCTGGAACACGAAGGGCTCTGCCTCGGCGGCTCCTCCGGGATCAACATCGCCGGCGCGATCAGGCTCGCCAAGGACCTCGGCAAGGGTGCGACCATCGTCACCGTATTGTGCGACTACGGCACCCGCTATCAGTCGAAACTGTTCAATCCGGATTTCCTGCGTTCGAAGAACCTTCCGGTTCCGGAATGGTTGACACGCATGACCACCATCAAGCCACCCTTCGTGTGAGTGATACAATGGCTGCCGAAGCATCACCTGCGAGCCGCGCTCTGGTCACCACCCAGTGGCTTCAGGACCACCTCGACGCGCCAGACATCGTGGTGGTCGACGGGTCCTATTATCTGCCGGCGATGAAGCGTAACGCGCGCGAGGAATATCTCGCCGGTCATATTCCGGGCGCGGTCTATTTCGACCTTGACGCGATTTCGGATCATTCCTCCGATCTGCCGCACATGCTTCCGTCCCCGGAGGCGTTTTCTTCGGCCATGCGCACCATGGGGATCGGCGACGGGCTGACCATCGTTGTCTATGACGGTGTCGGCCTGTTCTCCGCCCCGCGGGTGTGGTGGACGTTTCGCACCTTTGGCGTGCGTGACGTTTACATCCTCGACGGCGGCCTTACGAAATGGAAAGCGGAAGGCCGGCCGCTCGATTATGGCGAAGTCAAACGTACGCCGCGCCATTTCACCGCGCGCTTCAATCGCGGTGCGGTCGCCGATGTCGACGACGTGCAGAAGGCGCTTGCGCATCCCGACGTCCAGGTCGTCGATGCACGCAGCGCCGGCCGGTTTGCCGGGACTGCGCCCGAG
>Ga0180222_1003150_pt1 | contig 11236 bp, 10 predicted proteins | sample eDN5th37CKraftOP_FD_151336 | JGI IMG/M metagenome (GOLD analysis project Ga0180222, IMG submission 151336) | Enriched Organic Plus compost microbial communities from Emeryville, California, USA - eDNA 5th pass 37_C Kraft OP (version 2) (version 2) ... | reverse complement strand
GGCGTCGTCCAAGGAGATGAACGAGATCATCTCGACCATCGACGGCCTCGCCTTCCAGACCAACCTGCTGGCACTGAATGCAGGCGTGGAGGCCGCGCGCGCCGGGGAATCGGGCGCCGGTTTCGCAGTGGTTGCGAGCGAGGTGCGCCATCTGGCCCAGCGCTCGGCCGAAGCGGCCAACTCGATCCGCCAGCTGGTCGCCACCTCCGGCGCGCAAATCTCGCACGGCGTGTCGCTGGTCGAGAACAGCGGCGAGGCGCTGCGCCAGATCGTGACGGAAGTGACCGAGGTTTCGGACCTGATGGACCAGATCGCATCGGCCGCCGCGCGTCAGGCCGCCGGCCTCAGCGAGATTTCGGAAACGGTGACGTCGATGGACACGACCACGCAGCAGAACGCCGCGATGGTCGAGGAAAGCACCGCCAGCTCGCGCAACCTCAACAGCGAGATGGAGCGGCTGGTCGACCAGCTTTCCTTCTTCGAGCTGGGCATGCAGCCCGCCTCGTCCCATGGTCCGTCGCTGGTGGCGGGCCTCTCCGACGACGATGCCGCCGCGCCGCCGACCCGCACCGCGCCCCGCCGCGCACTGCCGGTCAGCCAGGGCAATCTGGCCGTCGATATGGAGGACGACTGGGCGGAATTCTGACGCCCGCCCTTGCTTCCGAACATGGCTCACATGCGGCCCGGCATCCTGCGCGATGCCGGGCCGTCCCGTTTCAAGTCAAACTGCAAGTATCTGAAAATAAAAGAGTAAATCGAAATATACCATATTGATAAACTCCACTTTATCGGACCTTCGTCTAGGAAGGGGATGCAAAACAAAACCGTGCTGGGAACGAAGGAAAAGGAAGGAAAATTATAATGTTCACGAAGTTTTCGGGGAAAGCTCTGGCCGCTGCCGCAACCGTTGCCCTTACCGTCACTCCCGCCTTTGCTCAGTCGGCCGGATGGCAGCAGGCCGTCGCCCGCGCGATCGCGGCGAAGCAGACCTATCCGCGCGCGGCCCAGATGCGCGGCGACGAAGGCACCGCCAAGGTGAAGGTGTATGTGAGCGCGTCGGGTTCGGTCGAGAAGACCGAGATGGTCGCTCCGTCCGGCTCGTCGGTGCTGGATCGCGAGGCGCTGAGCCTGCCCGCCAAGGTCGGCAACCTGCCCGCCCCTCCGGGTGGCGCGACCGCGATCGTCCTGCCGCTGACCTGGAAGCTGATGTAAGCCTTCCCGTCCCCTGAACCGGGATCTTTCGGCCCGGCCCGCCCCGACCGTCCGCCCTGCGGACGCAGGGGCAGGGCCGGGCCTTTCTGGTTCCGGGGTGGCCTCTCCCGCAGCCCGCGGGCTGCAACACCTCTCTGGCACGACGGAAAAAAATTGCCTAAGCTGGGCGCCTCGGCCATGAGGGCAAGCTATGAACTTCCTGAAAACCGCATTCTGGGTCATCATCGCCGTTGCGCTGGCGCTGTTCGCCAAGGCGAACTGGGCGATCGCGCCGAGCTATTCCGGCTATGTGCCGGTCAAGCTCTGGGGCGACATCATCCTCGAAACGCGCCTGCCGGTGCTGATCGTCGCCGCATTCCTGCTGGGCCTGTTGCCGACCTGGCTCTGGGGCCGCGCCTGCCGCTGGCGCCTGCAACGCAAGCTTTCCAGCGCGGAGCGGGCGCTCGCCAGCACGGCGGCGGCCTCCCCGTCCGCCGCTCCGGCCCCCGGCGCCGAAGCGCCCGACCAACCGGCCGAACCGGACCTCTCCCTGCCCGCAAAGCCGACCGTCCCATGAGCAGCCCCGTCTATATCGCCATCGACACGCCCGACCTCGACCGCGCGCAGCAACTCGCGGGAGAGGTGCGGCATCATGTGGGCGGCCTCAAGCTGGGGCTGGAATTCTTCTGCGCCAACGGCCATCACGGCGTGCTGGAAATGGCGAAGTTCGGCCTGCCCATCTTCCTCGACCTGAAGCTGCACGACATTCCCAACACCGTCGCCAAGGCGATCCAGTCGCTGCATGTGCTCGAACCGGCGATCCTCACCGTGCACGCGGCGGGCGGCCGCGCGATGCTGGAGGAAGCGAAGGCGGCGGCGGGCAGCGGAACCAAGGTGGTGGCCGTCACCGTGCTCACCAGCCTCGATGCGGGCGACCTTCGGGACATCGGCGTTTCCCGCGAGGCGGCGGCGCAGGTCGAGCATCTGACCGATCTGGCGCGCGAGGCCGGGCTGGACGGCATCGTTTGCTCCGGCGCGGAGGTCGGCATCGCGAAGAAGCGCTGGCCGGGCGGCTATTTCGTCGTCCCCGGCGTGCGCCCGGCGGGCGGCAGGCTGGGCGACCAGAAGCGCACCGTGACGCCTCGCCAGGCGATGGACGCGGGCGCGTCGGTCATCGTCGTCGGGCGCCCGATCACCCAGGCGCCGAACCCGGATCAGGCCGCCCGCGCGATCGAAGCCACGCTCTGATTTGCCGGCAAGGGGCGGTTTGAAGGCTAGCAGTCCCCTTCCCACATCCGTCACCCCAGCGCAGGCTGGGGTCTTGGGCCGCGTTGCGCAACCCCTCCTGAGATGCCAGCCTGCGCTGGCATGGCGCGGAAAAGCAAAGGTTAGAGCGGCCTCCACCCCTCGTTCGCCCTGACCCGAAGGGCGATCGAAGGTCAACGGCTGTACTCTTTTTCTGCGTTGAAGAAAGAAGAAGGACAGGGCTTCGACAAGCTCAGCCCGAACGCTTCTCTTATTTCAGCTCAGGCGTAATCTGCCATCGAGCGCCAACTCGCATAAGCGGGCCCTCAAGCCCCTCAGCTCGCCAGACGAAGCGGCGGCGCGGTCTGCAATGCGCGCAGGTCGATGGGCTGGACGAACTGGATGCCCATGCGGTCGTCCACCGCCCAGCGCGTCACCGCGTCGACGACGATGCCCACCGCCAGCTCCAGCCGGAAAGTGGTGCCGACGGGCACGTTCCACAGCCCCTCGACCATCGCGCCGCCATGCGAGATGTTACGCACCCGCGCGACATAGTGCTGGCCCTGATGGAGCAGCGTCACCGACCGCAGCATCGACTGGCGGCGGGAGCGGCTGGACTGGAAGCCCGCCGCCGTGGCCCGGCCGCCCTCGGTCGCGAAGCGGCGCTCCACTTCCTCGGCGCTCTCGCCCACGCCATAGATGAAGCCCTGCACCTGCGAACAGCCGAGCGTGCGCACCAGCGCCAGTTCGTCATGGGTTTCGACGCCCTCTGCGGTCGTGTCCATGCCCAGCGCCTCGGCCAGGCTGACGATCGAGGTGATGATCGCCGCGTTCCGGCTGCCCTGCAAGGCTGCGCCCTGCACGAAGCTGCGGTCGATCTTGATCTTGTCGAACGGCGCCTTGCGCAGATAGCCGAGCGAGGAATAGCCGGTGCCGAAATCGTCGAGCGCGAGGCGCACGCCCAGCCCCTTCAATTGCGCGAACATCTGGTCGGTCGCCTCGCCCTCGTGGATGAAGGCGCTCTCGGTAAGCTCCAGCTCCAGCCGCTCGGGCGCGAGGCCCGATGCGGCCAGCGCGTTCATCACGATGCCGGGCAGCGCGGGATTGGCGAATTGCAGCGGAGAGACGTTGACGGCCACGCGGACGTCCTCCGGCCAGCGGGCGGCGGCGTGGCAGGCGGTGCGCATCACCCATTCGCCCAGCGCGCCGATCAGGCCCGCATCCTCGGCGATCGGCACGAACAGCGCGGGAGAGATCGGGCCGCGCGCCGGATGCTCCCAGCGCAGCAGCGTCTCGAAACCGGAAATCCGTTCCGTCCGCGAATTCACAACCGGCTGGAACACCAGATGCAGCCCGCCATGGGACAGCGCATGCCGCAGGTCTTCCTCCAGCTGGCGGCGATCCTCGGCATCGGCGAGCATGTCGGCGGAATAGAAGCGGTGCACGCCCCGGCCGTCGCCCTTCGCGGCGTAGAGCGCGAGATCGGCGTTGCGCACCAATGTCTCGCTGGTGATACCGTCGAGAGGGCAGATGGCGATGCCGACCGATGCGCCGATCACCACCTGTGTCCCTTCGATCTGGTAGGGCTGCGACAGCGAGGCGATGATCGCGTCGGCCAGCACGCCCAGCGTGCCGCGATCGACGAGGCCGGGCAGCACCACCTTGAATTCGTCGCCGCCCAGGCGGCCGACCATGCCCCGGTCGCCCACCACCCGCTTCAGCCGCTGGCTGACCTCGCGCAGCAGCGCGTCGCCCGCCGGATGGCCCATGGTGTCGTTGACGTTCTTGAACCGGTCGAGGTCGATCAGGAACAGCGCGCAATCGCCGGGGCGGCCATTGGGCTGCATCACGCTCTTGTCGAGCATGCGCTGCATCTGCATGCGGTTGGCGAGACCGGTCAGCGAATCGAACTGCGCCAGCCGCTCGACCTCCGCCTGGCTGCGCTTCATTTCGGTAAGGTCCGCGCCGCTGCCGCGAAAGCCGTGGAACTGGCCATATTCATTGAGGATGGGGCAGCCCGATATCGCCCACCAGCGCTCGTCGCCGACCAGCGCGACGCGCACCGGCACATCGGTGAAGCAGCTGCGCGCCGTCAGGTAGAAGCCCAGCGCCCGTCCGGTTTCCTCCTCTCCCCGGTCGCCCATCACGACCAGATCGGTGAGCTGCCGCCCGATCAGATCGTCCGCCGACATGCCCAGCGAGCGGGCCAGCGGCTCGGAAATATAGGTGATGGCGCCATGGCGGTCGGTTTCCCAGAACCAGCCCCGGCCGGCTTGCTCATATTCCGTCAGCAGATGCCCGGCGCGGCGGCTGCGTTCCTCGACCTTCTGCGTCGCCAGCAGGCGGCGGCCGTCCCAGCGCGCCTGCGCCAGCGTGGAGACCGCGAGGGTGCCGAGCATCAGCACCACCAGCAGCATCGGCCCCACCCCGCCATCGTGCGAGAGGCTGACGCCGACGCCGAGGCAATAGGTCAGCCCCAGCAGCCGCTGATGCCCGAAAATGGCCATCGCCAGCAGCGCCAGCGTCAATTGCGCCGCGACCGTCGAAACCGACCCGTCGAGCAGCGCCTTGTCCAGCATGCCGTACCACAGGCCCATGGAAAGGCCCGAAACCAGCACCAGCGCCATCATCACGCGCATCTGGCGATAGGGCTGCAAGCGGCGCATATAGCGCCGCTGCGGCATCACCCAGATGGCGAGGTCGGCGATGGCCGTCACCGCCAGCAGCGGCAGGTCGAACAGCACATAATTGGCGACCAGCACGGGCAGGTTGACCGTCACCACCATCAGGCAGATCTTGGCGAGCAGGAACAGCGGCCAGAACAGCGACACCATGCGCACGGATTCGGCGACCCAGCCCACCGACAGGTCGCTGTCCGACCCCGACAGCCCCAATATGCCGGCCAGCGAGGGCGGCGGCGCCTTATAGCTTCTCTGGATGGATCGTGGACCTGATTGCGACATAATCCCGCCATGCCGCAAACTAGTTACTCCTCGCTTAATAAATGGCGATTATAGGCTTTGGAAACGGTTCCGGGCGGGCGGCGGCTTTTGGCTGGACACTGCCATAAGAGAGCCGTTCGGGCTGAGCTTGGCGAAGCCCTGTCCTTTTCTCGATGGAAGCCGAGAAGAAAGAACAGCCGTTGGGCTTCGCCCGCCCTCCGATCCCATCGCACCCTGCCCGCGCGCATCCGGGCGCAGGAGCGACTCGGCTCGTCCCGCCTCCGGTTGCCTGGCGCGGCGAAGCGCCATATTCGCGCCGGAAGAACCGGATCGTCACGAAAGGATCATCATATGCGCGCGCGCCTCTTCGCCGGAATGGCCCTCGCCCTCTCGATCGCGGGCACCCCCGCCGCCCATGCCGAAGGACTGGGCGCAGAGGCCAATTACGTCCGGGCGGACGGGCATTGGGGAACGGAGCTCGGCGCGGGCTATGCGCTCGACCTCGGCGCGTTCAGCCTGACGCCGGGCGGCGGCGTCTATCTGCGCGACGGCGACACGAAGCTTTACGGCCGGATCGAGGCGGGCTTCACCCTGCCCGCGTCCGCCACCATCGGCGCGGGCGTGCGTTTCAGCGGCCATGCGACGCGCCCCTATGCCAGCATCGCCTTTCCGCTGCTGCCGAAACTGGCCATGAAGGCCAATGCCGGGCCCCATTATTACGGCGTAGGCCTTCGGCTGGGATATTAACGCCGCGATATCCGGGGGATAGCCGCGCACCGCCCGCCGATGGCCGTCGCTGCAAGCAATTTCTAAGATTTGCGGTATAAGCGGGGCGCATGAACAGGGCGCTCTCCACTTCCGATCGGGCCATTTCCGATCAGGCCATATCGGACGATGCGGCCGGCGGGCCGGGCCGGGCCGTTCCGGCGGAATGGCTGACGCTCGCCGATGCCGCGAGCGAGAGCAATCCCTTCTATCATCCCGCGCTGCTCGCCCCCGCCCTCGATCATCTCGACCCCGGCGGGCAGGTGCGGGTGATCGAGGCGCGCGCGGACGGGCGGCTGATCGGCCTGCTGCCGGTCGTGCCGCAGTCGCGCCATTCCCGCTATCCGGTGCGCAATGTCGGCAACTGGGCGCATGACCATTGCTTCTACGGCGCGCCGTTGCTGCGCGCGAGCAAGGAGCGGGAGGCATGGGCGCTGCTGCTGGCGCAGCTCGACGGCGCGGCATGGGCGGGGCATTTCCTGCATCTGGAGCGGCTCGACCCGGACGGCCCGGCGGCGGTGGCGCTGCATGCCTGCTGCGCGGAGCAGCGCAGGCCGATCAAGCGCATCGGCCTGTACGAACGCGCGCTGCTGCGGTCGGACCTCAGCGCCCGGCGCTATTGGGAAGCCCATGTTCGCGCGAAGAAGCGCAAGGAAATCCGCCGCCTCGTCAACCGGCTTGAGGAATGCGGCACGGTGACGCACCGGCGGCTGGATGACCCGGCGGAGGCCACGCGCTGGGGCGTGGATTTCCTCGCGCTGGAGGCGGCGGGCTGGAAGGGACGGACGGGCACGGCGATCGGCAATCATAACGGCACCCGCCGCTGGTTCGCCGCGATGCTGACCGGCGCCGCGCGGGCGGGCATGCTCGACATGCTGCGCATCGATGTCGACGGCGCGCCAATCGCGATGCTCATCAACTTCCGGCACGGGCGCGGCGCCTACAGCTACAAGATCGCCTTCGACGAAAGCCATGCCCGCTATTCGCCGGGCATATTGATAGAGCTGGACAATCTCCACGCGGTGCTGGGCGACGGCGAGACGCCGCGGCCGGTCGACTGGATGGACAGCTGCGCCGCGCCCGATCACCCGATGATCGACAGCCTGTGGGCGGAGCGGCGGCGCATCGGCCAGTTCCGCGTCGCGCTGGGCGGACAGGGTCCATCCGGCCTCGCCCGCCGCGCCGCCTTCGCGGCGATCAGCCTTGCCGAAAACGCCCTCCATTCCATCAGGAAAGAGAAGATATGAGCCTGCACCAGCCCACCTCCCCCGCCGGGAAAGAAGCGGTCGCCTTCGATCGGGAAGCCCGCGCGCTGTTCGCCGCCGCCTATCCCGACCGGCCGCAGCACCTGACCCACAGGCTTGCCGGCCACCCGCTGCTCTCGCTCGCCGCCCTTGCCGATCTGGCCGAGCGCATGCCCGCCGACAGCGTCGAATATAATCGCGGCGACCTGCCGCTCGGCATCCGCCCGGAGGACACGCCCGCCAACGGCCTGACGCTCGGCGAAACCATCCGCACCATAGAGAGCAACGGCAGCTGGGCGGTGCTCAAGCATGTGGAACGCGACCCGGCCTATGCCGCGCTGCTGCACGACGCGCTGGAGGATCTGCGCCCGATCGTCGAGGCGTCCACCGGGCCGATGCTGCACCGGGAGGCGTTCATCTTCCTCTCTTCCCCCGGCAGCGTCACGCCGTTCCACATCGACCCGGAGCATAATATCCTGCTCCAGATCATGGGCGAGAAGGTGATGAACGTGTTCCCGACCCATGACGAGGAACTGGTGCCGCCGGAGCAGAGCGAAGCCTTTTCGCAGGGCGGGCACCGCAACCTGCGCTGGGACGACAGCTTCCTGCCGCGCGTCACGCCCATCCGCCTCACCCCCGGCGATGCGGTGCTGATGCCGGTCAAGGCGCCCCATTTCGTGCAGAATGGCGACGGCGTTTCGATCAGCTTCTCGATCACCTGGCGGTCGCGCCGCAGCGTGGCGGAAAGCGAGCTGCACAGCCTCAACCACAAGCTGCGCGCGCGCGGCCTGCCGCGGGTGAAGGTCGGCGCCCGGCCAGAGCGCCAGTGGATAGGGCGCGGGCTGTTCCGGGTGGTGGAGCGGCTGGGGTTGTAGCCCCTTATTTCTTCAGCAGGCGGCGGGCGAGCGCCTCCAGTTCGAGGCGCGGGTCGAAGCGTTCCAGCACCAGCCAATGGAGCTGCTCCGCGCCGGTCGCGAGGCTCTGCTTGTAGCGGTCGCCGCCCGCGAGGAAGGAATAGAGCGCCTGCCCCCGCTCCGCATGATGGACGATCGCGGCGGCGTGGCACATCAGGCCGGGCTTGGATTTCGGCCCGCGCGGCGCGGTGAAGGCGGATTGATAGTTCATCACCCGCCCGCCGCGCAGGAAGTTGAGCAGATAGCCCAGCGCCTCCCCGCCCGCGCCGATGCGCAGCAGCTCGACCGACCCGTCCTCCAGCCCCGCCAGCGCGATACGGCGCGCGAAATCGCGGAAAAAGGCGGCATCCCACGCATTTTCGGCATGACGACCGGCATTGAGCCGCGCCATCTCATCGAGCCAGAGGACGACGGTTTCGCCGTCCCCGGCCTGTTCCGGCACGGGCGGGGCGGCCTCTTCCTTGAGCGAGCGGCGAATCTGCCCGCGCGTGTTGGAACTGAGCAGCGAGAGATAGTCGCCACCCGCCGCGCGGACCGCCGCCAGATCGGCGAAATAGGCGGGTGAGCGGTCCTCCACCCTTTTGCGCCTGATGCCGGGGACGGCGTCGAACGCCGCCTCATCCTCGACGCCGGAGAGGTGGAGCGCCGACCAGCCCTTTTCCGCCGCCATCGCCGCGCCGAAGGCCCGCCGCGCCTCCGCCTCCCGCCCGGCCGCGCAGAGCAGGCCGTTATATTCGACATAGGGCCGGTCGCCCTCCGCCACGCCGGTTTCGTTTAGCCATAAAGCGGGCACCGCGCCGAAGCTGCGCCGCGCGCGGCCCCGGCCGATCAGCGCGAGCGCGACGTCGCGCCCGCCCTCGTCGCGCAGGGCGAACAGCGCGGGCAGCGGGATCGACGCCGCCCGGCACGCGGCGAGCCAGCTTCCCATCCATGTCCAGCCGAGAAAGAAAGACGTCCCCCGCGCCCGCGCCTCCAGCGCCCGCCAGCGCGGTTCGAGGGCGGCGGGGTCGTCGATCGGCGTGAGGCTGGCGGCAAGGGACATGCGGCCTTGTGCCGCGCGGCGGCGGCGCGGGTCAAGAGCCTGTCCCGGATCGTATTTGGGGTTTTCCTTTATTCTCCCCTCCCCTGCCGGGGAGGGGATCGAGGGGTGGGGTCGCGCCCCACGAAATGACTATGGATTTCAAGGCGAAACCCCACCACCCCTCCCCTGAAAGGGAGGGGCTAATGGCAGACGCCCCACCCGATCAACCAAGGACTTTGCATATCCGCCCGATTGCCCTTAAAAACCGCATCCATGACCGACAGCGCCGCAGCCCCCCTCTCCACCGCCGAACGCCCCCGCCCGAAGCTCGACCCGAGTTGGGCCGATCCGCTGCGGCCGATGTTCGCCTCGCAGACCATGGCGGCGCTGCGCGAATTCCTGCTGACGGAAAAATCCGCGGGCAAGAGGATCTTCCCCAGGGGCAGCGAATATTTCCGCGCACTCGACCTCACCCCGCTCGACAGGGTGCGGGTGGTGATATTGGGGCAGGATCCCTATCATGGCGCGGGGCAGGCGCATGGCCTGTGCTTCTCGGTGCAGCGCGGCGTGCGGCCGCCGCCCAGCCTCGTCAACATCTACAAGGAGCTGAAGGCCGATCTCGGCATCGAGCCGCCCCGCCACGGCAACCTGACCCATTGGGCCGAGCAGGGCGTGCTGCTGCTCAACAGCGTGCTGACGGTGGAAATGGGCAAGGCCGCCTCGCATCAGGGGCGCGGCTGGGAGAAGTTCACCGACGCGGTGATCGAGCTCGTGGCGCGACAGGAACGGCCGATCGTGTTCATCCTCTGGGGCGCCTATGCGCAGCGCAAGGCCGCTTTCGTCAAGGATGTGTCGCAGGGGGGCCGCCACCTCGTCATCCGTTCCGCTCACCCCTCGCCGCTGTCGGCGCATAACGGCTTTCTCGGCAGCCGACCGTTCAGCCGCGCCAACGCCTTTCTGGAAGAGCATGGGCAAGCGCCGATCGACTGGCGCGTGCCCGACTGAGCCTCAGCGGCGGCGTTCCGAGCGCCGCCGGGCCGCGAAGCCATGGCCGGCGCGAACGGCCAGACCGACGAGGCCCGCGACAAGGACGATCCCGGCGCAGGCCGCCAGCAGCCTGCCGCCGTCGCCATCCTGATCGGGCAGCAACAGGAACGCACCCGCCAGCAACGGCAGGGCGACGACCGCCGCAACGATGCAGCCCCATTTTCCGCCCGCGTTCAGGCCCATATCCCGCCGCTTACCACAGCGCCTCCTCGGCCGGGGTGCAGGGCAGGCCCAGCGCCCTGGCGACGGCGGGATAGGTGATCTTGCCATCCCAGACATTGAGGCCGTCGAGCAGATGCGGATCGGTGCGCATCGCTTCCTTCCAGCCCAGATTGGCGATGCGCAGCGCATGGGGCAACGTCACATTGTTGAGCGCATAGGTGCTGGTCCGCGCCACCGCGCCCGGCATGTTGGCGACGCAATAATGGACGATGCCGTCGACGAGGAAGGTCGGGTCCGCATGCGTCGTCGGCCGCGACGTCTCGAAGCAACCGCCCTGATCGATCGCGACATCGACCAGCACCGCGCCGCGCCTCATCGTGCCCAGCATCGCGCGGCTGACCAGCCGGGGCGCCGCCGCGCCGGGGATCAGCACCGCGCCGATCACCAGATCCGCCTCCGCCACGCTTTCGGCAAGATTGGCCTGATTGGAGAAACGCGTCTTCGCCCGCGCCTCGAAATGCAGCGCGAGCCGCTCCAGCGCTTCGGGGCTGCGGTCGAGGATGGTCACGTCCGCGCCCAGCCCGGCGGCCATCTGCGCGGCGTTGAAGCCGACCACCCCGCCGCCGAGGATCGCGACCTTCGCGGGTGATACGCCCGGCACTCCGCCCAGCAGCACGCCCCGGCCGCCATGTTCCTTCTGCAAGG
>Ga0180222_1003149_pt1 | contig 11238 bp, 7 predicted proteins | sample eDN5th37CKraftOP_FD_151336 | JGI IMG/M metagenome (GOLD analysis project Ga0180222, IMG submission 151336) | Enriched Organic Plus compost microbial communities from Emeryville, California, USA - eDNA 5th pass 37_C Kraft OP (version 2) (version 2) ... | reverse complement strand
CCTCGCCTGGATCGACAGTCTGAGCGCGCTCGGCCTCGACGGCTACGATCTCAACGAGATCGGTCTCAAGAACGGGCGCGTGGTCGTCGACGACCAGCGCAACGGCCAGCGCTCGGTGTTCGAGCACATCAGCCTGAGCATCACGCGTCCGCGGCCAGGCGAGGTCGTCTTCAGCATCGGGTCCGAGCATCACGAGCGTCCCTGGGTGCTGCTGGCCGGCGTCAAGCCGCTGGGCGAGGGGCGGCGCGCGGTGAGCATCGAAGCGCGCAAGATCGCGCTGCGCGACGTCCTGCTTGCGCTGCGGTTCGGCGACGGTCATTTCGAAGCCGATGTTCCGTTCTCCGCCGCGATCCGCGCGGAGATCGCGCAGGACGGACACCCCACCGTCGCCGGCGGCCGCATGGTGGTGGGACCCGGCGTGATCGGCGGCTCGGGCGACGAGGACAGCCGCATCCCGATCGAGCGTGCGGAGATCACCTTCGAATGGGACGGTGCGCGGCGTCTTCTGGCGGTGCCGTTCCAGGTCGTAGCCGGCGGCAATCGGTTCACGTCGTCGCTGCGCGCCGAGGCGCCGCCGATCGAGACCGGCGGCACGTGGAACGTCTCGGTCGCGGGCGGGACCATCGTTGTCCCGCCGCACAACCCGGATGGCGAGCCCCTTCTGTTCAACCGCATCTCGATGCGCGGGCGTTTCAACGCGCAGGCGCAGCGCATCGATCTCGATCAGGCGGACGTCAGCGGCAAGGGCGTCGGTTTCGCGTTCTCGGGCAACCTCGACTATTCGGGGGCCGAGCCCAAGCTTGCGGTCGGGCTCGCCGGCCAGCAGATGTCGGTGGCGGCCTTCAAGCAGGTCTGGCCTCCGATGATCAATCCGAAGGTCAGGAAGTGGGTGCTCGCGCATTTCGACAGCGGGACGATCGAGCGGGTCGAGATCGCCACGAACGCGCCGCTGCCGACCTTGCAGTCGGGCGGGCCGCCGGTTCCGGAGGACGGCCTGGCGATCGAGATCGTGGCCAACGGCGCGGTGATGACGCCGATCGACGGGCTGCCCGCCATTCGTGATGCCGACATCGTCACGCGCATTTCCGGCCGCAGCGCGACCATTGCGCTGGGGCGGGGAACCGTCGACCTGCCGTCGGGCCGCAAGCTCACCGTGAGCGATGGATTGTTCGAGGTGCCCGATACCCATCAGGACAAGCCGCCCGCGCGGGCGCGGCTGCGCATCGACGGCCAGGTTCCTGCGGCCGCCGAACTGCTCGCATCGGATCGCCTCAAGGATTTCTCGGGCTCGCCCGTCGATCCCGCCACCAGCCGCGGCACCGTCACCGCACAGGTCGGCCTCGCATTCTCCATCGATCCCGACGCGCCCAAGGGATCCACCAACTACAACGTCGTCACCGACGTGACCAACTTCGCCATCGACCGCTTCGTGATGTCGCAGAAGCTCGAGGCGCAGACATTGCGTATCACCGCCAACAACGACGGCTACCAGGTCAAGGGCGACGTGCGCATCGGCGGCACGCCGGCCTCGGTCGAGTACCGCAAGCTGCGCGACGATCCGGACGCCTCGTTCAAGCTGCAAGCGACGCTCGACGATGCCGCGCGCAACCGCCTGGGATTCGACCTGTACGGCGCGGTCGCCGGCCCGATCCCCGTACGCGTTGCCGGCAAGCTGAGCGCCTCGCCGGAGCAGGAGACGCGCTTTGCGGTCGATGCCGACCTCGCGCCGGCCAGGATCGAGAACCTGCTGCCAGGCTGGTCCAAGGCGCCGGGCAAGCCGATGCGTGCGAGCTTCGTCTATGTCGGCAAGCAGAAGGCGACGCGGCTCGAGGACATCCTCGTCGAGGGGTCCGGCACTCAGCTCAAGGGGACCCTGGAACTCGACGGCGAAGGCGACATCACGGCGGCGCATCTGCCGGTGTTCGCGCTGTCGGACGGCGACAAGGCTTCGCTCAAGGTCGACCGGGGCTCCGACGGCATGCTCAAGGTCGTCATGCGCGGCGAGGTCCTCGACGGGCGCGGGTTCGTGAAGTCCTCGCTGGCGGGGGGCACCGCCAGCCACCGCAGCAAGCCGATGCTCGATCTCGACATCGACCTCAAGCTCGGGGCGGTCGCCGGATTCAACGGCGAGGCGCTCAGGTCGGTCGATCTCAAGTTCGTGCGGCGCGCGGGCGTTGTGCGCACCTTCGCGCTCAATGGAAAGCTCGGCGTGGACGCGCCGCTGCTCGGCGATCTGCGCGGCCGCACCGGCACGGGCAGCAAGCCGGTGATGTATTTCGAGACCAACGACGCGGGCGCGCTGTTCAGGTTCACCGACACCTATCCGCGCATGGTCGGCGGGCAGATGTGGGTCGCGATGGATCCGCCCACGGGCATGCCGACGCCGCAGGACGGCGTGCTCAACCTGCGGGACTTCTCGATCCGCGGCGAGGCGGCGCTGGATCGCGTGGTGGCCGGCGCGGCCGGCGGTGCGCCCAACGGGGTCGAGTTCACGCGCATGCGCGTCGAGTTCACGCGCCAGCCCGGGCGGCTGACGGTGCGCGAAGGCGTGGTGCGCGGTCCGGTCGTGGGTGCCACCATCGAGGGGACCATCGACTATGCCGCCAATGACGTGCGCATGCGCGGCACCTTCGTTCCGCTCTATGGGCTCAACAATGCCTTCGGTCAGATCCCGATCGTCGGGTTGTTCCTCGGGGGCGAGAAGGAAGGGCTGCTCGGCCTGACCTATGAAGTCGTCGGCCCGCCCGGACGCTCGATCCTGCGCGTCAATCCGATCTCGGCGGTTGCGCCCGGCCTGTTGCGCAAGCTGTTCGAGTTCCCCAATGCGATGAGCGAGCGGCTGCCGAGCACGTACCGGCCGCCGGATCCGAGCCGCTGAACGTTAGCGTGCGTCACACCGGCTTGAGCAGCACGTGGCGCTTGCGTCCGAGCGACAGCTTGATCACGCCTTCGGGCGTCAGGTCGCGCTCGCTCAGCACCAGCTTTTCGTCCGTCACGGCCGCATCGTTCACGCGTAGCCCGCCCGCCTTCACCTGACGACGGGCCTCGCTCGTGGACGACACGAGGCCAGCGCGCACGCCGGCGGCGAGAACGCCGAGCCCGGCGCCAAACTCGCCGCGCGGGATTTCGATCGTCGGCAGTGTCTGCGCCAGCGCGCCTTCCTCGAAGGTCTTGCGCGCCGTCTCTTCCGCCTGCTCGGCGGCGGCGCGACCGTGCACCAGCGCGGTTGCCTCCGTCGCCAGCACTTTCTTGGCGTCGTTGATCTCCTGGCCGCGCAGGGCCGCGAGCCGCGCGATCTCCGAGAGCGGCAGGGTCGTGAAGAGTTTGAGGAAACGTTCGACGTCGCCGTCTTCCGTGTTGCGCCAGTACTGCCAGTAGTCGTAGGGCGACACCATGTCGGCGTTGAGCCACACGGCGCCGGCCGCGGTCTTGCCCATCTTCGCGCCCGAGGACGTGGTGATGAGCGGCGCCGTGAGCGCGAAGAGCTGCACGCCTTCCATGCGGCGGCCGAGATCGATGCCGTTGACGATGTTGCCCCACTGGTCCGAGCCGCCCATCTGCAGCACGCAGCCGGTGCGCTTGTGCAGCTCCACGAAGTCGTAGGCCTGCAGGATCATGTAGTTGAATTCGAGGAACGACAGTTCCTGCTGGCGATCGAGCCGCAGCTTCACGGAGTCGAAGCTCAGCATGCGGTTGACCGAGAAGTGCCGGCCCACGTCGCGCAGGAAGTCGATGTAGTTGAGCGTGTTCAGCCACTCGGCGTTGTTCGACATGATCGCGCCGCCGGGATCGCCGAATGTCAGGAACCGGTCGAAGATGGCGCGGATGCCCTTGAGGTTCTCCGCGATGATCTCCTCGGTGAGGATCTTTCGGCTCTCGTCCTTGCCGGACGGGTCGCCGACGCGCGTCGTGCCGCCGCCCATCAGCGCGATCGGGCGGTGGCCGGTCTGCTGCATCCAATGAAGCATCATGATCGGCAGCAGCGAGCCGACGTGCAGCGACGGCGCGGTGCAGTCGAAGCCGATATAGCCGGTGATCGGCCCGCGCGCGGCGAGGGCATCGAGCGCTTCCGGCTCGGACACCTGGTGGATGAAGCCGCGTTCGGCGAGAACACGCAGAAAATCGGATTTATAGGTACTCATGGCTTGCCCTGGCCGGTTGGTGTAACAGGTCCGCCGCAGGTTTCAACAACGGATACCCCCGATGGAATCGGTCCGTGCAGTGGGCATGATGAGCGGTACCTCGCTCGACGGGGTCGACGTGGCGCTGATCGAGACCGACGGCGAGCGCATCGCCGGGTTCGGGCCGGCAGGATATCGGGCCTACGCCGAGGACGAGCGCGCGCTGTTGCGGCAGGCGCTGGTCGAGGCGGCCGCGCTCACCGACCGTCGCGAGCGGCCGGGCGCGGTCGGGCAGGCGGAGGCTCTGGTCACGCAGGCGCATGCCCAGACGCTGGAGCGCTTCTTTGCGGATCATCGCATCGAGCCCGCGCAGATCGCGATCGTCGGGTTTCACGGCCAGACGGTCCTGCATCGCCCCGAGCAGCGGCTTACCATCCAGATCGGCGACGGGCCCGGTTTGGCGCGTCGCATCGGCCGCCCGGTGGCGTTCGATTTCCGCGCGGCGGACGTCGCGGCCGGCGGGCAGGGCGCTCCATTCGTGCCGGTCTATCACCGCGCCCTGGTGAAGATGCTCTCCGGTCCGGGGCCCGTCGCCGTGCTCAACGTCGGCGGCGTCGCGAACCTGACCTATTGCGACGGCGACGCGCCGCCGATCGCCTGCGACACCGGGCCGGGCAACGCGCTGATCGACGACTTCCTGCGCGCGCGCGGCGGTCCGGCCTTCGACGACGGCGGTGCGCTGGCGGCCGCGGGCAAGGCGGACATGCCGCTGGTGAAGCGCGTCCTCGAAAAGCCGTTCTTCAACCTGCCGCCGCCGAAGTCGCTCGACCGCAATGACTTTGTCGAGGTCGCGGGCGAAATCGCATCGTTCTCGCTCGAGGACGGGGCGGCGACGCTGGCGGCGCTGACCGCCATGGCGGTGGCGCGCGCGGGGCTTCATCTGCCGCGCCGCCCGGCGCGCTGGATCGTCGCCGGCGGCGGTGCGCGCAACCGGACGCTCATGAGGCTGCTCGGCGAACATCTCGCGCCCGCGCGGGTCGACACGGCCGATTCCGTCGGATGGTCGGGCGATGCGCTGGAGGCGCAGGCGTTTGCGTACCTTGCAGTGCGCACGCTCAGAGGGCTGCCGATCACGTTCCCGACGACCACGGGCGTGCTCCGGCCCATGACCGGCGGGCTCGTGAGCTACGCGACGTAACGCTGCGAAGCCCCGCGCGTCCTTCACACATCGAGCGCCAGCAGCGCAAAGCTCGCCAGCCAGTGGCTGCCGGCGTAGTCGTCGGCGATATGCGGCAGGCTCGCGGCGACGTGGGCCCGCGCGGCGGCGGCGGCGTGCGCGCGGCGCACGTCGTCGTCGGCAAAGGTCTGCGCAAGATGGCGCCAGCACCACGCGCGGCTCAGATTGAGCCCGTCGAGATGGCTGATGCGCAGATCGGTGCGGTCGCTGACCTCGGCCGGCGCGAACAGCGTGGCCGGCTGCTGCTCCTCGAGCCGCGGCAGGAACCGCTCGCGCCATTGCGCGAATTCGTTGTTGGGCAGCACGCGCGCCATGCACAGCGCTTCGGTCAAGGCCGGCGACAGGAAGTCTTCGCCGTCCGGTTCCCACGCCGGACAGTCAATGTCGCCCGCGTACCAGGTGCGCGCCTTGGCGCAGATCGCGTCGACGAGCGTGCCGTCGCCGCTCGCGCGCGCGTACTCGAGCGCAAGGATCAGCGCAAAGGCGCTGTTTGAGTGCACGCCCGCGCGCACGGGATAGCGCGCGACGGCGAGGTAATCGTGCAAGCGGCCGGCGAAGGCCTCGAGCAGAGGCGTGAACACGCGCCGCCAGCGTGCCGTTTGCTCATCGTCGCCGCGCATCAGCTCGGCCCCGAGCATCAGCAGCCAGGCCATGCCGTAGGGCCGCTCGAATGTGCGGCGCATGGGTTGATCCAGATAGGCGAGCTCGGCTTCGACGTTTCCCGGCGTGATGTGCTCATCGACCAGCGCGGCGATGCGCGCGCGTTGCGGCAGGTCGGGGAAGCGCCGGTGCAAGCGGACCAGCGTCCAGTAACCGTGCACGCAGGAGTGCCAGTCGAACGAGCCGTAGAAGATCGGATGCAGATCGCGCGGGCGGCGCAGGTCGTGCGGACCCGACAGCACATGATCGAGCTTGTTGGGGAATTCGCGTGTGACGCCGAAGAGGGCGACCTCCGCCAGCCGCGCGGCCATCTCGGAGGTCAGGAGGGGCGTCATCGGCCGGTCGGTGGCCGGTGCGCGGCGGCCTGCCGCGCCCCGCGGTCGCGCCGGCCGGCGACCGGCGCGCGCATCAGCCGGCGCCGGTGCGGCGTCCGCGCGGCTCGGGCTTTGCCGGTGCGCCGGCGGCAAGACGCTTGTCGAGATAGGCGCCGACCTCGGTGATCAGCGGCTCGACCTTGCCGTCGAAGAAGTGGTTGGCGCCGGGCAGCACGCGATGATCGATCACGATGCCCTTCTGGGTCTTGAGCTTGTCGACGAGGGCGTTGACGTCCTTCTGCGGCACCACCGCGTCCTTGTCGCCGTGGATGATCAGGCCCGAGGACGGGCATGGCGCAAGAAACGAGAAATCGTAGAGGTTGGCGGGCGGCGCGATGGAGATAAAGCCTTCGATCTCGGGGCGCCGCATCAGCAGCTGCATGCCGATCCAGGCGCCGAAGGAGAAGCCGGCGATCCAGCAGCTGCGCGCCTCCGGATTGATGCTCTGGGCCCAGTCGAGCGCCGACGCGGCGTCCGAAAGCTCGCCGGTTCCGTGATCGAAATTGCCCTGGCTGCGCCCGACGCCGCGGAAATTGAAGCGCAGCACCGCAAAGTTGCGCGCGGCAAAGCAGTAGTACAGCTGGTAGATGATCTGATGGTTCATCGTGCCGCCGAACTGCGGGTGCGGATGCAGGATGATCGCGATCGGCGCATTCCGCGTCTTGGCGGGATGGAAACGGCCCTCAATCCGGCCGGCTGAACCGGTGAAAATGACTTCAGGCATGTGTTCGAACCTCTTGGCGCGGGCCTCTGGGCGCGCGTGCCCACGACGTCGTGCGCGCTTGACGCGGTGGGTCGGGAATCGTAGGTCTTTTTAGAACAATTCCAACCCTTTAGAACCGTTCTAAAGATGGAGTTGGCCGGGCCGCGTGCGGCTGGACCGCTGCCGTAAGCGGCGTTTTCTAGCATAGCAGGCGGGGCAAAAAGCAAGTGTTTCATGGGCTTGGACCGCGGGTCCGGCCAGATCGCGGATTGTGATGACCGACAGGCGGTATCTCGACTGGAACGCCACGGCCCCGCTGCGGCCGGAGGCCAGGGCGGCGATGACGGCCGCACTGGACGTCATCGGCAATCCGTCCTCGGTCCATGCCGAGGGGCGCGAGGCCCGGCATCTGGTCGAGAGCGCACGCGAGGCAGTCGCTGCCTTGGTCGGGGCCGAGTCGCGCAACGTGATCTTCACGGCCGGCGGCACTGAGGCCAATGCGTTGGCCCTGACCCCGCAGATCGTCGATGGCGCCGACCGCCGCACGCGCGACCTGCTGCTGATGTCGACCATCGAGCACGCCTCCGTCCGGTCCGGCGGCCGGTTTCGGCCGGACCAGATCGAAGATATTCCCGTCGATGGCGGCGGTCGGCTCGATCTTTCCGTCCTCGCCGAACGGCTGGCCGGCCTGAAGGCGCGCAACGCCGGCTTTCTCGTCTCGGTCATGCACGCCAACAACGAGACGGGTGTGATCCAGCCGATCGCCGACGTGGCGGAACTGGTCCATGCCGCCGGCGGGCTGCTGCACGTCGATGCGGTGCAGAGCGCCGGCAAGATTTCGTGCCGCATCGGCGATCTCGGCGCGGACCTGATGAGCGTCTCGGCACATAAGATCGGCGGTCCCAAGGGCGTCGGCGTCCTGGTCAAGGCCCGCGAGGCGCTGCAGATCGCGCCGCTGGTCAGCGGCGGCGGCCAGGAGCGCGGCGCGCGGGCGGGGACGGAGAATGTGATCGGCATCGCCGGCTTCGGCGCGGCGGCGGCGGCAGCGGCAGGGGACCTTCCCGCGACACGGCTGGCCGGCCTGCGCGACCGGCTCGAGCAGGGCCTGCTCGCGCTGCATCCGCAGACCCGGATTTTCGGAGCAACTGCGACGGATGGCAGCCCGCAGCCGCGGCTGCCCAACACCACCTTGTTCGCGGTGCCGGGGGTCAAGGCCGAAACCGCCCTGATCGCGCTCGATCTGGAGGGGGTCGCGGTCTCGTCGGGGTCGGCGTGTTCATCGGGCAAGGTGGCGGCCTCGCAAGTGCTCAAGGCGATGGAGGTGCCGGCGGACCTGGCGGCGGGAGCGCTCCGGGTCAGCATCGGGCCGACGACCACACCGGAGGACCTCGATTTCTTCCTGAAAGCTTGGGAGAAGCGCCTTTCGGGACTATCTAGTAAGGAGAAACGCGGCCTCGCCGCCTGAATTTACGAGGTGCCCGGAACAAGGTACCACGACCACCACTGTCCAACCCGCGGTCCTTGAAACCGCAGCGGAGGGAATGAAATGCCGGCCGTGCAGGAGACCGTCGAGCAGGTTCGCCGCATCGACGTCGATCAGTACAAGTATGGGTTCGAGACGCTGATCGAATCCGAGAAGGCCCCCAAGGGCCTTAACGAAGACACTATCCGCTTCATTTCGGCGAAGAAGAACGAGCCGGCGTGGATGCTGGAATGGCGCCTGGGCGCTTATCGGCGCTGGCTGACCATGCGCGAGCCGACCTGGGCGCGCGTGAGCTACCCGAAGATCGACTACCAGGACATCTATTATTACGCGGCGCCCAAGCGGAACGCCGCGCCGAAGTCGCTCGACGAAGTCGATCCCGAGATTCTCAAGACCTACGAGAAGCTCGGCATCCCGCTGCGCGAGCGCGAGATCCTGGCGGGTGTCGTGCGCGAGCCGGGCGAGGATGCCGACGGCGCTGACGGCGAGGGCGCCGCGCGCGGGCGCGTCGCGGTCGACGCCGTGTTCGACTCGGTGTCTGTGGCGACCACCTTCCGCGAGGAGCTCAAGAAGGCCGGCGTGATCTTCATGCCGATCTCCGAGGCGGTGCGCGAGCATCCCGAGCTCGTGCAGAAGTATCTCGGCTCGGTCGTGCCGGTGACTGACAACTTCTTCGCCACGCTCAATTCGGCGGTGTTCTCCGACGGTTCGTTCGTCTACATCCCGCCGGGCGTGCGCTGCCCGATGGAGCTGTCGACCTATTTCCGCATCAACGAGCGCAACACCGGCCAGTTCGAGCGCACGTTGATCATCGCCGACAAGGGCTCCTACGTCAGCTATCTCGAAGGCTGCACCGCGCCGATGCGCGACGAGAACCAGCTTCATGCGGCCGTGGTGGAGCTCGTCGCGCTCGACGACGCCGAGATCAAGTACTCGACCGTGCAGAACTGGTACCCGGGCGACGCCGAAGGCCGCGGCGGCATCTTCAACTTCGTGACCAAGCGCGGCGACTGCCGTGGCCGCAACTCGAAGATCTCCTGGACGCAGGTCGAGACCGGCTCGGCGATCACCTGGAAATATCCGAGCTGCATCCTGCGCGGCGACAATTCGCGCGGTGAGTTCTATTCGATCGCGATCTCGAACGGCTATCAGCAGGTCGACAGCGGCACCAAGATGATCCACCTCGGCAAGAATACGACGAGCCGGATCATCTCCAAGGGCATCGCGGCCGGGCGTTCGAACAACACCTATCGCGGCCTCGTCTCGGCGCACCGCCGCGCCGCCGGCGCGCGCAACTTCACCAACTGCGACTCGCTGCTGATCGGCGGCAAATGCGGCGCGCACACCGTGCCCTACATCGAAGCGAAGAACGCCTCGGCCGTGTTCGAGCACGAGGCGACGACCTCGAAGATCTCCGAGGAGATGCTGTTCTACTGCATGCAGCGCGGGCTCTCCGCCGAGGAGGCGACCGCGCTCGTGGTCAACGGCTTCGTCAAGGACGTGCTCCAGCAACTGCCGATGGAGTTCGCGGTCGAGGCGCAGAAGCTGATCTCGATTTCGCTCGAAGGCTCGGTGGGCTGACGTTTTGAGCGCCGCGCGCGGGACGGCGGGCGGCGGGGCGAGGGGCATGACGGTGTCGGAGATCGACAAGGCGCTGACGGCAATCGAGGCCCGGCGCGCGCGCGAGGAGGCGGCGCGCCGCAAGCGGCGCGATGCGGCCTGCGCGTTTCTAAAGGGCTTTTACGAGAAGGACGTGAAGCGTTCGCAAAAGCTCAAGGAATACGGGATCGAGGCGGCGTTCGAGGACGGACGCCTCGTGTTCCAGCGTCCCGCCGCAGGGCACTTCTCCGACGGTCTGATGATCGTCGTCGGGGAGCACGGCGAGATCGATGCGGGCGGCAAGTCGCTTGGCCGGTTTCAGGCCAAGGACGAGCAAGCCAGGAAGAAGGAATTGATCGAAGAGATCATCCTGCATTTCAGTCTGTGAGGTTTGAACGTGGCGATGCTTGAAATCAAGAACCTGACGGTGGTCGTGGACGGCCGGCAGATCCTCAACGGTCTCGACCTGACCGTGGAGAAAGGCGAGGTCCACGCCATCATGGGCCCGAACGGCGCCGGCAAGTCGACGCTGGCGCACGTGCTCGCGGGCAAGTCGGGATACGAGGTCGTCGGCGGCGAGGTGCGGCTCGACGGCCAGGACCTGCTCGCGCTTGGCCCCGACGAGCGCGCCGCGCACGGCGTCTTCCTCGCGTTCCAGTATCCGCTCGAGGTGCCGGGCGTCGCCACGATGACGTTCCTGCGCACCGCGCTCAACGCCCAGCGCAAGAAGCGGGGCGAGCCCGAGCTCACGACGCCCGAGTTCATGAAACGCGTGCGCGACGCCGCCGGCAAGCTCGGCATCGAGCAGGACATGCTGCGCCGCGGTGTCAACGTCGGCTTCTCGGGCGGCGAGAAGAAGCGCAACGAGGTGCTGCAGATGGCGCTGCTGGAGCCGCGCCTGTGCGTGCTCGACGAGACCGACTCAGGGCTCGATATCGACGCGCTCAAGGTGGTGGCCGACGGCGTCAACCGCCTGCGCTCGCCCGAGCGCTCGTTCGTCATGATCACGCACTATCAGCGGCTGCTCAATTACATCGTGCCCGATGTCGTGCACGTGCTGT
>Ga0180222_1003142_pt1 | contig 11257 bp, 11 predicted proteins | sample eDN5th37CKraftOP_FD_151336 | JGI IMG/M metagenome (GOLD analysis project Ga0180222, IMG submission 151336) | Enriched Organic Plus compost microbial communities from Emeryville, California, USA - eDNA 5th pass 37_C Kraft OP (version 2) (version 2) ... | reverse complement strand
TCGGACGTGCCGCCGGTCGTCGACAGTTCCGGCGTCAGCCCGGTCACCTGCTCGATCGCCCCGCTCACCAGCGCGGACAGCGCGCCCGGCGGCGTGAGGAAGGATTCGCCGCTGTTCTTCGCTTCCAGCCTGCCGCCTTCGCTTTCGACCAGCGCGCGCAGGCGCTGTTCCAGCCCCGCGCCCGTGTGCATGTCGTTGAAGCGGATCGAGATGCGCGCCCGCGCCTGCGCCGGGATGACGTTGGTCGCTTCGTTGCCGACCGAAATGTCGGTGATCTCGATATTGCTGGGCTGGAACCAGTCATTGCCCTCGTCGAGCCGGATCGCCTCGATCGCCGACAGGATGCGGACGAGGCGCGGGATCGGATTGTCGGCCAGATGCGGATAGGCGACATGGCCCTGCGTCCCGTCGACGCTGATCCACATGTTGACCGAGCCGCGCCGCCCGATCTTCACCATGTCGCCCAGCCGGTGGACCGAGGTCGGCTCGCCGACGAGGCACAGGTCCGGCGCGATGCCGCGCTCCTTCATCCGCTCGATGATCGCGCGGGTGCCATGGACCGCCGCGCCTTCCTCGTCGCCGGTGATGAGCAGGCTGACCGTGCCGGGCAGGTCGCGCGTCTCCTCCAGCGCGGCGACGAAGCTGGCGATGCTGCCCTTCATGTCGACCGCGCCCCGGCCGTAGAGCAGTTCGCCGCGCACTTCCGGTGCGAAGGCGTCGCTGGCCCAGCCGTCGCCGGGCGGCACGACGTCGAGATGCCCGGCAAAGGCGAAATGCGGCCCGTCGCCGTTGCGGCGCAGCGCGATCATGTTCTCGACCGGGCCGTCCGGCGCCTCCCCGGCGATGAAGCGGTCCACCTCGAACCCCAGCGGCGTCAGTATCGCCTCCAGCGCGTCGAACACCGCGCCGGTGGCCGGGGTGACGGAGGGGCAGGCCATCAGCCGGACGGCAAGGGCGGCAGGCGCATTCGCGACGATATTGGACAGGGTCATGCCGATCCGATAGCGAAGGATTCGGAAAAGCGCCAGAGCGGGCCGGAACGGGGAACGCAGCATGCCGAAGGTGGATATCGATGCCATAGCCATGTCCAACGCGACCGGCTATCCGCCGCTCCACGCCGCGCAGGTGCGGGGGCGGTGGGTGCGGCGCGTGGGGCGGGCGATGGGGCTTGCCGATTTCGGCGCCTCCCATGTCCGGCTGGAGCCAGGCGCCTGGTCGTCCCAGCGCCATTGGCATGAGGAAGAGGACGAACTGGTCGTGATGCTGGCGGGCGAGGCGGTGCTGGTGGACGATGCCGGGCGCACGCCCCTGCTGCCCGGCGATATCGCGGTTTTCCCCAAGGGCGACGGCAACGGCCATCATATCGTCAACGAAAGCGGGCATGACTGCCTGTTTCTCGCGATAGGCCGCCCCCCGGCCGGGCCGTGCCATTATCCCGACATCGATATGCTGTTCGAGGGTGAAAAGGGCTTTACCCGCAAGGACGGTTCGGCTTTTGAGGAAAGCCGCCGCTGACCGATGGAGCTTGCCGAGTGACCGATCCCGACGCCAATGCCGATCTGGCCGCGCTGGTGCGTTCGATTCCAGACCATCCCCGGCCGGGCATACTCTTCCGCGACCTGTCCACCCTGCTGCTCGACGGCTGGGGCTTCCGCACCGCGATCGACCGGCTGATCGCGACGCTGGACGCCGGGCGCGTCGACCTGATCGCCGGGATAGAGGCGCGCGGCTTCATCGTCGCCTCGGCGCTGTCCTATGCGCTGACCAAGGGCAAGATCATGCTGCGCAAGTCCGGCAAGCTGCCGGGCGAGGCGGTCGGCATCGATTATGCGCTGGAATATGGCACGGACCGGATCGAGATGCATGTCGATGCGGTGCGGCCGGGCACGCGGGTGCTGCTGGTCGATGATCTGATCGCGACCGGAGGGACGGCGCTCGCCGGGGTCAGCCTGCTGCGCGGGCAGGGCGCGGTGGTCGAGGAGGCGCGCTTCCTCGTCGATCTGCCCGCTCTGGGCGGTGCGGACAGGCTCGCCGCGCAAGGCGTGGCTTGCCGGTCGCTGCTCGCCTTTCCGGGGCATTGACGATGCGGATCGCGATCATCACCGGGGTGGAGGAAGAGGCGGACGCGTTCCTGCCGGGGCGGCAGGACGGGGTCGAGCAGCATGGGCATCTGTCCGTCCGGTGCCTCGACCATGGCGGCCATCGGATCACCATCGGCTGCTGCGGCGTCGGCAAGGTGAACGCGGCCGCCGCCGCGACCCTGCTGGCGAGCCTGCACCGCGCCGAACTGCTGATGATCATCGGCACGGCGGGCCGCCTGTCGGCGCGAGAAGGGGATTGCTTCCTGATCGAGGAGGCGGTGCAGGGCGATTATGGCGCGCAGCGTCCGGGCGGCTTCACCCACTATACGGCGGGCAGCTGGCCCATCGGGCCGGCGCGGGTGGAGGCATTCCGCGCCTGGCCGCTGCCGGACATCGGCCTGCCGCGCGCGCGGATCGTCACCGGCGATGCCTTCATCGAATGCCCGGATCATTCGTTGCGGCTGCGCGAGGGGCTGGCGGGCGATCTGGTCGACATGGAAACCGGCGCGCTGGCGCAGGTGGCGCAGCGGCTCGGCCTGCGCTGGGCGGCGATCAAGGCGGTGACGGACGACGCCAACGGCGCGAGCGTCGGCGATTTCCAGACCAACCTCCTCCGCGCCGCCCGCCGCGCGGCCGAGGCGGCGGAGCGGAGCATAGAGCGGCTTTGAGGGTTTGGGGAGCGGGCCATTTTCTTGCCCTCCCTGTCGCGTCATGCCAGCGCAGGCCGGCGTCTCAGGAGGTGGCGCGCGACATGGCCTACGACCCCAGCCTGCGCTGGGGTGACGGTATAGGCGAAATGTTCGCCACCCCCATCTTACCCATACTCCGGCCCATGCTCATATTGGTCGAGCACCCAGCTCTCGCCTTGCGCGCCCTCGACCCATTCGACCATCCACGGATGGGTAAGCATCGCGTCCACATAATCCTTTGCCACGCCCTCGACCGGCAGGCTGTAGCCGTGGATGCGGAAGACGACCGGCGCGAACAGGATGTCCGCCGCGCCGAAATCCCCGAACAGCCACGGTCCGCCCGCGCCGAAGCGGCCGCGCGCCTGTTCCCATAGCGCGGTGATGCGGGAGAGGTTCTCCTGCACCGCCTCGCTCGGCGCCTGAGCGGGAAAGACCTTGCGCACGTTCATCGAACAGGCCTTGCGCAGCGGGACATAGCCGCTGTGCATCTCCGCCGCGATCGACCGGGCGAGCGCGCGGGCGGCCTTGTCCTGCGGCCAGAACAGGCGGTTGCCGGTCAGGTCGTTGAGATAGTCGACGATGGCGAGGCTGTCCCACACCGCGATGTCGCCATCCCACAAGGTCGGGATCTTGCCGTTGGAGACGGCGAGGTCGGGCTGCATCCGTCGCTGCGGCCATGCCTCGTCATACATCGGCACGACCAGTTCCTCATAGGGCAGGCCCGATTGCCGGACCGCCAGCCAGCCGCGCAGCGACCAGCTGGAATAGGCCTTGTTGCCGACGATGATCTTCAACATGGAAGGAGACTCCTTTTCGGGCGAGGGAGACGAACCCTAGCGCGGTTGCCGCCGCCGGACAAAAGGCAAAAGCGCGCAGAGGCGAACGGCCCCCGGCCGCTGCGTTCAGTCCAGCGCCTCGATCACCGCCGCCCGCAGTTCGGCGATGCCCATGCCCTTTTCGGACGAGGTTGCGATGATCTCCGGGTGCGCTGCCGGGTGGGTGCGCGCCTCGACGATGGTGCGCTCGGTCACGGCGGCAAGCTCGCTCGCCTTCACCTTGTCCGCCTTGGTGAGGACGAGACGGTAGCCGACCGCCGCGTCGTCCAGCATCTTCATCACCTCGCGGTCGACATCCTTGATGCCGTGGCGGCTGTCGATCAGCACAAGCGCGCGCTTCAGCACCGCCCGCCCGCGCAGATAGTCGTTCACCAGGAACCGCCACTGCTTCACCACGTCCTTGGGCGCCTTGGCATAGCCATAGCCCGGCATGTCGACCAGGCGGAACAGCAGCGGGTCGCCGATGTCGAAGAAGTTCAACTCCTGCGTGCGGCCCGGCGTGTTGGAGGTGCGGGCGAGGCCGTTGCGGTTGGTCAGCGCATTGAGCAGCGAGGACTTGCCGACATTGGAGCGCCCGGCGAAGGCCACTTCCTTCACCACCGGATCGGGCAGGAACTTGAGCGACGGCGCGGAGCGCAGAAAGGCGACCGGCCCGGCGAAGATGCGCCGGGCGGTCTCGATCAGTTCGTCCCTGTCTTCCGTCTCGCTCACGCCGCGCCCCTTATTTCGCAACCGCCTGCTTCAGCTGCGGATGGCGGCTGTAGAGCCACTTCTGTTGCGCGATGGTCAGCAGGTTGGAGGTGATCCAGTAGATCAGCAGGCCCGCCGCGAACGGCGCCATGATGAACATCATCATCCATGGCATGATCGCGAAGATCTGCTTCTGCATCTCGTCCATCGGCGCCGGGTTGAGCTTGAACTGCAACCACATGGTGATGCCGAGGATGATCGCCAGCACGCCGATCGCGAGGAAGGCGGGCGGGTTGAAATCCAGCAGGCCGAACAGGTTCAGCACATGCAGTGGATCGGGCGCGGACAGATCGCGGATCCAGAGCACGAAGGGCTGGTGCCGCATTTCGATGGTCAGCATCAGCACCTTGTACAGCGCGAAGAAGATCGGGATCTGGAGGAAGATCGGCAGGCAGCCGGAGAAGGGGTTGACCTTCTCCTTGCGGTAGAGGTCCATCAGCTCCTGCTGCAGCTTCGGCTTGTCGTCCTTGTGCCGTTCCTGAAGCTCCTTCATCTTCGGCTGCAATGCGCGCATCGCGGCCATAGACGAGAATTGCTTTTGCGCGATCGGGAACATCAGCGCGCGGACGATGAAGGTCAGGCAGATGATCGCCACGCCGAAATTGCCGATGACCGTGAACAGCCAGTGCAGCAGCGCGAAGATCGGCTTTTCGAACCAGTAGAACCAGCCCCAGTCGATCGCCCGGTCGAACAGCGGGACGCCCGCGTCCTGATAGGCCTCCAGCGTCTTCACCTCCTTCGCGCCGACGAACAGGCGGGAGGTGTGGGTGACGGCCTTGCCGGGCGCGAGCAGCGTCGGCGTCAGGCTGTAATCGGCCTGATAGCCGGACCCCGCGCCCTTGCGGAACTGGCCGTCGAAGCGGGACTGCTGGTCGGGCACCAGGGCGGCGAGCCAATATTTGTCGGTGAAGCCGATCCAGCCGCCGGTGCTGGCGATCGGCGCGGGAATCTCGCCCTTGTCGAGGTCCTTGTAATCCACGTCATAATCGGCCGCGCCGTTGAACACGCCCATCGGGCCGATATGGATGGTCCAGGTGTCGGGATCGACCGGCTTGTCGGCGCGGCTGATAAAGCCATAGGGGCGCACGCCCACCGTGCCGGCGCCGGTGTTCGAAACCTTCTGCGCGGCGGTGATCATATAGTCGTTGTCGACCGACAGGGCGATCTCGAACAGCTGCCCGCGCCCGTTGTTCCAGCTGAGCGTGACCGGGGTGGACGGCGTCAGCTTCGTGCCGCTCGCCTGCCAGAGGGTGTTGCCGTCCGGCGCGGTCAGCCCGTCGCCGGACCAGCCGAAGCCCGCGAAATAGGCTTCCTTGGTCCCGCCGGGGGAGAAAAGGGTTATGGGCGCCGAGTTCTTTTCCACCGTCTCGCGATAGGTGGGCAGGGTGATGTCGTCGATCCGCGCGCCCTTGAGCGCGATGGAGCCGCGCAGCTTGGGGGTTTCGATGGCGATGCGCGGGCTGTCGGCCAGCGCAGTCGCGCGCGGGCGAATCTCCGCCGGGGCCTGCGCGGTGGGCGCGCCCGGCGCGGACGGCTGACCGGCCTGCTGCTGTTGCTGCTGCGCGGCGGGCTTTGCCGCGTTGGGAAACAGCGTTTCGGCGATATAAGGCCAACCGAACAGGATCAGCGCGGTCAGCAGCATCGCGATTATGACATTCCGCTTGTCGTCCACCGTGGAATTGCTCCCCAAAATCACCTTGCCCGCGCCGGCCCGAAACCCGCGCGGTATCGCATTTCTATCGTTCAGGGAACCGGGTCATGGCCTGACCCGCCCCATGGATGGCAGCGCAATAGCCGTTTCAGCGCCAGCCAGCTACCCCGAACCGCGCCATATTTTCGCAACGCCTCGATCGCATATTGGGAGCAGCTGGGATGATAGCGGCAGGTCGGCGGCAGGATGCGCGACGGGCCGAGCTGCCAGAAGCGCGCGACGAGGATGAGCAGCCGGGCGATCATCGGCCCGCGGGACGGCCCTTGCCGCTTCCGTTTCCTTTGCGTGGGGCGCCTTTGCCCGCGGCATGGCGGCGCGCGCGCTCCAGCTCCTTTTCGCCGGGCGGGGCGGAGAGGCGGCCGAGCGCCTTTTCCAGTTCCCGCCCCAGCGCCGCATAATCGCGCTCTATGCCGCCATCCCGGCCGATCAGCACATGGTCGGCGCCCGCGATGCCGGATCGCGGCAATATCTCCCGCGCCAATGCACGAAAACGGCGCTTCATCCGGTTACGGACGACAGCGCCGCCAATCTTCTTCGTTACCGTGATGCCCAGCCGGATGGCGGGGTCGCCATCCTGACGCTCGCGCACGAGCAGGACGAAGCCCGGCATCGGCTGCCGCCGCCCCTTGTTGCAGGCCAGAAAGTCCGCGCGCTTGCGCAGGACGGCGACCTCGGCGGGGCGGGGCGGCGCGGCGGGCTCGCCGCCGTCGTTCAGGCGCTCAGGCTCTTGCGGCCACGCGCGCGGCGCGCACGCAGGACCTTGCGGCCGCCCGGCGTCGCCATGCGGGCGCGGAAACCGTGACGCCGCTTGCGGACCAGATTGCTCGGCTGAAAGGTGCGCTTCATCGCTCATTCCTCAAAAAATCGAATCTTGCATGACAAAAAGGGGCCGCCCAGCCGGATTTCCAGCCAGCAGCCGCCAATCGAAGGCAGCCGATACGGAGTCGCGGGGGAAAAGTCAATCCGCGTTGCTGCGGTCGGCGCTGCTACAGGGATTTCGGTGGTTGATAAACATAAGCCGTTCGGGCTGAGCCTGTCGAAGCCCTGTCCCTTTTTCGGAAGAAGGAACTACAGCCCCCTTCGACTGCCTGCCAAGGCAGGCGCTCAGAACAGGCTTCGACAAGCGCAGGACGAACGGAAGGGGGACGCCCGCGTCAGCGGCGATCCTTCAGCTTCACGCCCTTGGCCAGGTCGTTGTCGCTGATCGTCACCGCATCGTCGGTCCAGTTGGCGACGAAGGTGCTCTCGCGCGTCAGGCCGGGGACGAAGGCGGCGCGGTTGTTGCGCACGACCAGCGCGGAGCTGTCCCGCTCCCGCCCTTCCGGCGCGACGGTGATGAAGGCGCTGTAATTGTCCTTGTCGCGTCCCTGCACCATGATGTTGCCCGCGATCAGCCCGGACGAGCCGTTGGACAGGTCGATCATGTAATTGGTGAGGCGTCCCTGGCTGTCGTCGAAGCTGTTGTCGGTGATGTCGACGCGGGCGGAGCGGGTCTTCACATAATGGCCGCCCGATCCGGCCTCGAAGCGGGAGCGGGTGACGATCAGCCGCCCGTAATGGCCGATATAGATGCTGTGCGCGCAGGACAGGCCCCGGTCGCAGCGGCCGAGGCGGCGGAAGGTGCTGTGGTCGATGCGGACGGTCGCGGCGGGATCGTCATGCGTCAATATGCCTTCCTCACTGTCGGCAAAGATGCTGTTGGTGACGGTGAGGTCGCCCTGCTCCAGCCGGATGCCGGAGCCGTTGCCGTCGGGCACGCGCATGTTGCGGAAGATGATGCCATCCACGCTGGCCGCCCGCCCGCGCAGCACCAGCGCGGCCTTGCCCTCGCAGATCTCGCTGTCGAAGGTCACGCTGCCCGGCTGGGCCGCGCGATAGGCGATGGCGCCCGCTTCCTGCACGACGCACTGGCGATAGGTGCCGGGCGCGATCATTATGGTGCCGTCGCCATTCCCGATCGCCCCTACGGCCTCGACCAGCGACCCGTAGCGGGCGCCGGTTTCCGCCACCGTGAAGGGGCCGCCGGATTGCGCGCCGGCGCCGCTCGCCGCCAGCAGGAGGAGAAGGGCGCCGCCGATGCGCGCCGGAAGAAGGCTGTTCCGCATGGGGCAGGCATAAGCTGATCCGGCGCCAATTGCTATCCCGACTTGCCGGCCCGGCTTGCCAGCGGGACCGAAATGGTGTCAGACTGGCACAGTTTCTTCGGGGGGATTGGCGGGGGCCATTCACGGTCGGAGAGACGGCATGACGAGGAAGGCATGGACGAGAGCAATGTCGGCAGGGGCGCTGGGCGCGCTGGTGTTGCTGACGGGCTGTTACGAGGACGGGCGCCGTCCGGGGCAGCATCGCCCCCCTTATGATCGGCCGGATTATGACCGGCCGGGCCATGATCGTCCCGGACGCGACCGGCCACAGGCCTGCACCCGCGAATATGCGCCGGTCTGCGCGATACGGGGCAATCGCGAACGAACCTTCAGCAACAGCTGCATGGCCCGCGCCGATGGCTATCGGGTGATCGCGGACGGCCAGTGCCGGAGCGGCGGCAGGCGCTGAAAGCGCGCTTGCCGACGCCGCGCCCCGGTCAATCGAGATTGGGGCGCAGCCAGCGCTCGGCCGTGGGGATATCCACGCCCCGCCGCGCCGCATAATCCTCCAGCTGGTCGCGGCCGATCCGCGCGACGCCGAAATATTCCGCCTGCGGATGGCCGAAATAGAAGCCGCTGACCGCGGCCGTCGGCACCATCGCGAAATGGTCGGTCAGCACGATGCCGGTCGCCTCGCCCGCGCCCAGCATGTCGAACAGCACCGGCTTCTGGCTGTGGTCGGGGCAGGCGGGGTAGCCCGGTGCCGGGCGGATGCCGCGATATTGCTCCTTGATCAGCGCCTCGTTGGTCAGCTGCTCGTCCGGCGCATAGCCCCAGAGCGCGGTGCGGACATGATGGTGCAGCCGCTCGGCGAAGGCTTCGGCCAGGCGGTCGGCCAGTGCCTTCAGCAATATGTCGCTATAATCGTCGTGGGTCGCCTTGAAGCGCGCCAGATGCTCATCGATGCCGTGGCCCGCCGTCACCGCGAAACCGCCGATCCAGTCGCCGTCGGGCGAGATGAAATCGGCCAGGCACATATTGGCCCGGCCCTCGCGCTTGGCGATCTGCTGGCGCAGGAAAGGCATGCGCACCTCGCCCTTTTCCGTCGTGATCAGCACGTCGTCGCCCTCCCGGCGGCAGGGCCAGAGCGCGGCGACGCCGCTCGCCGTCAGCCATTTTTCCGCGATGATGCGGTCGAGCATCGCCTGCGCGTCGGCAAAGAGGCCGCGCGCGCTTTCGCCGACGATCGCATCGTCGAGGATCGCGGGATAATTGCCCGCGAGCTCCCACGCGCGGAAGAAAGGCGTCCAGTCGATATAATCGCGCAGGTCCGCCAGATCCCAGTCGGGATAGACATGGATGCCCGGCTGCGCGGGGGCGGCGGGCTTCAGCGCCTCGTCGATGACGAAGCCGTTCGCACGCGCCTCCTCGATCGGGATCAGCGCGCTGTGCCCCTTGTTGGCGCGCGATTCGCGGATTTTCTCATATTCCTCCGCGGTCTGGCTGACGAAGCCGTTCTTCTGCGTATCGCTGACCAGCGCGGTCGCGACTCCCACCGCGCGGCTGGCGTCGAGCACATGGACGACCGGTCCCTTATAGGCGGGGTCGATGCGCAGCGCGGTATGCACGCGCGAGGTCGTCGCGCCGCCGATCAGCAGCGGCAGGTTCATGTTGGCGCGCTGCATCTCCTCCGCCACCGTCACCATCTCGTCCAGCGACGGGGTGATGAGGCCGGACAGGCCGATCATGTCGACGTGATTTTCATTGGCGGCCTTCAATATCTCCGCCCAGGGCACCATCACGCCCAGGTCGATCACCTCGAAGCCGTTGCATTGCAGGACCACGCCGACGATGTTCTTGCCGATATCGTGCACGTCGCCCTTCACGGTCGCCATCACGATCCGGCCCTTACCCTTGGCGTTTTCGTCCTTCTCCGCCTCGATGAACGGGAAGAGATGGGCGACGGCCTGCTTCATCACGCGGGCGGACTTGACCACCTGCGGCAGGAACATCTTGCCGGAGCCGAAGAGGTCGCCGACGACGTTCATTCCCTGCATCAGCGGCCCTTCGATCACCTCGATCGGGCGGCCGCCGCGCGCGGCGATTTCGAGGCGCATTTCCTCGGTATCGGCGACGACATGGGCGTCGATGCCCTTCACCAGCGCATGCTCCAGCCGCTTGATGACCGGCCAGCTGCGCCATTCCTCGGCGGCCTTCTCGGCGGCGGCATCGGTGCCCTTGAACTTTTCGGCCAGTTCCACCAGCCGCTCGCCCGCGCCCGGATCGGTGTTGAGGATCACATCCTCGCAGGCGGTGCGCAGGACCGGATCGATCGTGTCATAGACGTCGAGCTGGCCCGCATTTACGATCGCCATGTCCATCCCGGCCGGGATCGCATGATAGAGGAACACCGAGTGCATCGCCCGGCGCACCACCTCATTGCCGCGAAAGCTGAAGGAGAGGTTGGAGAGGCCGCCCGAAATATGCACATGCGGGCAGCGGCGCTTGATCTCGCGCGTCGCCTCGATGAAATCGACCGCGTAGTTGTCATGCTCCTCGATCCCGGTCGCCACCGCGAAGATATTGGGGTCGAAGATGATGTCCTCCGGCGGGAAGCCGATGCCGGTCAGCAGCGTGTAGGCGCGCTCGCATATCTCGATCTTGCGGTCCCTGGTGTCGGCCTGCCCGACCTCGTCGAACGCCATCACCACCACGGCCGCGCCATAGGCCATGCATTTGCGCGCCTGCTCCAGGAAGGGCTCAACGCCTTCCTTCATGCTGATCGAATTGACGATCGGCTTGCCCGACACGCATTTGAGCCCCGCCTCGATGATGCTCCATTTGGAGCTGTCGATCATCACCGGCACGCGGGCGATATCCGGCTCGGCGGTGATGAGCTTCAGGAACTGCACCATCGCCGCCTCGGAATCGAGCAGTCCTTCGTCCATGTTCACATCGACGATCTGCGCGCCGTTCTCGACCTGCTGCCGGGCGATTTCCACCGCGGCGGCATAATCGCCCGCCATGATCAGCTTCTTGAACCTGGCCGAGCCGGTGACGTTGGTGCGCTCGCCGACATTGATGAAGGTGGCGGTGGGCTGGGTGG
>Ga0180222_1003139_pt1 | contig 11271 bp, 10 predicted proteins | sample eDN5th37CKraftOP_FD_151336 | JGI IMG/M metagenome (GOLD analysis project Ga0180222, IMG submission 151336) | Enriched Organic Plus compost microbial communities from Emeryville, California, USA - eDNA 5th pass 37_C Kraft OP (version 2) (version 2) ... | reverse complement strand
TTGCGGACGGGCCACGATTCCGAGAATCACCGGACACCGCAAGTCCTGACACACCATGTGCGCCGGTTCACACCGGATACGGAGGTTCGTCAGTCGCAGGTCTCAAAGACGTAGGCGGGGTCGTCGGGGGTGACGAGGTCGCGGTCGCGCAGGACGACGGATGCCGGGGTCGCCGCATCCGCGCACACCGCGGAGAAGGGGCGGGGGAGGCTGTCGGAGTACTCGATCGCGATGACCGCGTCGCCGTAGACGTCGGTGTAGGAGGGGCACTCATCCCACGCGGCGCACTCTTCGGCGATCGCGAAGTCGAAGCCCGCATCGGCATGAAGCTGAGCGGTGTGCTCAGCGGCGTTCTTCTGACCTGCGGCGAGCCCGTGCTCGTGCGCGATGGCGACGAGGATCTTCGCGACCGCCAGGTTGTCGTCGAAAGCGAGGGCGCCGTCGGTGCGGGTGTAGGTGTCGAGGTTGTCGAACTCGACGGCGTCGTATCCGTCTGTGGCGCACCCGTCGATCCACGGGCTGACGATCGCGGCGATGGCTTCGGCATCCCTCGTGTCGACGATGACCTCGTCGGGCCAGTCAGGGTCGTGCACGAGTTCTCCGTCAGCGTTCTTGAGGAGGAGATCGTCCGGCCACAGCGGGAGCTCGCCAGGCTGCGTCTGGAAGCCATTGACGTAGCAGACCGAATAGACGTCGTCGGCGGGGGCCGCGGTGCGGTCACGCACAACGATCTCCACACCGGACGGCGGCGGATATGCCCCGCCGAGCTGGTAGTCAGGCGTGGCTCCGGTGGGCGGCAGATCGATCGAGGGGATCGGCGCGGCTGAATCCGGCGTGGCTGTGGGGGTCGCTGGAGCCGACGAGCCGGTGGAGGACCCGGTGGCTCCGGCGGAGCACCCCGCCAGCGCGCACCCCACCATCACGGTGAGGAGGGCGAGGATGCCGCGACGAGCCACGGAGTCGACGCTACCGAACCCGGCGAGCCGCCCGTTCGCGGCCCCGCCGTGCCACCGCAGCCGCGCTCGCCGGATAGACTCGACGGACCTGCCTCTGTAGCTCAATGGAAGAGCAGCTCCGTCCTAAGGAGAGGGTTGGGGGTTCGAGTCCCTCCAGGGGCGCAGACTCCTTTTGGCTATGACCGCAGGAATGCCTTTCGACTATTGGCGGCGCCCGTCTCCCCTGGAGGAGCGTACCCGCGCGTGGCAAGCGATCGCAGTCCAGGTTCCCGACCCGCCCAGTGATCTTGCACCGATCCTCGAATGGTTCAACCCGAGGCTCACGCACGCGATCGTTCGCTGGGTGCTGAGGGACGCTCTTGACGAGCTCATGGATGGTCAGCGGACCGGGCGCTGGGCATACCAGCACCTCTCAAAGACGGAGAAGGCCCATCTCGGCACCGCCGTCGAGGTCAACTTGACCCGAGAGTTCGGCTTCGCTGACGGTGTTCATCTGGACTGGCAGATCGCCGGCCTCGACGTCGACTGCAAGTTCTCGAAGGATCTCGGAAAGTGGGAGATCCCGATAGAGATGTACCTCTGCGACGCTCACGGGGAGCTGCAAGGCGAAGGCAGACTCGCCCGCCCTTTTGAGGTGGCTCAACGATGACACGGGCGAGTGGGCTGCGGGACTCATACGGATCACTGACGATCTGCTTCGCTGGAGGTCCAAGGATGGCTGTCTGGTGCGGGCCTACAACCGCGACAACCAAAGAAAACCCACGGACACAGCGAAGAATGGCATCTACTGACTCTGGGGTGGTGCTCAGGACGACCTGCCGCCGAACCTCTTGCGGTTTTGTCACACTTGGACCGGAAGCGGATCTTCGCGAGCTCCGGGTCGGGTCAGGCGCGCGTAAACGAGCTCTTTCGGACAGTGCAAACCACGACCGTCGGCCGCCGCACGGTCCTCACAGTCGCCCAACAAGATGACGCGCCCAAGCGGGTACGAGACGCCCGAATCCATCTGCGAGCCGAAGGTTTCTTGATCCTTGGGCACCAGAAGAGCCATTGACGGATTGCCGCCGACCTGAATCTCGCGGCGCCGCAGCGTGGAGAGTGGGTGAGCATCCGAGTCGTGCGAGCCGATCGGCCTGGGGCCTCGCCGCACGTCCGAGGTCGCAGGGAGCGCGTGGGTCTTGGCGCTCCCAAATGAGACGAGCAACGCGCCCGCGCCCGAGCTCCCGACCGGGTAGGCGCCGGCTCGGAGCACGACGTGTCTCCGCGCCCATCGAGACTTAACGCGCCGCGGCGAGGGATGACCCCGACGTCGGTGGCCGCGATTAGCATCGATCTATGACGAAAAGCCTCCGCATGATTGACCTGTTCGCCGGGTGCGGAGGCATGACAGTCGGGTTCGCAGCGGAGGGCTTCCGCTCTGTACTTGCGGTCGAGTGGGACCGCGCAGCAGCTGCCACGTACGCAGCAAACTTTGGCGAGCAGCACGTGATCGCTGGGGACATCGCCGGTGTGCCAGACGATGCCATCCCCGAGGCAGACATCATCATCGGTGGTCCGCCGTGCCAGGGGTTCTCGAACCTCGGACTTAAGGACATCAACGACCCGAGGAATCAGCTCTGGCGCGAGTACATGCGATTCGTGAAGCACTCGCGTCCCAAAGTCTTCGTCATCGAGAACGTCGACAGGTTCGCCAAGTCGCCGGAGTTCGCCATGCTGGTGGCTGAGACAGATCATGGTGCGCTGGCCGAGTACGAACTCCAGCACGCCGTCCTCAACGCAGCGGACTACGGCGTGGCGCAACGTCGGAAGAGAACTATCGTCATCGGCTCGCGGATCGGTCGAATCGATCTGCCCGAACCAACGCACGCGAAGGACCCAGCTGAAGGATCAGGCCTGCTGCCCTGGCGGACCGTCCGCGATGTTATTTCCGCCGTCCCGCCGCACCCCTCCACGACGGAACTTCCGGACAGCAGATCTGTGTTCTTCGGTGAATCGATGCCGGGCGTCTTCCGGGGGCTTGACCTTCACATCCGACGGACGCCGACCAGCAAGAGTCTCGATCGATACAGCTTCGTTCCGCCAGGAGGAGGACGATTCGACCTTCCGCAGGCCCTGCTGCCTAACTGCTGGGCGAATAAGCCCACCGGAACCACAGACGTGATGGGCCGCCTCCGCTGGGACGCGCCTTCGGTGACGATCAGGACCGAGTTCTTCAAGCCGGAGAAGGGTCAATACCTTCACCCGCAATGGGAGCCCGGCGAATGGGTGGAGGAGTATGGTCAGTATCGCAGCGACCCGGCCCGATCGGTGGACCGCGTGATCAGTCACTTCGAGGCCTCGCTGATCCAGGACTTCCCGCCTGATTACCGTTGGGTGGGCACCAAGATTCAGATCGCGCGCCAGATCGGAAATGCCGTGCCATCCGGGCTGGCCCGAGCGATCGCCCAGCAGATCAAGCCGTTTCTTCTGGCGGAGCGTGCCACCGACCAGCACGAGTTGGAGCTGTCGGTCGCTTAGCCCCGCTGGGGCGTCTGCGACTCCCACTCGATCTCAAGCTTGGCCGGCGTTACGTCGACCCGGGGTTGCACCTTCGATGGACTCACCGCTACCCACCCATCGTCCCCGAGCTCGAATCCGAGTTCCTTCGCGCGTAGACGGTCGGCGGTCCATGTGCCGACCAGTACTTCAAGTCCGGACGTCGCCAGCACTGCGTCCTTCGCCTGTCTCGCGCGGCGCATCGGGTCCTTGTTCCCGAAGCACACCGTCTCGATCGATGACCGCGGGATGACGGTGTCGGGTAGAAACCCGAAGAGTGCGGTCAGTCGTGCGGTCTGCCCTACCCTCGGCGCGAATACTACGGCGAGTTGACCAGGGGTGAGCTGGGCCAATGGTTCGGCGGGAAGCGGCGTCCAGTCGACCAGAGGGAGCGAGAACCGCCCGAGGGCGTCCGCAGCGATCCCACGTTTTCGGTCCTTGTTCGCTCCGTCGTTTAGCCAGATCCGGTGAGCGCGCATCAGGAATGCGCGGTGACGTCGCCGCGCCGCATCCGCCTGGATGAGCACGCTGATCTCGCATTGGCCCTCGGTCGGGATCATCCAGTTCGAACGGACCGTGCCTTTCAGCTCGACCGGGACCCCAAGGATTCGCGTGTCGAGCGGTGGCTCCTTATACAGACCCAACTCGTTCAGAACGCGATACTGAAGTTTGGTGCCGACGGACGCTCGCTCGTCAGAGTCGACGTCGGGACTGAGCAGATCGAATCGTCCCGTCCTGGCGCCGTCGAGCACGTACTTCACCGCGTCGTCGACCGCCCGCGTGAGTTGTGCGGGCAGAGGACGCGCAACGAGCCATGACCACACCTTTCTGAGCTCAGCGTCGTCTTCGGGGCCAAGCGCAATGTGCGGAACGGACGCGTGCCCGCGCCGCTCGTCCGGCACGCAGACGCTGCCCGGCCGTGGGACGGTCTTCTTCATGATCGTGACGTTATCGCACTCGTCGCGCAGGGCAGGACGTTAGTCGGACAGTCCGAGGGATTTCCGCCTAAGACTGACGGCGTCCATGACGCGCGCGGAGGCGTCGGCAACCGATTCGTGCTCCCAGATGCGGACTACCATCCAGCCGCTGGCTTCCAGGGACCGCGTCGTCTCCATGTCGCGAAGCCGGTTCCGCTCCAGCTTCGGCACCCAGTAGTCGACGTTCGTCTTGGGCACGGTTCCATGGATCGGGCATGAGTGCCAGAAGCAACCGTCGACGAAGACCACGATGCGAAGCCGTGTGAAGACGATGTCTGCGCGTCGTCGCCGATCTGGGCCCGGGGGGTAGTCGACTCTGTACCTGTAACCTGACGCATGCAGCACCCGACGGAGGGCAAGCTCAGGACTCGTGTCGCGACCGCGGTTGGAGCGCATCGATTTTGAGACGCGCTCTGAGCTCGCCCAGGGCGCCCGCGACGACCGCCGCTCTTCCATTTCGAGACTCTAGTGCCAGCCCGTCACCGCGGCAGCCGGCTCATCGATCGTTCCTCGAGAGTTCCCGGTGAGGAACCGCGAGCTCTGCCTTGCAAAGCATCGCCACAACCTGAGCGAGAGGCCGCGATGGCCCGGGCCGCCATCGCGGCCGGCTTGCCCCCTGGAGCAAGAGATACGCGGCCAATCCCGCTCTTGTAGGGTCCCGATCGCGGCAGCGGCGTGCCCGTGAGTTCCCCTGACATGAGGACCCGTATGCTTGCCGGCTCGGCGCTCGCTGCGGATCCTCGCCCACGGCATCAGGCGTAGCTCCGAGCCGCCTCGAGGATTATGCGCGGGATGGTTACCCGATGACAGCGGGCGCGATCCCGAGTGCACCCTAGCCATCCAGCGCTGCAACCGTAAGGTGGATATATTTCGATGAGCCTCTTGTGGGATGCATAGAGTGCATGTATTATTGCCCTATGACTGCACGAGATCCAGATAGTGAACGCATCGTCAAGGTGCCGTTTCCGATCTCTCTGATAAGGCGGATGGACGAGACCGTCGCCAGCGACCGCGGCGGTTTTCGCACTCGCGCCGAGTTGATGCGTGAGGCGGTTGAGAACCTCCTCGACGAACTCGACTATCCCGAAGCTCCGCCTGAGCGCAGTTCGCTCGGGCCGCAGCTGCTGGCAGACTCGGAGGTTTCCAAGAACCAACCTGGACAATCCGCTGGTTTCGCCGATGCGCGCAGCCTCTTCGCGAACCTCCCCGCCGAGGAACGCGAGGAGCTGGCTCTGGACGATCTGACCGCCACCACCCTTACCGCGCCCGCTGCGCGCCCGTTCATTCTGGACAGAGGCGAGGCATCGGTGTCGAACGGGCCCCTCCTTGGACTGCACAACCGCGACTACGTGTCTATATGGGCGCTGCACCGGCTCGCACGGTACACGCCCGACGGTCCCATCACCTTCGAGGACTACCTCGGGCGCAGCACGAAAGCTGCCTGGTACTACGGCGCTCAGCTCAATGAACTCCAGCGGCGCAATCTGGGCCGGAAGCTTACGGTGCTGTTCCCGACAAATTCGACGAAGCAACCGTCTGCAGAGCGAGGCTTTCAGAACTTCGCAATCGGCACGCTCGCGCGTCGTGTGGGTGAGAGTATCCCGGCGTCCGGGCCGCTCTTCGCTTGGCAGGCTGTACAGGTCTCGTCCGATAGCGGCCTGGTCACCGGGCTCACAACGGCGGGTTGGCGCCTGCTCCAGGAGCTGGACGGGCTGTCGCTGGACCTGCCCCACAACCCCGCGCTGATGGAGCGCTTCATGACCTACCTGGCCGAACACGCGCCCGGAGATCGCTGGGGGTTCGACCATTTGCTCGCCGCCGCCGCGGATGGGCCGGAGCGCGCTGCGCTCGTGAATCGCTTCCGGGAGGCGCATCCCGAATGGAGTCCGGCGACGGCCAGCTCCGTAGCGCAGGGATACGTGGCTCGCGCCCGAGAGTGGGGACTCGTCGAGCCTCGCCTGATCGAGGGTCGCTACTGGCTCACGGATGTCGGCCGGCAATTCCGGCACGAATCGTCCCCAATCACCGCAACCAGCGAAGGAACACTCAAATGACCACCACCAGCATCACCAGTGCAAGCATCGAGACGAAGATCATCGAGTCGGCGATCAATGCAACGACGTACGACGACGCAGTCGCGGTCGCGACGCTCATTGAGAGCGCTGTCGGAGCGCGCTACGTGCGTCCCATCGGTGACCGATACAACAACTACGGGCTTATGGCCTCGAGCGGCTCGTACGAGTACAAGGCCCTCGAGCCCGTCACCAACGAGCAGGACGGGGTGATGGAGAGACTCGCAGCAGCCAAGTGGGGTGACCTCAGCAAAGTTCCGTACCAGACGCCTGCCGAGGCTGCCGAGGACCTGCTTAGCGGCATGAATTACCAGCAGCGAGCCGACATGGTCACTGTCGCCTTCCGCGAATCTGACAGCCCGACGCGCTCCTCCAAACGGCTGACGATCGTCTACAGGGACCAAGGCTGTGGGATGGAGCCGGGGGCAATTCCTGGAACTATCTTCGCTCTCGGGTCGAGCCACAAGATCGACACTAAGTGGCACCAAGGCGCGTTCGGCATTGGCGGCGCGAGCACCTATCGGAACGCTAAGGCGGTAGTGCTGGTGACGCGACGAGCGCCCGAAATGGATCCGACCGATGACCGCATCGCGGTGGCGGTCGTGCTGTGGGACGCTCACGGAAAGGGCCAGACCGCCTCCTACCTCGTCACCAGCGACTGGGAGACGAACTCGGCGGCGGAGCCGTGGTCGGCGCCCGCCAGCGCATACCCCCAGTTCGAGCCCGGCACCCACCTGGCGCTGGTGTCCTACGGCGTCGAGGGTTTCCATCGCGCCCGGTCGGGTGACGAGCGCTCGTTCGACATGGTGCTTAACACACGCCTGTTGTCGCCCATCATGCCCGTTCGCTTCACTAATGAGATCACGCGGGGGAAGAACGAGTACCTCCGCGGCCTCAGCAGACGGCTCGCCGACAACCCTAGCCCCGAGCGGCTCGAGGACGACGAGGAGATGCTTTACACCTTCGGTGGGGTGAGCTACAAGCTGCCGGTGAGGTACTACGTTTTTCCGACCGGTGACAAGGGGACTCGCCGCCGGTTCGTCGCCAAGGGCCATGCGCTCGTCTTCACGTCTAACGGCCAGGTCCACCACCACTGGACTCCCGCGGAGTTCCGCCTGCGTACTTCGCTGAACAAGCTTCACGAGCGGATCTTCGTGGTCGTAGAGACCGACGACCTGCCGATCGAGCATAGGACGGCGCTGTTCACGCCGGACCGGTCGCAGTTGCTGTCGAACGAGGCGGCGCTTCAACTCGAGGACCAGGTGGCGGATTTCCTGGACAACTGGCACAAGCTCCGCGAGCTCAACAACCAGCTGGTCCGGGAGGCGATCTCATCAGCGAGCGGGGGGCGCTCCGCGCTCGACGTCGGCCGGCGCATCGCCACGGCGCTTAAAGTCAAGGGTTTCAATCTCGGGGGATCCGGCGGGTCCGGGGGCGGCGGGGCGACGGGCACTGGCGGCCCGCGGGTTCGGAAGAAGGTCGAGACCTACCCCGACCCGACCACTCTTGAGGGCCCGGACAAGCTCATCGTGGAGGACGGCAAGGTGCGCTATCTCGAGTACATGCTGAACGCCGTCGACGACTTTCTCGACAGTGGGCGCGGCGCGCTGTCGTTCACGACCGACCATCCGGATATCAAGCCCGTGAAGCACATCGTGGTCGGTCGGCTTCGCGACGGCTACGTCCGTGTTCAGCTGCAGGTGCCCGAGGGGGCCACCGAGGGCGAGTTCACCCTGACGGCGTCGCTTGACGGCTGGCACCGGGCGTCCGGCGGCATCGGATCGACGATGTCCTACACGACCGCTCTCGTAGTCGTCGACGAGATGCCTGGGAGGTCTGGCGGCGGCAACGGCCGCGGCAGTAGCGGCGCCGGTGAGGGTGGTCAAGTGGCTGTGCTCTGGCAGACACCCGAGGAGTACGGCAACGGCTGGAACAACTCTGTTCCCGGAGGCGTCGACGAGATCGAGGCCGCAACACTCGCGTCCGAACGGGAGGAGTACAAGGAGCTGGCTAAGCTCGGCCAGCAGCGCATCCCGACGATCGTGCTCAACAGCACGTACTCACCGTATAAGGCCTACATTCAGATGCGCGCCAAGGAGCTCACCGATACCGGCGCGCAGGACGCCTCGGACCGCTACGCTGTCGGCACCGGTCTGGGTCTGCTGCTGCTGCATGAGGACCTCAAGGCGCGGCAACAGAAGAGCAAGAAGCCCGTAGACGACGAACAGGCGGCGGCTGCAAGGCAGGCGGTCGCGCGATCAGTCCTGCTCATGATGCCTGCCTTCGACACCCTCGCCCGTGCGGCGGGTATCGAGGACTAGGTGTAGGTCGCGACTGAGCACCGAGCGGCAATGATTACCTGGGTAATCGGGAAAACCGACCCTATCCTGGCGGCATGCGCGGAGGACTCGGGCGATGGAAGCGAGGTGTCGAGTCCCAGGGGTGCTTCTGGTAACAGCCCGCCGCTTCGTCGGGTGTCCGTGTGTCCGCTGGTACCGTCGCAATCGTGACAAGCGAACGCGTGCGCAAAGCTCTTGCGGAATTCGTCGAGGAGCGTGACTGGGCGCAGTTCCACACTCCCGAGAATCTGGCGAAGAGCATTTCGATCGAAGCTGGCGAGCTGCTCGAATGTTTTCAATGGGGCGCAGAGGTTGACGACTCTCTCGTGCGTGAGGAGCTCGCCGACGTCGTGACCTACTGCATCCTGCTTGCTGAGCGGATCGGCGTCGACCTCGACAAGATCGTGCTCGAGAAGCTCTCGAAGACGGCTGCCAAATATCCCGTAGACCGGGCGAAGGGCAAGAGCACGAAGTATGACGCCCTCTGAGATCCAACAGGTCGACTTCACGTTGCAGGCGGTCGTGCCCTGGGCATCCGCCGACGAGCGCCGCCGCAATTGGCCTGTTGTCTACGTCATCGACGGGGCGGGCGAGGGCGGGGCATCGTCCGTTTACGTAGGCGAGACCGTCAACGCCGAAGCGCGAATGCGGCAGCACCTGGCGAGCGCGTCGAAGGTGGGCTTGAGACGTGTCCGGGTGGTCATGAATGAGAGGTTCAACAAGTCGGCGTGCCTTGACTTGGAGTCGCACTTGATTCGGTGGCTCGCGGGAGATGGTCAGTATCTCGTCATGAACGGCAACGAGGGGATCATCGACGCCCGGTACTACGAGCGCGAGCGGTACCGCGAGGAGTTTCGCGAGATCTTCGAGCAGTTGCGCTCCGAAGGCGTCTTCCATCGCACGATTCCCGAGATCGAGAACAGTGACCTCTTCAAGCTCTCGCCGTTCAAGGTCCTCACCCATGAGCAGGCCGTCGCTGTAGAGAACATCGTCGAGGGACTGCTCGAGGACTTTGCGTCTGAATCCGGGTCGTCATCGAGCGTGATCGAGGGACACCCCGGCACGGGAAAGACGATCGTGGGCATCTTCCTGATGAAGCTGCTGGCGGATATTCGAGACTTCGATGAGGCGGATGAAGTCGAGCCGGACTCGATGTTCGCCGAGTTCTTTGTGACGGAGAATCGCGATCTGCTCACCGACCTGCGGATTGGACTGGTGGTGCCGCAGCAGTCGTTGCGTGAATCGATCAAGCGTGTCTTCAAGAAGACGCCGAAGCTCTCGCCGAGCCAGGTGCTAACGCCCTTCGACGTAGGCCTGGCCGACCAGAAGTGGGACATCCTCATCGTCGATGAGACCCACCGGCTCAATCAGAGAGCCAATCAGTCATCCGGCGTTAACAACAGACGCTTCATCACCGCGAATGAGAAGCTCTTCGGCTGGGACGATCCCACTAAGACTCAGCTCGACTGGATCCGTGCTCAAAGCACACACCAGGTCTTCCTCCTGGATGCGGGGCAGACGGTGCGCCCAGCGGATCTGCCTCAGGCGACCCTTCGTTCACTCGTGGCAGATGCGGACCGGTCGCACCGAAAGTATCCACTGATGAGCCAGATGCGCGTGCGCGCGGGTTCTGACTACGTCGCGTTCATTCGGGGCCTGCTCAGCGGTGTCCCGCGCGCAGACAGCCGCCCCGATTTCGGCGAGTACGACCTGCGGTTCTTCGATGACCTGGCGGAGATGCGGCGAGAGATCCTGCGTCGGGAGAGCGAGTTCAAACTCGCGCGTCTGGTCGCCGGCTACGCGTGGGAGTGGAAGAGCCGCAAGGACCCCGCCGCATTCGACATCGAGTTGGACGGTCTGCGGCTGCGATGGAACTCGCAGGATCGGGACTGGATCAACAGCCCCAAGTCGATCCACGAAGTCGGTTCGATTCATACGGTGCAGGGATACGATCTCAACTTCGCCGGCGTGATCATCGGCAACGATCTCAGGTATGACTCGCGTACCGGGCGTCTCTACGTCGATCGCTCCTCGTACTTCGATGCGAAGGGCAAGGAGAACAACAAGCAGCTCGCGATCGAGTACTCCGATGACGACCTGCTTGAGTTCATCCGCAACATCTACGGCGTGCTGCTCACCCGTGGCATCCGAGGGACGTATGTCTACGTCTGCGACCCGGAACTGCGCGCTTTCATATCGCGCGCGCTCTGACCGGGTACACCGGCGCGCCGCTTGACGATACGTGTCGGCGTGCTCATAGATATCCTCGAGCGCAACCCCCTCCTCGGCATCCGCGATGGCCCGTACGGTCGCGGGCATGACTACCCCTCATATCGACACTGCACATGCTCCTGCTCCTCGTACGGCGATCGTGACGGGTTCCGATTCCGGT
>Ga0180222_1003136_pt1 | contig 11290 bp, 9 predicted proteins | sample eDN5th37CKraftOP_FD_151336 | JGI IMG/M metagenome (GOLD analysis project Ga0180222, IMG submission 151336) | Enriched Organic Plus compost microbial communities from Emeryville, California, USA - eDNA 5th pass 37_C Kraft OP (version 2) (version 2) ... | reverse complement strand
GCATCGAACTCCCTCATCAACTGCGCGGCGGCTTGCTCACGCTCCATCGCGGCACGTCGCTCGGCCTCGCGTTTCTGCTCGGCGGCGAGGCGCTCGCGTTCCGCGCGCTCGGCCGTGATCTGCTGATCACGCTCGGCGTTGAGTGCCTGTTGTTCCGCATTCTCGATCGACTTGTCGCGCAGCGCGAGTACCGCGGCCGCCATGGTCCCGACTTCATCGCGGCGGTGGGTCTCCGGCACGTCCACGTCGGTGTGGCCGGCCGACATCGCCGTCAGGACTCCCGCCAGCCGCAGGATCGGCTGGATCACCCAGCGGTTGATCGCCGCTGTCCCGGTGAACAGCAGGGTCAGCAGGGCGAACAGGACCACGCCCATCACGATCATGGTGGTACGGCTCTGGCGGGCGGCATCGGCTTCGATACCGGCATTCATGGCGTTCGCGTCCGCGACGATTTCCTCGATGATGGCGCGGTGCTCGGCATAGGCCTGCGAGATCGCGCGATAGGCCCGTTCGGCAGCGGCCTCGTCGTTACGCTCGAGCGCAGGCAGGAGGCCCTGCTCGGCGGCGTTCCAGAGCGTTTGCACCTTGGCGTGGGATCTCTCGGTCAGCTTGGCGGCGATGTCCTTGCGAAGATCCGAGGCCAGCCAGAAGCGGTGGCGCTCGTCATACTCCTTATGAAGAGTCTGGATTCGCTCCCGCGTCGCCGCCGGCGTCTTCAGGCCCTTGGCGGCCAGCGTCGCTTCGAGATAGGCCTCGATCACGTAGGCGGGCGGTGGAAGGATATCGGCGACGAGGTCCTTGCCCTGGATGATCTGGCCGTAAAGCGGCCCGCCGACACTAACCTGATGGAAGACGAACGCGCCGATTCCGGCCGCAAGTGCGATACCGGCGGCGACCGCCAGACCAAGGGCGTTGATGGCGCTGCGTACCTTGATGTGCATTGGGGAATCCGGGTTGTCGGGGGCGTTCTGGCAAAATGCGGCCGTGCCGCGGGCGAACATTGCGTGGGCCCGGCAACCCGGCGCGTGTTCGACGCGTAATGAAGACCTAAAGCCGTATTTTGCGCTGCAGGCGTTGAAAAGCCGTTAACCACAATCAGGCGGAGCTAGCCTCGCAAAGGGGCGTGGCGTTCGGGCGAAACCGCCTCTGTCTGGACGACGCCGCAGGGATGGCACTGGAACGTGCGGAGCTCGGGTGCCCCGCCCAGGCGGGGGAGGATCCGTGCCAAGGCCATCGGCTTGCCGCAGGACGGGCAAGGGGGAGCGGTCGGTGGGACCCAGGCTTCCATGTGATTTCATCCCATGGAAACCGAAGCGAGTTGTTGATGCAGATCAGCGGTGACGCCGGTCAACCTAAGGAACTTCACGTAGCGCAGCGGCCAAGCACGCGCAGGTTGGGCCGGATCAGCCCGAGCCGCTGTGCGCTGCGCCGACCGTGTCGGCCATCTGGGCGCCCCGCGCGCCAAGCGGTTTTGCGGCTCCGATGGTCGAATCGCGCGCGGTCTGGTGCTCGATCTCCGAGTTCAACTCGGCGCCGAGCAGAATGACAATCGAAGACATCCACAGCCACATCATGAGGGCGATCCCCGCGCCGAGCGAGCCATAGGTAATGTCATAATGGGCAAAGTTCTCCAGGTACCACGACAACAGCAGCGAACCGATCAGCCACAGCGTTGCCGCCAAGAGGCTGCCCACCGTCAGCCATCGCCAGCGGGCCTCCCGCCGGCTCGGCCCGAACCGGTAGATCAGTTCAAGGCCGATCACGATGAGAACGAACAGCGCCGGCCACCGCAGAACGCGCAGGAGCGACTCCCCCGGACCACTCATCCCGACATACGCCAGGAACAACGGCAGCACCACGACGGCCGCGACGCCTACCAGCAGCGCGAGAATTCCGCCAAGGGTGAACGCCAGGGAAGTGAGGTTCAACATCACGAATCCCCGCTTTTCGCGTTCCTCATAGATCACGTTGAGGGCGTCGATGACCGCCTTGATCCCGGCGTTGGAGCTCCACAACGCGAGCGCCACGCCAGCTGCAAACCCGAGCCCGAGCTTGGTGTTGCCCTTGGCCGCAAGCCGGGCAATCTGCTCATTGATGATGTCGATGCCGGCGCCGGGCACAAATCCGGAGGCGAGCGAAAGATGGTCGGGGATCGTCGCCACCTGGGCGAAGAGTCCGTATAGCGACACAAATGCCGTCACCGCCGGAAACAGTGCGAGCAGGGTGTAGAACACCACTCCAGCCGCCACCGCGAGCAACCTGTCCTCGCTGATCTGGCCGTAGGTTCGCCACAAGATATCCTTCCACGCGGTCCACGGCATCTGCCAAGGGGAAATCGCGGCGCGGCCGCGGCCCGGCTCACCGGCTCGGCCGAGTTGAAGCGCGAACGATTCATCCGGAACGCATGCAGCGGCGGCGCCGGCACCCGAGCGCGTCGGCGCGTTCAACCGCTTTCCGGCGAATGCAATGAGCACCAGCGCTGCGGCGGCGGCGAATTGCCAGATTGCGTGGCGCTGCTGGCTGAGACGCACGAAACTCACCTCAACGGCTGCGACCAGTCCGGCTTCACGTCTCGCGGTGTACTGCCGCGCGAGACGACCCGGGGCACAACGTCGGCGTCGCGGGGATTGTTCCGGTCGCACGGGAGCGAGCCTCGGCCTGCGGTACGGGTATCGGTGCGAGGCCGGGCTCCGCAGCGGGTTCGCAGGCCGGGGCCCCGCGATCGCGGCGGTCAGACGATCATGGGCTGCGGAGGGGCGTACGGGCGCCGCAACGTCAGGCCGCCTGCGTGGGGCGCGCGCTTGCCGGATGGATCGTGAAGAACTTCGCCGCAAGTTGGTCCGCGGGAAGCGGCGGGCTGAAGAGAAAGCCTTGCATCTCGGTGCATCCAAACTCACGCAGACGCATGAGCTGCTCGGCGGTCTCCACACCTTCCGCGGTGGTTGTCATGCCGAGTTCGGCGGCGAGTCCCGCAATCGCGCGCACGATCGAGGATGAATCGGGATTCTCGGTAAGATCGCGAATGAACGACTTGTCGATCTTGATTTTGTCGAACGGAAAATTTCGCAGGTAGCTCAGCGAGGAATAGCCGGTTCCGAAATCGTCAAGCGCAATGCGCACGCCCAGCTCGTCGAGCTGCGCCAGGGTCGCCAGCGTCGTTTCGTTGTTGTGCAAAAGAACCGCCTCCGTGATCTCGATCTCGAGCCGCGACGGCGAGAGGTTGGCGGCGGCGAGCGCGGAGACAACCGTCTGGAGCAGCCCGCTGGAGCGGAACTGGGCAGGGGAAACATTGACCGCGATCTTGATGTTCGACGGCCATGACGCAGCCTGGATGCATGCGGCCCTCAACACCCATTCCCCGATCGAGGTGATGAGGCCGGTATCTTCCGCGATCGGAATGAACTCGTTGGGGGCGATCATTCCGCGCGTGCGGTGATTCCAACGCAGCAAGGCCTCGCAGGCGACGATCTCGTCGCTGGCGATGTCCACCTGTGGCTGGAAGTGAAGCGCGAACTCGCCTTCAGCCAACGCTTTGCGCAGGTCGACCTCGAGCGTGCGCCTGACCTGCGCGTCGGCATCCATCGACGGTTCGAAGAAGCGGTGCGTGCCGCGTCCGTCTGCTTTTGCGCTGTACAGCGCCATATCGGAGTTCTTCAGCAATTGCTCTGCTGATGCGGCGTCATTCGGAGCCATCGAGATGCCAATGCTCACGTCGGCGACGATGTTCTGCTGTTCGAGCTCGATTGGAGCTGTAATGGCCTCTCGCACCCGGCGCGCAGTTGCCTCGACCTCGGACCTGTCTGCCACTTGCGCGAGCAGAACAACGAATTCGTCGCCACCGAGCCGTGCCACCGTGTCTCCCTCCTGGATGCTGCGCGTCAGGCGGCTTGCGATCATCTTGAGGAATTCGTCTCCGACGGAATGGCCAAGCGTGTCGTTGATGCTCTTGAAGTGATCCAGGTCGAGGTACAGCACGGCGAGACGCGCCCCGTCGGAGCGCAGCGCTTCCTCCATTCGCTCGCGCAGCAGAAGGCGGTTGGCGAGGCCGGTCAGGGGATCGTGATGCGCCATATAAGCGATGCTTGCCTCGGCTTGTCTGCGTTCGGTGATATCTTCCGAGAAGCTCATCAAATATTCGGGATGGCCGTGGGCATCCAGAATGGCCAGCTTGGTGGTGCTCAGGGTGCGCGTGCCGTTATGAGGCCCGGTTACCGTATGCTCATGAACGATCGGCTGGCCTCGCGTCGCGATGGCTTCCTCGTCGCGCGCGGCGAAGTAGTCGGCCTGCTGCTTTCGGAACAGCTCGTGGACTGTCCGCCCGATCATCTGCTCGCTGGCATATCCGAACAGCAGGCTGGCCGCCCGATTGACGAGCGCGTAGGTCCGGGTTCGCACGTGCTTGACGCTGAGAATCGCGGGCGTGTGTTCAATGACGGCGTTCAGGAACCGCTGCGTCTGCTCGAGCTTTTGCTCGGCGCGCCGTCGTTCGGTGATGTCCTCGTGCGTCGCGACCCATCCTCCCGCGGCCAGGGGCCGATTGGTGACGACGATGGTGCGCCCATCGGGATGCTCGCGAATGCGTTGGTCGACTTTGCCTGCGGCCATGTCCGCGGCAAACTGTGCCATCTGGTCACCCTGATCGCGTGGCACCATTCCCATATCGATGAGGCGCTTGATCAAATCTGTCAGCGGGGTTCCCGGCCGGACCGCTTCAGGCGGCAAGCCGTACATTTCGACGTAGCGGTCGTTGGCGACCACGAGCCGCTGGGCCGCGTCGAACATGCACAGGCCGTGAGACATGTTGTCGAGGGCCACATCGAGCTCGCGGCTCGCACGCTCGGCGGCGAGTAGAGCGTCGTCGAGCGACTGCTCGTAACTTTTTTGGCGACGCGACGTGATGATGTAGATCGACGTCCCGCCGAGCAGCACGATGAGCGTCAGAAAATACGAAAATTCGACCTTGCGCCACCAGGCATTACGTATCTGTGCCATCGGCATGCTGACGAACAGCGTGAGCGGGTGCTGGGCGAGACGGCGCGTTACGTAAAGACGGCGGGCGCCATCGAATGCACTTCGCCCTTTGAAGACACCTTCGGTTGGGAAGCCGTTCTGCCGCAGCAGGTCGACGAGAACGTCGCCCAGCGGCATGCCGTAAGCCTGGTCTTCACGCAACCCGTCGGACGGCGGATAGCGGCTCAGCAGATAGCCATCGTCGCGCAGCAGCCCAATCGCCGCCTTGCTCGTGATCGGGGTCTCTTTCCAGAAGCTCGCAAAGAAGTCGACAGGAACCTGAGCGCTGACCACGTAAAGGAGATTCTGATAGCTGTCGTTGATGCGGTAGCGCACCGGGACGACCCACCGACCGGTGGCGGGGTCGACCATGGCCTGACCGATGTCAATTCCGAAGAACACCACTCGCGAGAAGTTCTTGAACGATTCCTCCTCGGCGATGGATGGCAGGACCGCGCCGGCTGCGTTGGCTGAAACAAGGATTTGCCCATCTGCGCGAGCCACGACTACGTTGACGAGCTCGGTATGCAGACGATGAAACTGCGCGACCAGTTCGTGGGCGCGATCGACTCTGAGCATCTCGCCCTGATCGCGCCGGTCAGCCAATGCCTCGGCGAGAATTTTCAATGAGATTTCCAGTTGGCCAAGGTAGCTGTCGAGCGCGCGCGCGCCGACCTGCGAGATTGTTGCAAGCTCTGCCTTCGTGTCCGACTCTTCCTGGTGCCAAGCCTGCCAAGACAGAGCAGCGACAAAGGCCAGCAGCAGGAGGAAAAGGATCGCTCCGAAATGCTTGAGCGTGGTGTTGGGCCGGCGTTCTTCGTGTTCGCGGCCAGGGCTCGAGCCAATAGCCGGCTCGGGACGCGCATTCGCGCGTCCGCGGCGCCGGAACGGTCGTAGGATTTCCCCCCTCATGGCCGCCAGGATCGCGCACAATATTTTGTGATTCTGCTAATCTATTAGGCACGACGTCCCAATCGCGGATTGTCGTAAATCGTTGGTGAAGCAATGGCTTGGTAACCACGGCTGGCGAGGCGGCGGACGGGCCGCACGCGCGCGAGGCCGCTTTCCGCGAGGATGATTGACCCAGCGCAATGTCCAGCGTGCCGGATCCGGCAAAAGCAGGTTCGATCTTGGAGGAGGGAGCGACCATGAACATGGGCTGGATCGACCGTGTGGTGCGTTTCGTAATCGGGGTGGTGCTGCTTGCTTATGCCGTTCCGGTCGGGTTCGAGCCGAGCAGTTGGAATTGGGTTGGCTGGATCGGCGTCGTCCCGCTGCTGACGGCGGTCTTTGGGGTTTGCCCGCTCTACAGCCTGCTCGGGATCTCGACCTGCACGCCGAAGCGGCCGGCATGACGCATAGATGGAAGGCCGTTGCGGGCTTGATCCTGCTGATCGCGCTCACGAGCGCCGTCTATTACGCGCGCTTCGTGCGGGAAATTGCCGTCAAGACTGTGGAGCCGCAGAACAACACCGAAGTCCGCGTGTTCGGAATAGGGACGGTCGAGGCGCAGATCGTTTCCAAGGTCGGATTCCAGGTTGCTGGCAAGCTCACGGAGATGTTCGCCGACCAGGGCGACATCGTGCCCTCCGGGGCTCTGCTGGCCAAGCTGGATGACGGGGCGCAACGTGCCAAGTTGACGAAGAGCGAAGCCGCTCAGCGGCAGGCGGCTGCCAATCTCAAGAAGGCGGAGGCGCAGCGCGCTCGCGCGCAAGCATCCTATCAACAAAAGAAGAATGTCAATCTGCGGCGCCAGACGCTGGTGGGTCGCGGAGCGGTGTCCTCCGAGGCTGCGGAAGACGCCCAGGCTGCGGAAGACATCGCTGCGAGCGACATGCAGGTGGCGGAGGCGGACACGGCGGTGGCGGCGGTGTTGCAGGACGATGCTGCTGCGCAACGGCAGATCGAGGCTGTCCTTCTGGCGCAGCATGAACTGCGCGCGCCTTTCGATGCGCGAGTCATCGCCCGCCACAAGGAACTTGGCAGCATCGCCAATGCGGGAGAGACCGTTTTTACGTTGGTTGCGCCGCGCTCGATCTGGGTGCGGGCTTACGTGGATGAAGCGCTCGCCGGAGGGCTTGCAATCGGCCAGACCGCGTTCGTCCGGCTGCGGTCGGAGGCGGACCGCGTGGTGGAGGCGGAAGTTGTCCGGATCGACCAGGAGAACGATCGCGTCACGGAGGAGCGGCGCGTATACGTGCGCTGCCGCGCTTGCGATCCTCAACACCAGATACGTTTTCTGGGCGAGCAGGCCGAAGTTGAGATCGTCAAGACGGTCGTTCCGCGCGGAGTGTTCATTCCGCTCAGGCTCGTCGAAGGATTTCAGGGTAATGCCGGCTCGATCTGGGTGATCGAACACGGCCGATTGGCCAAACGTGCGGTCCGGCTCGGCGAGCGGTTGCTCGACGGGCGTGTCCAGATCGTCTCAGACTTGCCGCCGGATGTGTCGGTCGTGGCCGAGGGCCGGGACGGGCTGCGCGAGGGCCGATCTGCGCGGTCGCTGGCGTTGGGCGGCAACTGACATGAACCTCGCGCTGAAGGACATCCGGCACAATCTCGGGCGATTCCTGCTGACATGCTTGGGGTTGAGCCTGTTGCTCGGCATCGTCATGGCGATGATCGGGATCTACCGAGGACTGGTGCTCGAATCGCTTGGCCTCGCGCGCGCCGCGCGGGCGGATGTCTGGATCGTCGAGGGGGGCACGCGCGGTCCCTTCGCCGAGGCTTCGCGCATTCCCGGTGATACGCGCGAAGCGGTTGCCGCACAATGGGGCGTCGAGGCCGCGGGCGCCGTCGCATACCAGAACGTCGAGGCGCAACACCTCGGCCAGGTAAAGCGGCTGCTGGTGGTCGGCGCGGAGATTGCGCGTCCCGGCGAGGCGCCGACGGTTGTAGAAGGCCGCGCTCTCCTGCGCAGCCGCTATGAAGCCATTGCCGACCGCAAGGCGGAACTCGCACTGGGCGATCGGATCAAGCTCGGCCGGGATACGTTCACGATCGTGGGCCTTACGGAAAACCTTGTCGCCTCGGGCGGCGATCCCGTGGTCTTCATCACGTTGCGCGACGCACAGAAGCTGCAATTCGATCTTACGCCGGCGGCGGCGCGGCGAGAGGCCGCACGAGCCTCCTCGCCGGTAGCACAAAGCGACAGTGTCAATGCCATCCTGGTCCGCCTGCTGCCCGGCGTCGACCCGGCGCGGTTTGCCGAAGGAATTGCCCGCTGGAAGCACCTGTCGGCGCTCACGCAGGAGCAGCAGGAGACGGTCCTATCGCGGTCGGTGGTCGAGCGGGCGCGGCGTCAGATCGGCCTGTTCACGAGTTTGCTGCTGGTTGTCTCGACGGTGATCCTCGGATTGATCGTATACACGATGACGATCGACAAGAAGAAATCGATTGCGACTCTGAAGCTGATCGGGGCTCCAGATCGCCGGATCGTTGGCTTGATCGTGCAACAGGCTCTGGCCATGGGAATCATCAGCTTTGCGACGGGGGTGGTCCTGATCAATGCAGGGCATGGCTATTTCCCTCGCAAGTTGGTGCTCGAACCTGCGGACGCGGCCACGCTCTTCGGGCTCGTGCTTGTGGTCTGCCTGCTGGCGAGTGGGCTCGGCGTCCGCACGGCTCTCAAGATCGACCCGGCCTCGGCCCTGGCGGGATGACCGAGATGCGCGAGCGGGCAGTCGTCGAGGTGAGAAACGTCAGCAAGCACTTCGGCGATGGGCCGACCCGCGTCGACGCGCTGCGCGACGTGTCGCTGGACGCCTATCCGGGAACGGTGATCGGACTTCGCGGTCCGAGCGGATCCGGCAAAAGCACGCTTCTCAATGTGATTGGCTGCATCCTCGAGCCGAATGAAGGCAGCCTTACGCTCAACGGAGAACTCGTCTATGCCGGAAAATGGCTGCGCAAGGACCTGCGCAGCCTGCGACTCGAGAAGATCGGGTTCATCTTCCAATCTCACAATCTGCTGCCGTTTCTCAATGCCTGGGAGAACGTTGCCGTGGCCCGCGTGCTTGCCGGCGCCAGCCTTGCCGAAGCCAGATCGCGTGCGGAAAGCCTGTTGGGCTACCTTGAGATAGGCCACAGGAAAGACGCCATGCCCGGACAGCTATCAGGCGGCGAAGCGCAGCGCGTTGCGATCGCGCGCGCCTTGGCCAATGATCCGCGGATCATTCTTGCCGATGAGCCAACGGCGGCCCTCGATTCTCAGCGCGCGGGTATCGTGATCGACCTGCTCAAGAAGGTGGCGCAGGAGCATCGGGCGGCGGTGATCGTCGTGACACACGACGAGAAGATCTTTTCGCGCTTTGACCATATTTATCTATTGCGCGACGGAGCGATCGAAAGTCCGACTCCAGGGCTTGCGGCGTGACCGAACGCTGCGCAGCCGGCACTCGCCAGAGCGTCGGGACGCGCTAGGACGAACGCCGCTCCGCAGGCACCAGGCGTGAGCCGACGGATGCGAGCAGGAGTTCGTGCGCGCGATCCACGATCTCGTCGAGCGAGGGTGTCTTCGCAAAGCTCGCTTTGGCTCGCGCCACGAAATCCTCACGGCTGGGAATCTGCGGCAGCTGCAGGCTCATCAGCACCTCGGTGGTGCGGTGATGCGCTCGGCTCAACGTGTCCTGCAAGGCCGACAACTCCGAGCCATGCAGTGCGGCCGCGATGGCGGCGGCTATCCGCTCGGAATTGAAGTGCGCGGCGAGCTGTTCGGCGGCGCGGTTGATGACCCGCGAGCCGAGTCGCTGCTCGTTACGGACGACCTCAACGGGCGGCGACTTCAGATCCCACACGATCCCGAGCCACGCCAGCATCTTGAGGATGTAATACGTCGGATCATATTCCCACCAGCGAAAGCCCTGGCGCACGCTGCTCTGGTAGGCATGATGGTTGTTGTGCCAGCCCTCGCCCATGGTGAAGATTGCAAGCAGCCAGTTGTTGCGGGAATCATCGCCTGTGACGTAGCGCTTGCGGCCATGCACGTGCGCCAGCGAATTGATGCAGAATGTCGCGTGATAGACGAGCACGGTGCTCCAACAGAAGCCGACCACCAAGCCAGGCCAGCCGGCGATCAGGAAGCAGAGGGTGCCGAGCGCCACTGCGGGCAGGACTTCCAGACGATGCAGCCACATCAGCTCGGGAAAGCGGGCGAAGTCCGCCACCTTCACCAGATCGGCCTTGTCGTGCTTGCGATCGAAGATCCAGCCCATGTGGCTGTACCAGAATCCTTTGTGCCGCGGCGAATGGACGTCATGCAAAGTGTCGGAATGCAGATGGTGGTGGCGGTGCTTGGCGGCCCACCACAGCACGCTCTTCTGGGCCGTCGCTTGGCACGCCAGCGCCAGCACGAATTGGAATATGCGGCTCGTGGAATAAGCGCGATGGGAGAAGTAGCGGTGATAGCCGGCGCCGATCGCGAAGATGCGGATCCAATAGAGCGCGATGCAGATCGCGATCGCCTCCCACGTGACCCCTGTGAAGATCGCCGCGAAGCAGGCCAGATGCAGGAGCACGAACGGAACGGCCGACGGATATATGATGTCGTCGTGTTCTTCCGTCTGTGCTGCCGGCGCGATCCCCCGCCCCCTGCCTTCAATCATATCGACGTGCTCTCTTCTCCGGCCCCCAAGCCTTTGACGGTCGAGTAGGTGCGCATCCTGGCCCGTTTGGCAAGAAATAACGTTACTTTCGGACGCCGCTGCGACAATCGCGTTTCCGGCGCGCCGCCCGTCATGGCGCCTCCGTTTGCCTTGAAATTACCACAGCGAGATGCCATCTAGACGCTGCGGATGACTATTCGCGGGCCGCGTGCACGAAAAGCAATCATTTTTCGCCCTGCCCATCCGCTTCCCTAAGACCGGCAACCCAGGCAGCGCGGGGTGTCAGAACCCGCGATGCATGCCGCCGCCATTCGGCGCGTGGCCGGCTCCGCCTCATAGAAAGTCCTGTTTTGAACTCTTTCAACGATTTCGGCTTGGCCGAACCGATCATGCGCGCGCTCGCGGATGAGAACTACGTCACCCCGACCCCGATCCAGGCCCAGACCGTACCGCTCGCGCTGAGCGGTCGCGACGTCGTCGGCATCGCCCAGACGGGAACCGGAAAGACTGCAGCATTCGCCCTGCCGATTCTGCAGCGCCTATTCACCAATCGACGGCGGCCGGCGCAAAGGGCCTGCCGAGTTCTGGTATTGAGCCCGACTCGCGAACTGTCGGGTCAGATCAGCGACAGTTTTCGTGGCTATGCCCGCCATATACGCCCTTTTGCCGTCGAGCTCGCC
>Ga0180222_1003133_pt1 | contig 11311 bp, 12 predicted proteins | sample eDN5th37CKraftOP_FD_151336 | JGI IMG/M metagenome (GOLD analysis project Ga0180222, IMG submission 151336) | Enriched Organic Plus compost microbial communities from Emeryville, California, USA - eDNA 5th pass 37_C Kraft OP (version 2) (version 2) ... | reverse complement strand
ATCGAGGCCTTCGTCGAACATTACAATCACCAGCGCTATCACGAGAGCCTAAATAACGTGACGCCCGCCGACGCCTACTTCGGCAGGGCCCCGGCCATCATCGAACGACGAGAAAGGATCAAGCGACTGACCATCGAATATCGGCGCTTGCAGCACCGCAAGCTCGCCGCCTAACATCAACCCCCAGACGAGGCCCGCACTCCGCTAATCTACGCCGCGAGTTGTGCCGAATGTTCTGACGACGAACAGTACTTTGCTTTCAGCTTCGCGATGGCGCCATCTATGGCGGTCGCCGCAGCCCCGGTGCCGAGCTCAAGCGCGCGGGCTTCGTCGATGGCATGCTGCCACGCTTCGGCATCGACGGCTGACCAGTCCGGCTCGGATGCCAGCCCGGCATGGAAATCGATGAACTCTTTCGGCAAGACGCCATGACGTGCACGGTACTCGCGCAGAAAGGCACGCAGCGTCAGGGTCCGATGGGCCGACGCCTCCTTCTCGACCGAAATGCCGATCCGGAACGGCGCATGGCCGTCCTCGACGAGGGAAGCGAACCCCTCGCCAAGTCCGCCCGGGCCGGCGAACAGATCGACAATGCCGAAAGTGGAAGGCAAATCAGGCTCCTGACGAATTTCATTCAGCCGGTGTATACCAGGTTCAGGGACGAAAACCAGGACGGATGTGACCGATATCGTGGATCAGCAGACCCGTTCCCGGATGATGTCGGGGATCAGGGGAAAGAATACCAAGCCCGAGCTGGCTCTCAGGCGCGCATTGCACGCGCGCGGTTTCCGCTTCCGGCTTCATTCCGGCAAGGTTCACGGTCGACCGGACCTTGTCCTTCCGAAGCACCGCGCCGTGGTCTTCGTGCACGGCTGCTTCTGGCACCGACACGAGGGTTGCCGCTACGCGACCGAACCGGCAACCCGGCCGGAGTTCTGGCGGGCGAAGTTCGATGCGAACGCCGCTCGGGACGGCGCCGTTCGCACAAGCCTCCTCGAAGACGGGTGGCGCGTGGCGACGGTATGGGAGTGCGCCCTGCGGAAGCCGGAACAGGTGGAAGCCTCGACGGAACGCCTGTCGATCTGGCTGCGAACAGAAGAACTTCAGATCGAGATTGGCGACAACAACTCACGTCGATCCTGAGCGGACCGCGCTGCGCTATTCACAGGCCCGCGCCTGGTCGCGCATGACAGCGTAATCGCTCAGCATTTCCGCGATCATTGATCCCTCCGGTAGCCGGGCCAGTTCCTCGGCTGCCCGCGCCTGGAACTCCCGGCCATACTCGACCACGGGCGGGCACGTCGCGAGCCTGCCGTCCTCAGAACTCACCGTCGCGCAGCCTGCCAGCGAGATCGTCGCGATCGCGAGGACGGCGAGCCGCCGCCTCCAGCATCCGGCGTTGGACGTCATTGGCCTTCTCCGTGGTTTCAAAGCGCTCGGCGAGGCGTCCCGCTCGCTCCCCGGAGCGCCGAAGCGAAAGCAGGAACAGGAGCACGGCGAGGACGATGGCTCCGTAGCGCAGCGCCGCCCGCATCCATGGGCTCGTGGCGATCCCGGTGAGGAGCCCGCCGATCACCGCCGCCCCCGCTTCCAGTCATCGAGCCGAGCGTAGATCGTGACCGCGATCCCGATGAGAGCCACGGCGATGAACACCCAGCGGAGCGTGTCGAGGTACGGCACCAGCGGCAGGATGGCGGACTGGGTCTCAGCCAGGACGCTCTGGGCGACCTCGACGCCCGCGGCGCCCAGCGTAGCCACACCGGCGGCCCCGCCGCCCTTCATGGTGCGGCTGTCGGCCAGCACTTCGCGCGCAGGCGGCGTTTCAGCCGCGAAGGCCGTCGCCCGGATCGGGAAGCGCTCGCCCCACTGGCGAGCGGGCCCGAGATCGACATGGATGAATCCCGAGCGCGGATAGAAGCCGAAGCCGAGGAACCCGACCTCCCGTGCCGCCGCCTCGAATGCCGAAGGGTCGTGGTTCGCCATGGCGATGTCGAAGGCGGCACCGTCGAGGTGCTTCGACCGAGTGGCGCCGCCCACGGCGCGGTTGTGCTCGGGGCTGCGATAGGCGGAGCGGACGATCAGCGGCTTGCCCAGCCGGTCGCGCAGCGCCTGCAGCTTGTCGAGCGCTTCCTCGTTGATCCGCAGGGAGCCGGTGCCCCGGCAGGCGATCTCGGCAGGGCTGAAATTCTTCCAGCGCCATGAGCGCTCGGGCACGTCGCGCCAGTGTTTGTAGAAGGTTGTGGTCATGAGTGATCTCCAGGCACAAAAAAAGCGACGAGGGCGGGCGGTGGTCTGATGGGGCGGGCGGACGGATTAGGGCGTCGGTCCGAAGAGCTTCAGCTTGATGGCGATGCCGGCCATCAGGGCGAGCAGGACGCCGGTGGTGATCAGCCGCACGGCGGTCTGGACGGCCGTCTGTTTCGCGAGCCGGAAACCCGCGAGCAACGAGCGAAGATCACGGATGTCCTCGGCGGCATCCTGGCCATCGAGGCCGACCTCATGCAGGGCGCGCCGCGCACCCGCGCCGACACGCCCGCGCTGCTGAAGGGGCTGCTGTTCGGGCCCGATGGCGCCGCGTTCTCACCGACGCATACTCGGAAGGGGGATCGTCTCTACCGCTACTATGTCAGTCAGACCGTGCTGAAGCATGGTGCTGGTTCGTGTCCGGTCGGCCGCGTGCCTGCGGGGGAGATCGAGGGCGCCGTCATAGACCAGCTCCGCGCCGTGTTCCGGCAGCCGGAGATCGTGGCGGGGACGTGGAAGGCAGCGCGTGCCTATGCCGAAGACATCTCCGAGGCCGACGCACGCGCGGCCTTGCAACAGCTCGACCCGCTGTGGGACGAACTCTTCCCCGCCGAGCAGGCACGCGTAGTCAAGTTGCTGGTCGAGCGCGTCGATATCGGCACGAATGGGCTCAACTTCCGGCTCCGGATGGACGGCCTCGGAGGGCTCGCGCGCGAGATGCTATCTGGCAGCATCGGAGCAGCGGCATGACCCGCGCGACGGCGGTCCCCGAGACGGTCACAATCCACGTGCCATTCCGCATCGTGAAGCGCGGCGGGCGGAAAGAGATGCAGCGGCCATCAGGCAACCAAGCGCGCGGGAAGCCAGACGATACGCTCATCAAGGCGCTTGCGCGCGCGTTCCGCTGGAAGAGGATGCTCGACAACGGTGACTTTGCCACGGTAGCCGACCTCGCCGCACAGGAAGGCATCGCTGTCTCCTACCTCACGCGTGTGCTTCGGCTGACGCAGCTTGCGCCCGACCTCGTCGAGGCGATACTCGACGCACGGCATCCCCCCGGCCTGACGCTTCAGTCGCTGCGAGTGCAGATCCCCGATGAATGGTCGAGGCAGCGCGAGTCCTTGCTGCCAGGGACGGAATAAGGCTTGCGGCATCAGTCGGCCACGCTGTAGCTTCTCCGAGCCGTTGTCAGGCGAAAGAGCTGCCAAACCAAAGAATTGCGCGTTGATCTGAGCCGAGTTCTTTGACAAGCCGTTTGCTGCGCGATGGCATGTCGAAACCGGGCGAAGTAGATTGCGCATGAACGAAGCCGATACCTGCAGGAAGTTCGTGGTCCCGAAGCTGCAGGAAGCAGGCTGGGATGATCGCCCGCACGCGATAAACGAGCAGAGAACCTTTACTGACGGCCGAGTTGTATTTGTTGGCGGCAAAGCTCGCCGTGGCAAGCAGAAGCGCTCAGACTATCTGCTGCGGTATAATCCGGACTTCCCGATCGCCGTCGTTGAGGCCAAATCCCGCTACCGGCACGCCGCGGAGGGACTCCAACAAGCCAAGGAATATGCAGAAATCCTTGGTCTTCAATTCGCGTATTCGACCAACGGGATCGAGATCGTCGAGTTCGACTACACGACCGGCATCGAGCGAACCATTGCTGATTTCCCAGCGCCTGATGACCTCTGGGCTCGGCTCCGCCGTGCCGAGGGCATTGTCAACGACCAAGTGGCCGAACGGCTGCTAACGCCGACGTTTCCAGATCGAGCCAAACCGCTTCGCTACTATCAGGAAATTGCCGTGAACCGCGCCGTTCAGGCGGCGCTTCAGGGCAGGAAGCGGGCATTGCTCACACTGTGCACCGGAGCGGGCAAGACTGCCGTCGCCTTCCAGATCTGCTGGAAGCTGTGGTCGGCACGCTGGAATTCCAAAGGGGTGAACCGAAACCCGAAGATCCTGTTTCTCGCTGATCGCAACGTCCTGGTCGACGATCCGATGGCAAAGGATTTCAGCCCCTTTGGCGATGCCCGTCACAAGATCGCCGGCGGTTTGGCGGTCAAGAGTCGCGACATGTATTTCGCGATCTACCAGTCCATTGCACGTGACGAGAACCGTCCTGGCCTCTACCGCGAGTATGCGCGCGACTTCTTCGATCTCATCATCATCGACGAATGCCATCGTGGCAGTGCGCGCGACGATAGCAACTGGCGAGAAATCCTCGAGTGGTTCGAGCCTGCGACCCAGATCGGGATGACAGCGACGCCGCGGCGAGAGGATAACGTCGACACCTACAACTATTTCGGCGATCCGCTCTATGAGTATAGCCTCGCGCAGGGCATCGCTGACGGCTTCCTGGCCCCGTATCGCGTCCATCGCGTCATCTCGGACTACGACGCCGCCGGATGGCGACCGACGCGGGGTGAGCTCGATCGTTATGGTCGCGAAATCCCCGACGCCGAATACTCGACGCGGGACTTCGAGCGGGTCGTGGCGCTGCGGGCACGAACGCAGGCCATTGCGAGACATCTCGCAGGGTTCATGGCCGAGACCGACCGCTTCGCCAAGACCATCGTCTTCTGCGTCGACCAGGAACACGCCCTCGAAATGCGACAGGCGCTCGCCGCCCTGAACACCGATCTCGTGAAGGACCATCCCGACTACGTTTGCCGCGTGACCTCCGACGAAGGCGATGTGGGAAGCGCGCACAGGGCGAAGTTTCAGGATGTCGAGACCCAGACGCCGGTCATCCTCACCACGTCGCAGCTTCTCACGACCGGCGTGGACGCCCCGACCTGCAAGAACGTCGTGCTTGCGCGGGTCGTGGGCTCCATGCCCGAGTTCAAGCAGATCATCGGGCGAGGCACCCGTCTCAGGCCCGACTACGGCAAGCTCGCCTTCAACATCATCGACTACACCGGGACCGCGACGCGCATGTTCGCCGATCCCGCCTTTGACGGCGATCCCGTCCGCGAGGACGAAGCGGTCATCAATGCAGACGGCGACATCGTGGAAGAGCGCGAGATCGAAGAAGTGGCGCTGGATCCCGACGATTTTCCAGAAGGGCCCGATATGCCGGATGGACCCGTCGATCTGGGGGACGAGGGCGAGAACGGGCCCCGCAAGTTCTATGTCGATGGCGGCGAGGTCTCGATCGTCCGGCACCTCGTCTACGAACTCGATACTGAGGGGCGGCAGCTCGCCTGCCGCCAGCTTACCGATTACACCGGCGACAAGGTTCGCACGCTCTATCCCAATGCGTCGGAACTGCGCACGGACTGGCTTGACCCCGAACGCCGGGCGGAGATCGTCGAGCGGCTCGAGGAGAAGGGCATCGACCTCGATTCCTTGGCTGATGCAGTCGGAAAGCCGGAGGCCGATCCGTTCGATCTCCTTTGCCATCTGGCATATAACGCGCCGCTGCGAACCCGGCGCGAGCGCGCTGACCGTCTGCTGAGAGAGCAGGACGAGTTTCTGGACCGCTTCGGGCCGGATGCCCGCGAGGTCTTGGATGCCGTGCTTGAAAAGTATGCCGAACATGGCAGTGCCCAGTTCAAGCTGCCGGACATCTTGGAAGTGCCTCCGTTCAACGAGTGGGGCAACGTCATCGAAATCGCCGCCCGCTTCGGCGGGGGCAAGGAGCTGCGCAGCGCCGTCACCGAGCTGCAGCGTCTGCTCTACACCGCTTGAATTGAAGGAGATCTACCTTGGCCAGAACCGCCCGTAAGAAGGCTGAGCCGAAGCAACGGACCACTGCCCAGCGTCTCGACAGCATCATCAAGTCGGCTCGCAAGATCATGCGAAAGGACAAGGGGCTGAACGGCGACCTCGATCGGTTGCCGATGCTCACCTGGATCATGTTCCTGAAGTTCCTGGACGACATGGAGCGGATCGAGGAAGGACGAGCGGAGCTCGCCGGCAAGGACTATCGCCCGATCATCGAAGCTCCTTATCGCTGGCGCGACTGGGCGGCGGATGCGGATGGCATCACCGGCCCCGACCTCCTGTCTTTCCTCGTTTCCGAGATGACGGAGCGTCCGGACGGCACCCGCGGCCCGGGGCTCTTCGCCTATCTCCGCGCCCTGCGCGGCGATAATGGGCGGCGCGAGCGGCGCGACGTGATCGCCACGGTCTTCCAGGGCTTCGCCAACCGGATGGAAAGCGGCTACCTGCTGCGCGACGTCGTCAATCTGGTCGACGGCATCCACTTCGACTCGTCGGAGGAAGTGCATACCCTCGGCCGCCTCTACGAGACGCTGCTGCGCGAGATGCGTGACGCGGCGGGGGACTCAGGCGAGTTCTACACGCCCCGGCCGGTTGTGCGGTTCATGGTTGAGGTGACCGATCCCAAACTGGGCGAGACCATCCTCGATCCGGCATGCGGCACCGGCGGATTTCTGACAGAGGCCTTTCAGCATCTCGAGCGCCAGGCAGACACGGTCGAGAAGCGGCGAATCCTGCAGGAGGAAAGCTTCTTCGGTGGCGAGGCCAAGTCGCTGCCGTTCCTGCTGTCCCAGCTCAACCTCCTGCTGCACGGCCTGCACGCCCCGCGCATCGACCCCGGCAACGCCCTTCGCTTCCGCTTGGCCGAGATCGGCGAGGATCAGCGGGTCAATGTCATCCTGACCAATCCGCCATTCGGCGGCGAGGAGGAGGCAGGCATCCTCAACAACTTCCCCGAGGACCGGCGCACGGCCGAAACGGCGCTGCTGTTCCTGCAGCTGATCATGCGGCGGCTGAAGCGGGCCGGGCGCGGTCGGGCCGCGGTGGTCGTTCCGCACGGCACGCTGTTCGGCGATGGCATCTCGGCGCGGATCAAGGCGGACCTGCTTGAGAAGTTCAACCTGCACACAGTGGTCCGGCTGCGTGAAGGGGTGTTCGCGCCCTACACGGACATCCCGGCGAACCTGATCTTCTTCGACACGACCGGACCGACGAAGGACATCTGGTACTACGAGATGCCGCTGCCGGAGGGCCGAAAGAAGTACTCGAAGACCGCGCCCATGGCCTATGAGGAGTTTGCGGACTGCCTCGCCTGGTGGAAGAAGCGCGAGCCGAACGAGCGCGCCTGGAAGGTCTCGGCCGCTGACCTGATCCAGCGCGACGATCAGGATCGTGTCGTCGCCTGCAACTTGGACATCAAGAACCCCCATTCCGGCGAGGTCGTCGATCACCGTGCGCCGGCCGAGATCGTGGACGCGCTCATCGCACAGGAACAGCGGATCATCGACATCATGGACGAGATCAAAGCCGTGCTGGCGGAGCGGGTGTGATGGCCACCGCAAAAGTTCCGCTCTCAGACCTGATGTCCCTGGTTTCTGATCCTTGCCGCGTCGATCCACGCGGCAGCTACCCAAACCTCGGAATCTACAGCTTTGCACGCGGCGTCTTCGGCAAGCCACCCATCGACGGCGCCCAGACAAGCGCTACCACGCTCTACCGCGTGCGGAGCGGCCAGTTCATTTACAGTCGGCTTTTTGCGTTTGAGGGAGCCTACGCCATCGTTCCAGCGGAAATGGATGGCGTCTTCGTCTCGAACGAATATCCCACCTTCGATATCGATCACGACCATTTACTGCCCCGATACCTGTACTGGTTGTTTCAACGCCGTGACGTGTGGCGGCAGGTCGCGGTCGGTGCCAAGGGAATGGGCGACCGCAGGCAACGTGTGCACCCCGACAAGGTGCTGAGCTATCGGATCGACCTTCCGTCCCTTGGCGACCAGCGTCGCATCGTCGAAAAGCTCGACCGGGTCGCGGCGCTAGTGGGCGAACGCCGCAACGCCATCGAGGCGGCCGAGCGCGAAACACACGCACTGCTGCTGAAAGCCTTCCAGCGCGCCATCCACGGCGCCCCGCTGCGCCCCATGGCCGAGGTCGCGCCGCTGGTGCGCAGGCCGGTCGAGATTGATCTCGATGCTGCCTATCCCGAACTCGGCGTCCGGTCATTCGGCCGGGGGACATTCCACAAACCCGAATTGCCCGGCGTTGAGGTCGGCAACAAGAAGCTGTTCCGCATCTGCTCGGGCGACCTTTTGTTCAACATCGTCTTTGCTTGGGAAGGTGCTGTTGCAGTTGCTCAGCCGGAAGACGATGGACGCGTCGGGTCACATCGTTTCCTGACTTGCGTTCCCGCGCCGGACACCGCAACCGTCGAGTTCCTGCGCTTCTATTTCTCGACGCCCGAGGGGTTGCAGAAGCTGGGTAAAGCCTCTCCTGGCGGAGCGGGACGGAACCGGACGCTGGGATTGAAGAAACTTGAAAGCCTGCAAGTTCCGGTCCCACCAATCGGTCGACAGCACTGGTTCGACCGCCTTCAGGCGAAGGCGCACGAAGCCCGCACCATCCGCGCCAACACGGCGCAGGATGTGGAGGCCCTGATCCCGGCCATGCTGCACGAGATCTTCGCCGGTGGGGCGAAGGCCGCGTGACTGTGAGCCGGGACGATCAGCCCGATCTGCTATCGGACCTTTCGGATCTGGACTTCGTCCGTCATCTGCTGGCCGACCTTCATGACGACCTGCCAGGGAAGGTCGGCCGTTTCCGGATGCTGACCGATCTGGGTGGCCAGATGGGGCGATCCGGGACAATGATTTTCGGTGGCCATGCGGCCCATCACGCTTGGGTCGAAGCGCGTTCGTCGTTCGTGCACGGCAACTATGTGGCGACCATCCTGCTGTGTCAGGGGCTCGTGGAGCATCTGCTGGCGGCATATCTTCACGCCGGGCTTCTGGTTGATGACATTCCGGATCGCATCCAGTTCGCCGACACCCTCCGCCGCTGCCGAGAGCGCGAGGTAATCTCTGATGAAGACGTCACCGACCTCCGCCGCATGATGGCGCTGCGAAACCCGTTGTCGCACTTCCGGCATGTCGATGACGACAGCAATCTTGATCGTCGTAGCATCGATGAGAGCAGATCGGCGGACGACCTGCTGCGCCATGACGCCATCTTTTCGATCGGTCTCGCCGTTCGGATGCTTTCAAGGCCTGCGTTCCGGCTCGGCTAGCAATCGGGGCCGCCAGCTGGTCATCGTCGAACGGACCGAGTTTTTGGTGGCGTGATCCGATCACCCTTCGCCAAGATGTAGTCGGCGATCTTGTGCCCGAGGGGATGGGGCCCCGCCCACAGCATGTAGTAGATCGGGACACCTCGCGTGTTCCTGACGACACTCGGTGTGGCGGCGTGGCCGAACAAGGTCTTCAGGCGGCCGACGTAGTGGTCAAGAAGCCGCTTGGCTGCATCGTCAACCTTATGGCGGGTCGTATCCCCGAAGAGGTCGGTGCGCTCTGCATAGACGAGGCTCTCCCAGTCCGCACCGCCAAAGCAGCCGTTCAGCCCCGCGCGCCAACCATCCGGTATGTCGCCCGACCGGGTGATCAATCTGTTGATGGCCATTCCAAGCGGGAAATTGATGATCACCTCAAACCTTTTGGTTGACCCTAAGGCTGCGACGGTTTGCCAGTCCAGGTGGGGGCCATAGGGATCGAGGAAAGCAACGCCCCTTGTGTTCCGCCCTGCTATCCGCGGGACCAGCTTCTGGATCAATTCGTTCGCGTCGCCAACCTCAACGCTGATCTTGCGAGCCGGGTACTCGGCCCTCAGGCCCTCGAGAAGGGCCGCGCGCCCTGCATCTGCGTCAAAGAAATGGTATTGGGTGAAGGGGTTTTCGAGGGCGAGGGCTCGGTGCGGGGAGCCTTCGATGAACTGCTCCTCGGACCGAACGAACTCGTCATCAAGAAGCTGAAGGTCTTCGTCATCAGCACCGGCCCAGGCGTCGCGGATTCTTGACCGTCCCGCGCCGGCGAATGCGTCGACGTAGACCAGTTCGAAGGACTGTTTCTTCAGCGCAATGGTGTAAGCGTGCAGATATGCCTCGAGGCCATCGAGCTTTTGCCGAGCCCATGGGCCAACCGTATTTTCAACATGCGATTTCTTCAATGATGGCGGTACTCCGTGCGAAATGGTTCACGCTGAAATCTGATCGAGGATCGGCTTCGGGACGATTTGCCACGGAAAGCCGTTCCATTCCTCACCATCGAGCAGACGCCCGCCCGACTTAGGACGGGCGCCACCCCATTGTTTGAAGAAAAAAGCTACGTCGTCACGTTCGCAGACGTCCCGGATCTGGCGGGCCCAGCTTTCGTCCATGGGCCGAGCCCGGGGCCCGCTCTCCCCCCCGACGATGGCCCACGCGACGCCCTGCAGATCGACATCCCCGACCGGTCCGAGCAGCGGCTCGAACGAGATGAAGCGCGCGTCGGAATTGATCTGCTTCAGGTGCTCGATCCGGCTCGCGTGCGCGGCGTCCTCGACAGAAACGCCGAGCCAGATGTGCCGAGGGACCGGCCCTCCATCATACCGCTTCCGAACGTAGTTGCGCATGAGCGAGCTGCGCTTGGTCAGCACCTGGTAGACGTGCCAGTCCGCCAGCTCCATGGCGTCGAACACCGCGTCGATGAATGTACGGTCGATGTCCTTGTGGAAGAGATCGCTCATCGAGTTCACGAAGATCATCCGCGGCTTTTTCCAGAGCACGGGCTGCTTCAGCCTCGACGGCCAGAGCGTCAGGTCAAACCCCTGCTCGTAGGGGTGTCTAGGGATTCCACGCCAGCGCTCTGCGAACCGCTCGGCGTAGCAGTTGTCACAACCGGGACCGACCTTGGTGCAGCCCGTCACCGGGTTCCACGTCGCGTCCGTCCATTCGATGTCTGACTTCTGGGCCAACTGCTCGCCTCACACTTTTTCACAACGGTAACACGCGGCTGACTCAGCACAAAGCACGAACAGCGGCTGGGGTGAGATTGGTCCAAGCTGCAGCCGAACGGCGGCGCAACGGGCGGCGTTCGATCTCTGTTCCATCCGCCATCCAGAGGGATTTTCCAAATCGCGTGCATCACGGACTTAAAATGATCACTTGAAAGCAACGACTTAAAGCTGTTCACCGGAAGCGGGCTCTTCCTCGTGAACGGGGGATGAGGGAAATTGGGTTAGACTTGTCATAGGAAGGAAAAGTCTGATGAAGAAGAAGGCTGATCAGGGAATCGACGGCATATTAGGGCTGTCGGATGTTGAGATTG
>Ga0180222_1003131_pt1 | contig 11317 bp, 12 predicted proteins | sample eDN5th37CKraftOP_FD_151336 | JGI IMG/M metagenome (GOLD analysis project Ga0180222, IMG submission 151336) | Enriched Organic Plus compost microbial communities from Emeryville, California, USA - eDNA 5th pass 37_C Kraft OP (version 2) (version 2) ... | reverse complement strand
CCGGAAACGGCGATGCCGCCATTGCCGCCTTCCGGTTCCGCTTCGCTCCACCTCCAGCCGGCAATGGCGTCGGAGGCGACGATGCACTAACAATCAACCCGGACCACTCGGTGGGGGCCGGTCAAGACCGCGGCGCAAACGGCCGGATGGAAACGGGTGACCGATGCCGTCCATGCCCGGGGCGGGCGCATCTACCTGCAGCTCATGCATTGCGGCCGGGTCGGCCACCCGCTCAACAATCCCGGCGTGCCCTCGGTCGCGCCCTCGGCGATCCAGGCCGATTTCCAGATCCTCACCCGCGAGCAGGGAATGCAGCGGATGGGCATGCCGCAGGCGCTTTCCACCAACGAGGTCCGCCAGCTGCTCGATCGCTTCGAACGCGCCGCGGAGAACAGCAAGGCGGCGGGCTTCGATGGTATCGAGCTCCATGCCGCTTCCGGCTACCTTCCCAACCAGTTCCTCGCGAGCAACACCAACCGGCGGGACGATGCCTATGGCGGCACGCCCGAGAAACGCGCCCGCTTCGTCATCGAGGCGCTGGAGCGGCTGGCGAAGGTGTTCGGGCCCGGCCGCACGGCGGTGAAGCTCGCGCCGCGGATCAGCTACAACGACATCGACGACGAGACGGTGGACGAGACCTATGGCCATCTGCTCGGCGTGCTGGACGGCATGGGCCTCGCCTATCTCCACTTCCAGACGACGCTCTCCTACGTCAATCTCGGCCGGCCGATGACGCAGGACGGTCTCGGCGAAATCGATCTCGCCGAGGTCTATCCCTATCGCTACATGCGCGAGCGTTTCTCCGGCCCGATCATGGCGGCCGGCGACCTCACCCTGGTGCTGGCGCACCAGGCGCTCGACAAGGGCCTCGCCGATCTGTTCGCCTTCGGGCGCGGCTTCATCGCCAATCCCGATTTCGCCGAGCGGCTGCGCAGCGCGGCGCCGATCGCGGTGCCGGCCCTCGAACATTATTATGGCGGCGGGGCCAAAGGGCTGATCGACTATCCGGCTTATGCGGGAAGTTAGGGGCGCGAGCGCCTATTTCCTTCGTCACGCCAGCGCCGGGGTCGCTCTCCGGAGGCACGCGGCGCGCGGTCGAGCGATCCCGGCTTTCGCCGGGATGACGGGATGGCAGGGCGTCATCGATAGCTCCGGGGCAGAAGAAAGCGAGGGCGTCGCCAAAGCTCGGTTCAAACGGGACGAGCGAGTTGCGCTTCCCCGCGCCCGCTCAGCGCATGAGCATGCCGCCGTCGACCACATAGGTCTGGCCGTTGATCCATTCGCCGTCGGACGAGACCAGCATCGCCACCATCGCGGCGATGTCCTCCGGCTCGCCGAGGCGCGGGCTGGCGGTCATCGACAGCAGCAGATCCAGCCGATCGGCCGCGTTGGTGCGCGCCGGCGGCGTCAGCACGAGGCCGGGGGACACGCAGTTGGCGCGGATGCCCTGCTTGCCCCAGCGCAGCGCCACATGCCGCGCGAGCGCATTCACCCCGGCCTTGGAGACCCCGTAGGCGACACGGACATTCTCGCCGGTGATGCCCGCGCCCGAGCTGGTGTAGACGATCGCGCCGCCGCCGCGATCCAGCATCAGCGGCAGCGCGGCGCGGGTGCAGAGGAGATAGCCGGTCAGGTTGACGGCGAGCGTGCGGTCCCAAAGGCCGAGGTCGACCTCGAGCGCATCGAGATCGGAGGCGATGTCGGCGATCGCGGCGCCGTTGCAATGGAGCGTGTCGACGCCGCCATAAGCCGCGACCGCGCGATCGAAGAGCGCGGCGACGCTGGCCGCATCGGCGAGATCGAGCCGGCAGCCGATCGCTCTGCCTCCGGCCCGGACGATTCCCGCGGCGACCGCCTCGGCCGCCGCGCCATCAAGATCGCCCACCACGACGCTGGCGCCCTCCTGCGCCAGCCGCTTCGAGCAGGCGGTGCCGATGCCGCCGGCACCGCCCGCCATCACCGCCACCTTGCCTTCGAGGCGCTTCATGGTTCGTCTCCCTCTCCGATCCGAGGCATCCGACGAAAGTCGGTATCATCGACGCTCCCTGCACATTGGAGAGGGGGCGAATGGATGCCGGCTTTCGTCAGCATGACGGGTTGGAATCAGCCCAGCGCTTCCTTGAACGCATTGCCGAACAGCGCGGCCGGCACTTGCGAGTCATTGTGCTCGCGCGCCTCGAAGATCTTGCCGTCGCGCAGGCGGAACAGGAAATGATAGGTGTTGGCGTAGATGCGGCCGTCCTTGAGCTCGGCGCGGCCGCTCGCCTCGACGGCGACGCGGTCCTCCTCGGCCGTGACCGCGCTGATCTCCATCGTCACCGGCGCCTTGGCATGGGCCTGGAACGCGTCCGACAGGGCGAAGAAGCCGGCGCGATCCATCGTGCCCATGCCCGGCACCCACCAATGCGCGTCATCGTCGAGCAGGCTGGCGTCGGGCTGGCCCGTCGACAGCGACCTGATGAAGGCGAGTGCGGTCTGCTTGTTGCGCTCGATGCTCATCGCGGCTCCTTCTTGTCCCGTCGTCCCTGCGAAGGCAGGGACCCATGTCTCTCTCAACTTTCGACGGCATTGCCTTTGGAGAGAGACATGGGCCCCTGCCTCCGCAGGGGCGACGCATCCAACTCAGAGTATCTCACAGATCCGGCAGCCGGAACGGCAGGTTGGTGTCCTGCAGGCCGCCGTCGATATGGACGACGCTGCTCGTCGCATAGCAGCCTTCGCTGCACAGATAGAGGGCGGCCATGCCGATATCCTCGGGCGTGCCGACCGTCTTGAGCGGGGTGAGCCCTTCCAGCTTTTCGCGATAGCCCGGCTCCATGTCGAAAGTCTGCTGCAGCGCTGGCGTCATGATCGCGCCGAGCGCGAGGCAGTTCACCCGGATCTTGGGCGCGAGCTCCTGCGCCAGCGCGCGCGTCAGCTGCTCGGTCGCGCCCTTGGCGACGCAATAGGACAGCATGCCGCGGATGCCGAGATGGCCAGCGCCGGACGAGATGTTGACGATCGACCCGCTGCCCGCCGCCAGCATGTGCGGCGCCGCCGCCTGGCTGAGCAGGAAGGCCGAGGTGGTGTTCCAATCGAAATGGAAGCGGAACTCCTCCTCGCTGATCTCGAGGAAGGGCCGGTAGACGATGCCGCCGGCATTGTTCACGACGATGTCGATGCGGCCGAACCGCTCGATGGTGGTGGCGACGAGCGCGTCGAGATCGGCCTTCTTCATCACGTCCGCGGTCACGGCGACGGCCGTGCCGCCGCCCGCCTCGATCATCGCGACCGTCTCGTCGATCTCGGTGCGGGTCCGCGCGCTGCAGACGATCGTGGCGCCCGCCTCGGCGAAGACGGTCGCGATGCCGCGGCCGACGCCGGTGACGATCGCGACCTGTCCGTCCAGCCTCAGTTTTTCGAGAGCCATGCCTGTTTCCCTTGATGCGAATGTCAGCCGCGCAACGCGCCGGCGCTGGCGATGAGCGGAAGATCCAGAAAGGTGCGCACGCCGGGCGCGGCGGCGACGACATAGGGCACCGCATTGACCGCATGGACGGCCGTGCCGACCACCGCCGCCACCTCCCCGCCCTTGCCGAACTCGGGCGACGCGGGATCGAAGCTCGCGCCGGTCGCCACCGTGCAGCGGAAGGAGGGCGTGCCCTCGATCGTCACCGTCCATTCGACGAGGTCGCTCGATGTGACGTCCCAGGCCGGGGTGAGATTGGCGGTCAGCTTCCAGAAGGTCGAGAGGATGATCCGCGCCGCGCCGTTCACGATGCCGTGCCATTCGAACAGCGTGCAGCCGACCGTGCCCGGCTCGATCGCCCGGCCATTGTCGAGCACGATGCGCTCGTTGGTGGTGGCGACCTGATGATGCTCCTCGATCCGCTCCAGCGCGACGCCGAGATGATCGGCGATAGCGAGCATCGATTCGCTGAAATAGGCAGTCATCCCCTTCAGGAAATCGTCCGCCTTGCGCGCCTCCTCGGGCGTCTTTCCGAAGCCGATATGATCGCACATGATCTCGGGCGCGGTGGACGCATAATGATTGACGTCCGAGACCTCGCGCACCGTGATCCGCTTGGCCTGATGCGACAGGCCGGAGAGGGTGAGCGGCAATATCTCGCTCATGAAGGCGGGGTTGATGCCCGATCCGTGGAAGCTCGCGCCGCCTTCCTTGCCCGCGCCGTCGATCTTCCCGTAGATCTCAGGCCCGTAGAATTTGGGATAGACGTGGCTCGCGGTGGTGACGACGTTCACGCCCCGGCGCAGCAGCGCGGCAATATCGTCATAATCGACCACCATCGGGCAATAGAGCACGCAGTCCGCGGCATCGAGCGGCAGATCCGCCATCTCCCGGACGGCAGCGATGCCGGTCGCAGGCTCCCCGCTGAGCTCGCCCGCATCCTTGCCGACCTTGGCGTCGCCATAGACCTTGACGCCGATCAGCTCGAACGTCTCGCGATTGCGGAGCACCTCACGCAGCGCGATGCGCCCGACGCTGCCGGTGCCCCAGACGATGACCTTGATTGCCATTCCGGCTTCTCCCTTGTGCGGGCGCAGCTTCGTCAGGGCGCCGGGGCAAGCCAATCCGCGAAACTTCTGCCGGACAACGGATGCGTTTTGGCAAGCGGGCGATGACCGGCGAATTGCCGCCGCCGGGCCTATTCCTCGATGTCGATGCGGATGCGCGTCAGCTTCAGCGCCGCGATCCTCCAGGCGCCGTCCACCTTGCGATAGCGCTCGGTATAATGGCCATAGCCGTGCATGTGCCGCATCGGCGATCCTTCGGGCCAGCGCAGCTTGTCCTCCATCGCCCAGATCCCCGTCGCATTCTCGGCATCGATGATCTCGATCTCCGGCGTGTGGCCGTGATGCACGGTCGACATATTGTCCAGATAGCGGTGCTGCATGGCGAGGAACGCATCGACCCCGCGGATCCGGAAGCTCGGATCGGGATCGCGGCGCGCGAGCCCCGGCTCGATCGGGTCGCCCTTGTGATCGGCCGGCGTGAAGGCCCAGCTCGTGTCGAGATCGAGATCCTCGGTGAACAGCGAGCGGAACAGATCCCAGTCCTTGGTATCCATGGCGCGGAAATAGCGGGCCTTGAGCCGCTTGATCTCCTCGATCGCGATCAGCTTCTCGACATCGGTCATCGGCCGCTCCTCTCCTGCGGATGATGCGCGCCCCGCCGGCGGCTCAATCGGCCATCCGCCGCCCCTTCTCCATCGCGAGATAGGGCTGGAACTCGATGAAATTGGCACAGGCGCCGACCGGGGATTCGAGACAGCGCACGATCGCCTCGGCGGGCAGGGCCGGATCCATCGTGGCCGGCGCGGTGCCGCCGCGACGATTCCACTCGGCGAAGGCTTCCTCCGCGATGTCGGGCGCCCAGCCGGTGCCGAAATGGGTGAGCGTCGAGCCGAGGCTGAACAGGGTGACGGCGATATTGTCCCGGCTGACCTCGATGCGCAGCTCCTGCGTGAGCCGCTCGAGCGCCGCCTTCGACGCGGCATAGCCGCCGAGGAACGGGAACTCGCTGGGATCGCGGACGCTCGACGAGCTGATGTTGAGGATGTTGCCGCCGCCCCGTGCACGCAGATGCGGCAGCACCGCCCGGATCATGTTGACCGGCCCGATCACGTTGACCCGGAACATCAGCAGGAGATCATCCTCGCCCAGCCGCTCGACGGGCGCGATGCGCGAGAGGCCGGCATTGTTCACCAGCCCGTCGATCCGGCCGAAATGCGCGGCGATGCGGCTCACGGCGGCTTCCGCCGAGGCCTTGTCCCCTACATCGCAAGCGACGGCGAGCGCCTGCTCGCCGAACGCGCGCGCATGCTCCTCGAGATCCGAGAGCGTGCGCGCCAGCATGCCGACCCGCGCACCCCGCCGGTGCAGCGCGCGCGCAATCTCCACGCCCACGCCGCGCGACGTGCCCGTGACGATATAGACCCTGTCCTTGAGCTGCGGCGCGGCCTCCGTCATCGCGAATGCGTCCTCCCCTGATCGATGCCGGCCGCGATGCAGCGCGCCGCGGCATCCGCCAAGCAACGTGATTATTGCCGGATCGGCAAGTGCTTTGACGAACGGCCGCGCCGCTCAGTTGAGGAGCGGCTGGACCCGCGCGCGGGCGCCCTCGCGCGCGAGGCGGCGCTCGTTGCGGAAGGCGCCGGGCGGCTGCTGCCAATGCGCGCGAAAGGCGGTCGAGAAATTGGCGGCGTTGGCGAAGCCCAGCTTATAGGCGATCACCTTGAGCGGCAGATCGGTCTCGATGAGCAGCTGCTCGGCGCGCTGCAACCGCCAGTTGGCGAGATAGCGGCCGACGCTCTGGCCGGTGTGCTGCCGGAACATGCGGCAGAAATAGTGCGAGCTGAACCCGCACAGCCGGGCGATCTCGGAGACGGTGGGGAAACCCACCGTCAGGCTGTCGAGATAATCCTCGATCCGCCGCAGGTGCCGCGGATCGAGCCCGGACTTCTTCTCGGGCAGATCCTCCCGCCGGATGGCGCGCGCGCATTCGATGAGCAGGGTCGTGCCCATCGATTCGAGCAGCGCCTCCCCCGCGAAGCCGGGATTGAGCGCCTCCTGCATCATCCGGCGCAGCAGCAGGTGGATGTTGGCGTTGTCGACATCGAGCGCGCGGGTGAGCTCCACCAGCCCCAGGCCGCGCAGGCTGCCGATCACCTCCTCATATTCCGGATGGAAGATGCAGCGCGCGGCGCGGATCTTGCCGCCCGTGCCCCGCCCGATCATCTCCTGATCCGGCACGGTGATCAGCACGCTACCGATCGGCCCGAACTTGCTGGCGGCATAGCCGCTGTAGCGGCCCTCGGCCTTGTAATCGGCGGCGCGGAACAACATCGAAGCCATCGGCCGCTCATCCCGCCAGACGAATTCGACCGGTTTGGGCATCTCGCCTTGGATCACCTCAATCGTGCAGGTGCCCGCTTCAACCCGTGCTGTGGTCTCCAGCATGCCTCTCTCCCGCTGCAAAGGCGAAAACCGCGTCTTTCCGGCCGATTCCATCGACTCGACGCGCAGCTTTCCGCTTTCTCGAATCGAGGCTAGCGATTTGGGGGGCGGGGGTAAAGAGGTTCCTCTATTGCTTCACCCCATCATTCTCACACAACAACGCCCCGGATCAAAAATCCCTGCGACCGGACAGGCGCCGCCGCTTGCGCCTAAGCCTCTGGCAAAACGGGCGAAGCGGAGAGGATATGGGGCTCGTCGAAGGCAAGGTCGCCGTCGTCACCGGCATCGGACCCGGCATGGGCCGGGAGATCGCCCTGCTGCTGGCGCGCAACGGCGCGAAGCTGGTGATCGGCGCGCGCGGCGCCGCGGCCGTGGACGAAACGGCGGATGCGATCCGCGCGCTCGGCGGCGCCGTCGAGACGCAACGCGTCGACCTCACCGACCACAGCTCCTGCACCGCGATCGTGGAGAAGGCGGCGAAGCGTTTCGGGGGCGTCGACATCGTCGTTCAGAACGGAGCGATGATCGGCGACTACAAGCGCGTCGAGGAGGCCGACCTCGACGTGTGGCGCACGCTCTACGAGGCCAATTGCCTGAGCGCGATCACGCTCTACAAGGCGGCGCTGCCGGCCATGCAGGCGAAGCATGACGGGCGCATCGTGCTGATCAATTCCGGTGCCGGCAACAACCGGCCGCCGATCGGCCTGGCGCCCTATGCCGCATCGAAGGCCGGGCTCGCCAGCCTCGTCCGCTCGATCGCGATCGAGGCCGGCGCCTACGGCATACGCTGCAACGGCGTGCATCTCGGCGGCATCGACGGCGAGAACCACCGCATCTGGATCGAGCAGATCGCGGCGCCCGCCTACAACATGACCACCGAACAATATCTCGAGATGCGCTACAACGAATATCTGCCGCTGCGTACGCTGCCCACGGCGGAGGAGGCGGCCGGCACGGTGCTGTTCCTCGCGTCCGATCTCGCCCGCTGCGTCACGGGGCAGGCGATCTCGGTGAACGGCGGCGAGTGGATGGCGAAATAGCCGCGGGCGGCGCGGACGCGGCGGCATGTCCCGATTTTCAAACCACTCGATCGGCCTCGAAAAGCCATGGCGGGGGCAGGGCCGGGCGCGGAACGGCTAAGCTGCGCCCGAACCGAAGGAGAAGGAATCCCATGCTGCTGGAACCAGGCAAGGTCGCCGTCGTCACCGGAATCGGGCCGGGGCTCGGCAAGGAGATCGCGCTGGGCTTCGCCCGGCTCGGCACCAGGCTCGCAATCGGTGCGCGCACGCAGAGCATGCTCGACGAGGTGGCGGGCGAGATCCGCGCGCTCGGCGGCGAGGTGATCGCGCAGCATACCGACCTTGCCAGCCGCGAATCATGCCAGGCGCTGGTGCAGGCCGCGCTCGATCGCTTCGGCGGCGTCGACATCCTCGTCCAGAACGGCCACGATCAAGGCGACTGGAGCTCGGTGGAAGATGCCGACCCCGACTATTGGCGCAAGACGATCGAGACCAACCTGTTCGGCGCGCTGCACCTGTTCCAGGCCTGCCTGCCCTCGATGCGGGCGAAAAAGGACGGACGCATCGTGCTCGTCAACTCGGGCGCGGCGAACAACCGCCCGCAGCCGGGCCTCGCCGCCTATTCCGCGGGCAAGGCGGCGATGGCGAGCCTGGTGCGATCGATCGCGCTGGAGCATGGCCGCGACGGCATCCGCTGCAACGGCGTGCACATGGGCGTGATCGCGGGGCAGAATGTGCAGCCTTGGTTCGAGATGGTCGCCAAGCAGAAGGGCGTCAGCCTCGAAGAGCATATGAACGCCTATTACGACGCCTATCTGCCGCTGCGCTACGTGCCGACGCCGAAGGAATGCGCGGGATCGGTGATCTTCCTCGCTTCCGACATGGCGCGGGTGATGACCGGGCAGGCGATCTCCGTGAACGGCGGCGAGTGGTTCGCGAGCTGACCCTTCCCTTCCTGAAACGGGGGCGTGCAAGGGAACGGCCTCGCAAATCCGGCGATCCGGATGGTTAAGCCGCCCTATCGCCGCCTGCGGGCGGCTTCGGCGCGATCCTCGTACATCAGCTCCTCGATCGGCACCGGCTTGGCCGCGGCGAAGAAGGTATACCAGGCGACCTCGTCCTGCGGCAGATCGAGGTCGCGCTGGCCGAGCGCGAACAGCTCGTCGCGCAGCTGATCGAGCAGCAGCGCCGCCTGCGCGAAGGAGCTGCGCGACAGGCGGGCTATGCCGCTCGTCCAGGCGAGGCCCGAATCGAACAGGTCGGGATTGTCGAAGAACTGGTGGACCCGCCGGGCGACCAGCTTGAAGGTCGGCAGCTCGTCACGGATGTTGCCGCTCATCCGCCGCAGGACGCGCACCCGGTTGCCGGGGAACAGCTCGATCACGCCGATCCGGTCGAGCAGGGTGAGATGACGGTTCATCGTCGGCTCGTCGAGGTGCAGCTCGCCGGCGATGCGTTGCGCGGTCCAGCCGCGGGTCAGCAGGAAGAAGATCATGCCGGAGACGATGTCGGCGGCGATCGTCGCCGCCTGCTCGCTGGTCGCGACCGGCTTCTCGCGCGCGGCCTCGCCGGCGGCGATCAGCTCGGCGAGGGTGATGTCGGCAACGCCGCACAGCCGGCCGAGCGCGGCGAGCGAGAGGCCCTTGCCCGCCATCCAGCGCTTGATCGTCAGCTCGCTGACGCCGAGCGCGCGCGCCGCATCGGCATAATGGATGCCGGCGGCGCGGTAGACATGCTTGAGCGCCGCCAGGAGACGGCCGATTTCGGTGTCGGGAGCGGCCATATTTCTGCCCCGGTATCGTTAACTGATACCCGAATAGACCCGACACGAGACCGGAGCAACAGCTGGAGCACCCTTGCTTGTCCCTCCCGCGGATCGGGGCCTACCCCCCTCCCCGACGCCCCAGGACGCCGCACGGGAGAGGCCCTCATGAAATTCTCGATCATCTACGAAGCGCAGACCGTCGACACCTCGCGCGAGGCGGAGCGCAAGCTGTTCAACGACATCGTCGAGCAGTGCGTGCTCGCCGACCGGCTCGGCTTCGACGGGGTGTGGGCGGTGGAACATACCGCGCTCACCCAATATGCGCACATGTCCGCGCCGGAGACCTTCCTCGCCTATGTCGCGGGCCGCACCACGAAGCTGCGCATCGGCCATGGCGTGGTCTGCCTGCCGCCGGCCATGAACCATCCGGTGAAGGTGGCCGAGCGGATCGCGACGCTCGACATCCTGTCGGGCGGGCGCGTCAACTTCGGCATGGGCAAGGGCGGCACCCAGCAGGAATCGGGCACGTTCGGCTATGAGCTGACCGAGCTCGCGCCCCAGATCGACGAGATGATGTACCTCATCCCCAAGATCCTGAAGGACGGCGAGGTGGAGCATGACGGCCGCTACGTGAAGATTCCGCGCCGGCCGATCCATCCGAGCCCGGTGCAGGAGCCGCATCCGCCACTTTACATGGCCTGCACGCGGGGCGAGACGCTGGTGACCGCCGGATCGCGCGGCATCGGCGCCTTGGTGATGGGCTTCGGCGGCCCCGAGGAAGTGGCCGAGAAGAACGCCATCTATCGCGAGGCTTTCCGCACCCGCAGGGCGGAGGACCAGGTCGGCTTCAGCCCCAACGAGCATCTCTCCGCGCTGTGCGCGACGGTGGTGCTCGACGACCGCTCGCGAGCCCGCCGCCTCGGCATCCGCGCGCAGCGCTTCTTCGCCGAGGCGATCCGCTACTGGTATCAGGGCGGCGAGAAGCCGAGCTTCGTCGACGAGGAGATCGAGATTGACGACGAGGCCATCCTGGCGCGGCAGCGCGAGGAGATCGTGGCGCAGATCGGCGACCAGAAGATCGCCGCCAATCTCGGCGCGACCGGCAATTACGACATCGCCGAGGACGCCTACGGCAATGCCGAGGATTGCATCCGCCACGTGCAGCGCCTGATCGACGCGGGCGCGGACGAGATCATGTTCATGATGAACATGGGCGGCGTGCCGCAGGAGGTGATGCTGGAGACGATCCGCATCATCGGCGAGCGCGTGATCCCGCATTTCCGCGCGCAGGCGGCCCGGCTCGAGGCGGCGGAGTAGGGCTTCGCCATCCCGGACTTGATCCGGGGATCCATTCGCCGCAGCGGTGCCGATAAAGCGATACGCTGCGGCTCGTGGATCCCGATCCTTCGACTTCGCTCAGGACATGCTTTCGTCGGGATGACGGAAGGGGGTTTTGTTGCAAAGTTGGCGCTCAGCCGCAGCGGGCGTGATCGCACGAGGCGTCAGGCAGCGATCTCGAACAGCGTGGCGATGAAGCTCGCCTGGGCTTTGATGTCACGTCCACCGATGTTCTTCG
>Ga0180222_1003127_pt1 | contig 11374 bp, 11 predicted proteins | sample eDN5th37CKraftOP_FD_151336 | JGI IMG/M metagenome (GOLD analysis project Ga0180222, IMG submission 151336) | Enriched Organic Plus compost microbial communities from Emeryville, California, USA - eDNA 5th pass 37_C Kraft OP (version 2) (version 2) ... | reverse complement strand
GCCGACGCGGGCGACCAGCTCGCGCGGGGAGAAGGGCTTGGTCACATAATCGTCCGCGCCGGTTTCGAGGCCGCGCACGCGGTCCTCCTCCTCGCCGCGCGCGGTCAGCATGATGATCGGCACATTGGCGGTGGCGGAGCTGCGCCGCAGCCGGCGGCAGACCTCTATGCCCGACAGGCTTTCGACCATCCAGTCGAGCAGCACGATGTCGGGCGTATGCTCCTGCGCCAGCAGCAGCGCTTCTTCGCCGTCCACGGTGTGGGCGACGTCGAACCCTTCCTTGCGGAAATGCCAGATGAGCAGCTCCGCCAGCGCGGCGTCGTCCTCGACCAGCAGCATATGGGCTTGATTCATGGGGATGCGTCCTCCCGTCAGCTTTCGATCCCGGTGTCGCGCCCGCGTTCCGGCAGATAGTCGCCGGTCGCGGCATAATAGACCATCTCGGCCATGTTGGTCGCATGGTCGCCGATCCGCTCGATATTCTTGGCGATGAACAGCAGATGCGCGCATTCGCTGATCGTCTTGGGGTTTTCGACCATATAGGTGAGCAACGCGCGGAAAATGCCGTTGTAGAAGCTGTCCACCACATGATCGCGGGCGACCACCGCCTCGGCCAGCGCCGCGTCGCGCGCGGCGAAGGCGTTGAGCGCGTCGCCCACCATCTCGCCCGCCACCTGCGCCATCGCGGGCAGCAGCGAGAGCGGCTCGATGGTCGGATGCGCGCCCAGCTGCGGCACGCGCTTGGCGATGTTCTTCGCATAATCGCCGATGCGCTCGACCACGCCGACGATCTTCAGCGCGGCGATCACGTCGCGCAGGTCGTTGGCCATCGGCGCGCGCAGGGCGATGATCTGGACGACCAGCTTTTCGACCTCCGCTTCCAGCAGGTCGATCTTGCGGTCCTCCGAAACGACGCGGCGGGCCTTGTCGTTGTCATGCTCGACAAGGGCCGCCATCGCGTCCTCCAGCGCGGTTTCGACGCGGCCGCCCATTTCGGCGACCAGCCCCCGCAGCCGGTTGATCTCTTCGTCAAAGGCCTTGATCGTATGTTCGGGCATAAATCCTCCTCCAGTCGCCAGTCCGGGTCAGCCGTAGCGGCCGGTGATGTAATCCTTCGTCCGGTCCTCGCGGGGATTGGTGAAAATCTCCGAGGTCACGCCATATTCGACCAGCGTGCCCAGGTGGAAAAAGGCGGTCCGCTGCGAAACGCGGGCGGCCTGCTGCATATTGTGGGTGACGATGGCGATCGCATAGCGACCGCGCAGTTCGTGGATCAACTCCTCGATCTTCGCCGTCGCGATAGGGTCGAGCGCGGAGCAGGGCTCGTCCATCAGGATCACCTCCGGCTCCACCGCGATGGCGCGGCCGATGCACAGGCGCTGCTGCTGCCCGCCGGAAAGGGCGGTGCCACTGTCCTTCAGCCGGTCCTTCACCTCGTCCCACAGCCCGGCGCGGCGCAGCGCGGATTCGACGATCACGTCGAGGTCCGCCTTGCTGTTCGCCAGGCCATGGATGCGCGGGCCATAGGCGATATTGTCGTAGATCGACTTGGGAAAAGGGTTCGGCTTCTGGAACACCATGCCGACGCGGGCGCGCAGCTGCACCACGTCCATCGACGGGTCGTATATATTCTCTCCGTCGAGCGTGATGTCGCCTTCGACCCGCGCGCCCGCCACCGTGTCGTTCATCCGGTTGAGCGTGCGCAGGAAGGTCGACTTGCCGCAGCCGGACGGGCCGATGAACGCGATCACATGATCATTGTCGATCTCTATCGACACGTCGCGGATCGCCTGTTTGTCGCCGTAGAAGACGTTGACGTGGCGGGCCGCCATCTTGGGCGGGGCGGAGGAGGTCGTCTGTTCGGTCATTATGTTACCACCGCTTCTCGAATTTGTTGCGCAGGTAGATGGCGATGCTGTTCATGCCGAGCAGGAACAGCAGCAGCACGATGATCGCCGCCGAGGTCTTTTCGACGAAGCCCTTGCTGATCTCGTCGGACCACAGGAAGATCTGCACCGGCAGCACGGTCGCCGGGTCGGTCACGCCGCCGGGCGGGCTGGCGATGAAGGCGCGCATGCCGATCATCAGCAGCGGCGCGGTTTCGCCCAGCGCGCGGGCCATGCCGATGATCGTCCCGGTCATGATGCCGGGCAGGGCGAGCGGCAGCACATGGTGGAACACCACCTGCACCGGCGAGGCGCCGATGCCCAGCGCGGCGTCGCGGATCGAGGGCGGCACCGCCTTGATCGCGTTGCGCCCGGCGATGACGATGACCGGCATCGTCATCAGCGCCATGGTGAGGCCGCCGACCAGCGGAGCGGAGCGGGGCAGGTGCATCATGTTGAGGAACACGGCGAGGCCGAGCAGGCCGAAGATGATCGAGGGCACCGCCGCCAGATTGTTGATCGACACCTCGATCATGTCGGTCCAGCGGTTGCGGGGCGCATATTCCTCCAGATAGAGCGCGGCCAGCACGCCCACCGGAAAGCTCAGCAGCAGCGTCACCAGCATGGTGAGCAGCGATCCCTTGAATGCGCCCCAGATACCGACCTGCGTCGGGTCGGTGGCGTCGCTGGCGGTCAGGAACGGCATGTTGATCGCGCGGGAAACATGGCCGCCCTGCTTCAGCCGCGCATAGGCGGCTTCGGCCTGCGCCGTTCCCTGGCTCTTGGCGGCGAGGTCGATATCCGCCGAGGCGGGCAGGGACAGCACCGCCTCGCGCTGGAGGATGGAGGGATCGTCGCGGATCGCGTCGCGCACCGTCAGCCACGCATTGGAGGAGATGAGCGCATCCCCGCCCTCTCCCAACGCGGCATTGGCGGCCTGCGCGGTGACGACGGGCAGGTTGGCCCCGGCAAGCACCTGATCGGCATTGCCGCCTTCCAGCATCGCCGGGTCGACGACCATCGGCGCCCTCGGAAAATCGAACTTCACCGCTATTTCGGTGCGGGTGAAGCCGGAAAGGCCGTTGCCCAGCATCGAGACGAGCAGGAAGGCGAGGAACCCGGCGGACAGCAGGATGGAGGCGAGGCCGATCAGGCGGAAGCGCCGCTCGGCGCGGTAGCGCGCGGCGATGCGCCGTTGCATCGCCTGCCCCTTCCAGTCGGTCGGGATGCGCCGCGTCAGGGTTTCATCCGGGGGTGGGCTGGTCATTCATAGGCCTCCCGATAGCGCTTCACGACCTGAAGCGCGACGATGTTGAGCAGCAGCGTGACGATGAACAGCACGAGGCCGAGGGCGAAGGCCGCCAGCGTCTTGGCGCTGTCGAATTCCTGATCGCCGGTCAGCAGCTGGACGATCTGCGTCGTCACCGTGGTGACGCTGGCAAAGGGATTGAGGGTGAGGTTGGCGGCAAGCCCGGCCGCCATCACAACGATCATCGTCTCGCCGATCGCGCGGCTGACGGCGAGCAGCACGCCGCCGACCACGCCGGGTAGCGCAGCGGGCAACAGCACCTGGCGGATCGTCTCGCTGGTGGTCGCGCCCATGGCGAGGCTGCCGTCGCGCATCGCCTGCGGCACCGAGCTGATGCTGTCGTCGGCCATGGAGGAGACGAAGGGGATGATCATCACCCCCATCACCAGCCCGGCGGCCAGCGCGCTTTCCGACGAAGCGCTGGAAATGCCGATGGAAACCGCGAAATCGCGCATCGCAGGCGCGATCGTGAGCGCGGCGAAATAGCCGTAGACCACGGTCGGCACCCCGGCGAGCACCTCCAATATGGGCTTGAGCCATTTGCGCGCGGCGGGGCGGGCATATTGGGTGAGGTAGATCGCGCTCATCAGGCCGAGCGGGATCGCGACCGCCATCGCGATGATCGCGCCGATGAAGATCGTGCCCCAGAACAGTGGCACCGCGCCGAACGCGTTTTCATTGCCATAGCCGAGCGCTGCCGATTGCGGCGACCATTTGGTGCCGAACAGGAAATCGACCGGATTGACCAGTGAGAAGAAGCGGATCGATTCCCACAGCAGCGAGGCGACGATGCCGACCGTGGTGATGATCGCGATCAGCGAGGCGATCAGCAGGCCCAGCATCACCAGCCGCTCGACCCGCGTGCGGGCGCGGAAATCCGGGCGGATGCGGGTGAAGGCATAGGCGCCCCCGGCAAAGGCCAGCAGCAGGGCGATGACCCCGCCGCCGATCGAATAGAAGCGCTGCGCCTCGCGATAGGGCTCGACGAAGGCGTTGGAACGCGGGTCGAAGGCGGCGGCAGCCTTGCCCTGCGCGATGGCGCGGCCCTCGCTCAGGATCGCGCCGCGCGAAAAGGCGTCCTGCGGCAGGGTGGCGGCGGCCGGATCTTGCAGCACCCGGTCGGTCACGAGTCCCGGCATGAGGCTGGTCCACACGGTGAGGAACAGCAGCGCGGGCACCGCGACCCAGATCGCGGCGTACCAGCCATGATAGGAGGGAAGGGAATGGAGGAGCGGACCGCGTGGGCGCGCTTCCGGTGCCGGCGAGGGCGCGGAGGGCGGACTCGCCCGTCCCGCGTGGGCGAGGCGCAGCGCCCTTGCCCGCGCGCTCAGCCAGGCGATGAGGCCCAGCCCGATGATCAAGATGGTGATGGCGGTGCCGCTCACGTCCGTTTCCTTCCGCCGTTTTCGTTGCGGGGCGTCCCGATATTATTTGAGCATCGAACCGTCGAGGACGGTCAGGTTCCGCACGATTTCCGCATTTTTCGCGCGGACCTCCTCGGGTGCGGCGACCATGCCCCGCTTGGCCAGATAGCCGTCCGGCCCCCAGCCGGACGCGACCTCCTCGATATATTCCTTGAGGCCGGGGATGACGCCCAGATGCGCCTTCTTGACGTAGATGTAGAGCGGGCGCGCGCCGGGATATCGCCCGGTGGCGACCGTTTCATAGGTCGCCTCGACGCCGTCGATCGGCACGTCCTTCAGCTTGTCGCGATTTTCCTCCAGATAGCTGAAGCCGAACACGCCCAGGCTGTTGGGGTTGGCGGCGAGCTTCTGGACGATCAGATTGTCGTTCTCGCCCGAATCCACATATTTCCCGTCCTCGCGAATGCGGGTGCAGGTCGCCTTGAACCGGTCCTCATCCTTCTCCTTCAACTCCTTCATCGCCGGATCCGTCAGGCAGCCCTTTTCGAGGATCAGTTCGGCGAGGGAATCGCGGGTGCCGGAGGTGGAAGGGGGGCCGAAAACCGATATCGCGACCTTGGGCAGGCTCGGGTCGACATCCGCCCAGGTCTGCGCCTTGTTCTTGCCCTTGCCGAACGGATCGTCGGCCAGCGCCTTGTAGATGAGTTCGGGCGTCAGCCTGAAGCCCGGCCCCTTGTTCGATTCCGCAAGGGCGATGCCGTCGACGCCGATCTGGATCTCGACGATATCCGTCACGCCATTGGCGCGGCACTGCTCGAACTCGCCCTTCTTCATGCGGCGCGAGGCGTTTTCGATGTCGGGATGCTGTGCGCCGATGCCCGCGCAGAACTGCTTCATCCCCGCGCCGGTGCCGGTCTGCTCGATGATCGGGGACTTCCGGCCCGGATTCTTCTGCACGAACTGCTCGGCCGCGGCGGTGGCGAAGGGATAGACGGTCGAGGAGCCGACCGCGCGGATCTGGTCGCGGCTGCCGCCCGCACCGCCGCCCGCCTGGTCCTGACAGCCCGAAAGCGCGGCGGCGAGCGCGATCGCCGAAATGGCCAAAACAGCTTTATGCATCACGAAAGCCTCCTGTAACATCGGCAGGTCGCCCGCCTTCCCGGCCTTCCTAGCGGCCGCTGAGGTTGCCACTGTGACAGTTTGATTTCACTTTTATGACATGCCGCCCGCCCGCGCGCTATTTCCTTCGCCGCTCGTCTTTTCCTGATCGGCCTTTTCCCCCTCCATCGCGGGCAGCAGCACGGAAACGGTGGTGCCCTTGCCGGGCGTGCTGGAAATATCGAGTCGCCCGCGATGCCGCTCCACGATGTGCTTGACGATGGCGAGGCCGAGCCCGGTGCCGCCGATCGCGCGGCTGCGGCCCGAATCGACGCGGTAGAAGCGCTCGGTCAGGCGGGGCAGGTGGTCGGAGGCTATGCCTTCGCCCTCGTCGATCACCTCCAGCCGGATCATCGAGGGCGGGGCGGGCACCAGCCGGACCGTGATCGGCGTGCCGGGGCGGCCATATTTGGCGCTGTTGCTCACCAGATTGTGGAGCAACTGCGCGATCTGCGTGCGGTCGCCCTGCACCGGGCAGACGTCGTCGCCGACCGCGGCGATGATGTCCTGCCCCCGCTCGCCGAGATTCTGGCGGCACAGGCCCAACACTTCCTCGACCAGCGCGCCCATCTCGATTCGCGTTTCGGGCAGGCGGTATTTGTCCGCCTCTATGCGGGAAAGCGACATCAGGTCGTCGATCAGCTGCTGCATCCGCCGCGCTTCCTTTTCCAATATGGACAGGAAGCGCTGGCGCGTCTGCGCGTCGTCCCCGGTTTCGGGGTCCTGCAAGGTTTCGATGAAGCCGAGAATCGCGGCCAGCGGCGTGCGCAGCTCATGGCTGGCATTGGCGACGAAATCGCCGCGCATCCGTTCGGCCGCGTGCAGGCCGCTCTCGTCGGTCAGGTGGACGAACAGCTTTTGCGGTCCGTCACTCCCGCCGAAGGGGATGACGCCCATCGCCCAGCGCTGGTTGCGCGCGCCCAGGCCGACGATGTCGATCCTGATCGGCTCGGCCAGATGCTCCTGCCCTGTCAGGCGCTGGGCGGCGGCCGGGTGACGGATGGCGATGCGGACGTCCTCGCCCAATATATGCGCGCCCAGCAGCTTGCGCGCGGCGCCGTTGGCGAGCAGGACCTTGCCCTGCTCCACCACCAGAACCGGCTCGACCAGTCCTTCCACGATCGTGAGGAAATCCGCGCTGTCGGCCAGACCGGGCGGCGCGACGGGCGAGGCGAGGACGACGGGATCGGCATGATCGCCCCGCAGCAACAGGAACAGCAGCAGGCACGCCATCAGGAACAGGGCGAGAATTTCCCACCGCGCACCCAGCAATGCCGCCGACAGAAACCCGGCCGCGATAACGGCCAGCGCTGCAATATGTTGTAAAGGCCGGGCTTGAATCATGGTTATCGCTCTGGATTATTCATGAAAATATTGCGATGGAATGTCATTGAATATTTTTCCGGCTGACCCGTTATGGGGCGGGCCGGTTTATTCCGGGGGCAGGCGTGGACGAGCGGAAGGAACAGGATCAGGGCGCCGGTCGCGACGGGGATTGCGAAGCGCAAGGCGTGCCCGGCGCGGGTCCCAGCGCGGGCAATGCGCGGCGCAGGCTGCTGCTCGGTGGCGGGCTGGCGGCGGCCTCGGCGGTCGTCTCCATCCGCCCGGCGCTCGCCAACACGGCCGCCTCGGTGCTCAACTGCCAGATCCCGGTGCCCGACCCGGCCAAGGGAATGGGGCAGATGATCGCGCCCGACGGCAAGCTGGTGCCCAAGGGAACCAAGGGCGCCTTTCCCGCCAGCAGCAAGCCCTTCACGGGCGAGGAAGTGAAGGCCGCGCTACGCGGCGGGCGCAGCCTGCCGGGCACCAGCTATGAGCAGAACCGCGCCTATCTCAACTATATCCGGCGGTTGCAGAACGGCACCAGCGGCTTCACCTGCTACGCCTCGTTGCAGATGCCGCGCTGACGCGCCTCTCCCTTCCCATGACGCAGGCGGAACGGCTCTATTACCGGGATGATCCGGACGAAATGCTGCTGCGTCCGCTCGATGGGCTGACGCTGATCTACCATCGCCCGTCCGGCATCACGCACATCGTCGACAGCCCGGTGCCGGAGATATTGGCCGCGCTGTCGCACGAGCCGCTGCCCGCCCGCCTGCTGCTCGAAAGCTTGTCCGCCGACTATGATCTGGAGGGCGAGGGCGAGGCGCTCGACAATCTGGCCGCGCATCTGGAGGAACTGTGCGCCCTCGGGCTGGCGAGGGCGCGGTGATGCGGCACCATCTGCTGCTTGCCATCGGCCCTGCCCGGTTCCGCATCGGCTCGGCGTGGCGCGGGCCGATCGACGCGCTGCGTCGTCTTTATGCCGCCTACCCGCAATCCTCGCAGGACGATGCCGTCGCCGATTTCACCGTGCGGCTGGAACCGGCGGGCATCGGGCGGCGCTGGTGGCGCCCTTCGGTGCGCATCGCAGGGGACTATCATCTGCCCGACGCGGTGCCGATGGCGCTGCGCCACGGCCTGCTCGCCGCCGAGATGGGGATGAACCTGCAAATGGCGCTCGGCTGGCGCAGGCACCTCCTCATCCATGCGAGCAGCGTCGAGAAGGGCGGCAAGGTGCTGGTGATGGCGGGCGAATCCGGCTCCGGCAAATCGACGCTGGCCGCGCTGCTGGGGGAGCGGGGCTGGCGGCTGATGGGCGACGAATTCGCGCTGCTGGATTTCGCGACCGGCGCGATCCATCCTTTTCCGCGCCTCGTCTCGCTCAAGAACCAGGCCATAGACGTGATGCGGCGGGAGGTGGACGACGCGGCCCGCTTCGGCCCGTTGATGGCGGCCACGCCAAAGGGCGACATCGCCCACCTCATCCCCGCCGCCGAGGCCGTTTCCCGTATGAGCGAGGCCGCGCCGCCCGCGCTGCTGCTGTTCCCCCGTTATGGCCATGCGCCGGATATCCGCGCCGTCGGGGAAGGGGAGGCGTTCATGCACCTGACGCAGGCGTCGACCAATTATGTGGCGTGCGGAGAGGCGGCCTTCACCGCGTTGCACCGCTTCGTGACAACGGTGCCCTCCATCGCGCTCGACTTTTCTTCCGGCAATGAGGCGGATCGGATGATCGGCCGGCTCTGGCGGGAGCATGCGGGATGAGCGCGGCGCTGCTGGCATCGCTGCTGCGCGCGCCGCAGGGGGCGGGGCGGCTGGGCGCGCGCGACTGGAACGCCGTCATGGCGGCGGCGCGGGCGGAGCGGCTGCTGGCGACGCTGGCCTTTCGGCTGGAAGGCGTGGCCTTGCCCGATCCGGTCCGCGCGGTGCTGGACGATGCCTGCTTCGACGCCGAACGGGAGAAGCGGCAGGCGCTGTGGGAGGCCGACCGCGCGGCGGCGGCGCTGGCGCCGCTCGGCATTCCGGTCGTGCTGCTCAAGGGCGCGGCCTATGCGGCGGCGGGACTGAAGGCGGGCGAGGGCCGCATGATCGGTGACCTCGACATATTGGTGCCGCGCAGCCGGCTGGAGGAGGCGGAGCGGGCGCTGCTCGCCGCCGGATGGGAATGGGTGAAGCCCGATCCCTATGACGATGCCTATTACCGGCAATGGATGCACGAGCTGCCGCCGCTGATCCATCGCGAGCGGGACCGGATGATCGATGTGCACCACACCATCCTGCCGCTGACCGCGCGGCCGGTGCCCGATGCCGGGGCGATGATCGCGGATCGCGTCGATCTGGGCGGCAGGCTCTCGATCCTGTCGGAGGAGGACCGCGTCTGCCACGCCGTCGCGCATCTGCTGGCCGATGGCGACATGGCGGGTGGATTGAGGAATCTATGGGATATCAGATGCCTGCTATCCGATATTGAGGATATTTCGCGGCTCGAACATCGCGCTGCCCTGCATGGGCTGGCGCAGCCCGTGGCGCGGGCGCGCAGGCTGTGCGAGCATCTTTTCGGGCGTGCCTCGGTGGATCTGGGGATGGTGGACCAGATGTTCGTCGCCCGCCTGCTGTCGGCCGATGGCTGGGGCCGCAACGGGCGCAGGCTGCTGGGGCAGGGCTTCTATGTTCGCTCCCACCTGCTGCGCATGCCGCCGCTGATGCTCGCCCGTCATCTATGGACGAAATGGCGCAAGGGCCACCGCCCCGCTTAATGGTTCCAGTTGCGGACCAGCGGCACCAGTTCGTCGAAATGGTCGATCACCGCCGTGCCGCCCAATTCGGCGGGCGGGCCGTCGCAATAGCCGAAGCTGACCACCACCGACGGCACGCCCAGCGCCGCCGCCGCGAGGGTATCGTTGGAGGAATCGCCGACGAACAGGCAGCGCCCGCCGCCCGCCTTTTCCACCATCGCCCGCAGCGGCGCTGGGTCGGGCTTCAGCAGGCCGGTGGTATCGCCGCCGATGACCGCGCAGAAATACTCCGCAAGACCCAGTTTCTCGATCAACGGCAGGGTGAAGCGCTCGATCTTGTTGGTGCAGACGGCAAGGCGCACGCCTGCCCCGCGCAACTCCTCCAGCGCGTCGATCAGGCCCGGATAGGGGTGGCTGTGTACCGCGACATGGGCCTCATAATGGTCGAACAACAGGGGCAGCAGCCTCTCCAGCAGCGCTGGGTCCTCCTGTCCCGCCGCCGCCAGCGCCCGGCGCAGCATGACGCGCGCGCCCTTGCCCACATAGGTGCGAATCTCCGCCTCGGCAAAAGGGGCCAAACCGATGGTGCCGATCGCATGATTGACCGCCGCGGTCAGGTCCCCGCAGGTTTCCAGCAAGGTTCCGTCGAGGTCGAAGCCGATAAGATCGAAGGCAAATTCCGTCATGGCGTGCTCCCATGCCTTCAGCGTTATGGAATATGCAAGGCAAACATGGCAGAGGGGGCAGAAATGCCAGCATCAAGGCCCAGCCACAGGGAATCGGAATGACCATCAGTCAACGCCCGCTCGCCGCCATCATCCTCGCCGCCGGGCAGGGGACGCGCATGAAATCCGCCCGGCACAAGGTGCTGCATCCGGTGGCGGGGCGGCCGATGCTGCTCCACTTGCTGGAGGCGGTGGAGGCGCTGGGCGTCGATCGCAAGGTGGTGGTGGTCGGCTCCGGGCGGGAGCAGGTGGAGGCCGCCGTCGCGGGCAAGGGCGTTTCGATTGCGGTGCAGGACTGGCAACTGGGCACCGGCCATGCCGTCGCGCAGGCGCATGACGCGCTCGCCGGCTTCGCCGGCGATGTGCTGATCCTCTATGGCGATGTGCCGCTGGTGCGGACCGAGACGATGCGCGCGATGGTCGAGCGGTTGAACCGGGGCGACGAGCCGCGCGCGGTGGTGCTGGGCTTCCGTCCCGATGATGCCGCAGCCTATGGCCGGATCGTCGCCGATGCGCAGGGCGTCATCGCCAAGATGGTCGAATATAAGGATGCCTCATCGGAGGAACGGGCGATAACCCTTTGTAACAGCGGCCTTATGGCTGTCCGGTCGAGCGACCTGTTCGTGCTGCTCGACCGCATCGGCAACGACAATGCGGCCGGGGAATATTATCTGCCCGACATCGTGATGCTGCCCGGCGCGACCAGCGCGGTGATCGAGACGGACGCGGACGAGGTGGCGGGCGTCAACAGCCGCGCCGAGCTGGCCGGGGTGGAGCGCATCTGGCAGGATCGCCGCCGCGCCGAGGCAATGCGCGAGGGCGTGACGCTGATCGCGCCGGAAACGATCTTCTTCTCCCACGATACGAAGCTGGA
>Ga0180222_1003126_pt1 | contig 11377 bp, 9 predicted proteins | sample eDN5th37CKraftOP_FD_151336 | JGI IMG/M metagenome (GOLD analysis project Ga0180222, IMG submission 151336) | Enriched Organic Plus compost microbial communities from Emeryville, California, USA - eDNA 5th pass 37_C Kraft OP (version 2) (version 2) ... | reverse complement strand
TCGCCCTTCAGCGAGCGCAGTGACAGGTCGACCACCGCCTGCCCGCTCCGCACATCGGCATCGCCTTCCAGCACGAAGGAATCGGCGCGGCCCGTCACCGGCTCGTCCACATCCAGACGCCGCAGCCGCAGCCGCATGATGCGGATGTCGAAATCGGGCAGTATCTTGCCGGTGCCCTCGGTCCTGTTGAACTGCGGCAGCTTGTGCAGGCGCGCGCGCGGCACGATCAGTTCGTCGATATCGAGCCGGTTCGACAGCCAGCCCAGCGGCGACCAGTCCAGCCGCACCTCCGGCGAGGAGAAGAATATGCCCTTGGGATCGTAGAGGCGCAGGTCATGCAGCACCGCCTTGCGGAACAGGCTGCCGTCGATGCGGCCGATCACGATCCTCATGCCCGATTGCGGGCGCAGCTCGCCTATCTTCTGCACGACGAAGCGATGGCCGGCCGGGCTGTCTATCCACATGACGGCGCCCGCGAGCGCCAGCAGCAGCGCCACCACCATGCCCGCGATCCAGCGCTTCCACGCCCGGCCGCGCCGTCCGGGCGTCTCCGGCCTGTCCGGCGGCGGCGGGTCCATCGCGGGGGGATCGGTGCGGCCGTCGGTCATCAGAAAGCCTGCCCCAGGGATACGTAGACGGCGATGCGGCTGTCGTCCGGCTGCCGGTTGAGCGGCGTGCCCACATCGATGCGGATCGGGCCGAAGGTCGAATAATAGCGCAGGCCGATACCCGCGCCGTAGCGCACGTCGCCCAGCCTGGGCAGGAAGCCGGACGAGATGTTGCCCGCGTCGATGAACGGCACCACGCCGAAGGTGCCGAACTTGATCCGCGCCTCCAGCGAGAATTCGGCGAGGCTCTTGCCGCCATAGGGGTTGTTTTCCGGGTCGCGCGGGCCGATGGCCTGATAGGCATAGCCGCGCACCGACGCGCCGCCGCCCGCGTAGAAGCGGCGCGACGGCGCGATCTGGTCGACATCGACACCGCCCAGTATCGACCCCAGCCGCACGCGCGAGGCGATGACGATGCTGTCCGACATCGGCACATAGGCGCTGCCGTCCACCTGTGTGGTGAAATAGGTGAAGGCCTTGCCGTGCCAGGATGCCTCCGGGCTGACCCGCGCGCCGATGCGGAAGCCGCTGGTCGGATCGAGCAGGTCGTCGCTGCTGTCATAGGTCAGGGAAACGGGCAGCGCGCCGATCAGGAAATCGCGGTCGGTCTTGAACAGATTGCCGCCATAATAATTGCGCTCCCGCGTGCCCAGCAGCTGCATGCCGACGCTCCACGCCCATTTCTTCTGGAACAGCAGGTTGCTCTGCCGCTCCAGCCCGGCGCTCAACGACAAGGTCTTGGCCTTATAGGCGTCATAGTCGCGATGGTAGAAGCTGAAGCCCGCGGACAGGATGTTGTCGCGCCTGCGGAAATTGTTGCGGCGATAGGACAGGCCGGCCGCCTGCTCCTTCGTGCCGAGCAGCCCGCGCGCGGTCACCGCGCCTTCGGGCGGGAAGAAGTTGCGATGCTGCCAGCTGCCCTCGATCCGGTATCCCTCGCCCGTGCCATAGCCGATCTCGCCCGCGATGGTGCGCATCGGCGCGGGCGAGGCGGCGACCGCGATGTTCGCATGCTGGCCGTCGCCCGCATCCTTCGGCGTGACGGTGACCGACGACACCAGCCCGGTGGCGACGATCGCGCGGCGCAGGTCCTCGACCTCCGACACCTTGTAGATGTCGTCGCGGTCGAACCGGGCAATGCGCTCCAGATGCCGGGCGGAGAAGATCTCCCCCGTCCGGTCGTCCAGCACGATGCCGCCGAAGCGGCGATGGCCGCCCGCGCGCACCACCATCTCCAGATCGCCCTTCTGCGTGTCATGATCGATGGTGACCTGCGGATCGTCCACCCGCGCGAAGGGAAAGCCGTTTTCGCCCAGCGCCTTGGCCAGATCCGCCTGACCCGCGGTGATGGCGTCGGCGTCGACCGGATCGCCGACCTTGACCGGAAACACCGTGCGCAGTTCGGGCGCGCGGCTCACGGCATAGGCAAGGCCGGGCAGACTGACCGAGGACAGTGTGTAGCGCGGGCCGGGGCGCACCGAGAACACCGCGCGCAGCCTGCTGCCGCCTTCCTCCGGCGGCTGCACCCGGCGGCCGATGAAGGCGCCGTAATAGCCCTTGGCGCGCAGGATGCGGTCGAGCACCTCCTCGTCCAGCTCCATCCGGCGATTGATCTGCGCGATATTGGCCGCCTTGCCGCTTTCCGCCTTCAGCGTGGAGAGGGAATTGAAGCGGTCGCGGAACTGGTTGTCGGCGATCTCGTCAATGCCATTGAGCACCACTTCATAGCGCCGTTCCGCCCCGTCGTCGGCCAGCACCGGGGTTTCCTCCGTGGGTGCGCCCCCGCCCTCGGCAAGCTGCCCGTCCTCCGCCGTCTCGGTGCCATCCCGCGCCCTTTCGGCCTCTTGCGCACCTGCCTCCAGCGCATCGCCGATATCGGCATCGGGGACGGCGTTCCCGGCCACGGCATTCTCGTCGGGTGCGGTGCTGCCGTCGACCGGCCCGGTCAGCCGCACGTCCGGCGCGTCGGTGGATATGTCGGGCCAGGCGACGCCTACGTCCATCTGCTCGTCCAGATCGAGGCTGAATTCGCTCTCGCTGACGGGCGGCACATCCGGCAGCGTGGCGGGATCGGGCGGCAGCGGCGGCGGCGGAGCAGCGCCCGGCAGCGGCGGCGCGCCTTCCTGCGGCACGGCGGGCGGCACAGGCTCCCCTTCCGGGGCAAGCGGCGCGGGATCACCGGCGTCCGGCGCCTGCTCCGATGCCGGCGCGCTCTCCTGCTCCTGCGCGAGCAGGGGCGCTGCGGGCAGCAGCAGCAGGCCAACGCCGATCGCCCGGCCCGCGCACAGGGCGACGGAGCTGGAAAAGAGGGGGCCGGAAAACATGGTGAGGGAACAGGCCCGCGCAATGCGGAGCTTGGGAAAAGCGCGCCCGGCCAATGCCGTCATCTGTTCGATTCTGCGCTTTTCATGCCGGTCATCGGCGGGCCGGATATCAAACATGGCCGCCATGCTTATCCGGGCAAGGCGCGGCGCGCAATCTCGGCCTGTAGAAAAACGCCGGGTTTCCGTCAGAACGAGCGTTCCAGACGGGCAAGTAATTCCCGCGCCGGACCGGGGGCCACACCATCGCCCGTTTTTTCCGGCGCGGACGCCGTCCGGCGGTTCCGCTCCTGCAAGCGCCGGACGCGATCGTAGAGGGACTGGCTGTCCTGGACCAGCGCACGCGCGCGGGCCGGCATGGGATCGACCGCCGCCGCCTCGCTCGGGGCGGCCTCGCCCAGCCGATATTGCTCGCTTTCCAGCACATCCCGGCCGACCTCTCCCCGCCGCCACGCTTTCTGGGTCAGCAACCAGGCGATGACGTGCATGAGGCGGGTCGTCACCTTGAGCGATTCGCAGGCGAAGGAAAGACGCACGATCGCGCCAAGCCGTTCCCGATCCTCCATTCCCGGCCCGTCAAAATAGGCGCGGGCCTCGTCGGCCAGCACCATCGCCTCGACGTACAGATTGTCGACGAGGCGGGAATAGAGTTCAGGATCAAGGGATTCGACCGTGGACATAAGGAAAAGTCGCACATCGCCCGGCATTTGTCAGCAGGGCTTCATGGTTAACGCCCGGTTGCCGCACCCCGGCGCCATGCAATGTCCCGATACGATACGTCCTGCCCCCCGATCCGCCCGGCGTCAGGCAATGATGTCGGGGATCAGCGTATCCTCCAGCAGGGCGATCTCGTCGCGCAGCATCAGCTTGCGCTTCTTCAGCCGGGCAAGCTGCAACTGATCGGCCAGGCTGCTGTGCGCCAGCGCGGTGATGGCGGTGTCGAGGTCACGATGCTCCTGCTTCAGCAGTTCGATCCGGCGCATGGTTTCTTCGGGGTTCATGGCACCGGGATAACCGATATGCGCGGCGCGGGTCCAGTGCCGAAAACAGCAGCCGCAGCGCGAGGGAAAAAGCGGATGGCGCTCGACATGTCGCAGCAAAAACGCGCCCCATCTCCCCCTCCCCAAATGAGAGGGAGACATTCCCCGCGAATCATGTTCTACTGAAATTTCCCGACGCCCATTTTATGGAGAAAGTCATGGAAAACAGCCACATTTCTGCCCTTCGTGCCAAGCATGACGCGCTCAAGGCGACGATCCGCCACGAGTTGAGTCGGCCGATGCCGGACGCGTTCCGGCTGACCGAACTGAAAAAGCAGAAACTGCGGCTGAAAGAGTCGCTCGGCAACAGCTGACGCCTTCCCGCACCTGCGGGAAAGCCACCCTGCCGAGAGCGGAAAAGACCGCAAGCATCTGTCCCCGTGTTGCAGGGACATGCCCGTCATCGGGTGCGCCTTTGCGACCTTTGGACAGCGCCAATGCGAGAGCGTTGCGGTTCATGATCTGCCGCCATATCGGCAGGGTGGTCAAGGGTTCCGACTCGATGCCGGGGAGTGATCGGCCGCTTGACGACCCGTTCCCCGGCATCGAGGAGGCAATGAACGTCCGGGTAACGCTTCGGTTCGAGGCGGGTTCCCGCCTATCCGCTCCGGCGGGCCGCTTTCCGCGGACGGCGCGGACCATATCGGAGCGGCGGCCGGAATATCCAATCTGTAAGAGGCCGATCAGGTAGCGCCGCAAAACTGCGGCGTCGCGGGCGCTGCGTTAATGCCCGCCTCCGCGCGGGCTCGCGAGAATGCCCTTTTCCCGCGTGGGTCAATCGTCGCGGGAGATTTTCTCCTGCCGCTCATGACGCTCCTGCGCCTCCAGCGTCATCGTTGCGATCGGGCGGGCTTCCAGACGACCGAGCGAGATCGGCTCGCCGGTCACCTCGCAATAGCCATATTCGCCATCGTCGATCCGGCGCAGCGCCGCGTCGATCTTGGAGATGAGCTTGCGCTGCCGGTCGCGCGTGCGCAATTCGATGGACCAGTCGGTTTCGCTGGACGCGCGGTCGTTCATGTCGGGTTCGCGCAACGGTTCATTCTGCAACACCGCCAGCGTGTTTTCCGCCTCCGACAAAATCTCCTTCTTCCAGTCCAGCAACCGCCGCCGGAAATATTCCAGTTGAAGGGGGTTCATGAACTCTTCGTCAGGAGAGGGACGGTAGCCTTCGGGCAGATTGGTCATGACTTCTCCGCGATCACCAAGATATCGATACCGTGCCGCAAGCCAAGGCACTCTTCCCGCGAATCCCCGCGATGACCTGCCACACATGGGTGGAGGCGCCTATAGCCATGCCATGGTTCTCACACAAGAAGGCATGCATGACCCGGCCCGGCCGGAAGCGGGGGAAGCCATACTCCCGAAAGGCTTAACCGGGGCTGCACCGGAAGGGCGATCTGTGCCGCTTAGGGACAGTTTTGGGCTCAGGGCCACGGAAATTCGTAAATTCTTGCAGTCAACATCGAAAAACAGAGTTAATGACGTTGCGATTAACGCTATATTTCGTGTTTATGGTGATACCCGAAGCGTGGGACAGGGATAAAAGAAGATCATGGCGTAGCGCCATCATCTCAAGTGGGTGAGACGGAAAAATGTCGGTAAGAATGGCACTTGCTAAACTGTGCGCCTATGCATGCGGCGGCGCCATCATCGGCGGCGGCGCGGTTCATGTGGCCGAATCACCCCGCCCGGCGGTCGTCAAATCGACCAAGAGCAAGAAATATGTCGCGCCCCGGAAGCGCATCGTCGCGAAGCGGCCGCAATATACGCCCCGCCCCGTGCCCGTCAGGACGGTGACGACCACGACTCAGCCGGCCCCCGTGCCCGTGCCGATGGCGATGGTCGCCCCGGCGGCGATGCCCGCGCCGGCAACGGGCGGCGGCGCGGCGCCGGTGGTGATCGGCGGCAGCGGCGGCGGCTATATCGGCGGCAGTGGTGGATTTTTCGGCGGCTTCTTCGGCGGCAGCGGCGGCGGTGGCGGGGCCACCGTGGTGATTTCCAGCACCGGCGGGTCGACCAGCACCAGCACCAGCGGCGGATCGACCAGCAGCAGCACGGGTGGCATCTCCTCGACGACCGGGGGCGTTTCCTCCACGTCGAGCACGTCCACCGGCGGCGTCTCCTCCACGACGGGCGGCGTTTCCTCGACCTCCAGCACGTCGACGGGCGGGGTTTCCTCGACATCGAGCACCTCGACCGGGGGCGTCTCCTCGACGTCGAGCACCAGCACCTCCTCGGGCAATGTCAGCTCGACCTCCTCGTCGTCCGGCAATGTCAGTTCGAGCACGTCGACCTCTTCCTCGTCGTCGGGCAATGTGACCTCGTCGTCCTCGACCTCCAGTTCGACTTCTTCCAGTTCGAGCTTCGGCGGATCGACCAGCACGTCGAGCACCTCGACGTCGTCTTCGACATCGACCTCCAGCTCGACCAGTTCCTCGACCTCGTCGAGCACGGGCGGCACCGACGTGCCCGCGCCGCCGATGATCCTGCTGTTCGGCGCGGCGGCCGCGGCGCTGATGGCCCGGCGCCGGTTCACCGCCCGCAACGGGGAAGCGGCGGAGGCCTGAAAGTCGCCATCCGCGACCGGAACAGGAATGAAGGGCGGCCCCACCTGTCGGCGCCGCCCTTCTTCATTTGCGCGCCTTCGCCGTTCCGGCCCTTGCGCCTGCCCGACAGCGGCGGCATAGGCAGCAGGAAAGCCGGTCGGTTTCACAGCCGCCCGGTTTCAAGGCGTCCGGCTCGCGGGCGCCCAGTTCGAAGGACCGGACCACCGCCGCCATGCACGATATTCGCTTCATCCGAGAAAATCCGCAGAGCTTCGACGCAGGCCTCGCCCGGCGCGGGCTGGAGCCGCTTTCCGCCCGGCTGCTGAAGCTGGACGAGGAGCGCCGCACCCTCGCCACCGAATTGCAGCAGAGCCTCGCCAAGCGCAACGAGGCGAGCAAGGCGATCGGCCAGGCGATGGCGCAGAAGGACATGGAAAGGGCCGAGGCGCTGAAGGCCGAGGTCGCCGCGCTCAAGGAAAGCCTGCCCGCGCTGGAGGAGAAGGAAAAGCAGGCCGGTGCCGCGCTGGATGCCGCCCTTGCCGCCATTCCCAACCTGCCCGGCGACGACGTGCCCGAAGGGCCGGACGAAAGCGCCAATGTGGAGATCAACCGCTGGGGCACGCCGCGCGATTTTGCCTTCACGCCGCAGGATCACGCCGATTTCGGCCCGGCGCTCGGTCTCGATTTCGAGGCGGCCGCCGCCCTGTCCGGCGCGCGCTTCGCGGCGCTGCGCGGCGGCGTCGCCCGCCTCCACCGCGCGCTCGCCCAGTTCATGCTCGACCGCCAGACCGGCGAGAACGGCTATGAGGAGGTGAACCCGCCGCTGCTGGTGCGCGACGCCGCCCTTTACGGCACCGGCCAGCTGCCCAAATTCGCCGAGGATCTGTTCCAGACCACCGACGGGCGCTGGCTCATCCCCACCGCCGAGGTGTCGCTGACCAATCTGGTGCGCGAACAGATCGTCGCGGAGGACAGCCTGCCGCTGCGCTTCACCGCGCTGACCCCCTGTTTCCGGTCGGAAGCCGGGTCCGCCGGGCGCGACACGCGCGGCTTCATCCGCCAGCATCAGTTCGAGAAGGTCGAGCTGGTCGCCATCTGCCGCCCGGAAGACTCGGAAGCCGAGCACCAGCGCATGGTGAAGTGCGCCGAGGGCATATTGGAGGCGCTCGTCCTGCCCTATCGCAAAGTTCTGCTGTGCACCGGCGATATGGGCTTCGGCGCGCGCAAGACCTATGACCTCGAAGTCTGGCTGCCGAGCCAGCAGACCTATCGCGAGATCAGCTCCGTCTCCAATTGCGGGGATTTCCAGGCGCGCCGCATGAACGCCCGCTACCGGCCGGAGGGCGAGAAGGCCACGCGCTTCCTCCATACCCTCAACGGGTCGGGGCTGGCGGTCGGCCGCACGCTGGTCGCCGTGCTGGAAAACTGTCAGAACGAGGACGGCAGCGTCGACATTCCCGCCGCGCTGCACCCCTATATGGGCGGCATCACCCGGCTGGAGCCGCGCTGATGCGGATTCTCCTCACCAATGACGATGGCGTCCACGCGCCCGGCCTCACCGTGCTGGAGGCGATCGCCCGCACCCTGTCCGACGATATCTGGATCGTCGCGCCGTCGGAGGAGCAATCCGGCGCGGGCCACAGCCTCACCCTCACCCGCCCGCTGCGCATCCGCAAGCATGGCGAGCGGCATTACAGCGTCACCGGCACGCCGACCGACGCCGTTATGATGGCGGTCAGCCATCTGATGAAGGACTGTCCGCCCGATCTCGTCCTCTCCGGCGTCAATCGCGGCGCCAACCTGGCCGAGGACGTCACCTATTCCGGCACCGTCTCCGCCGCGATGGAAGGGGCGATTTCGGGCATCCGCTCGATCGCGCTCAGCCAGGTCTATTCGCGCGAGGGCATGGGCAACGACGTCCCCTTCGCCTGCGCGCAGGCCTGGGGGGAGAAGGTGCTGCGCCCGCTGCTCACCGTGCCGCACGACCCGCGCATGCTGGTCAACGTCAATTTCCCCGCCATCGACCCGGACAGGGTGAAGGGCGTGCGCGTGGTGCGCCAAGGCTTTCACACGCCCGGCCGCACCAAGGTGGTGGAAGGCACCGACCCGCGCGGTTTCCGCTATTACTGGTTCGGCCTGGGGCTGAGCGACAGCGCGCCGGAAGGCAGCGATCTGGAGGCGATCCGCGCCGGCTATATCGCGGTGACGCCGCTGCATTTCGACCTGACGCACGACCGGTCGATGGCCGCGCTGGAAAAGGCGCTGGGCTGACCCATGCGCCTGAGGATGCCTCGCAGGGATGATTTCTCTCATTTCCTGCAACGGCGCTCCTCGGTGCCGGTGTGGCTCGACCTGCTGGCGCGGGTCGGGGTGATCGTCGCGCTGTTCGGCGTCGTCCTCGTCGTGCACTGGATCTATCGCGACGGCCTGCACGATTCGCTGGACAACCGGATCAGCTTCATCGACGTGCTCTATTTCACCACCGTCACGGTGACGACGGTGGGCTATGGCGACATCGTGCCGGTCAGCCCGGAAGCGCGGTTGTTCGAAACCTTCGTGGTGACGCCGATCCGGCTGATTTTCTGGCTGATCTTTCTCGGCACGGCCTATAGCTTCGTTATCCGCAAATCGCTCTACAGGTGGCGCATGGCCCGCATACAAAGGATGCTTCAGGATCACATCCTCGTCGCCGGTTTCGGCATCAGCGGCAGCGAGGCCGTGAACGAGATGATCGCGCGCGGGGTGGCGCCGGAAAAGATCGTCGTGATCGATCCGTCGCCCTCCCGGCTGGAGGAGGCGGAAAAGCTGGGGTGCAACGTGCTGCGCGGAGATGCGACGCGGGACAGGACGCTGTCCGACGCGCGCATATCGCTGGCCAGCGCGATCATGATCTCGGCCGGGCGCGACGACACCAGCATCCTCATCACCCTGACCGCCCGGCATCTGGCACCCGGCACGCCGATCAGCGTGGTCGTGCGCAACGAGGATAACGAGATGCTCGCGCGGCAGGCGGGGGCGACGACCGTGATCAACCCGGTCAGCTTCACCGGGCTGCTGCTGGCGGGCAGCGGCGCGGGGCCGCATATCGCCGACTATATCGCGGACCTCGCCTCGTCCGCCGGGCGGGTGCAACTGAGCGAGCGGCTCGTCACCGCAGAGGAGGTCGGCAAGCCGCTGGGGGCGATTACATCCGGCCTCGGCGTGCGCATCTATCGCGCCGGGCGGCCGTTCAGCTTCGCGGAACCGGAGGCGCGGGCGCTTCAGGCGGGCGATGTGATCATCGAGATTTTGACCTCCGGCCCGGTGGGCGAGGCGGATCTATGATGGTTCGGACGACATAGCCCAACCGTCATGCTGATCTTGTTTGGCTGTGCTGGCCTTCGGCTCACCATCCATCAAGCCCAACAGACCGACGCTTAATCCGGCGAAATGGACCCTGAACCAAGTTCAGGGTTGACGATAAGGGCAAGGGGCCATTTTAAGCCGAAACCCGCCCTCCATCCCGAAACGCTGTCACGCAATCCCGCCGCGTGACATTTCCCGCGCAAACGGGTATGGGCCGCCTCAATCATGGCAACGAAAATCATCCCCCCCGCGCCCAAGGTCGGCATGGTGTCGCTCGGCTGTCCCAAGGCACTGGTCGACAGCGAGCGCATCCTGACCAAGCTGCGCTCCGACGGCTATCAGATGTCGCCCGACTATGCGGGCGCCGATGTCGTGCTCGTCAACACCTGCGGTTTCCTCGACAGCGCGAAGGAGGAAAGCCTGGAGGCGATCGGCGAGGCGATCGCCGAGAACGGCCGCGTCATCGTCACCGGCTGCATGGGGAACGAGGCCGACGTCATCCGCGCCCGCTTCCCTCAGGTGCTCGCCGTCACCGGCGCGCATCAATATGAGGCGGTGGTGAACGCGGTGCATGAGGCATCGCCGCCGGTGCCCAATGCCTTCGTCGATCTGGTGCCCGAAGGCGGGCTGAAGCTGACGCCGCGCCATTACAGCTATCTGAAGATTTCGGAGGGCTGCAACCATCGCTGCTCCTTCTGCATCATCCCGTCGATCCGCGGCGACCTCGTGTCCCGCCGCATCGACGCGGTGCTGCGCGAGGCGGAAAAGCTGGTCCACGCGGGCACGCGGGAACTGCTGGTCATCAGTCAGGATACGTCCGCCTATGGGGTCGACGTGCGTCACGAGCCGCGCCAGTGGAAGGGCGCGGAAATCCGCACCCATATGACCGACCTCGCCCGCGCGCTCGGCGACCTCGGCGTGTGGACGCGGCTGCATTATGTCTACCCCTATCCGCATGTGGATCAGGTGATCCCGCTGATGGCGGAAGGGAAGCTGACGCCCTATCTCGACATTCCGTTCCAGCATGCCAGCCCGAAGGTGCTGAAGGCGATGAAGCGCCCGGCCAACGACGCCAAGGTGCTGGACCGCATTCGGGGCTGGCGGGATATCTGCCCGGATATCGCGATCCGCTCCTCCTTCGTCGTCGGCTTCCCCGGCGAAACGGAGGAGGATTTCCAGTATCTGCTCGACTGGCTGGACGAGGCGCAGCTCGACCGCGTCGGCGCCTTCCGCTTCGAGCCGGTCGAGGGCGCCGCCGCCAACGCCCTGCCCGACCCGGTGCCGGAGGAGGTGAAGGAAGAGCGCTACGCCCGCATCATGGAGAAAACCGCCGCGATCAGCGCCGCCCGCCTGCAGGCGAAGGTCGGCCGCACGCTGCCCGTCATCATCGACGAGGTGGGCGAGATGGACGAGGACGGCAGCATCGGCGCCACCGCCCGCTCGCAGGCCGACGCGCCGGAGATAGACGGCAATGTGTTCCTGCGCGATGTGCAGATCGGCCGGGCCGACCTCAA
>Ga0180222_1003122_pt1 | contig 11391 bp, 9 predicted proteins | sample eDN5th37CKraftOP_FD_151336 | JGI IMG/M metagenome (GOLD analysis project Ga0180222, IMG submission 151336) | Enriched Organic Plus compost microbial communities from Emeryville, California, USA - eDNA 5th pass 37_C Kraft OP (version 2) (version 2) ... | reverse complement strand
AGCCGACGACGAAGGGGAATTGATATTCGAAGAATTGGGAGAGCCAGCCCTCGCGCGTCTTCCAGTCGGCCGGATTGACCCCCGCATAGGCGACCTTGACGATCACCCCACCCGGCGCGGCCCGCGGCCGCTCGATCGTCGCCAGATGCAGCACTTCCGGACCGCCGAAGCGATCCAGCACCATCGCCAGCATGCTATCCTCGCCGGCCGCGGCCGCGGCTCCGCTCGATGCGGTCACGCTCATCGAATCCCTTTCTCCCTCTCCCGTGCCCGCTGGTTCGGAGCCGCCGGGTTGCAGCGCGTTTCTGCCCTCACCAGAACGCAAAAGCAAAGCGAATTTGATTGGGATTATGACAATGCGTGAAACGCGGTTGCCGTAATCGCGATATGGCGATACTCGACTCACCGGATAAGGGAGAGTGGGCTTGATCGATTTCAGCGGAAAGACCGTGCTCGTCACCGGCGGCGGCGTGGGCATCGGGCGCGCCACGGCAGAGGCGTTCGGTAAGGCGGGCGCGAAGCTCGCGATCGTCGAAAAACGCCAGGACCGCGCCGACGACGTTCGTGCGGCGCTCGAAGGTGCCGGCGTCGATGCGCTCGTCACCGTCGGCGACGTCACCGACGCCGCGACCGTGGCCAAGCTCGCTCAGGACGTCGAGGCGCGCTTCGGCGGACTTGACGTGCTCGTCAACAATGTCGGCGACTTCCTGATGATCGCCAAACCCTTCTGGGACATGACCGACGAGGAGATCGAACGTCTCTACGCGGTGAACCTGCGCCACATCTTCTCCGTAACGCGTGCGATGATCCCGCTGCTGCGCAGGAAGGGCGCGGGGAGCAGCATCATCAGCGTGTCTTCGATCGAAGGCTTCCGGGCCATTCCGAACGGTGCGGTCTATGCCGCCTTCAAGGCGGGCGTCACCGGCTTCACCAAGAGCCTTGCGGTCGAGCTCGCGCCCGAGGGGATCCGCGTCAACCTGATCGCACCGGAGACCACCGACACCCCGCAGGTGGCGATCTGGAAGATGATCGCGCCGGAACATCGCGAGCATATCAAGACGTGGATACCGATGGGCCGGTTCGGCACACCGGAGGACATGGCAGGCGGCATCCTGTTCCTGGCCAGCCCGCTGGCAGGCTGGATCACCGGGACGTCGCTGCACATCGACGGCGGCGCGCTGGCGGCCGGCGGCTGGTATCGGGACGTCAACGGCACCTGGACGAACGTGCCGCTCGTCACCGGCAACGGCATGAATTTTTAGGCGAGACTACGAGAATTCGAGGAAACACGCATAGTTGTCGTGCTTTTCTTCTTCGTCGTCCCGGACATGGTCGGGGATCCATGTGCCGCAGCGGTGCCGATGAGACGCGACGGTGCGGCGAACGGATCCTGACTTTCGTCAGGGTGACGGGGAAGGGTGACAGCATGATCGCAAGCGACCTTCCTGGTATGACAAGAGGAATGAAGCGATGAAGATATTGGTGGTCGGCGGTGGCGGAATGATCGGCGGAGACGCTGCGCTGCGCTACAAGGCGATGGGCCATGACGTGACCATTGCCGGCCGCAATCCCCCCAAGGCGGGGACGCCGCTCGGCGATCTGCCCTTCCTTCGCGGGAACTATATCGAGAACAGCTTCGACAAGGCGGATCTCGGAAGGTTCGACGCGGTGGTGTTCGCGGCCGGCAACGACGTGCGCCACATTCCGGAAAATGGCGGCGACGATTATTGGCGCCAGGCCAACAGCATCGCCATTCCCCGCTTCTTCGAAGCGCTGAAGGCAGCCGGCGTGAAGACCGCGGTGAACATCGGCAGCTTCTATCCGCAGGCGGCACCGCACCTTGTCGAGGGTAACGCCTATGTCCGCTCGCGCAAGGAATCGGACGAAGGCGTCTGCGCGCTCGCCGACGGCAATTTCCGTTCGATGAGCGTGAACGCGCCTTTCGTGCTGGGCGCCGTCGACGGGCTGATCATCCCGATGTTCGTGGCCTATGTGCAGTTCGGCCAGGGCAAGCTCGGCCTGCCCGAGACGGTACCGCCGGGCGGCACCAACTTCATTTCGTGCCGCTCGCTCTCGGAGGCGGCGTGGGGCGCCATCGAGCGCGGCACGCCGGGAACCTCCTATCTCGTTGGCGACGAGAATTTGAGCTTCCAGGATTATTTCGGCCTCTTCTTCGAGGCCGCGGGACGGCCCAAGCCCGAGGTGAAGGACGAGGAGATGGCGTTGCTGCCCGATGCCGCGATCTTCTTCGGACGCGGCAACACGCTCTATTACGAACCGGATGCGGAGGAGACCAAGCTGCTCGGCTATCGCCGCGGCGATATCCGCGCGGCGGTCCAGGGACTCTACGAGCAATATAAGGATATGTAGGATGACCAGGCGGCTCACGGGAAAGGTAGCGATCGTCACCGGCGGCGGGGACGGAATCGGACATGGCATCGTGCGCCGCCTCGCATCCGAGGGCGCGCGCGTCCTGATCGCCGAATTCAATCCTGAGACGGGTGCGCGAACGGCCGAGGATGCCGCGCGCGAATTCGGTACCGAGGTGGCCTTCCTCAAGGTGGACGTGACGGACAAAGGCCAGACCGAGGGCATGATCGCACATGCCAAGGACGGGTTCGGCGGCGTCGACATATTGGTGAACAACGCCTGGGGCGGCGGCAACATCAAGCGCATCGAGCACAAGACCGACGCCGATATGCAGCACGGCGTGACCATGGGCCTCTATTCGGCGATGTGGGCGATGCGCGCCGCCTTCCCGCTGATGAAGGCCAAGGGATGGGGCCGGATCGTCAACCTCTGTTCGCTGAACGGGGTCAATGCCCATATCGGTTCGGCCGAATATAATGTCGGCAAGGAGGCGTTGCGCGCCTACACGCGCACGGCAGCGCGCGAATGGGCGCCCTACGGCATCACCTGCAACATCGTCTGCCCGGCATCGATCAGCGCCTCCTATCGTGCCTTCCGCGCCGCCAATCCGGAAACAGCGCAGCATATGGACGCGATGAACCCGATGGGCCGGATGGGCGATCCCGAGACGGACATCGCGCCCGTCGTGGCGTTCCTCGCCAGCGAGGATTGCCGCTACATGACCGGTAACACGCTGTTCGTCGATGGCGGCGGCCATATCAACGGCGTCGCCTGGGCGCCGGAGCTGCCCGACGCGGCTTGATCGCCGCGTCGCTTTTCGCAACAAGGCGCTATGGCCCGAACCGCTTCCGCCGTCTCTCCTCCACGCCTTGTCGGCCGGCCGCGCCGGTTGACGCTGGACGGCCTTCTGGATGCGGCGATCGAGATGGGCCTGTCCGAGCTCAACATGAAAGAGCTGGCGGCTCGCCTCGGCGTCGGCATCGCCACTCTCTACCGCTATGTGGCCAATCGCGACGAGCTGATCCGCCTCGCCTCCGGGCGGCAGGCCTATCGCCATACGCCGGCGGATACCGGCCAGCCGCTGGCGGAGATCGTCTGCGACTATGCGGACTCGCTTTACAGCTCGATCGGCTCCAATCCGCATCTGGTGATCGGCTATATCGAGGCCCGGCTCGGCATCGCTGCCGAGATCGAATTCCTCGAAAGCTACCTCGCCGCGCTGCGCGCGCGGGGCTACGGCGTCCCGGAGGCGATGGAGCTTTACCGGGCGCTCGGTATGATCGTGGTCGGCGCCGCCGTCGCGCGCGCGCACTTCAACGCGCTGGCAGCGCAGGGCACGGACCAGGCCGCCGAGCTGGATCGCGCATTCGCCGCATGGGATGCCGACGAGCTGCCGCATCTGCGCGAGGCAGCGCCCTTCTATGCCGACACGGACGCGATGTGCGATTGGCGAAGCGTGCTTGAACGACAGATCGCCGCGTTTGAGCGCCGCTACGGCAAGCGCGGTGAGGCCCGCGGAGGCTGATCCGGGATAGCGATCCCCGCGCTCCCCCGCCACCGGCCCGGGGCCTCCCGACCGATCCTGCGCAGCCACCCCACGGACGGTCCGGGAGCAGGGCTCTTGTGCAAACGGGAGCCGTACGGCGAGCCAGGTCGCGCTTTGCGCAGCGCCCTGCCGCCCGAGCAGCGAACCTCACATTGACTCTAAATTGAACGCCATTTACTTTGGCTCCGAGACCAGAAAAGCGAGCAGGAGCGGGTGGTGGCGACGATCGCAAAGGAGCTGCGGGGCGGAAACCAGGCGCCTGCGGCCGGGTTCGGCCTCACGCCCGATCAGCAGCAGATACTCGATCTCGCCAGCGATTTCGCCCGCGAGGAATTCTGGCCGCTGCAGCAGCGGATGGACGACGAGGAATGGTGGCCCGAGCAGGCGATGCCGGCGCTCGCCCGGATGGGCTTCCTCGGCGTCACCGTGGATCCGGCCGAAGGCGGCGCCGGCAGCGACTTCTTCACCTCGGGCCTCATCGCGCAGGGCCTCGCACGATGGAACCATTCGCTCGCGCTGAGCTATGTCGCGCACGAGAATCTCTGCCTCAACAACATCGCGCGCAACGCCTCGCCGGCGCTGCGCGAGCGCTATCTGCCCGGCCTGTGCGACGGCAGCCTGATCGGCGCGCTGGGGCTGACCGAGCCCGGCGCCGGTTCCGATGCGCTCGGCTCGATGGCGACCACGGCGCGTCGCGAGGGTGACTCCTATATCCTCAATGGGCGCAAGCTGTTCATCACCAACGGCCCCGTCGCGGACGTGATCCTGGTCTATGCCAAGACCGACCGTTCGCTCGGCGCCAAGGGCATCTCGGCCTTCATCGTCGAGAAGGGTTTTCCCGGCTTCAAGGTGGCGCAGAAGCTCGACAAGATGGGCTTCCGCGGCTCGACCACGGCCGAGCTGGTGTTCGACGACTGCGTCGTGCCGGCGGACAATCTCGTCGGTACCGAGAACAAGGGCGTCGCGATCGTGATGGGCGGGCTCGATCTGGAGCGCGCGATCGTGGCGATGCTCAACGTCGGGATGGCCGAGCGCGCGCTCGATCTGGCGATCGATTATGCCAAGACGCGGCAGCAGTTCGGAAAGGCGATCGGCGAGTTCCAGCTCGTCCAGGGCAAGCTCGCCGAGATGTATGTCGCGGTGGAGACGATGAAAACCTTCTGCTACCGCACCCTCGCCGAGGCCAATCACCTCGGCGAGGGCGGCGGCGGGCGCGGGGAGATCCACAAGCTGACCGCTGCGGCCATCATGTATGCCGCCGAGCAGTGCAGCCGCGTCGTCTCGGATGCCGTCCAGATCTTCGGCGGCGCCGGCTATATGCGCGAATCGGAGATCAACAGGATTTACCGCGCCTCCAAACTTCTGGAGATCGGTGCCGGCACCACGGAAATTCGCAAAGTGATCATCGCGGGGGAACTGCTCCGCTGATTCGAACACCGTCATGGCAGACCGCCCGCGCATAAAAGCGGCTGCCGTCTCAGGGGAGAGTGAAGAATGGCATTCCGGCATAGGCGGCGAGTGGGGCTCGGGCTGGCGGCAGCGGGCATCGCGATCGCCGGTTGGCAGGTGCACAGCATGGCGACCGCGCCGGGGGCGGCTCTGATCGATGCGAGCCGTCTGGCGGCGGCGAACGGCGATACGGCGAACTGGCTTACCTATGGCCGAACCTATGACGAGCAGCGCTTCAGCCCGCTCGCCCAGATCAACGACAAGAACATCGGACAGCTCAGCCTTGCCTGGTATGCCGATCTCGATACCGACCGCGGGCAGGAGGCGACGCCGCTGATCGCCGACGGCGTGCTCTACACGACCAGCGCCTGGTCGAAGGTGTTCGCCTATGACGCGGCGACCGGCAAGCTGCTCTGGTCCTATGATCCGAAGGTCGCCGGGCGCAAGGGCTATGACGGCTGCTGCGACGTGGTGAACCGCGGCGTCGCGCTGTGGAACGGCAAGGTCTATTTCGGCGCCTTCGACGGCAGGCTGATCGCGCTCGACGCGAAGACCGGCAAGCCGGTCTGGTCGGTGCAGACCACGGATACGACGCGCCCCTACACGATCACCGGGGCGCCGCGCATCGTCCGCGGCAAGGTGATGATCGGCAACGGCGGGGCCGAACTCGGGGTGCGCGGCTATGTGAGCGCCTATGATGCGGAAACCGGCAAGCTGGCATGGCGCTTCTACACGGCTCCCAATCCCGACGGAAAGCCGGATGGCGCCGCTTCCGACCCGATCATGGCGAAGCTGGTCAACGCCACCTGGGGCTCCAATGGGCAATGGAAGCAGATCGGCGGCGGCGGCACCGTGTGGGATTCGATCGTCTATGACCAGGAGCTCGACCAGCTGCTGATCGGCGTCGGCAACGGCAGCCCCTGGAACCGCAAGATCCGTTCCGGGGACGACGGCGACAATCTCTTCCTCTCCTCGATCGTCGCGCTCGATCCGGACACGGGCGCCTATAAATGGCACTATCAGGAGGTGCCGGGCGAGGAGTGGGACTTCACCGCGACCCAGCCGATCATGCTGGCGGACGTGTCCATCGCCGGCAAGCCGCGCAAGGTGCTGTTCCACGCGCCGAAGAACGGCTTCTTCTACGTGATCGACCGGACGACCGGAAAGCCGATCTCCGCGACGCCGTTCACGCCCGTCAACTGGGCGGACGGCTATGACGAGACGACGTGGCGGCCGAAGATCCGGCGCGAAGCCCGCTACAGCGAGAATGGCGGCGACTTCCGTGCCCTGCCGAGCGCCTTCGGCGCGCACAACTGGCATCCGATGGCCTACAGCCCCAAGACCGGCCTGGTCTATCTCCCCGTCCAGCTGCTGCCGTTCGGGTACAAGCATGACGAGGCGTTCCGCTACGTTCCCGGCCGCTGGAACCTCGGTGACGCCTCGGCGGACGGGCTCGGCCCGCGCAACGCCGCCGGCCTCGCGGCATTGCGGGCGATGGTGGCAGGACGAACGCTCGGCTGGGATCCCGTGGCCAAGAAGGCCCGCTTCACCATCGAGCACGCCGGGCCGGGCTATGGCGGCATCCTCGCCACCGCGGGCAACCTCATCTTCCAGGGCGGGCCGGACGGCAGCTTTTCCGCCTGGACCGCCGATACGGGCAGGAAGCTGTGGACGTTCGACGCACAGAGCGGCGTGATCGGCGGGCCATCGAGCTTCTCGATCGGCGGCCAGCAATATATCGCGGTGATGGCGGGTTTCGGTGGTTCCTTCGGCATCAGCGCGCCGCTCGGGCCGCAATATTACAAGCGGCCGAACGGGCGCGTGCTGGTCTTCAAGCTGGGCGGTACGGCCAAGCTGCCGCCGTTCAAGCCGTTCGTCCCGCCGGTGCAGGACTTCAAGGGCAGCTGGTCGGATGCGACCGTGGCGAAGGGCGAGTTCCTCTACGCCGGCAATTGCGGCTTCTGCCACGGACCCTCGACCTATTCGAACGGCGTTCTTCCGGATCTGCGCCGTTCGCAGATCGCCGCCGACAAGGATGCGTATGATTCAGTGGTGATGGAGGGCGCGCTCGAGGAGAAGGGCATGGTCAACTTCTCCAAATGGCTGACTGCGGAGGATGCGGACGCGATTCGCGGCTATATCGCCAGCCAGGCCCGCATCCTGAAGCAGAAGGAGGCAGCAGGCGAGACGCCTCCCTCTCCGAAGGGCTGATCGGATGGGAATCGCGGTCGAGGACATCGAGGTCGGCAAGGTCTATACGACGCGCGGTCGGACGATAGGCGAGGGGGACATCACCCTCTACGCCGGCCTCGTCGGGGACTGGACGCCGATCCATATGGACGATCATTTCGCCAGGCAGCAGGGGTGGCCGGCGCGGATCGCGCATGGCACGCTGCCGATGAACATGGCGATCGGCCTGTTCGCGCAGATGGGCGTGCTCGACGACAGCGTCATCGGCGCGCTCGGCGTGGAATGGAACTTCCGGGGCCCGGTCGCGATCGGTGACACGGTTCACGCCGACGTGACGGTGCTGGAGAAACGGCTGACGAGCAAGCCGGATCGCGGGATCGTCAAGTTCGGCTTCGCGGTGAGGACGCAGGCCGGGGCGACGGTGCAGGAGGGCAGCCTGACCGTCATGATGAAGACGCGCGATGGATAGGCCGGCGGAGCCGCCCGCGCATCTGCGCACCGTCTTCGATTGTTTTGCCGAGACGGCGGCACGGGTGCCGGACAGCGATTTCCTCTGCGTTCCGCCTCGCCCGAGCCGTGCCTATCATCCGGCCGGCGTGACCTACAGCTACGCGGCCATGGCCGCACGCGCCGCTCGCGCACGCGCGCGGTTCGAGCGTTCGGGCTTCGGCCATGGCCACAGCGTCGCGGTGATGGTCGGCAACCGTCCCGAGCATTTCGAGCAGCTGCTCGGCGCCAACCCGCTCGGTATCTGCATCGTGCCGGTCAGCCCCGACTACACGCCCGCCGAGATCGCGCATCTGCTCGGCGATTCCGGCGTCGACATGATCATCGCCACGGCAGATCGGATCCCGGACATCGCGGCCGCGGCCACGCTTTCGGGCCGTACCCTGCCGATCCACGACGTCGATGCACTGCCCGAGCGCTTCGTGCCCCCGGCGCGCGATCCGCGCGAGGGAGCGCCCGGCCGCGACACCATTGCCAGCCTGCTCTACACGTCCGGCACCACCGGCTTGCCGAAGGGCTGCCTGGTGGCCAACGAATATTTCCTCTCGTCCGGCCAATGGTATGCCTCGCGCGGCGGGCGCATGGCGTTCCGCGACGATGCCGAGCGGCTGTTCAATCCATTCCCGGTCTTCCACATGAACGCCGGGGTGATCAGCCTCGTCGCGATGATGCTGACCGGCGGCTGCCTGATCAGCGCGGACCGGTTCCATCCCGGGAGCTGGTGGCAGGATATTCTCGCCACGCGCGCGACCATCATGCATTATATGGGCGTGATCCCGGCGATGCTGATGAGCCTGCCCCCGGCGCCCGAGGAACGCCGCCATGCGCTGCGATTCGGAATGGGGGCGGGCGTGGCGCCGACCATCCATGCCGCTTTCGAGGAAAGGTTCGGCTTTCCGCTGATCGAAGTCTGGGGGATGACCGAGACGGGGCGGCTGCTGACCGACAATGTCGAGCCGCGCTCGGTCGACAGGCGCGCTTTCGGACGGGCGGTGCCCGGCGGGCTCGAGGTCCGTATCGTCGATGCCGACGACAGCGAGGTGCCACCGGGCGCGATCGGGGAGCTCACCGTCCGGCACAACGCGGCGGAGCCGCGTAAAGGCTTCTTCTCGGGCTATCTCAACCATGCGGCCCTGACCGAGCACGTCTGGCGGGGCGGCTGGTTTCATACCGGCGACGTCGTCCGCCAGGACGAGGACGGGCTGCTCGTCTTCGTGGATCGCACCAAGAACATGATCCGCCGCTCGGGCGAGAACATCTCCGCCGGCGAGGTCGAGGCGGCGCTTGCGGCGCATCCCGACGTGGTCGCGGTCGCCGTTCTGGCAGTCGCCGACGAGCTGCGCGAGGAGGAGGTGCTTGCGTGCGTCGTCCCGGCCGAAGGCCGTCCGCGCGACGCCGCGGCCGCCCGCGCGCTGGTCGACCATTGCCGCGAGCGGCTTGCCTATTACAAGTTGCCGGGCTGGTTGATCTTCTGCGATTCCTTGCCCACAACCAACACCAACAAGGTGCAGCACCGGCTGATCTTCGCCGAGGGCGAGGATCCCCGGAGAGCCGAGGGATGCTTCGACCTGCGCCAGGAGAAGGCGGGACACCGCACGCGTAAAGCCGCCACAATGACCCCTGTTCCCAAGGAGAGTATGACATGACCGCCGAACTGAAGATGCTGATCGGAGGCGAGCTCGTTGACGGCGATGCGACGCTCGAGGTCGTCAATCCGGCCACGGCCAAGCCGTTCATCACCGTTGCCCGCGCGTCCGAAGCGCAGGCCGCCAAGGCGATCGCGGCCGCGAAGAAGGCGCAGCCGGCTTGGGCCGCGCTGTCGAAGGCGGAACGGCAGGGCTATATCAACAAGCTTGCCGATGCGATCGACGCCAATGCTGACAAGCTGGCACGCACGTTGACGCTCGAACAGGGCAAGCCGTTGCCCGAGGCGCAGGCCGAGATCGCCTACACCACCATCTTCCTGCGTTATTTTGGCGGAATGGAACTCCCGGTCGAGGTCGCCCAGGATGATGCGGACCTTCGCGTTGAGGTGCACTACAAGCCGCTGGGCGTGGTGGTCGGCATCGCGCCGTGGAACTTCCCGGTGCTGATCGCGATGAACAAGGTCGGCCCGGCGCTGACGCTCGGCAATACGATCGTCATCAAACCTGCTCCGACCACGCCCGCCGCCACGCTGATGGTGGGCGAGCTCGCGGCCGACATCCTGCCGCCCGGCGTGCTCAATATCGTGGTCGATCAGAACGACCTCGGCGGTTTCCTCACCAGCCATCCGGACGTGAACAAGGTGTCCTTCACCGGTTCCACCGTCACGGGCAAGAAGGTCGCGGCGAGCGCGGCCTCGACGCTGAAGCGCCTGACGCTCGAGCTGGGCGGTAATGATGCCGGCGTCATTCTCGACGACGTGGACGTGAAGAAGACCGCGCGAGGCGTGATGGACTCCGCGTTCATGAACGCCGGCCAGGTCTGCATCGCGCTGAAGCGCCTCTATGTGCCGACGAAGATCTACGACGAGATGTGCGACGAGCTTGCCATCCTCGCCGAGGAAACCAGCTATGGCGACGGCCTGCAGCAGGGTGTGAAGGTCGGACCGCTTCAGAACGCGCAGCAGTTCGAAAAGGCGAAGAAATTCCTCGAGGACGCGAAGCGCGACGGCAAGATCATCGCCGGCGGCACGGTGGGCGAGGGCGACGGCTATTTCATCAAGCCGACCGTCGTGCGCGACATCAAGGAAGGCTCGCCGCTGGTCGACGAGGAGCAGTTCGCGCCGATCCTGCCGGTGATCCAGTATGACGACATCGACGATGTGATCGCCCGCGCGAACGACACGAACATGGGCCTGGGCGGCTCGGTCTGGTCGTCCTCGATCGACCGCGCCTATGACTATGCCAAGCGCGTCGACAGCGGTACGGTGTGGATCAACCACCATACCCATTTCGCCCCGCATATCCCGTTCGGCGGCGCCAAGGAGAGCGGCATCGGCGTCGAGTTCTCGGCGCATGGTCTCTCCGAATATGCCCAGAAGGCCGTGATCAGCATCAACAAGCATTGATCGAAGGGTCGCTGCCCCTTTCCCGTTTGCGGGCGAGGGGCAGCAGCCTTCGGCGGCGCTCCCGCCGCCAGCGTCCGAAGGCGGCACGCCGACGCGGCAATTACGCTTGGAAGAATGGCGCCGCGAGCGGCCTTATTCCCCCAGCCACAGCGGCTTGCGCTTCTCGGCGAAGGCTTTCGGTCCTTCCTGCGCGTCCTTGCTGCGATAGGCGCGCTCCCAGGTGTTGCGGGCCGCGCGCAGGGCGGGGGTACGGCCCATCTCCGTCGCCAGCATCACC
>Ga0180222_1003121_pt1 | contig 11396 bp, 5 predicted proteins | sample eDN5th37CKraftOP_FD_151336 | JGI IMG/M metagenome (GOLD analysis project Ga0180222, IMG submission 151336) | Enriched Organic Plus compost microbial communities from Emeryville, California, USA - eDNA 5th pass 37_C Kraft OP (version 2) (version 2) ... | reverse complement strand
CCCGCCTCGTGGAGATATTCGGTGAGGTCCTCGGCCATGCGCTTGGTGAGCGTGGTCACCAGCGTGCGATAGCCCTTGGCCGCCGTGGCGCGGCATTCGCCGACGAGATCGTCGACCTGGCTCTCGACCGGGCGGATCTCCACCGGCGGATCGATGAGGCCGGTGGGGCGGATCACCTGCTCGGCGAAGACGCCGCCCGACTGCTCCATCTCCCACGGGCCCGGCGTCGCCGAGACGCAGATCGTCTGCGGGCGCATCGCATCCCATTCGTTGAAGCGCAGCGGCCGGTTGTCGATGCAGCTCGGCAGGCGGAAGCCATATTCGGCGAGGGTGATTTTGCGGCGATGGTCGCCGCGCGCCATCGCGCCGATCTGCGGGATCGTCTGGTGGCTCTCGTCGACGAAGAGCAGCGCGTTCTCCGGCAGATATTCGAACAGGGTGGGCGGCGGCTCGCCGGGCAAGCGGCCGGTGAGGAAGCGCGAATAATTCTCGATGCCCGCGCAGGAACCGGTCGCCGCGATCATCTCGAGATCGAAATTGGTGCGCTGCTCCAGCCGCTGCGCCTCGAGCAGGCGTCCTTCCGCCTGCAGCTCCTTCAGCCGTTCGGCGAGCTCGAAGCGGATCGCCTCCATCGCCTGCTTCATCGTCGGGCCGGGGGTCACATAGTGAGAATTGGCGAAGACCCGGATGCTGTCCAGGCTTGCCGCTTTCTTGCCGGTGAGCGGATCGAATTCGGTGATCTCCTCGATCTCGTCGCCGAAGAAGGCGATCCGCCAGGCGCTGTCTTCATAGTGGGAGGGGAAGATCTCCAGATTGTCGCCGCGCACACGGAAGCAGCCGCGCGCGAAAGCGGCGTCGTTGCGCTTATACTGCAGCGCGACGAGCTTGCGGATGATCTCGCGCTGGTCGACCGTCTGGCCCTTCTTCAGATCGAAGATCATCGCCGAATAGGTTTCGACCGAGCCGATGCCGTAGAGGCAGGAGACGGAGGCGACGATCAGCACATCGTCCCGCTCGAGCAGCGATCGGGTCGCCGAATGGCGCATCCGGTCGATCGCCTCGTTGATCGAGCTTTCTTTCTCGATATACGTGTCCGATCGGGGGACATAGGCCTCGGGCTGATAATAATCATAGTAGGAAACGAAGAACTCGACCGCGTTCTCCGGGAAGAACTGCTTGAACTCGCCATAGAGCTGCGCCGCGAGGATCTTGTTGGGCGCGAGCACGAGCGCCGGGCGCTGCAGCTGCTCGATCACCTTGGCCATGGTGAAGGTCTTTCCCGATCCGGTGACGCCGAGCAGCACCTGGTCGCGCTCGCCCGCCTCGGCCTGCGCCACCAGCTCGGCGATCGCCGCCGGCTGGTCGCCCGACGGCTCATAGTCGGAAACGATCCTGAACCGCTTGCCGCCCTCGCTCTTCTCGGGGCGCTGCGGCCAGTGGGGCACGAAGGTCTGGCCGGTCTCGGGCTCGTCGAGGCTGGTGCGGATCTGGATCGCCATGGCGGGAATATGGGCTGCCGGCCCCGCGATCGCAATCGGCGCGGTCATACCGGCGGATGGTTCTCGAAAGGAGCCCCCCGGCTTTCGCAGGACCTTTGCGAAGGGGGCGCCTCCCAAGTTCGGTATCTAAAGCTACCGCGAAAGCTCGGATCATTCTCTCTTTTCCCGAGCGACGCCAGCCTCCGCTGGCATGGCGTCGACTCATGCGACGACGGTCGGCGTGACGGGCATGGTCATGGTCCCGCCCGCGATATCAGGGCCGGATTTATCGGTACACAGGTCGGCGCGCGCCGATTAGAGACGAGGACGGCCGCGCCGGACAGGCCCGGTATGGCCGGGTGAGAGGAGAGACAGATGCTCGGTTACGTGACCGTCGGTTCCAACGACCTTCCCAAAGCGAACGCCTTCTACGCCGATCTGCTCGGCGACATCGGCATGACCAAGCTGTTCGATCATCCGAGCGGCGGCACCGTCTTCGCCAAGGACGGCAAGATCCAGTTCGGCGTGCTCGGGCCGTTCAACGGCGAGCCGGCCACCGTGGGCAATGGATCCATGGTCGCGATGCAGCTCGCCGATCCGGCGGCGGTCGATGCCTTCCATGCCAAGGTGCTCGCGCTCGGCGGCAGCTGCGAGGGCGCGCCCGGCGATCGCGGCGGCTTCTTCTACGCGGCCTATATGCGCGATCTCGACGGCAACAAGCTCTGCGCCTACACCATGCCGGCTGCTGCCTAGCGGGCGGAAACTCCCCGGCGGCGCGATCGTCTCCGGGGAGCCTGCCATGTCGAACCCGCTTGATCTCGACGCCTATTGCGAGCGCATCGGCCTCCGCAGCGTGCCGCGTGCCGACGAGCGGGGACTTGCCGAGATGCAGCACGCGCAGCGACTGGCGATCCCGTTCGAGAATCTCGACATCGCGCTGGGCCGCGGCGTCAGCCTCGATCCCGATGCGGTGTTCGCCAAGCTCGTCGCCGCCCGGCGCGGGGGCTATTGCTTCGAGCAGAACCAGCTGCTGCTGCGCGCGCTCGAAGCGCTCGGCCTGGCCGCGCGGCCGCTGCTCGGCCGCGTCTGGCTCACCGCACAGGACGTGCCGGGACTGACGCACACGCTGAACCTCGTGACGCTGGGCGGACGCGAGTGGATCGCGGACGCAGGCTTCGGCGGCGGCGACATGCCGGTCATGCCGCTCGAGGCCGATCGGATCCAGCGCACCGACGACGGCGCCTTCCACCGGCTCCGCCGCGATCCCGAGCATGGCTGGATGATCGAGCGGGACGGCGGCAGCGGCTGGCAGCGGCAGTACAGCTTCACCCTCGCCCGCGTCTATCCCGCCGATCTCGAGCAGGGCAACCACTGGACGGCGACGGCGCCGCAATCGCGCTTCACGCGCTGGCGGATCGTCGGCATCGTCCTTCCCGGCGGCCGCGCCTCGCTGATGGATCGGCAGTTCACGCGCGTCGAGGCCGGCAGGTCCACGGAGGAGACGGTGGAAACGGCCGAGGCCTACCGAAGCGTGCTGGCGGACGTCTTCGGCATCCGGCTCGAAGCCGGGGAGGCCGACCGCCTGTTCGCCCCGCTGCAGGAGGTCGAAGCGGCGTGACCCGGCTGCGCTCAATCCTGGGCGGCTCCGCCGGCAATCTCGTCGAATGGTTCGATTGGTACGTCTATTCGGCCTTCTCGCTCTATTTCGCTAAGACCTTCTTTCCCGGCAGCGACCAGACCGCACAGTTCCTCGCCACCAGCGGCATCTTCTGGGTGGGCTTCCTGATGCGCCCGGTCGGCGGCTGGCTGATCGGCCGGATCGGCGATCGCCACGGTCGGCGCACCGCGCTCGCCTGGTCCGTCACGCTGATGGGCGGCGGCTCGCTGCTCGTCGCGCTGACCCCGGGCTATGCCGAGATCGGCATCGCCGCGCCGCTCCTGCTGATGCTGGCGCGCATCGTCCAGGGGCTCAGCCTGGGCGGCGAATATGGTGCGGCGGCGACCTATCTCACGGAGGTCGCGCATCCGGACCATCGCGGCTTCTGGTCGAGCTTCCAATATGTGACGCTCTACGGCGGGCAGCTGCTCGCGCTCGCGCTGCTGCTCACCATGCAGTCGGTCGGGCTCGGCGAGGCGGCGCTTTCCGAATGGGGCTGGCGCATCGCCTTCGTCGCGGGCGCGGCGCTTGCGCTGATCGTCTTCTGGATCCGCCGCGGCATCGCCGAAAGCCCCGATTTCGAGGCGGAGACGAAGACCGGGAAGCGCGCCGCCGGCGGCATCGCCGAGCTGTGGCACGCACATCGCCGCTCCGTGCTGATCGCCTTCGCGCTCGCCATGGGCAGCAACGTCGCCTTCTATACCTACACGACCTATATGCAGAAATATCTGGTCGTGACGTCGGGTTTCACCAAGCCGACGGCCAGCACCATCTGCGCCGCCGCGATCTTCGCCGCGCTGCTGATGCAGCCGCCGATCGCCGCCCTTTCCGATCGGATCGGCCGCAAGCCGCTGCAATATGCGTTCGGTATCGGCGGCGTGCTGTTCACCGTGCCGCTGATGAGCGCGATCGGCGCGACCCGCGATCCGATGCTCGCCTTCCTGCTGGTCGTCGCCGGCCTCGCGATCATGAGCTGCGCCACCGCCACCAATGCGGTCGTCAAGGCGGAGCTCTTTCCCGTTCACGTTCGCGCGCTGGGCGTCGGCCTGCCCTACGCGGTCAGCCAGTCGCTGTTCGGCGGATCGGCCGAAACGCTGGCGCTGAGCTTCAAGCATGCGGGCTTCGAGAGCGGCTATTTCTGGTATGTGAGCGCGATGGTCGCGGTCGCGCTCGCCGCGGCGGTCCTGATGCCCGAGACGGCACCCCGGCGGCAGCGTCCGCCCGCGCCGGATACTGCCCGGCGCTAGCGCCGGAAGCGCTGGAAGCCCGCCGACGCCGCCCAGCCGAGCAGCAGCGACAGGATCACGGCGACGAGGCCATAGCTGAACGGCCAGCGCTGCGCGGCATTCGCCACGAAGCGTTCGAAGCCCGACTTGTCGATCACGATGTCGCGCACCGCCACCGCCTGGACGCGGCCGTTCTGGATCAGGAAGGTCTCCGCCGTGTAGGGGCCGACCGGCACGCGCGCCGGGATCGACAGGCGCGCGCGATAGAGCACTCCGTCGGTGATCTCGACCGTGCCCGTGCTTTCGTCGAACAGGCCCCGCCGGCGCATCAGGTCGACGAGGCCGGCCTGGAAGCGCGCCTGGTCGTCGGGCAATGCGCCGCTCGACGGCGAAAGCTGCAGATTGCCGAGGCCGAGCTCGTAGATCGCCGCCGTACGCTCGTCGACCAGATCCTTGAGCGGGCGGGAGGAGGCGATCGCATAGAAGCCCGGCACCGAGCGGAAGCGTGCGCTCTCGGCATTGACCCAGATGCCGAGCACCTTCGCCTTCTCGCGCAGCAGCAGCGGATCGGACGGCCCCTTGAGCACCACCACGATGTCGGCCGGCTTATCCGGCATGCGCCCGTCCGGATAGAGGATCGCGCCGAACAGCAGCAGCTCCGCGCCGGTGAAGCTGTATGCGATGCTGATCTCGCGCTGCGAGACGTCGGGCACGAGGCGCGGCTTCTCCGCCGCCCCGCCCAGCAGCGGCACGAGCAGCGCCAGCAGCATGGCCCGTATCCCCTTCACAGCGGCTCGACCGAATAGATCTCGTCCGGGCGCCAGCCGAGGCCGAGCGCCATCCGCAACGCCACGCCGAGCACGATCAGGGCAAGGAACAGGCGCAGCCATTCCGGCCGCGTCTTGGCCGCCATGCGCGCGCCGATCTGTGCGCCCGTCACGCTGCCGACCAGCAGCAGCCCGGCGAGCACGATGTCCACCGCCTGCGTCGTCACCGCATGCACCATCGTCGTCACCGCGGTCACGAACAGGATCTGGAACAGCGAGGTGCCGACGACGACGCGCGTCGACATGCCGAGCATGTAGATCATCGCCGGAACCATGATGAAGCCGCCGCCGACGCCCAGCGTCACCGTCAGCACGCCGGTGAGGAAGCCGAGCGCGAGCGGTGCGAGCGGCGAGATGTAGAGCCCCGAACGGTAGAAGCGCCAGCGCATCGGCAGGCTGGCGATCAGCGGATGATGCCGCCGGCCCGAAGCCGGCGCCGGCCGGCCGCTGCGCAGGGCGCCGATGCTCGCGGCAGCCTCCTTCGCCATGAGCAGGCCGATCCCGCCGAGCAGGATGACGTAGACGAGCGCGATCACCGTATCGATCTGGCCCGATTCCTGGAGCAGCCGGAAGATGCCGGCGCCCGCGAACGATCCGGCGACGCCGCCGACCACCATCACCGTGCCCATGCGGAAGTCGACGCCCTGCCGCCCCGTGTGGGCGAGCACGCCCGAAACGCTGGCACCGGTGATCTGCGTGGCCGACGAGGCGACGGCCACGGTCGGCGGTATGCCGTAGAAGATGAGCAGCGGCGTCGTGAGGAAGCCGCCGCCGACGCCGAACATGCCGGACAGGAGCCCGACCACGCCGCCGAGCCCGACGATGACGAGCACGTTCACGGAAAGCCCGGCTATCGGCAGGTAGATATGCATAGGCGATTGCTGGCGTAGCGGTTTCTTGGCGCGGGTGAAACCCGGCGGGCGGCGCGCGGGCGCACGAAGTTCCGCTTCGGATCAAACCGCCGTCTCCCTCGGAAGCCAGGGGGCCATGTCTCTCCAATAACGATGTCATTGAAAATATTGAGAGACATGGATCCTCGCCTATGCGGGGTTGACGGCATTGAGACCGGTGCACCTCGTCATTCCCATCATTTCGGCTGGATTCCCCGCGCGGCAACCGCCAATCTCCGCCGCCAGAAACGGGGCGGAGGGGATCGATGCGCGGTTGGCTCACTCGTCTGGCGGTGCTGTCGCTTGCCTTGGGCCCGGCTGCGGCCTCGGGCGACACCGCCCCGCAGGTCGTCATGGCGACGCCGGGTACCGGCGATTATGGCACGATCGACCGCTTCACCGTGCGTTTCTCCGATGCGATGGTGCCGCTCGGCGATCCGCGGGCCCAGGGGCCTTTCGCCATTTCCTGCCCGGTCGGCGGCACCGGCCGCTGGACCGATCAGACCACCTATGTCTACGAGTTCGAGAAGCCGCTGCCCGGCGGCCTCAGCTGCGCCTTCACGCTGCGGCCGGGCCTTGCCAGCGTCAGCGGCCTCGCCGTCACCGGTCAGACCCGCTTCACCGTAGACACCGGCGGGCCGACCGCGCGCGCCGTCCTGCCGAGCCGCTACGGCGGCGACATCGAGGAGGGGCAGGTCTTCCTCGTCGCCGCCAATGTGCGCGCCGATCCGGCGTCGGTCGCGGCCAACGCCTATTGCGCGGTGGACGGCATCGGCGAGAAGATCGCCGTCGACCTGCTGCCGGCCGACACCGCCGGCAAGATACTGGGCGGGCTCGGCAGCCAATGGCAGGCGCGCGAGTTCCTGAACCAGGCCGGCCTGCCCGAGAAGCTGCCTGTCGCCGCAGCCGACAAGGCCCGCGCCACGGCTTCGATCGTCGCCCTCAAATGCCGCCGTCCACTGCCGCCGGGTCGCGACATGGCACTCATCTGGGGCGCGGGCATCACGGGCGCGGGCGGCCGCACTGCGGGCGCCGACCAGCGCTTCGACTTCACCGTGCGCAAGGCGTTCGAGGCGCGCTTCGAGTGCTCGCGCGTCAATCCGCAGGCCGGCTGCAGCCCGGTGGAGGCGGCGTGGCTGCGCTTCACCGCGCCGATCCCCACCGCGGTCGCCAGGCAGATCCGTCTCGATGTAGGCAATGGCAGGACCATCGCGCCCACCCTCTCCGGCAGCGGCGGCGACGACGAGGAACGCGGCGACGCGAGGACGTCCGCGACCGTCAGCGAAGTGAAGTTCGCCGCGCCGCTGCCCGAGGCGATCACCGCACGCGTCCTGCTGCCCGAAGGCGTCAAGGACGAGAGCGGCCGTCCGCTCGCCAATGCGCAGCGCTTTCCGCTCGACGTGCGCATCGATCAGGCGCCGCCGCTGGTCAAGTTCGCCGCGCCCTTCGGCATCGTCGAGGCGGGCGAGCCGGTGCTGCCGGTCACCGTGCGCAACGTCGAGCCGGCGCTCGCCGGCAAGGTGGCGGGCGTCGGCGGCAAGGTCGCCCGCGTCGCGGCGTCGGACGGCGCGGTGGCGAATTGGCTGCGCACCATCGCCAAGGCCAACCAGAGCGATTTTCGAGAGGAGAAGAACGGCGATCGGACGATCACCGTCAACCACACCGGCGACAGCTCGATCCTCGCCGGCGAGGCCGGGGCCACCCCGCTGAAACTCGCCCTGCCGGGCCAGGGCAAGGCGTTCGAGGTGGTCGGCATTCCGCTCAAGTCACCCGGCTTCTACATTGTCGAGCTCGCCTCGCCGCGGCTGGGCAAGGCGCTGCTCGGCCGCGATGCGCCGCGCTACGTCTCGGCCGGCGCGCTCGTCACCAACATGTCGGTCCATTTCAAATGGGGCCGCGCCGCCTCGCTTGCCTGGGTGACCGCGCTCGACAGCGGCAAGCCGGTGGCGGGCGCCGAGGTCGCGGTGACGGACAGCTGCTCGGGCCGGACGCTGGCGCGCGGCACCACCGACGGCACGGGCCGCCTGTTGATCCCGGCGGGCGGCCTGCCCCAGCCGCAGACCTACAGCAGCTGCGAGGAGAAGGACGGCCACGCGCTGATGGTCTCGGCGCGCAAGGCGGGCGATTTCAGCTTCACCCTCACCGATTGGGGCGACGGTATCCGCCCCTACGACTTCGATCTCAGCTTCGGCTACGAGGAAGCGAGCGACATCCTCCACACCGTGTTCGATCGCACGCTGCTGCGCGCTGGCGAAACGGTGAACATGAAGCATGTCCTGCGCCGCCCGGTGGCGACCGGCTTCACCTATGCCGGCGCCCTCAAGGGCACGCTCCGGCTCAGCCACCGCGGATCGGACACCCAGTTCGAGATGCCCTTCCTGATCGGCATGGACGGCATCGGCGCCACCACCTGGACTGCGCCGAAGGGCGCCCCGCTCGGCGACTATGACCTGAGCTTCATCGTCGGCGACAAGACCATCTATTCGAGCCAGTCGATCCGCGTCGACGAATATCGCCTGCCGACGATGCGGGCGACGGTGAGCGGCCCCAAGCAGCCGGCGATCCGGCCGGCTTCGCTGCCGCTCGACCTTTATGTCGGCTATCTCTCCGGCGGCGGCGCGGCCTCGCTCCCGGTCAGCATCCGCACCGCCTTCTCGACCAATGACGATGCGCCGAAGGGCTGGGAAGGGTGGAGCTTCGGCGGCCGCGCCGTCAAGGAAGGCACCGAGCCGCTCGACGGCGACAACAACGAGATCACGCCGCCGCTGCCCAACGCCCAAACGCTGCCCGTCACCCTCGACGCGCAGGGCGCCGCGCGTACCACCATCGATATTCCGCGCGCGATCGACGAGCCGACGCTGATGACCGTGGAGATGGACTATCAGGACGCGAATGGCGAGACGCTGACCGCCTCCCAGCGCATCCCGCTCTATCCCTCCGCCGTGCGGCTCGGCGTCAGGACCGACGGCTGGATGATGAAGGCGGACGATCTGCGGCTCAAATTCGCCGCGATCGATCCCGAGGGTCATCCGATCCGCGGCCAGAAGATCAGCGTCGCGCTCTACAGCCGCGAGATTCTGTCCGCACGGCGGCGGCTGATCGGCGGTTTCTACGCCTATGACAACAATGCCAGGACGACCAAGCTCGACGCGAGCTGCACGGCGCGGACAGACGAGCTCGGCCTCGCAAGCTGCGCGATCGACCCGGGCGTCTCCGGCGAGGTCTATGCCGTCGCGACGACGACCGACGACAATGGCAACGTCGCGCGCGCGGTGACGTCGGTGTGGCTCGCCGGCGCGGACGATTGGTGGTTCGGCGGCGACAATGGCGATCGCATGGACCTCATTCCCGAGCGCAAGGATTACAAGGCGGGCGAGACGGCGCGCTTCCAGGTGCGCATGCCGTTCCGCTCTGCCACCGCGCTCGTCACCGTCGAGCGCGAGGGCGTGCTCTCCAGCTTCGTCACCGAGCTGTCGGGCAAGGATCCGGTCGTCGAGGTGAAGCTGCCGGGCAGCTATGCGCCCGATGTCTATGTGTCGGTGATGGTGGTGCGCGGGCGCATCGCCGGATGGCGGTTGTGGCTCGCCGATCTCGCCCGGCGCTGGCATCTGCCTTTCTTCAGCCGCGAAGGCGCCCGGCCGACGGCGCTGGTCGACCTTGCCAAGCCCAGCTATCGCATCGGCATCGCCCAGGTGAATGTCGGCTGGGAAGCGCATCAGCTCGCCGTCGAGGTGAAGGCGGACAAGCCCAAATATCGCGTGCGCGACACGGCCCAGGTGCAGGTCTCGGTGCGCGGCCAAGGCGGCAAGCCGCCCGCCCGGGCCGAGATCGCCTTCGCCGCGGTGGACGAGGCGCTGCTCCAGCTCCAGCCCAATCCGAGCTGGAAGCTGATCGACGCGATGATGGGCGATCGGCCGCTATCGGTGCTCACCTCCACCGCCCAGACCCAGGTGGTCGGCAAGCGCCATTATGGCCGCAAGGCGGTGGCCGCGGGCGGCGGGGGCGGCGGCGACATGGCGGCGGTGAACCGCGAGGATTTCCGACCGGTGCTCTTGTGGAAGGCGCGCGTGCCGCTCGACGCGGCAGGCCGCGCGCGTATCGCCGTGCCGCTCGGCGATTCGCTCTCCGCCTTCAAGCTGGTCGCGATCGCGACCGCGGGCGCCGACCGCTTCGGCACCGGCGATCTCTCGATCCGCACGACGCAGGACCTCGCCGTCTATTCCGGCGTGCCGCCGGTGGTGCGCACCGGGGATTTCTACGGGGCGAGCTTCACGCTGCGCAACGGATCGGACCGGCCGATGACCGTGACGGCGACGGCGGAGACGAGCCCGCGCATCGGCCGCGCGCCGGCGCTCACGGTGACCATCCCGCCAGGCGGCGCCGCACCGGTGACCTGGCACGTGCCGGCCCCCGCAGGCATCGGCCAGCTCAGCTGGAAAGTACACGCCCGTACCGCCGACGGCCGCAACGCCGACACGATGACCGCGATTCAAACCATCGTGCCCGCCGTGCCGGTGGAAACCTGGGCGGCCACCCTCGCCCGCGTCGGTGAGCAGGGGCCGCTGCCGATCGCGCCGCCCGCCGGCGCGCTGCCGGGTCGCGGCGCGGTCGACATCCGGCTTTCGGACACGCTCGCGCCGCCGCTCGCCGGCGTGCGCGACTATATGGCCGCCTATCCCTATGGCTGCTTCGAGCAGCGGCTGTCGAAGGCGGTGGTGGCGGGCGATCTCGGGGCCTGGATGCGGCTGGCTGGCGACATGCCGACCTATCTCGATGGCGACGGGCTGCTGCGCTACTTCCCGGGCGATACGCTGCAAGGCTCGCCCGAGCTCACCGCCTATGCGCTGTCGATCACCGCCGAGGCCGGCTTCCCGGTGCCGGAGGGCGCCCGCGCCAAGATGATCGAGGCGTTGAAGGGCGTCGTCGACGGGCGGATCGACCGCACCAGCGACTATGGCGGCGACAAGCGCTTCCTGAAGGTCGCCGCCCTCGCCGCGCTCGCCCGCAACGGTGCCGCGACGCCGGACCTGCTCGGCCAGGCCGGCATCGCTCCCAATGAGATGCCGACGGCGGTGCTGGCGGACTGGATGATCGCGATCGGCCGCACCCAGGGCGCCAATCCGGCGCTCGCCCAGCAGGCGGAAGCGGTGCTGCGCACCCGCATCACCTATGAGGGCGCGCGGCTCGATCTCACCGACACGGCCGATCCGCCCTGGTGGATGATGATCTCCGGCGACGAGATGGCGATCAAGGCGCTGCTCGCCGTGCTCGGCCGTCCCGGCTGGCAGCAGGAGGGGCCGCGCATGATGATCGGCATC
>Ga0180222_1003119_pt1 | contig 11398 bp, 7 predicted proteins | sample eDN5th37CKraftOP_FD_151336 | JGI IMG/M metagenome (GOLD analysis project Ga0180222, IMG submission 151336) | Enriched Organic Plus compost microbial communities from Emeryville, California, USA - eDNA 5th pass 37_C Kraft OP (version 2) (version 2) ... | reverse complement strand
CAGGGCGATGCGGCCACGCAAGCGGTTGGCCACCAGCGTCTGATGCGCCTCGGCGAGACCGATCTCCCACGGCGAGCCGGCATGCTTGATCGACGTGAGCGGCGAAGCACCGGTGCCGCCCTCGAAGCCGGAAATGGTGATGTGATCGGCGCGCGCCTTGGCGACGCCGGCCGCGACGGTGCCGACGCCGACTTCCGAGACGAGCTTCACCGACACGTCGGCGGCCGGATTGACGTTCTTCAGGTCGAAGATCAGCTGCGCCAGATCCTCGATCGAATAGATGTCGTGATGTGGCGGCGGCGAGATCAGGCCGACGCCCGGCGTCGAATGGCGCACCTTGGCGATGACCGCGTCGACCTTATGGCCGGGCAGCTGGCCGCCCTCGCCGGGCTTCGCCCCCTGGGCCATCTTGATCTGCATCACGTCGGCATTGGCGAGATACTCGGCGGTGACGCCGAAGCGTCCCGACGCGATCTGCTTGATGGCCGAGCGCATGCTGTCGCCGTTGGCGAGCGGCCGGAAGCGCTCCGGCTCCTCGCCGCCCTCGCCGGTGTTGGACTTGCCGCCGATGCGGTTCATGGCGATGGCAAGGGTGGTGTGCGCCTCGCGCGAGATTGAACCGAACGACATCGCACCGGTGGAGAAGCGCCGGACGATGGCGGCGGCGGGCTCGACCTCGTCGAGCGGCACCGGCGCGCGGCCGATCTCCTCGGCGCCGCGGATGCGGAACAGCGAGCGGATGGTGAGATACTTGCGGTCCTGTTCGTTGACCTGCTTCGCGAATTCGCGATAGCGATCCTGCGCATTGCCGCGCACGGCGTGCTGCAGCAGCGCTACCGTGTCGGTGTTCCAGGCGTGGTCCTCGCCGCGGATGCGGTAGGCGTAGTCGCCGCCGACATCCAGCGCATTGCGGTAGACCGGCGCGTCGCCGAACGCGTCGCGATGGCGGCGCACGGTTTCCTCGGCGATTTCCGGCAGGCCGACGCCTTCGATGGTGGTCGCCGTGCCGAAGAAGAACTCCTCGACGAAGGAACGCTTCAGGCCGACGGCGTCGAAGATCTGCGCACCGCAATAAGACTGATAGGTCGAGATGCCCATCTTGGACATCACCTTGAGGATGCCCTTGTCGATGGACTTGATGTAGCGCTTGACGACTTCGTCCTCGTCGACCTCCTCGGGCATCTCGTCCATCATGTCGAGCAGCGTCTCGAAGGCGAGATACGGGTTGATCGCCTCGGCGCCGTAGCCGGCGAGACAGCAGAAGTGATGGATTTCGCGCGCTTCACCGGTCTCGACGACGAGGCCGACCGAGGTGCGCAGGCCCTTGCGGATCAGGTGGTGGTGGACCGCGGCGGTGGCGAGCAGCGCCGGGATCGGGATGCGGTCCGGGCCGACCATGCGGTCGGACAGGATGATGATGTTGTAGCCGCCGTGCACGGCCGCCTCGGCGCGCTCGCACAGGCGCGCGACCGCTTCTTCCATCCCGGCCGCGCCGCGATCGGAGCGGTACGTGATGTCGAGCGTCTTGGTGTCGAAGCTCTCCTCGACGTGGCCGATGCAGCGGATCTTCTCGAGATCCTCGTTGGTGAGGATCGGCTGGCGCACTTCGAGGCGCTTGCGCCGCGACATGCCCTCGAGGTCGAACAGGTTCGGGCGCGGGCCGATGAAGGAGACGAGGCTCATGACGAGTTCCTCGCGGATCGGATCGATCGGCGGGTTCGTCACCTGGGCGAAGTTCTGCTTGAAGTAGGTGTAGAGCAGCTTCGACTTGTCCGACATGGCCGAGATCGGCGTGTCGGTGCCCATCGAGCCGACGGCCTCCTGGCCGGTAATGGCCATCGGCGCCATCAGGAGCTTGATGTCCTCCTGGGTGTAGCCGAAGGCCTGCTGGCGATCGAGCAGGGAGACGTCGGTGCGCGACTCGCGCGGCGCGACCGGCTTGAGCTCTTCGAGCACGATCTGCGAGCGCTCGAGCCACTGCTTGTAGGGATTGGCCTTGGCGAGCGAGGCCTTGATCTCCTCGTCGGGGATCAGCCGGCCCTCCTCGAGGTCGACCAGCAGCATCTTGCCCGGCTGCAGACGCCACTTCTGGACGATCTTCTCCTCGGGAATCTGCAGCACGCCCATTTCCGACGCCATCACGATCATATCGTCGGAGGTGACGAGATAGCGCGCCGGACGCAGGCCGTTGCGGTCGAGCGTGGCACCGATCTGGCGGCCGTCGGTGAAGACGATGGCGGCGGGGCCGTCCCACGGCTCCATCAGGGCGGCGTGATACTCGTAGAAGGCGCGCCGCTCCTCGTCCATCAGCGGGTTGCCGGCCCAAGCCTCGGGCACGAGCATCATCGCCGCATGGGCGAGCGAGTAGCCGCCCTGGGTCAGGAATTCGAGCGCGTTGTCGAAACAGGCGGTGTCGGACTGGCCTTCGTAGGAGATCGGCCACAGCTTGCCGATGTCGGATCCGAACAGGTCGGACGACACCGACGCCTGGCGCGCGGCCATCCAGTTGACGTTGCCGCGCAGGGTGTTGATCTCGCCGTTATGCGCAACCATCCGATAGGGATGGGCGAGCGGCCAGGCCGGGAACGTATTGGTCGAGAAGCGCTGGTGCACCAGGGCAAGCGCGGTCTCGAAATCCGGCTCGTGCAGGTCGGGATAGTACTTGCCGAGCTGGTCGGCCAGGAACATGCCCTTGTAAACGACGGTGCGCGCCGACAGCGACACGGGATAGTAGCCGCGCGTGCGCGGGTCGTTCATGTCGTAGATCGTGTTCGAGATCACCTTGCGCAGGATGTACAGGCGACGCTCGAACTCATCCTCGGAAGCAATGCCGGCGCTGCGGCCGATGAAGACCTGGGCATGGTTCGGCTCGGTCGGCAGCACGCTCTCGCCGAGGCTGGAATTGTCAGTCGGCACGTCGCGCCAGCCGAGCAGGGCGAGGCCTTCATCCGCGGTGACGCGGGCGAAGATGTCCTTCACCAGCTTCACGCCCTCGGCATCGCGCGGCATGAAGACGTAGCCGACGGCATAGTGGCCGGGCTCGGGCAGGGCGATGCCGACCTCAGCCGCCTTGCGGGCGAAGAACTTGTGCGGGATCTGGACCAGGATGCCGGCGCCGTCGCCGGCGCGCGGATCGGCGCCGACCGCGCCGCGGTGCTCGAGGTTGAGCAGGATGGTCAGCGCGTCCTGGACGATCTTGTGCGACTTGCGACCCTTCAGGTCGGCGATGAAGCCGACGCCGCAGGAGTCTTTTTCCTGAGCCGGATCGAACAGGCCGGACGGCGGGACGCCATAGGCGACGCCGGCGCGCGCTTTCGCGGCCCGCTTCGCCTGGCTACCCATGCCGCTCAGCGTGTCGAGCCGTGTCGCGCTCATCGTCGTCCTTTCTTAGCGTCTCAATTCAGTTCACGTCATCTACTCGCCGATCCCGTCGGCACCGGCGCGAGCACACCGAGAGCCCGCCGGCTGGCGTACGCATGACGCGCCTGCGCGATCTCGGGCGTGCCCGCAATCGTATCCTTGGCGAAACCAGCCGCAGCCACTTGCGGTGCCGCTCGTTCGGCTCCCCTGAGGGGTTCGCCGCCGCGGTTGCCGCAGGCTCGCTCCGATCGAAGCCCCACCCGACGACATCGGCCGCCCGTCGGGCGCCGAGGCCAAATTAAGACAGCATTGCTGTCCTATTCCCGCGACAATGCCAAATTTTCCGGCGGCGCACAAGCGCCGGATGGAGGCATTCCAGCCTCCGCGTTTCGGCTTGTTGCGAAGCCGGGTTCGGGCCAGAAACAAGAGGAACACGGAGAGGCGCTCCGGCGCAACAGCATTGCTCGCCGGCGGCTGCGCGCCCTGGCGCCGATCCGGGCGGCAGAATGGCGCCGGCATGGCAGGCCGGCGGGGTGGGCGCGCCGAAGGAGCCTTCATGAACTTCGCCAGTGACAACACGGCCGGGGTGGCGCCGGAGATCTTCGCAGCGCTCGCCCGCGCGAATACCGGATTTGCCCTCGGCTACGGCAACGACGCGACGACCGACGCGCTGTCGAAGCGGATGGCGGCGCTGTTCGAGCGCGAGGTTGCGGTGTTTCTGGTGCCGACCGGTACCGCTGCCAACGCGTTGGCGATCGCGCAGTTCGCCCCGCCATGGGGCGCGGTGCTGTGCCATTGCGACGCGCATATCGCGGCCGACGAATGCGGCGCTCCGGAATTCTACGGCGGCGGCCTGAAGCTGATCGAATTGCCCGGCGAGGCGGGGAAAATTTCTGTCGCAACGCTCGAGGCGGCGCTGGCCGGACGCGGCTGGGGCGGCCCGCACCATGTCAGCCCGGCGGTGCTGTCGCTGACGCAGGCGACCGAAGCCGGCACGGTCTACACGCCGGACGAGGTGGCCGCGCTGGCGGCGGTGGCGCGACGCAACGGCATGGCGGTGCATATGGACGGCGCGCGCCTCGCCAATGCGCTGGCGGCGCTCGAAGTGGCGCCGGCGGACGCGACCTGGCGAGCCGGGGTCGACGTCCTGTCGTTCGGCGCCACCAAGGGCGGGGCGATGGCGGCCGAGGCGGTGGTGATCTTCGATCCGGCGCGGGCCGCGGGCTTCGTGGAACGGCGCAAGCGCGCGGGACAGCTCGTCTCAAAGCACCGGTTCGTGGCGGCGCAGTTCGAAGCGTTCCTTGCCGACGACCTGTGGCTGCGGCTGGCCCGGCACGCCAACGCGATGGCGCAGCGCCTGGCGGCGGCGCTCGCAAGCGCCGGCCTCAAGCCGATCTGGCCGGTGGAAGCGAACGAGATCTTCGTCGCCCTGCCGGCGGATCTGAGCGCCCGCCTGAAGGCGGAAGGGGCGCAGTTCTACGGCTGGAGCGGGGCGCTCGCCCCGGCCGGGACGATCACGAATGATGACATCCTCGCCCGGCTGGTGACCTCGTTCGCCACGACGGAGGCGGAAATCGACCGCTTCGCTGCTCTGCTGCAGCGCGGCTGATGCCGGCGGGCCGGCGGCGCGCGGGGTCGCGCTGCGGCGATCGTATCTTTCAACAGCAGCGGCTGGCGCCCGCCGCAGAGCGGCCCCAATCGCCCGTATGTTCTTTGGCAGCGGCGCAAGCGGCTAACGCCTCGGCCGGAAGGGCCACGCCGCGGCACGACAGGGAGAGCGATCGTGAAGAGGACATTCGCCGCCTTGGGCGCGGGATTGCTGCTGGGTGTCGCACCGGCGGCCGCCGATCCCTGGCTTGGCCATTCCTGGCCGGCGGAGCGGCACCGGCCGCCGGAATTCCGCGTGGCGCAGGTGCGGAGCGTTCTGCCGGCCCATGAGATCGTGACCATCATCCGCTCGGACGGGTTCGAGCCGCTCGGCCGGCCGGTCCGGCGCGGGCCAGTCTACGAGGTCCAGGCGATCGACGACTTCGACACGCGCGTGCGCGTCGTGGTGGACGCGCGCACCGGCTATATCGTGGCGGTGCGCCCGGTGGTGATCCGGCTGCGCGGCGCCGCCTTCTATCCGCCGCGGCGCGTGTGGGGACCGCCCTACGAGGAGGTCGATCCGCCGCTGCCGCCGGCGCTGGTGCCGGGCCAGCGGGTCGATCCGCCGGTCCGGTCCGCCGCGATCGCGCCAGTCACCCCGCCGGTGCCCCGGCCGCGGCCTGCCGGCAAGATCGAGAACAAGGCGATCGAGGCGGAGAAGGCGGGGCCGGACAAGCCGGCCGCGGAGGAGGCGAAGACGGCCGCGAAGCCGCCGGCCGAGGCCACGCCGCCGGACGCAGAGCAGCAGAAGGCTTCGCCTCCCGCAGCCGAGACGGAAGAGACGCGCGAGCAGCAGGCCAATGCACCACGGGCGGTCGGCCCGCGCGGCACCGTCCCGTTCAATCCGGACGAGAATACGCTGTCCGACACCGAGATGCCGCCGGCGCAGACCTACGAATAGTCGCTCCGCTGCACGCGCATAGACAAACGCCCCGGCGAATCGCCGGGGCGCTCCACTCCTGCGTTCAGGCTGCGAGGTCGCCGATCAGGCGGCGGCCTTGGCCTCGATCGCTGCCGGACTGTTGGTCGCGATCGGGATCACGCGGGGCTTCATCGCCTCCGGGATCTCGCGTACCAGGTCGACATGGAGCAGTCCGTTGGACAGCGACGCGCCCTTCACCTCGACATGGTCGGCGAGCTGGAACCGGCGCTCAAAGGCCCGGGCCGCGATGCCCTGATAGAGCACCTCGCCGGCCTTCTCCTCTTCCCGGGTCTGCTTCTCGCCGCGGATCGTCAGCGTGTTTTCACGCGCCTCGATCGTCAGGTCGTCGTGGGTGAAGCCGGCGACCGCAACCGTGATTCGGTAAGCGTTCTCGCCGGTGCGCTCGATATTGTAGGGCGGATAAGACGGAGCCCCGTCGACGCCGGCAATCTGGTCCAGCATCGAGAACAGGCGGTCGAATCCCACCGTCGAGCGATAGAGGGGAGCAAGATCGAACGTACGCATGGCATATCCTCCGTGAAGCGACATGCAGAGCGTTCCGCCACCATGGCCGGAACGGTCGTTGCGCAGCCGATATCGGCCTGCGCTCCCCAGATATGGGTGGCTGCGGAAAAAGCCGCAAGACCCGCCCCCGCTGCCGTCGCAGGTCTCCGCGGCGCTGTACAAAGCCCGCAAGCGCCCGCCGCGCGGGTCGAGGGTGCCAAGATGGTGTGCGTTTCCCGGCCGGACAGTGCCGCGGGCGAGCGAAACAGGTTCCCACGTTCCCCGGTGGCGCTCTATAAGTCGCGCCGAGGGGCACGCATTCGATGACATTGGTGTCGATTCCCGCCAACCCTGTGCCGGACGACGTGGTCGCGGGAACGCTGACGACGGCCGACGGCGTGCACGTGCGGTTCGCGCGCTGGGCGCCGCCTCCCGGGCGCAAGGGCACCGTCTGTATCCTGCCCGGGCGCGCGGAGTTCATCGAGAAGTATTTCGAAGTGGTTCGCGACCTGCGCGCGCGCGGCTTCGCCGTGGCGGCGCTCGACTGGCGCGGACAGGGACTGTCGCAGCGCGCGCTGTCCGATCCGCGCAAGGGCCACGTCGACAGCTTCGCCGAGTACGATCGCGATCTCGAAGCCTTCGTGAAGGAAATCGTGCTGCCCGACTGCCCGCCGCCGTATTTTGCGCTGGGCCATTCGATGGGCGGGGCGGTGCTGCTGCGCGCGGCGCATCGCGGCCGGCGCTGGTTCGACCGCATCGTGCTGTCGGCGCCGATGGTGGCGCTGACGGCGGTAAAGCGGCCGAGATTGGCGCGTGGCACGGCTGCGGCGCTGCGTGCCGTCGGGCTCGGCGGCGCCTATGTACCCGGCGGCGGTCCGACCGCGGTGACGTCGCTGCCGTTCACCGGCAACACGGTGACGTCGGACCCGCTGCGCTATGCGCGCACGGCGGCGATCGTTGAGGCCGAACCCAAGCTCGCGCTGGGCGCGCCGACGATTGCCTGGCTCGCCGCCGCATTCGACGCGATGGAAGTGTTCGCCGATCCGCTGCTGCCGCGGCACCTGCGCCAGCCGGTGCTGATGGTCGCCGCCGGCCAGGACGCGCTGGTATCGACGGCAGCGATCGAGGACTTCGCCAGCCGGATGCGCGGCGGCGCGAAGCTGGTCATCTCCGGCGCGAAGCACGAATTGCTGATGGAGCAGGACCGCTACCGCGAGCAGTTCTGGGCGGCGTTCGATGCCTTCGTGCCTGGCTCGCCAGCCTTCGCCTGATCAGCCGGCCAGACGTTCCAGGGCCGCGCGATGGACGCGCGCGTCGCCGGCGGCGACGATGCGGCCGCCGCGCACGGGCGGGCCGCCGTCCCAGGCCGTGACGATGCCGCCGGCGCCGGTGACGATCGGGATCAGCGCCATGATGTCGTAGGGCTTGAGGCCGGTCTCGATGACGAGATCGATGTGTCCCGCCGCCAGCATGCAATAGGCATAGCAGTCGCCGCCGTAGCGGGACAGGCGCACGACATCTTCGACGCGGGCGAAGTGGGCGCGATCGTCCTCGCTCATCAGCCTCGGGCTGGTCGTGAAGAGCACCGCCTGCTCGAGACCCTCGCATGGACGCACGCGCAGATCCCGGTCGCCGGCCGGGCCGCGATATCGCGCGGCGCCGCCGTCGCCGGTGAACCGTTCGCGTGTGAAGGGCTGATGCATCATACCGAAGACCGGCTCGCCGAAGCGCGTCAAGGCGATCAGCGTGCCCCAGGCCGGCATGCCGGAGATGAAGGACTTGGTGCCGTCGATCGGATCGAGCACCCAGACATATTCCGCGTCGGCCTGCTCGCCGCCGTGCTCCTCGCCGATAATGCCGTGCTCGGGAAAGGTGCGGCGGATCAGCGTGCGCATCGCCTGCTCGGCGGCGCGGTCGGCGGCGGTGACGGGATCGAAGGCGCCGCGGCCGCCCTTGTCTTCGACACCAAGGGCCGTGCGGAAGAACGGCAGGATGGCCTCCCCGGACACGGTTGCCAGCTGATCGACAAACGCCGCGAAATCCACTGCCGTCATAATCTGCCTCCGCCCCGGTGGCGGGGTGGTAGCGAAGACTCGCCCCGCCGGCAATGGCCGCGGCTTGCGGCAGGCGCCACGCCGTGTCAGGGGAACGGCGGCCGGGCGCGGCCGGGATGCCGGGGATCATGAACGAGCGGATAGCGGGAAGCGGGCAGGCCGCCGATACGGTGCGCGGTGCCACAGTGATGATCGGGACGCTGTGCGCGATCTATATGGTCAGCCAGTTCCTGCGCAATTCGATCGGCGTGATCGCGCCCAATCTCGCCACCGAGATGGCGCTGTCGGCGACCGAGATTGGACTGCTGTCGAGCGTGTTTTTCCTCAGCTTCACGGCGGTCCAGCTGCCGCTGGGGATGGCGCTCGATCGATTCGGGCCGAAGCGCTGCATGCTCGTCTGCGCGGCCATGGCGCTGGTCGGGCTCGGGGTGTTCATCACCGGCTCGAGCGGCAGCGAACTGATCCTCGGCCGGGTGCTGCTCGGGCTCGGCTCGGCCAGCTTCTTCATGGGACCACTCGCCATCTATGCGCGCTGGTTCAATCCCGGGCTGTTCTCGTCGCTGACGGGAATCCAGCTCGGCTTCGGCACGATCGGCACGCTGGCCGCCACCGCGCCGCTGGCGCTCGCAACCGCCGCGTTCGGCTGGCGCGCATCCTTTGCCGCGGTGGCGGCGGTGATCCTCGTCGCGGTGGTCCTGATCGTCGTCGCCGTGCGCGACGCGCCTCCCGGGGCGGCCGCGCCGGCACGCCACGAGAGTTTCCGGGAAAGCATGGCCGGTGTGCTGGCGGTGCTGCGGACGCCGTCGATGCTGCCGGTCTTCGCGCTGCATTTCACCGGCTACGCGGCACTGGCGCTGCTGCTTGGCCTGTGGGGCGGCCCGTATCTGACGCACATTCACGGCTACGGCCTCGAGGGGCGCGGCAACATCCTGCTGCTGCTCGCCTTGGCGCAGATCGCGGGCCTGTTCCTGTGGGGGCCGGCGGACCGGCTCGTCGGGAGCTACAAGCTGCCGGTCGCGTGCGGGGCGCTCGGTACCGCAGGGCTGCTGCTGGTGCTGGCCCTGGCGGGGCCGCTGCCGATCCCCGGGCTGATCGCCTGGTTCGCCGCGTTCGGCCTCGTCTCGGCGTTCATGCCGGTGCTGATCGCGCACGGCAAAGCGCTGTTTCCACCGCATCTGGTCGGGCGCGGCATCACGGTCATGAACACGGGAACGATGGGCGGAGTGTTCGTGTCACAATCCGTCAGCGGAATCGTGATTCAGCTTTTCGACGTAGCACCCGGCGGCGCCTATCCTCTCGCGGCCTATCAAACGGTGTTCGGACTGCAGGCGGGCGTCTTGATTCTCGCCACGGCGTACTATCTGAGAGCACGCGACCCGCGACGGGAGCCGGCGGCGGTCTGAAACGGCCGCATCGAGCGAAAAGCCCCGATTTTCTCGCGGATTGTTACGCGCAATAATCTATCGCGGGGCAGCCCTGCAAAAAAATAGGTCAGTGCCCCTTGCTCTTTGTGCGGCGCGATGCCATATTATTGCGGTGCGGCAACGTGATTGCGTCGCGTTGCCGCCGCCCTCCTTGGGCGTTTCCTCCCTAGACTTGGGCCGCTCGTTCACGCGAGCGGCCTTTTTTTTGCTCGTCGTGTAAAGGGCCCTTCGGCACCGCTAGTACCGGCACCCTGCTCGTCGCGTCCGTCGCGTGTCGGTCATGGTCTCCGGCTGCAGCCGCCGGGAAGCGGCCGTGAAGAACTCCAGCGCCATCTCGGCGGCGACGTTACGTCGCGGGCCAAGATCATGCACATGCTGCATTGCTGCCATGCGGGGCCCAGCCCGTCAAGCGTCATCACTCCGCGGCGGCCCTGTAGGGGCGCAATTCTTCGAGTGGCAGCAGCGCAATTTCGTCGGCAAGGGCTTCCAGGTGCCGCGCCAGCGGCGCGAAGCCGGGCGTCGGCTGGTAGCGCCGCTCGTCCATGTACAGCGCGCGGTTGATCTCGATCTGGACCGCGTGGAGGCCGACGCCCGGATTGCCGTAGTGCTCGGTGATGAACCCGCCCGCATAGGGCTTGTTGCGGCTGACGCTGTAGCCGAAGTCGCGCAGCGTCGCCTCGATCAGGTCAGTCAGGACGACGGCACAGCTGGTGCCGTAGCGGTCGCCGAGGACGATGTCGGCGCGCGGGCGGTCCTCGCGGCTGCCGACGGTCGACGGCATGGAATGGCAGTCCACCAGGATCGCGGCGCCGAAGGCGCGGTGGGCGCCGTTGAGGAGCCGCCGCAGGGTCCGGTGGTAGGGCTTGTAGAGACCGTCGATCCGGCGCAGCGCATCGTCGACCGACAGCCGCCGCGCATAGATCTCCTGCGAATCGCCGACAACGCGCGCCACGGTGCCGAGGCCGCCGGCGACCCGCATCGAGCGGGTGTTGGCGAAGGAGGGCAGGCGGCCGTCGAACATGCGCGGGTCGAGTTCGTAAGGCTCGCGGTTGACGTCGACATAGCAGCGCGGAAAGTGCGCGCGCATCAGCGGATGGCCGCGGGCCACCACGCCGAGGAACAGCTCATCGACGAAACTGTCTTCCGAGCGACGCAAGGTCTCGAGGTCGAGCCGCGAGGCCGCGAGAAAGGCGGCGGGATAGATGCTGCCGCTATGCGGGGAATTGTAGACGACCGGAGCGCGCCATTCCGCCGGCTCGAGCACTTCGAAGGGCGGTTCGAGCTCGCCGTCGTGGGGGGCGGTCATCCGGGTTCGGGCCTCGTTCGCCCGGCCAAGGGCATGATCGGCTGATGCACATTGTCCACAGGGCGGCGCGATCTGCCAAGGCCGAATGACGTTTCACCGCATGTTTACCGGGCGGCTCGCTTATGAAAGAAGAGTGCAACCCGTCCGGACCTGCCGCAGCCCGAGAGCCGATGATGAGCAA
>Ga0180222_1003116_pt1 | contig 11411 bp, 8 predicted proteins | sample eDN5th37CKraftOP_FD_151336 | JGI IMG/M metagenome (GOLD analysis project Ga0180222, IMG submission 151336) | Enriched Organic Plus compost microbial communities from Emeryville, California, USA - eDNA 5th pass 37_C Kraft OP (version 2) (version 2) ... | reverse complement strand
CGGCGCCACCGTCGGCGGCAGCCCGCTGACGCTGCCGGGCGGGCCGGTGCAGATGGTGGTGGGTTTCGAGCACCGCCGCGAATCGATCCACAATATCGACGACAACGGCGCCGCCCCGCCGGACCGCGAATTGTCGCATCTGGGCGCCTGGGCCCCCTATGAGCCGGAACTGCGCGCGTCCAACCATGTGTCGGAAGCCTATGGCGAGCTGGTGGTGCCGGTGCTGCGCGACCTGCCCTTCGCCCATCGGCTGACGGTGGAGGGCGCCTATCGCTATTCCGATTACAGCGATTTCGACTCGACCAGCACCTGGAAGGTCGGCGGCAGCTGGGCGCCGATGCCGGAGGTGACGCTGCGGGCGGTCCGCTCCCGCAGCGTGCGCGTGCCCAATTTCGGCGAGCGCTATTCGGCGCGCGCGGTGCAGGAAATCGGCGTGCGCGATGCCTGCCTCGAAACCAGCTATCGCGCCAATGCGACGCGCCAGGCCAATTGCGCGCTGCTGATGCAGCAGCTGGGCGTGCCCACCCCCTATCTGCCCAGCGAGATCGGCACCGGCCGCGTCATCACCGGCGGCAGCGCGGATGTGACGCCCGAAACGTCGAACAGCCTCACGCTGGGCGCGGTGTTCCAGCCGCGCTTCCTGCCGGGCTTCGACCTGACCGTCGATTATTGGAGCATCAAGCTCGACAATATGATCGCCGCGATCGCGCAGCAGGACATCCTCAACCTGTGCATGGACCTGCCTTCCATCGACAACCAGTTCTGCGACCGGATAACCCGCGACAGCCGCGGCTATGCCGAAGGGGTCGACACCAGCTACATGAACGTGTCGGAATCCGAGGCGAAGGGCATCGACATCGGCGTGAACTATCGCAGGATGGTCGGTCCGGGCCAGCTCAGCCTGGCGTTGCGGGCGAGCTATCTGCTCAAATTCGAAACCACCACCCTGCCGGGCGTGGCGACCAGCCGCATCATCTATGACGGCGGCTATCAGAACCCGCGCCTGCGCGGCAACCTGTTCGCCAATTATCGGGTGGGGGATTGGGATATCGGCCTCAACACCCGCCTGTGGGGCAGCGCCGTCAACTACACCAATGTGTCGGACGAGGCCTATGAGGCCAATGAGTTGCCGGCCAAGCTGTATAACGACCTGAACGTCGGCTGGGCGATGAACGACAACATGACCCTGCGCGTCGGCATCAACAACCTGTTCGACGTGCAGCCGCCCTATCGCCCGCGCACCTATTATCAGGGTGGTGGCGGCGTCTACGACGTTTATGGCCGGTATTTCTTCGGCAGCGTCAACTTCAAGTTCTGAAGGGAGGCATGGCGATGAAGAGGTTTGCGCGATCGAAACTGTTGCGCCCTGCGGTTCTGGCGCTGGCGGCGGGGAGCATGATGCTCCCTGCCCCGTCCCTCGCTGCCGCGCCTGCGACTCCTGCCGCCGGCAAGGCGGCCGAGGGGCAGGCGGGCAAGCGGGCGATGAAGGTCATCGCCCATCGCGGCGGGGCGATGGCCCGGCCGGAAAACACCATGGCCGCCTTCCACCACGCCGCGGGAATGGGCGTCGACTATCTGGAATTCGACATGATGATGACGCGCGACAACCGCGTGGTCGTTCATCACGATACGGCCATCAACCCGGAATTCTGCAAGTCCGCGACGGACACGGCGCCCGCCCCGGTGCGCGACCTGAGTTTCGCGCAGACGCAGGCCTTCGACTGCGGCTCCGCCGTGCGGCCTGCCTATGCGGGAAGCCGCTTCCTCGCCGTGCCGGGCGCGCGCATCCCCGGTCTGGAGGAGGTGCTGGCGACCTTCGCGGGCGGCGATGCGCTGTTCTTCGCCGAAACCAAAATACCGCAGGGCGCGGATATCGACCCTGTGCTGTTCGCCACGCTGCTGGAGGATGCGGTGCGCCGCCACGGGCTGGAGGACCGGCTGATCCTGCAATCCTTCGATTTCCGCACGATCGACGCGCTGCACGCGATCAATCCGCGCATCCGCACCTGCCTGCTGGGCGTGCCGCGCCAGACGCGCGACTATCTGGCGATGCTGCGCCGGCACCATGCCGGATGCATCGTGCTCAGCCATGACGAGGTGGACCGGGCGGGCGTGCGCGCGCTGCAACAGGCCGGGGTGCTGGTGTTCTCCGGCGTGGCCGACACCGAGGCGGACTGGCGCGAATATGCCGATCTCGGCTTCGACGCGCTGTTCACCAACGATCCCGAAGGGGCGATCGCCTTTCTGCGGCGATAGTCCCCGATCTGCAACAGCGCGCGGCTATGGCTGTCGCGGCGCGCTGCATCCCGATCAACCGCAGCCGAGGGAAACAGGAAACGGCCATGCATTCGGATCGTCGCACTCTCCTCCGGGCCATGGGCGGCCTGACCCTGCTGGCGGGGCTGTCGCCGCGCGTGCTCCCGGCCCAGCCGATGTTCACGGGGCCGGTGCTGCGCGATCCGCTCGGCGCCGACCCCTTCACGCTCGGCGTCGCGTCCGGCGATCCCTGGCCCGACGGTTTCGTGATCTGGACCCGGCTCGCCCCGCGCCCGATGGACGAGCATGGCGGCATGCCCGCCGCGCGCGTGCCGGTGCGCTGGGAGGTGGCGGAGGATGAAGGCTTTGCGCGCGTGGTGCAGCGCGGCGAGGCGATGGCGATGCCGGAGCTCGGCCATTCGGTGCATGTGGAGGTGAGCGGTTTGAGGCCGCATCGCCCCTATTTCTACCGCTTCGCCACCGCCGGATCGGATATCAGCCCGGTAGGGATGGTGCGCACTGCGCCCACGCGCGACGCGCTGGTGCAGCGCGTACGCATCGGCGTCGCCGGGTGCCAGAATTACGAGATGGGCTATTATGACGCCTGGGCCCATCTGGCGAAGGAGCCGGATCTGGACCTGATCTTCCATTATGGCGACTATATCTATGAGGGCGGCGCCACGCCGCCGGGGCCGCAGGCCAATGGCTGGACGCCGGTGCGCCGGCATGTCGGCAACGAAATCTACAGCATAGAGGATTATCGCCGCCGCTATGCCCAGTATAAGAGCGATCCGGCGTTGCAGGCGGCGCATGCGGCCTGCGCCTTCGCCTGTTCTTTCGACGATCATGAGGTCGACAATAATTTCGCGGGCGATTTCGATCAGGACGGCTCGGCGCCGGAGATATTCGCGCTGCGCCGCTTGGGTGCGTTGCAGGCCTGGTATGAGAACATGCCGGTGCGCCGGGCGCAATTCCCGACATTGGGCGGGCTGACCGCCTATCGCCGCCTCGATTATGGGCGGCTGCTGCGCACCCATGTGCTCGACACCCGCTCCTATCGGTCCGACCAGCCCTGCAATGACGGCAAGGTCCAGCCCTGCCCGCGCAGCGCCCTCACCGCGCCGGACATGCTCGGCCGCGCGCAGGAGGCATGGCTCGACGAGGGGCTGGACGCGGCCAGGGGCAATGCGGCGGCGTGGAACCTGCTCGCCCAGCAGGTGATCGTCATGCCGGTCGATTTCCGCGCCGCCGATGCGGAAGAGGGCAAGTTCGCCACCGACCTGTGGGACGGATATCGCCCGGCGCGCGCGCGGTTGATCGACACCATCCGCCGCCACCGCCTCACCAACGTCGTCATCGCCACCGGCGACCATCACCGCCATCTGGTCGGCAGCGTGCCCGAAAAGGACGAGGCGCCCGACGGCAGGAAGGTGGCGGTCGAATTCCAGGCCGCCTCGATCAGCTCCAACGGCAACGGCAAGGGGGAGGCGGGGCTGGAGCATATGATGCGCAACAACCCGCATTTCGACCTCTACACCGACCGGCGCGGCTATCAGCTGTTCGACGTCACGCCCAAGGAATGGCGCACCGATGTGAAGGTGATGGATCAGGTCGAGCGGCCCGGCGGCCGAATCGGCACGCTGGCGAGCTATGTGGTGACGCCCGACGCCGCGCGGCTGCATCGGGGCTAGGGTAGCGGCCGCACCGGACTTGTGCTAGCGGTCCAACCGGAGGCATCGGGGAGGATCGCGTGACCGCCAATCATTATATCCGGCGGGAAACGCTGGTGAATGTCGCCATAAACTGCTTTTTCGCGGCGCTGTTCTTCTTCGTCGTGTTCGGCGGGCAGGACAGGGTCCCGGTCTGGGGCCTGGGCAACTGGGTTTTCGATTTCATCCCGCAAAGCTTCATGATCGCGCTGCTGGGCACGATCATACCCGGCGCGCTGGCGGCAAAGCGGCTGGGCTGGGGCAACAGCATCGGCCGTCTGGGCGCGATATCCAGCATGCTGGTCGGCGGGATAGTGCTGGGCCTCCAGCCCTAGCCCCTGATTTTCCTGCTGTTCGTCGCAGGGGCTTTGCTGCTAGCGGCCGTGGGGATATTGGTGGTGGACCGCCATGCGCCGCCGGTGCGCGCGCAACGGAGCCGGGGCCGGGAACTGGCGGCGGGCTGACCGGCGGGCGGGCGCGAAGGAAAGGCGAACCATGGCAACGATTCTGCTTATCGGAAGAGACGACGTCCTGTCTTTCCTGCGGGATCGGGTGATGCCGCTGCTCGATCCGGCGCATGAGGCGCTGCTCTTTTCCGAACGGGACGCCATTCCCGCCGCGATACTGGAACGGGCCGAGATACTGGTGGCGCTCGATGCCCGCTGCGACGGGGCCTTGCTGGAACGCGCGCCGCTATTGCGGGCGATCGTCTCGCCGACCATCGGCATTGACCATATCGCGCTGGACGATGCGACCGCGCGGGGCATCATGGTTGTAAACGGGGCGGTTCGGGAGAATGCCGAAAGCATGGCCGAGGCGACCGTCATGCTGCTGCTCGCGGCCTTTTACGACCTGCAACGGAGCATGGAGCGGCTCGACCAGCCGCAGGACCAGGCCCCCACCGCCCGCATGCTGGCGGGCAAGACGCTGGGCCTGCTGGGCTATGGCGCGATCGCGCGCGGCGTGGCGCGGCGGCTGGCGCCGTGGGGCGTCCGCCTGCTGGCGCACAGCCGCACCGCCCGGCGGGACGAGGACGGCGTTTCCTTCGTTCCGCTGGAAACCCTGCTGCGCGAAAGCGACGGGCTGACGGTGCTGGCCAGCCTGAACGCCGACAGCCGCCATCTGCTGAACGCGGAGCGCCTGTCGTGGATGAAGCGGGGCGCGATCCTCGTCAACACCTCGCGCGGGGCGATCATCGACGAGGCGGCGCTGGCCGATGCGATCCGCAGCGGGGCCATCGGCCGGGCGGCGCTGGACGTCTTCGAAACCGAGCCGCTGCCGCGCGACAGCGCGCTGCGCGGCCTGCCCCATGTGCTGCTGACCCCGCATTGCGTCGGCCACAGTATCGAGAGCTATGCCGCCATTCCCGCCAGGGCGGCGGAGAATGTCGCGCTGCTGCTCGCCGGGAAGGTGCCGGACTCGCTGTGCAACCCCGAAATCCTTGCCAGCGGCGCGCGGCGTTCGTCCTAGGCGGTTATGGGTTCCAGCACCCTTATGCTGCCGCGCCCGGCGTCCATCTCCACCTCGGCGCCGACCGGCAGGCAGAGCTGGTCGGCGATATGGCCGATATTCGCGCCGCGGAAGGCCGGAACGCCGAGCGGGCGGATATACTGGTCCAGCAGCTGCGGCACGGTGAAGCCGATATAGCCGGGCAGGCGGCTGGCGCAGCGCGTGCATTGGCCGAAGATCACCCCCGCCACCTTCCCCAGAACGCCTGCCAGCGCGAGTTGGTTGAGCATCCGGTCGATCCGGTATTCGGCCTCGTTCACATCCTCCAGGAACAGGATCGCGCCTTCGAAATCCGGCAGCCAGGGCGTGCCCACCAGCGTCGCGAGGACGGAGAGATTGCCGCCGATCAGCCGCCCCCGCGCCGTGCCGGGGCGGATGGTCGCGACCCGTGGCGAGCCATCCTCCCCCTCCACATCGGGGCCGAGCGTTTCGGGCGGCTGGAACAGCGGCGCTTCCCCGGCGAAGGCGAGCCGCCAGAAGCTGTCCCAGCTCGTTTCGTACCAGCCGTTCGCGGCATTGGGCGCATGGAGGGTGGGAAAGCCCGCGCGCGCGGCGAAGGCGAGGTGCAGCGCGGTGACGTCGCTGAAGCCGATCAGCAGCTTCGGGTTCGCCCTTATGCGGTCCCAGTCGAGATGGGGCAGCAGCCGCGCGCTGCCCCATCCGCCGTTCACCGCGAAGATCGCGCGGACCGCGCTGTCCCCGAACATCGCGTTGATATCGGCGGCACGCTGTTCGTCCGTGCCGGCGAGATAGCCGTAGCGGGTGGCGACATGGCGGCCGAGCCGAGGCACCAGCCCCATGCCCGCCACCACGGCCTTCACCCCTTCAAGCTGGAGCAGGTCGTCGCTGAAGCTGGCGGGCTCGATCAGCCCCACCACGTCGCCCGGCCGCAGGCGCGGCGGCCGCGTGGGCGCGCGGGCGACGAGGGGGGCGGGCATCATCAGGCCCGCCATCAGGCCGCCAAGGCCGCCGATCATCGAACGTCTGCTGGGCATGGCCCTGAATAGCAGCGCGGCCGTGCGTTGCACAATCCCGCTGCTCCCGCCATCTGCCCCCTCTCTATCGATGCCGATTGAATATCGATCGATACCGGCGGCCGCGTTGATCGTTCGCGCGGCAGCGGCCACTGTCCCTGCTGACAATCAGGGTAGAGGATCGAAGGATGACGCGCGACCCCATCGCGGAAATGAAAGTGTCGCTGGCCTGGCTGCCGCTGGCGCAGCCGATCAGCGACGCCAAGGTCTTCACCGGCCGCCAGCGCCCGCTGACGCAGGTGGCCATGCTGTTCGCCGATATCCGCACCGAAAGCGGCCGGGAAGGCATCGGCTTCAGCTATTCGAAGCGCGCGGGCGGGCCGGGGCTCTATGCCCATGCCCGCGAGGTCGGCCCGGAGCTGATCGGCGAGGACCCGAACGACATAGAGCGGCTGTGGACGAAGCTGGTCTGGGCCGGCGCCTCGGTCGGCCGGTCGGGGCTTTCGACGCAGGCGGTGGCGGCGTTCGATATCGCGCTGTGGGACATGAAGGCCCGGCGCGCGGACCTGCCGCTGGCCAAGCTGCTGGGCGCGTCGCGCGATGCGGTGCCGTGCTACAACACGTCGGGCGGGTTCCTGTCCACGCCGCTGGAGGAGTTGCTGGAGAACGTCGACCGCTCCGTCGCGGCGGGGCTGGGCGGCATCAAGATCAAGGTCGGCCACCCCGACGCGCGCGAGGACCTGCGGCGGCTGGAGGCGGTGGCGAAGCGGATCGACGGCCGGGTCGCGCTGATGGTCGACGCCAACCAGCAATGGGACCGGGCGGCCGCGCTGCGCATGGCGCGGGCGATGGAGCCCTTCGGCCTGGTGTGGATCGAGGAGCCGCTCGACGCCTATGATTATGAGGGGCATGCGGCGCTGGCGCAGGCGATCGACACGCCCATCGCGTCGGGCGAGATGCTGGTCGGCCCGGCCGAGCATTTCGAGCTGATCCGCAACCGCTCGGTGGATTTCATCCAGCCCGACGCCGCCCGCGTCGGCGGCATCACCCAGTTTCTGCGCGTGGCGGCGATGGCGCGGGAATCGCATCTGTCGCTGGCCCCGCATTTCGCGATGGAAATCCACCTCCACCTCGCCGCCGCCTATCCGCATGCGAGCTGGGTCGAGCATTTCGACTGGCTCGACCCGCTGTTCAATGAGCGGCAGCAGCTGCGGGACGGGCGCATGGTCGTCAGCGACCGGCCGGGGCTGGGCGTGACGCTGAGCGAACAGGCGCGGCAATGGACGGTGGCGTCCTGCGTCATCAGCCGGTCCGGGGTGGTCGACGGCTTCCATTGAGGGGGATGGGCGGCGTCGGCGGCTAGAGCGTTTTCAAGTCAGATGGAACATCTGATGACTCGGAAAACGCGGAAGGAATATCTACTCCTCGCCTTCGCCCATCCGCGCCAGCTGCACGCGCGAGCACTCGCTCAGCATCCGGGTGAAGCGTCGGTACCGGTCCGCGCCGATGACGAAGGGGTTGGCGTCGCCCGGCATCGCATAGCGCAGCAGGACCTGCCTTTCGGTAGCGTCGTTATGGGACGGATGGTTGGTCAGCAGCACGTCCACGCCCGCCGCCGCCGTCAGTTTCTCCCACCGCTCCAGCGAGGCGATCTGCCGGCGGATCGAGGCGCTGTCCCGCCCGCCGCCGCTTCCGCCCATCAGCCCCGCCCAGTGCCGCTTGCCCTTGTCGGTGACCGGGAAGATCAGGGACAGCGTGCCGGGCGTGTGGCCCGGCGTCACATGCAGCCTGACCGTCGTGCCGCCCAGCGTCACGCCGTCCCCGTCCTTCGCGACGATATCCCGCCGGGGCGGCGCCAGGGCGGCGAAGGGGCCGGGCTGTGGCCCGTTCATCAGCGCCCAGTCCGCCTCGGCCGCGACGACGCGCGCGCCGTACCGGTCCTGTAGATATTTCGCGCCGCCATAATGATCGCCATGGCCATGGGTGACGATGACATAGCGGATGCGCCTGGGGTCCAGCCCCAGCCGCTCCATGTTGGGCACGAGGATGTCGCGCGCCTCCTCCGGGCCGTTCAGCGCATCGATGACGATGATCCCGTCAGGGGTGTCGAGCGCATAGGCCGACACGGCGTTCTGGCCGATCGAGTAGAGCGCGTCGAACAGCCGGGTCGGCGGGACCAGCCCGTCATGCTGCACGCCGGTCACCTGCTGGCGGTCGAGCGGGCTGACGAGGCAGCGCCAGCGGAATTCGGACCAGAGGTCGGTTGCCGCCAGCGCCCGCGCGCGCGACAGATGGCGGGCGACCGCATCCCTGTCCTCATCGGGAAAGCTGGCCTGCGACGGATAGTCGGCGACCGCCGCCGCCGGTGGCCGGGCGGGCAGGGGCGTGGACATCAGGCCGAGCGCGAGCCCAGCCCCTGTCCAGTTACGAAAAGCTGTCCAGTTACGAAAAGCCGTCCGGTTGCGAAAATATGTCATGCGGCCTCTCTCCTTGTCCTGTTCCGTGCGGGCATGCGCATCGGCACTGGCGTCGGAGAGTAGGGAAGCGGGCCGGAACCGCCAATTTTTTGCGGCAATCGAACGATGCTGAAACGGGATCGACGGCCGGGCGCGCCTCAGGCGGCGAGCAGCGTGGCCGTATCGGGCGCCTTTTCCAGAAAGGCGATCAGCCCCCGTTCCGCGCGGGAAAGCCAGCGGGTGCTGCGCGGCAGGGGTGTCAGCCGCAGTTCCTGCTGCGCGGCGGCGTCGCCCGCCAGCCTCAGCAGCGCGGGATGGATATAGGATTTGCGCGCGATCGCCGGGGTGTTGCCCAGCCGTTCGGCGACATGGGCGAGCATCTCCTTCATCGTCACGGTGCCGGGCGCGTGGCGGACCAGCTCGAACGCCTGCACGGTCGCGGCCCAGGTGCGGAAATGCTTGGCGGTGAAATCCTCGCCCAGCGTCGCGCGGAGATAATCGTTCACGTCGCCGGAATCGACCGGCACCGGCTGGCCATCCTCGCCCAGGAACTGGAACAGATGCTGCCCGCGCAGATCCTGCATCGCCCGCACGAAGCGCAGCAGGCTGCGGTCGGTCAGCAGCGTCTCGCGCATCTTGCCCGACTTCGCGCGGAACCGCAGGCGCAGCGCCCGTCCCACGACCGCGACATGCCGCATGCGCAGCGTGGTCGCGCCGAAGCTCTTGTTGCTGCGCGTATAGGCTTCGTTGCCGACGCGCAGCGCGGCCTGGTCGAGCAGGCGCACGACGCAGGCGATCGCCCGTTCCCGCGTCAGCCCGCGCGCGGCGATATCGGTCGCCACCCGCCGCCGGATGCGGGGCAGCAGCGTGCCGAAGCGGGCGAGGGCGTCGAACTTCAGGCAATCCCGCTCGGTGCGGAACAGCGGGTGATAGCGATATTGCTTGCGTCCGCGCGCGTCGATGCCGGTGGCGAGGATATGCCCGTCCGCGCAGGTGCAGAACCAGGCGTTGCGATAGGCGGGCGGCAGGCCGACGGCGTTGAGGCGGTCTATCTCCTCCCGCTCGACGATGCGCTGCCCCTCCGGCGTATAATAGGCCCATCCCCGCCCCGCCCGTTTGCGGCGGATGCCCGGCAGGCCGGTATCGACGAAGACAAGCTGGCAGGCCATGGCGCTATAGCGCCCCGCCCCGCCAAGGGTTCCGCGTCGCCCCGCTTTCGTCGCATCGCGGGAGAAAATCGATACGGATTCCGCATCGAATGATCCTCTTATGGACAGGAAGGCCCTGCTCCCCTCGCCAAATGGCGAAAATCGGTTATGGAAGGGCTTGCATGGCGCTTATGAAAGCGCATACAGTCGTGAGGCTGCGGAACGGCGCCACTGAAGGGTGCGCGGTTTCGACCATAGGCGACCGGCGCCGGAACAAGGGCCGGAACAGGAACAAAAGGGGAGGAACTATGAAATATCTTTTGCTGGGGACGTCCGCGCTCATGCTGGTGTCGTCCGCCGCCTTCGCACAGACTGCGGGCGGCGGGGCGGGGGCAGCCGCCAATAGCGGTGAAAGCGCTGGCATAAACGAGATCATCGTCACCGCCGAACGCCGCGCCCAGAGCGCGCAGGACGTGCCGGTGTCGATCGTCGCCATTTCCGGCAACACGCTGCGCGAGCGCGGCGTCGACGACCTGGACGATCTGCAGGCCGAGGTCCCCTCGCTCAGTTTCGTCGACAACGGCAACAGCAAGTTCGTCAACATTCGCGGCGTCGGCCTGACCGAGGCGGCGCCCAACCAGACGATCGCCGTTGCCGTCCATCTCGACGGCGCCTATATCGCCCGCGAATTCACCTTCAACGACGCCTTTTTCGACCTTGCGGGCATCGAGGTGCTGCGCGGGCCGCAGGGCACCTATTCGGGCCAGAACGCGTCGGGCGGCGCGATCTTCATCAACTCCGCCCGGCCGGACCTGCAGGAAACCACCGGCTATGCCGAGCTGACCCTCGCCGAATATAACCGCAAGCAGATCAGCGGCGCGATCAGCGTGCCGCTGTCCGACAAGGTCGCCGTCCGCGTCGCGTTGCAGAATGAGCGCCGCGACAGCTTCTACACCAATCTCGGCCCGACCGGGCAGGCGGACGCGAATCTCGTCCAGTCGCAGCCCGGCAATGTGGAGCGCTTCCTGGGGCGCGCGCAGGTGCTGGCGAAGCCGACCGACCGTCTCGAACTGCGGCTGATCCACCAGTTCAGCAACGTCGAATCCGATGGCGTGGCGCGCAACGCCTATAATGCCGCCAATCTGGCGCGGCCTTTCATCATCAACTATGATTCCACCGACACGCTGCAACGGGTGGAATATAACCGCACCACCGGCATCGTCGCATGGGATGCGACCGACGCCTTCCGCGTCAACGCCAATTTCGCCTATCAGAAGACGCGCAACGACCAGCGCATCGATTCCGACCGCACCAGCGTGCTGGTGGAGCCGACGGTGCGGCAGGAATATTCGGTCTACG
>Ga0180222_1003115_pt1 | contig 11418 bp, 9 predicted proteins | sample eDN5th37CKraftOP_FD_151336 | JGI IMG/M metagenome (GOLD analysis project Ga0180222, IMG submission 151336) | Enriched Organic Plus compost microbial communities from Emeryville, California, USA - eDNA 5th pass 37_C Kraft OP (version 2) (version 2) ... | reverse complement strand
CGTGGGGTCCGGTTAGCGGCCGGTGCATGGCGCGTCAATGCGGCCCTTGCCCGCCTTGCTGTTCTGTCCAAGGATGTCCGGCAAGGGAGGGCGCGACATGGCCGGCGAGACCAGCGACGCCGAGTTCTTCAAGGAACGGGGCTTCGGCCTGACGATCGGGTTCGGCGAGCGGCCGGCGCTGCTCGTCGTCGATCTGGTCAAGGCCTTCACCGATCCCAAGCGCATGCTGGGCGCCAACCTCGACAGCCAAGTCGCCGCGACGCAGCCGTTGCTCGAGGTCGCGCATGCACGCGGCATTCCGGTCATCTTCTCCACGGTCCGCTACGACGAGGCCGACCTGCGAGACGCGGGTATCTGGGTCCTCAAGCAGAAGGGCAGCATCACGCTCGCCAAGGACACCGACGGGCACGAGATCGACCCGCGCCTGGATGTCCGGCCGGGCGACAGCCTGCTCCTGAAGAAATACGCCTCGTGCTTCTTCGGCACCGACCTCGTGCCGCGGCTCACCAGCCGGCGCGTGGACACGCTGATCATCGTCGGCTGCACGACCAGCGGCTGCGTGCGCGCCAGCGCGGTCGACGCGCTGCAGAACGGGTTCCGCCCGATGGTGGTGCGCGAAGCGGTCGGCGACCGCTCGGAAGCCGCGCACGCGCAGAGCCTGTTCGATCTCGACGCCAAATACGCCGACGTGGTCTCGCTCGACGACACGCTGCGCTATCTGCGGACCGTCGGCCACAACACGAGGTAACGAGGAACAGCACCCATGGCCGCAAATCCCTCCGAGCACGGTCGCTTCGACTTCTCGCCCATCGTCGACCGGCCGCCGCTGCGCTGGCCGAACGGGGCGCGCGTCGCGGTGTGGGTCATCCCGAACATCGAGCACTTCCTGTTCGATCGCCCGTCGACCTCGATCACGGCGGCGACGGTCGGGCTGGTGCCCGACGTGCTCAACTACTCGTGGCGCGACTACGGGCTGCGCGTCGGCATCTGGCGCATGATGGAGGTGATGGAGCGGCACGGCGTGAAGGGCACCGTCGCGCTCAACTCCGACGTCTGCGAAAAATATCCGCGCGTCATCGAAGCCGGCAACGAGCTCGGCTGGGAATGGATGGGGCACGGCACCAACAACTCCACCTTCATCAACAAGCAGGGCGAGGACGAGGAGCGCGCGCTCATCCGGCAGGTGGTCGAGACGATCGCGAAGGGAACGGGCCGCAAGCCGCGCGGCTGGCTCGGGCCGGCGCTCACCGAATCCTACCGCACGCTCGACGTCCTGGCGGAGACCGGCATCGATTATGTGTGCGACTGGGTCAACGACGAGCAGCCCTATCCGATGCGCGTCAAGTCCGGGCAGATGTACTCGCTGCCGTACTCGATCGAGATCAACGACATCCCGGCCTTCCTCGACATGAAGCAGAGCGGCGAGGCGTTCTGCCGGATGATCTGCGACCAGTTCGACGTCCTCTACGAGGACGGCGCCAAAAGCGGTCGCGTGATGGCGATCTGCCTGCATCCGTTCCTGATCGGCCATCCGCATCGCTCCAAGTATTTCGACCAGGCGCTGGCGCACATCCGCAAGCGCCAGGAGGTGTGGCTGGCGCGCGGGGCGGAGATCATCGACGCCTACAAGCAGGCGACCGGCGCGAAGGGGTGACCGGCGGCGCGAGCAAGCCTCTCCGCTGTCATGCCCGCGAACGCGGGCATCCAGTATCCACCGGCGCTGCGGCGTTGGCACGGACGCTGCGGCGTACTGGATCACCCGCTGGAGCTTGTACTCGGGCGGCGCGAAGCGCCGACCCGGGTACGGGTGATCACAACTCAGGGCCGCGCGATCGACTGATAAAGATCCTGCCAATCCGGGTTGCTCTCTTCGATCAGCTGGATCTTCCAGGCGCGATTCCACTTCTTGAGTCGCTTCTCGCGCCGAATGGCTTCCTCGACGTCGCTGTGGATCTCGTAATAGACTAGGCGGTAGACGCCGTATCGTTTGGTGAATCCCGCAACCACGTCCGACTTGTGTTCGTGAATGCGTCGGACGAGGTCGTTGGTGACGCCGATATAGAGCGTGCCGCCGATCTTGCTGGCGAGTATGTAGACGCAGTACAGCCGCTCTCCCGACATGCGGTGAGGATAAGCTCCCTGTCACGCCCGAGAAAGCGGGCATCTAGTACTCACCGACGCTGCGGCGTCATCACCGGCGCTGCGGCGTACTGGATTCCCCGCCTTCGCGGGGAATGACAACCGAGAGGGCGGAACAAGTGGTGATGACAACCGAGGGACGGAGCGAAAGCCCTCATCCGCATCGCACACTATCTCCCGGTCACCGCGATCTCCGCGCCGCGCGCGCCGATGACGCGCGCGTCCTTGCTGCAATCGAAGGTGCGCGCCTCCTCGTCCGCGGCCTTGCGGGCGAGCGCGGCGGCGTCCGGGTTCTTCGCGACATCTATATAGGCGACGTGGCAGACCGGGCCGGGCGGCAGGCGCGTGACGACGAGGATGTCGCGCCTCGGCTCTTCCGAGGGGATCAGCGTCCAGCGCTGGATGATCGCGGCGGGGCGGCGCGTCTTCGCATCGAGGCGCCACTCGATCGCCTCGTGCGCGAAGCTGGGCGGACCGAAGAACGTCGTGGCGGCGGGCTCCTTTTCGGCGGCGGCGCGCGTGCGCCCGACCGAGACGGACTGGCGCACGTCCTCCTCGGCGACGACCACCACGAGCCCGGCCAGCCCGCGGCAGACCGAGGCCGCGCTGTCGGGCTCCGGCATCTTCACCGCGCGGCACTGCTGCGCCTTGGTCGAGGTGGTGCGGCTGGCCGCTTGCTGCGCGAACGCCGGCGCGCCGATGGCGCAGGCGATAAGGACGAGGATGAGCGGGACGAGGCGGCGCAAGCTCTGCTCCGGGAGCGCGGGAATCCAATCCGTCCATCGTAGGCGGCGCGCCCGCGCAACCCAAGCCGGCTCGGGCGGGGCGCGCGGAGCACGCGACCGGCCGCGGGCGCCGTCGCGATCCCTGCGTCCGCGCCGGGTTCGTTCCGCCAGAATGCGCGGCCGGTCGGCCGGCCCGGGTTCGTTCCGCCAAATGGGGGACGGCGCCGGTCCGCCCGGGTTCGTTCCGCCGGACGGCGCGGGGGCCGGGCCCCCTTGGGTTCGTTCCGCCAATTCGCCGGCGGGCGAGGGCATGTGGTGTGCCGTCGGCGGGTGTTCTGCCAGCGGCATGTGTTCTGCCAGCGGCATGTTGTGTGCGGGCGGCTCGTTTTGCGCCTGCAGCATGTCTTGCGCCTGCGGCATGTCTCGTGCCTGCGGCATGTCCCCTGCCGTCAGCGCCTGGCGCGCGCGCAGCCGATCGAAGGCGCGGATCGCCGACGTGCGGCGGGAGACGGCGCGCCGTTCGTAGCGCGCGAGCACGGCGAATTCGCGCGCGTTCTGCGCGATCGCCTCGGCGACGCGCGCGAGCGCGTCCGCGGGACATGCATCCGTTGTGAGCGCGTCCGCCGCGCAGGCGCCCTGCGCCAGCGGCGTCGCGTCGCGCGCGAAGAGCGCGTGGCGGGCCTGCCGCACGCGGCGCAGGTTAAGCTGCGCCTGCGCGATGGCTTCGGCGCAGGCGCGGAGGTCCGCGCTTGCTTCCTCGCCCGCGATGAGGCGCGCGAGCGCGGCGATCTCGCCGGCGAGGCGCGGATCGGCGGCGAGGGGAATGTTAAGCCCGTGGCGGCGCGCGTTGCGCGACGAGATGGCTTTGCCCGCGGGCGTGCGCGGGCCCTTGCTGGCGCGCCCGTTGACGCGGCTCGCCTGCGCGCGCCGCGCGCTGATCATGCCGGCGTTCCCGCCGCCGTCGGGGTCGCTGTCTTGGCCGGCGCGGCCGGCGGCGGAACCGCGTCGATCACCGCGAAGGCGGCGTCGTGCTCGGCGAGCCTGGCGCGGGCGGCGGCGGCGAAGGAGGTGCGGTGGCGCGCGATCTCGCGCAGCACCGCGTCGCGGCGCAGCTCGGTGGTGGCGATCATGCGGTCGATGCGCTCCATCAGGTCGAAGGCCTGCGTCATCGTCAGCGCCGTGACCATGTCCGTCGTCACGTTGGCCGCGGCGAGGCATTCGTCGACCTCGGCGACGGCCTCCGGCTCCTGGCGCGCATAGCCGGCGGCGAGTTCCTCGCGATCGGCCCGCGCGCGCAGCGGCTCGAGCGCGCGGGCGATGCCGACGCTGTGGCGCGCCGCGAGATAGGCCGCGCGGGCGCGTCGCAGCCGGAACGCCTCCCAGGTGAGCGCGACGATCTCCTGGATCCAGATTTCCTCGATGATGTCCTTCGGCTTCACGGCGCCGGACACCCGCGCCAGCAGGCCGTCGTAGCCGATCGGGTCCTCGCCGGGCAGCAGCGGCACGGGCCCGCAATAGGGGAACAGGACTTCGTTGAGCCGGGTCACGGGCTGGGGGACGGGCATGGGAAAAGCTCCGGGGGTTCAATGGGTTGGGACAGGGCGCCGGGGGCGGATGCGACGGCCCGGCGCAAATGTTCATTGTTTGTTCTAATAGGAATTTGGTCAGGATGCAAGGGGCGGCGCGGAGACGGCGCAGCCTGCGGCGTCAACTGAGTTCTGGGCTCAAATCGCGCGCCGATACTGTGTCGTCGCAGAGCTGCCAATTGAGCGGCTTGGGCTTAGCGGAGACATAACGACGGGCCGCACCTTTTCTTGAGCGGACCCGAGGCTACATCGCCCAGACAGTTCAAATGCCGGCGCGTTGCCGAGGGCAGTCAGTATTGCCTGTTTGAATCTCGCTCGCTCCCCCAGCGCCTAACCTGTCACGTTCATCGTCGACGGGGTGCCTCCAGTTTTACGCCCAGTATGGCTGCCGTTTTTTGCAGCTCGTCCGTTTGTCGTTGCCTGTTAGACCATACTCTGGGCGCGTTTTGGTCTGCGTTGGGCGTCGATTATTATCTCGCTCACGCGTGCATATTTTCGATTACGCAAATTCGGTCGAGAACTGATAAGAATTGCGTAGTTCCAGGGTTTCCGATGGCCGACGGCATCTTGCCAATCCCCGCGATCCCGCAGACGCTCCGCGATGCCGCGCAGCGGGGCACGTTGATCCCTTTTGTTGGAGCGGGGGCGTCGGTCCTTGCTGGCTGCCCGACATGGGAGCAATTGGCAGATGGCGCGCTCCGAGCGTGCATCGAGGCCAACAAGTTCAGCCACGCACAGCTTGCCCAGATTGAGCACCTTTCGCCCCGTGTGAAACTATCGATCGCGCGAGGCTTAGAGGCTGAACACAAGCTTGGGATCGACTATGCCAAGCTTATCAGTCCGAAGGTTGATTACGAGAACAACCACCTCGGAAGGCGCGTTTACCGAGCGCTGGGAAAGCTGGGCAAGACATTCGTCACTACGAACTACGACGAATGGCTGGACACAGAGATTCCTGACCAAACCCTGCCGGTCAATCCGCCTACCGTGCCGCAGACGACAACCGAAAATGCGCCAGTAAAGCGTCGCCTCATTGCCGACGTGAACGAGTTTACTTTTGAAAACCTCAATCAACCTCAGACAGTTTTTCATTTGCACGGCATGTTGAATGATCCGAAAGGCATGGTGATCACGACTCGCGACTACATCACGCGGTATGCGAACGATCGTGGCGAAACAGATGCAGATCGCGAGAATCGAACGCTGACATTCTTGAGCCATCTTTTCTCAAACAAGACGGTGCTTTTCGTCGGATACGGCTTGGCGGACTTGGAAATCCTCGAATACGTCATTCAGAAAGCGCGCATGCTGTCACCAGACGGCGAAGCAGAGGCGCGGCACTTTATGTTGCAGGGGTATTTCTCGCATCAATCCGAGCTGATGCGCAGCCTCACGCAGTATTATCGTCAGTGCGACATTCAGCTCTTACCCTTCCAACGCGATCAGAAGGATTGGGTGCAGCTCATCGACGTTCTCGAACATTTCGCCGATGCGTTGCCGGCGACGGCGCCGTTAGACGTGCAAGTGCAAGTCGAAATGGAGGCGTTGCTTGGCTAAGCTTCCTTCCAAACTTGAATCCTTTATCGCAACGATGCGACGCGGCGATGATTTCGCCCGGCACGGCTTCGATCTGATGACTAAGCGGCCCGATCCCGATCAGTATTTTGACGCCCTTAATGAGGCGGGTTTCTTCGACCCGTCGGGAACGTCCGGGCCAGTACCTGCGGATCAACCTGACTTCGTTCAAATTCCGTTTTGGGTTGCGCTGAATTATTTGGAAGCGGTGGCCAAACGAGCGGGAGAGCGCCACGATGTGGCGCTCGCAAATAAGCTTCTCAAGATCATCCGGGACGTGTCCAATGTCCGCGACAGCGAAGGGAAGGCCATCGACAATTATCACACCTATTACAAGTTCGCCGAAATGCTCGGCTCGCTGCCGCTGGATGCGGTGACAAAGGATGATATCGACCTTACGGCTATCTGGCTCGACTCGCGGTTCGATCGCGGACTAGTGGCGACCGCATTAAGCAGGGGTGTTTTGAGGAGACTTCTCGCTAACGGCAGCCCAGAATCGATAGAGAAGGCTTGTCTGCTCATGAGACGGCTTGTGGCGTTCCGGTGGTTGGCCGAAGAAGACAAGAGAGGTCGCGAGTTGGTCACGTATGTTGACGACTATTGGCTCAAGAAAATCGTCACAAAGTACGCCAACGAATTGGGTGTGAAGGCGGGTCTCTCGGCGGTTCAGATTTTTGAACAAGGCTTGCGTGCTATTTTTTCAGACTCGCGACGCGGCTTTGGCAGCACGTTGTGGCGTCCAGCCATCGAGGACAATTCGCAAAACCTTGATTTTCGAGGTCCGGAGAATCGCTATGTCGAGGGGATGAGGGAGGCGCTGGCGGGCTGGGTTGAGACCAAACCCGCCGAGGCCACCGAATACGTTTCGGCCGCGCTCAAAGATAAGGCGGAAATTATTCGACGCATGGCGATTCATACGGTTACGCAATACTTCGAACTCCTGCGAGAACCGTTCGAGGCAGTTGTCGACGCTTCTCTATTTAACTCCGCCAACCGTCATGAACTCTATCGGCTTCTGCGCGAGAGATTTGCTGCCTTGTCGCCCAAGGCGCGGGGCAAAGTGATTTCGGCCCTGAAGGCTCTTCCCAAGCCCAAGAGCGGGGAAGACCCGGACCGTCGGCTGAAATATACTCAACTCGAATGGCTGTCCGCGATCAAAGACCAGCCCGAAGCAACGGCTTGGTTCCAAGAACTGTCGTCTGACGCTGCGCTCGCATCCGCAACTGATCATCCAGATTTTCCTAGCTATCATGAAACGCGAGTTGGTCCCGGGCCAACGCCGTTTGGCGAAGCATCCCTAGCCGCATTTGCCGAGGACGGGACCATCGTCGACCGGCTCAACGAGTTCAAGGAAAAGGACTCTTGGAGAGGTCCGACTCTGGGCGGCCTTGTTGCGGCCCTTGAAGCGGCAGTCGCAGCATCACCCAACACCTTCTTCCCGCTGCTGTCCGACTTCCACCGCGCAAAAATTCCCTTTCAGCATGCACTGCTCACCGGGTTTAAGCGAGTATTTCATCGGTCCGATACGCAGAAACCGAAGTTTGACTGGGACGCCGCTTGGCCCAAGCTCTTGACGTTCTTTTCCAAGACTCTTGAGAGCGACACGTTTTGGTCGTCCAATGCCGAGGAAAACGGCAATCTGATCCCGACGCGAACGTGGATGACATCGTTGATCGCAGACTTCCTCGAAGCAGGCACAAAGGACGACAAAACGGCTTACAATCCGCAACTGTTGCCGAAGGGTTGGGAATTGATCCAGATCTTGCTCGAACGCGCCGTTGGCGACAAGGCGAGCGTCACAAGCCCGATGACGCATGCACTCAACACCGAAAAGGGTCGCGTAATTGGCGCGATGTATAATCATGCGTTGCGCACGTGTCGGGTTGCCAAGCAGAACGAGCAGCCGCTTGAGCAGGTATGGGCTACGCTGCAGCCTGTCTTCGATTCAGAGATTGCGAAGTGCCGAGATGCAAATTTCGAATTCTCTACTTTGTCGGCGGCGTACGTCGGCAACCTCGATTTCATGAGCCGCGAATGGCTCGTTGCCAACGTGAGGCGGCTCTTCCCGATTGAGTACCCCGTCAATTTCAAGGCCGCTATTGGAGGGCTTGCTTTCGCTAGGCCGACTAGGCCGATCTACCAGCTCCTAGCCACCAACGGCATTCTTGAGGCAGGGCTAAAGACCAAACTTGAGGACCGCCATAGTCGAGAGAAGATCGTCCAATGGATTTGTCTTGCCTATTTATGGGGCGATGAATCCCTGACGTCGCCGTTGTTCACTCAAATTTTTGCGGGTGGCGTTGACGATCTTCAGGAAGCCGCGGAATTCTTTTGGCGGGTTCATGGGGAGAAACTAGCTTCGGACCAAGTCGAGCGAGTGCTTACCTTTTGGGAAAAGGCTCTTGAATGGGCCAAGCGGCAGGACAAATCGCCCAACGTTCTTTTTTCAAGCCTTGCTCGCCTTACGCCGTACCTGACGGTGGTGGATGCCCGGGCGAAGGCGCTGCTTCTTAGCGTCGTCCCATATGTCCACACCGACTACTCCACGGACAAGATGGTTGAGGAGCTTGCTCGCTTGTCTGATGCCGACGCTGGGGCCACGGCAGAAATTGTGGAGCGTATGTTTGAGGTCAGCACCCCCAATTTCGATATGGATGACAACATCAAAAAGCTTCTGCGGAAGCTTTACGACAAGGGTCACCGAGCCGAGGCACTTCGTTGCGTTGAAAGGCTTCGCAAGACGTTGCCGGGAATGCTTGAGTTCTATAGGACGCTCGGCGCTTCTTCTCAGGCCTGATTTTAGACGCTAGCAAGTCGTCCTAGCGCGTCGTGGGGGAGGGGGATTGGCTAGGCAGCAAAAAAAGAAAAGCAATCACTTTGTGCCGCAAAGCTACTTGGTTCGCTTCCATTCCGTTAGCGAACGGCAAGTTGGTTTGTACAATCTCAAGTCAAGCCGCACGGTGGAGATCGCGCCTATCAAATCGCAATGCGCGCGGGATTGCTTCTACACCAAAAACCCTGCCTTCGAAGAAGAATTTGGTAAGCTAGAGGGTATTCAGAAGCAGCTCCTCGCTAAGATTGTCGATGAAAGGTACGTCCCGGAAACGGACTCACCCGACCATCACGCGCTGCTAAACCTGATTATGTTCCAAGCCGGTAGAACGGCAACGTCCGCTGCTCTTCAAAACCATTTAGCTAACGAATTTGGAAAAGCAGTGTTGCGCAAACAGCTCGAAAAAGATGGGCGCGATGATCTTCTTGAGTACCTACCGAAACTCAAGCTTTCGATGCGAGATGTCGTTATGGACAGTATCGTGCAACATCTCACAATGTGCCCCCTGATCGGAGATTTGGAAGTCACACTGTTTATCAACGAAAGCAAAGAGGATTTTTTGACAAGCGATCATCCGGTGGCATTGTGTAATAATCTTCCGAAGGCAAATTCAACCGGGGGGAATGTTGGATTTGCCTCGCGAGGCCTATTGGTGCTCTTCCCGATTTCACCTCGTGCTTTGATTTTTTTGAGTGATCCCGAAGTTTATAAAGTTACGCGGGATAAGCGTGGAGTTGCGGGCGTAGGCAGAGCCCGAGATGTCGTTGAACTCAATCTGCCGCAATGCTTCAGCGCAGACGAGAATCTGTACTTTGCTGCCGCGGCAAGGGTTCAGGAAACCCTCTCTGCGTTTCGGAGGAGACAGGCGGCCCTGCGCAGTCCTGCTCCAGTTGTTGTTGAAACGGAGGCTGTTGCAACCGAGAGCAGGAACGGCGTACTTCTTTCGATGCGGGCACCTAACCGTCGCATGTCGCTGCCCAGGGCCGCCGAAATGCGTCGTGCAGCCAAAACCGAAAAATATGTGCGGGGCGACGCATATGTTCGCGATCCTGTACGTAGGGACGTTGTGAGGGCCAGGCTTGATAAGCTTCTAAAGAAGCGAGAGCAAGCAAATGAATCTGCTGCGAAGAAGGCGGACGCTGCTACTGAATGATTTCCGGGTTTCCATTGCAATATTTGCAGGTGGTTACAGGCGAGCGATAAATCCTTTCGCGGTCGAGGGGGTCGCGCAAGATCGCGGGATGCGTGTGGCCAACGATGCACTCCCCTGGCACGTCCTTCGCTAGGAAGAAGGTGCAGTTGATCGGCGCTACCCATTCCTGGCCATTACAGGCAAGCCGTGTCCATTCTCGCAGCATGTGTTTGGCCAATTCATGCCGGTCCGAGTTATGCGTGGTCGAGAACGGCAAGTCGATTTCGATGAGTGTTGGTGCGCCGATCTTGCGAAGAATCGAGCGGCCATCGTCCTTGAACAGGGCCATGATCCACTCGCTGCCGTATATCAGATAGTGGGCGGCTTGATCGAGAAGCCCTTCGTCGCTGACGGCGACGTAGCATTTGCCATCGTCGATAGTGTTGTCGATCCGGGCGATGGCCTCATCTAGTTGAGCTTGCATGTAATGCAGTTCGGGATGAGTCTTGATAATGGATAGGGCGCGAGCTTTCAGTTGTTCCTTTCGATGAACGAGCAAGCCATTGCGAAAATATGTCCCTGCATCGTGCGTGCGGCAGCCGTGATAAGTTCGGATGACACTTGCAAGGAGCGCGTCCGCGAGGTCGTTCGTGCGGTACTCCACTGGGTCCTTAAGCGAACGGGCAAGCACATCGAGCCAGTGCGTATCATCCCAGCAAATATCCCGAAAAACGTTCGGCCTAAGCCGCTGCATCGCATCAGCACGGAAGTAGCGGCTAAGCCACGCGGTTAGCGCGGGCATCCACGTGGCAGGTTCTTTCCAAATGATAAGACGACGGTGCCATACGGCATCGTTGCCCTGCGGCAATCCGCGCGCAGCAGCTAGGAGGCTCTCGGCGTCAAAAGGCGAATACATGTGTGTTGAGACTATGCCGTTGGCCTGAACCCCCAGTGTCCCTCGGTCCTGAGGACAGTCCTTTTGGTGTCTTCTGACACCCAACATTAGATCGCGGGAGGCCAGAATCTTCTAACTTTATCATGTTGGGGGCACCATGATCGGCGGCTTTTGACCGACAGGCCCGGGCATGACGCGGGGGGCAGGCTGGTGAATGCGAATCGCTTGTAGGCCGTGCAACCCGCCGCCCGCCTCGCCCCTCGTGCCGCGCCATCCCGACAATCTTCTCGGCCATGAGCGTGACCTGATGAGAGCCGCGCCCCGCGAAGCGTGCCACGGTCTCCGCCCCCGCTTGCCCCGCTCCACCTGACGGCTACCATCCCCTAAAACCCCACCCCATCCCGCAGGGCAGGCGACGGGCTCCCATGGCCGGTGAACGCAAGCGCACACAGCTCAAGCTCGGCATGTTCTACTGGCCGTGCGGCCATCACATCGCCGCGTGGCGGCATCCCGACGGCGTTGCGGATTCCGGC
>Ga0180222_1003113_pt1 | contig 11430 bp, 11 predicted proteins | sample eDN5th37CKraftOP_FD_151336 | JGI IMG/M metagenome (GOLD analysis project Ga0180222, IMG submission 151336) | Enriched Organic Plus compost microbial communities from Emeryville, California, USA - eDNA 5th pass 37_C Kraft OP (version 2) (version 2) ... | reverse complement strand
CAGCGAATGGCCGAACTGGGTTGCGTAATGCGCGCGGAAGGCCTCGGCCTCCTCCGGCGTCAGCTCCGTGGGGCGCGACAGGTCAAGCCCCCGGTGCACCCAGTTGCCGTTCGACGGATCGAAGCCGCCGCTGACCTTCCTCAATTCACGGACGTCGTCCTGGGACATGCACACTCCTGACTGTGATGGCGCGCGCCGGCGATCAGCGCGGCGGGCGCAGCGAAATGGCGCGCCCGTCTTCCGCCGAGGCGAGGATGCGCGCGCCCGGCGGAAGCCTGGCAATCAGCTCGTCCACGGGCAGCCGCTTGCCCGACGTCCAGCGGCAGTAGGTGTCCTCGTCCACCTTGAGCACCACCTCGCGCCCCGAAGGCTCGCGGATCGCGACCTCCTGCGGCGTGAAGCGCACGACCTCGCCGAGCACGGGCAGCGGCCCGGTGATCGGCGCGACGCGAACGTCCATCGAGAGGCGGAAACGATCCGACGTGTTCGGCAGGCCGCTGTGCGGAGTCATCTTGTCGAACATGACGAGGTCGCCGGGGCGATAGAGGCTGCGGTGCCAGCGGTCGGGCGGCAGTGCGCCCGGCGGGATACGGTATTGCGGCGGATCGTTGCGATCGTGGAAGAAGCCCTGCCGGTGCAGGCCGGGGATCACCGCGAGGCCGCCGACCCGCTCGTCGATCTCCATCAGCGGGACCCAGCAGGTGTAGCACTCCATCCCCATGTTGTAGAAGGCGTCCTGGTGCCTTCCGATGAAGGGGTCCGCGGGCAGCGCGGGCACCGGCGGCGTCACGCGATATTCGACGATCGGCAGCCAAAAGGGATCGACCCCGAGCAGGCGGCGGAAGAAATCGTGGATCGCCGGCTCGGCGACGAAATTCTCCCAGACGCGCGCCTCGTGCAGCGCCTCGATCTTGAGGGGGAAGTCGGACAGGTCCGCGCCGTTCCAGATCGGCTCCTCGGCGCCGGGATCGACGACGCCCATGTCGACCAGCACGTCGAGATAGCGCCGGCGCAGCCGGCCGACGGCCTCCCGGTCGAGCACGCCCTCGAAGAATGCGTAGCCGTCCTCCTCGATCCGCCCGGCGGTGCGGGCCGGATCGCCGATCGTGTCGTTGGCGCTGCGCAGCGGCTTCATGTCGCGCAGCTCGTCCGCGGTCACAGCGGTCATTCCAGCTCCTCCGGCGCGCCCTCGCGCGCCACTTGTGCGCCGACATTCTCCCGGGCGCCGGCGCGAGGAAGAGAGAGCGCGCGCGCGGCCCGATTAAATCGCGATCACGATCAATCGGCGGCGCGGGCGGCGGCGCGCGCCGTCATCCTGACGCGGCCGTCCTGAACGCTCCACAACCGCGCGCCCGGCGCTTCCGACGAGGCGTGGATGGCGAGCGGCGCGCCGCACAGCGCGGCCGAGACGCCGCGGAACTCGAACGTCGTCGGCGGCGCGCCGAGCAGCCGCTCCGCCTCCGCGGCGAGGATCGTCGCCTGGAGCGGTCCCTGCACGACGAGGGCCGGATAGCTCTCCTCCTGGCGCGCATAGGGAAGATCGTAGTGGATGCGGTGGCTGTTCATCGTCAGCGCCGAATAGCGGAACAGCAGGACCGGATCGGTCTCGACGCGCCGCGTCTCCGGCCCGATCCCCTCGGCGAGCGGGCCTTCCGCCGCCGCCCCGCCGGCCTCGCGATAGACGAGATCCTGCCGCTCCTCGATGGCGAGGCCCGACGGGCCGTGCAGCTCGTGGCGCACCGTGACGAAGACGAGCCGGCCGCTGCGCCCCGTCTTCTCCTCGATCGCGCTCACCGTCGAGCGGCGCCGGACCTCCTCGCCGAGCCGCAGCGGGGTCTGGAAGGCAAGCTGCCCGCCGGCCCACATCCGCCGGGGCAGCGGCACCGGGGGCAGGAAGCCGCCCTTGCGCGGATGCCCGTCCGGCCCGGTCTCTGCCGGGGACAGAACCGGCCAGAAATGGACCCAGTGGTGCAGCGCCGGCAGCAGGTCGCCGCGTTCCACCCGCCGTGCGTCGCCGAGCGCGGCGAGCAATGCGTTGCTGCGGGCCGGATCGAGCGTGTCGATCCGCTCCTCGCTGCGGCCGATCCAGGCGTCAAGGTCGGTCATGCGCGGCCTGCCCTGCATGGAGAACGGGAACGCTCCCGCCGGGGAGCGTGGCGAAATAAAGCGCCACCTGATCGCCCGCCCGCGGCGCGTCCGCCTCGTCCGGCCGGGCGACATGCGCCTGCAGGCGCACGCCGCAGTCAAGCTCGACGAGGCCGATGCCGTAGGGCAGGCAGGGCGCCAGCGGCTTCTGGAACAGGCGGCGATAGACGACGCTCGCGGCGAGCCGCCCGCGCGGCGCCACCTCGCGCCACTCGACCTCGCCGCCGCCATAGGGGCTGGACGGGCTGGGCGGCCAGAAGGCGCGCCCCGTCCGGCGGCAGTGCGGCAGCACCAGCCGTCCGGCGGCGGCCGCGTCCCAGAACGGCCGGGAAAGATCGTTCACCACCGGATCGATGCGTTCGCCCATCGCTCAGCTCCGCTCGAGCAGCAGCGCGTCGCCGCCGACCGACGCCCAGAGCGCGCGCCGCGCCTCCGGCACCTGCCGCGCGCCCGCCTCGCCGCGAAGCTGCGTTACCAGCTCGCGGATCTGGCCCCAGCCGTTCATCTGCGCCTGCGAAAGCTGCCCGCCCGAGGTGTTGACCGGAAGCGCGCCGCCGAGGCGGATGCGCCCGCCCTGGATCCAGTCCAGCGCCTCGCCCACCTCGCAGAAGCCGAAATCCTCCAGCGCGTAGAGCGGCAGCGGCGAGAAGGAATCGTAGAGGCCGGCGACGTCGATCGAATCGGGGCCCGCGCCGGCCATCGTCCAGACCGGCTGGGCGAGCGCCTCCGCGCGGGTGAGCCGCCGCGTCGACTGCTGGCCGACCCCCAGCCCCACGGGCGCGAAGACGAACGTCTCGCGCCCGGCGCGCAGCCCCTGCATTCCCGCGATCGTGACGCCGCGCGCCGGCCCCGCCGCCGCGACGATCATGCACACCGCGCCGTCCCCCACCGGCGAGCAATCGTGCAGCCGCAGCGGCTCCACCACGGGCCGCGACATGAGATAGTCCGCCATCGTCAGCTCCCCGCGCATCACCGCCTCGTCGGTGAGCCGGGCATGGGCGCGGAAGGCGAGCGGGATTTCGGCGAGCAGCTCCCGGTCCTTGCCGTAGCGCCGGCAATAGAGGTCGAAGGCCATGGCGGCGCCGGCGATCGGCGAGGCCATGCCGATCGCGCCGTCCTCGCCGTGCGGGCCGCCATTCTCGCGAAACTGCTCGTGGAAGAAGGGATTGTCGGCCTCGCCGATGCGGCCGATGTCCGAATTCTTCATCGCCATCAGGCAGGCGACGCGGGTCGCCATGCCGGTGGTGACCGCCATCGCCGCATGGGTGAGGACGGTCGCGGCGAAGCGCCCGTGCGACCAGGTCTGGCTGCAGAAGCGGGGCGAGAGGCCGAAGGTCTCCGCCACCGTGTCGTAATCCGCGCCGCGCGGCGAGCCGACCTGGACGATCAGCCCGTCGATCTGCCCGCGCTCCAGCCCCGCGTCGGCCAGCGCGGCGTCGAGCGCCGCGCCCGCGAATTCGAGCACCGACGCCTCCGGCCGCCGCTCGAACCGGCTGGCGCCGACGCCGATGATGGCGGTGCGGCCGGCGAGGTCCATGTCAGCAGCCCAGCTCCTGGCGCGCTTCCTCGGCGAGCCGGTACTTGGCGACCTTGCCGCTGGCGAGGCGCGGCAGCTGCTCCTCGCTGCGGAAGAAGACGTGGTGGGGCACCTTGAACGAGGCCGCCCGCTCCTTCACGAACGCCTTCACCTCGGCCTCGGTGAGCGCGTCCGCCGCGTCGACGAAGGCGACCACGCGCTCGCCCTTCACCGGATCGCCGACGCCGACGACATAGGCGTCGCGCACGCCGGGATGGCTGGCGATGAGCTGCTCGACCTCGACCGGCGAGACGTTGATGCCGCCGCTCTTGATCACCTCCTTGAGGCGCGAGTGGAAGATGAAGCGGCCGTCCGCGTCGAGGCGGCCGAGATCGCCGGTGTCGAAGAAGCCGTCGGGGCGCAGCGCCCGCGCCGTCTCGTCGGGATTGTGGAGATAGCCGGGAGTCGTGTGCCCGCGCAGCAGCACCAGGCCCACCTCGCCCTGCGGCAGATCCGCGCCGGTCGCCGGATCGACGATCCGCAGCTCCATGCCGGGAAGCGGCGTGCCGCTCGTCTCCAGCTTCGCCTCCAGCGGGTCGTCGGGCCAGCCGACCGTGGCGTTGCCGTAGCTTTCGGTCAGGCCGTAGGCCGGCACCGCGCCCTTGATCCCCATCTCGACCAGCGTCAGGCGCTTATATTCCGTCACCGTGCCGGCATTGCCCTTCTGGAGAGTGCCGACGCGCCGCTGGGCGTAATCGGGATGGTCGAGCATCGCGCGGGTCATGTTGCCCGTGCCGTAATAGACGGTCGAGCCGGTCTCCTCGATCACCGAGATCGCGCGCCCGGCCTCGAAATGGTCCTGGAGCACGAGCGTCGCGCCGTGCGTCAGCGTCGCCGGCAGCGCGTTGGCCGCGCCCAGCCCGTAGAAGAGCGGCGAGCCGAGCCAGACGCGGTCCTCCGCGACGATGCCGCGGCGCACGCCAAGCTCGAACCCGTTCGCCACCAGCCCCTGGTGCGCCAGGATGACGCCCTTGGGCTCGGCCGTGCTGCCGGAGGTGTAGAGGATGAAGGCCGGATCGGCGCCGGTCACCGCCGCCATCGCCCCGGCGAGCGCGCCGTCCCCCGCGCCACGGCCGAGCGCCATGAAATCCGCCCAGCCCGGCACGCGCGCGGGCGCCTCGCCGACGAAGAACAGGCTGCGCAGCGCGGGGAAGGCCTCCGAGCGGATCGCGCCCGGCTTCGCGTCGAGAGCCTCCGGCACCATCTTGTGCAGCAGCGACAGATAGTCGGCCTTGAGGAACCGGGTCGCGCTGACCAGCAGCTTGAGGCCGCAGTGGCGCAGCGTCCAGGCCAGCTCCGCCTCCTTGTACCAGGTGTTGAGCGGCACCAGCGTCGCCCCGACATAGGAGGCGGCGAACGCCATCACGACCCATTCGGGCTCGTTGCCGAGCAGGACGCCGACATGGTCGCCGCGCCCGATGCCGAGCGCGAGCAGGCTCGCCGCCGCCTCGCGCGAGAGGTGCTGAAGCTCGGCATAGCCGATCGCGCGGCCGCCATGGAGAATGGCGGGATGGTCCGGCGCGCGCGCCGCATGGAAATCCAGCACGGCCGCGAGGCGATTGCCGTCGGGGCGGGTCATCGACGATATCCTTCCTGTTCGATCCGGTGCAGGGGTTCGAGCCCGGCGAGCGCGACCGTCTCGCGCCGCGCGCGGGCAAGCAGATCCTCGGCCTGGCCGATCGTCCCGTCGCGCGCGAGGCCGGCCCAGAGGTCGCCCAGCGCCGTCGCGATCGCCGCGACGCCGTTGAAGGGGTAGCAGGCGAGCGCGAAGCCGGCCCGCGAAAGCTCTCCCAGCGTCGGCACCGGGGCGACGACGCCGCCGATCCACACGAGCGGCACGCCCGGCAGCGCCGCGCGGAAGGCGGCGGCGCGATCCGGGCCGAGATCGAGCACCATCAGCGCCTCGGCGCCGGCCTCGACATAGGCGCGGCAGCGCGCGATCGTTTCCTCGACCGAGCCGGTGACGCGCAGCGCGTCGGTGCGCGCGATGAGCAGGAGATCCGCGTCGCGCCGCGCCGCGACGGCGAGGCGGAGCCGCGCCGCCATTTCCTCCGGCGCGACCAGCGCGCCCTTGCCGAAATGGTAGCCGACGGGCTTGGGATAGGGCTGGTCGTCGATGTGGAGCGCGGCCGCGCCCGCCGCCTCGATCTCGCGCAGCACGACGTGCAGATGCGCGCCGCCGCCGAAGCCGGCGCCGGCGTCCACGACCAGCGGCGCCTCCACGCTCGCGGCGATGCGGGCCGTGATGTCGCGCGTCTCCGTCGAGGTGAGGAAGGGCTGGCCCTTGCCGAGGCCGAGCGCCATGGCGTTGCCGCCGAGGTAGAGCGCCCGGTGCCCGGCGTTCACGGCGATGCGCGCGGAATAGGGATCGTGGACGCCCGGCGCGGCCAGCGCGCCCCCCTCGGCGATCAGCGCGCGCAGGCGGGAGCCGGCGCCGCTCATGGCGCGACCCCCGCGACCGCGATGTCGAAGCGCGCCTCGTACAGGTCCGGCGTCCCGTCCGCCGCCGGGCGCATGTCGATCAGCAGGTCGTCGCTGACCGCGCCTTCCACATAGTCGCTGGCGAGATAGGGGTTGCCGGGGATGAAGAGCTGCGTCGTCAGCAGGCAGGTCTCGCCCTGCCACACCTTGAGGTGGATGTGCGCGGAGCGGCGGTTGTGGCGGCCCATCGCGCGGAACAGCTCGCCGATCGGGTCGTGATCGTGGTCCGAATAGTCCTTCGGCACCACGGTGCGAACCCGGTAGCTCCCGTCCTCCGCCACCGGCACCTTGCCGAACAGGTGCAGGCTGTCGCGGTGGTAGTGGCCCTCATGGTCCGCCTGCCACACGTCGAGCGTCGCATTGGCGAGCGGCGCACCGGTGCGCGCGTCGGTGACGCGGCCGGAGAGGACCAGCACCGGCGTCCCCGGCGCCGGTTCCTCGACAAGGAGGTTGCCGTCCGGGCGCAACGGCGCCGCGCCGTCGTGGAACGGCCCCTCCAGGTTCGGACGGGTGCCGCCCTCGATGCGGGCGGTGACGTCCACGCTCGTCATCGCCAGCGCGACGTCGATCAGGCTGCGGCAGAAACCGGCCTGGCCGAGGCGGTTCAGATAGTCCCCGGCGATGTGCAGTTCGTCCTGGGTGATGCGATATTCGCGCACCACCTCCTTCAGCCGCTCGACGATCGCGGCGTAGATCGCCTTCAGCCGCTCATTGCCGGGATGGTCCGGAAGCTCGGCGGGAATCTGCTCGACCTGGATCTGGTTCATGGCTTCAGCACGACGCGGCCGGCGGCCGCGCCTCCCTCTACGATGGCATGGGCGCGGGCGACCTCGCGCAGCGGCACCAGCTCGGCGATCTCGGGCGTGACGACGCCGGCGAGCGCGAGCGCGACGACGTCCTCGAGCTGGGTGCGGCTGACGCTGCCGACGCCCAGGATCTGCGCGCGCTTGAAGAAGATGCGCGCCGGGTTGATCGAGATGTTCTCGCCGAAGAGCTGGCCGACCATCGCGTAGCGGCCGTGCACGGCGAGACTGTCGAAACAGGCGTCGAAGACGCGGCTGCCGACATTGTCGATGACGACATCGACGCCGTCGCCGCCGGTCAGCCGGCGCGCCTCCTCGGCGAAGGCGCGGCCGGTGGGATCGACGATCACCTCGTGCGCGCCGAGGCGTTCGAGCAGGGCGCGCTTTTCCTCGCTGCGGCTCACCGCGATCACGCGGGCGCCGGAGGCGCGGGCGATCTGGACCGCGGGCATTCCCACGCCGCCGCTCGCGCCCGTGACGAGAACCGTCTCGCCGATCCGCACCTCCGCCACGTCGCGCACCGCGTTGAGCGCGACGCCCGCGCCGGGGCCGAGCGAACAGCTCACCTCGAAGGGCAGCTCGCCCGGCACCCGGACGAAGGCGTCCTGCGGCAGCGCGACATATTCGGCATAGCCGCCACGCACCGGCCGGCGCGCCCAGCAGGTGGTCTCGCGGCCGTTGCGGCACAGGCGGCAGTGGCCGCAGCTGATGAACGCCTTGGTGCAGACATGGTCGCCGGGCGCGAAGCCGGTCGCCCCCGGCCCCAGCGCCACCACCGTGCCGCTGATCTCGAGGCCGGGGATGGTCGGGAAGACGACGTCGCGCCGGTAGGTGCCGTTGCGCTCCACCACGTCGCGGTACGAGACGCCGCACGCCTTGACCTTGACCAACAGCTCGCCCGCGCCAGGCGCCGGCACCGGCACGTCCTCGATCGAGAAGACGTCCGGAGGGCCGGCTTGGTGCAGCACGGCGGCCAGCATGGTGTCCCGCATCTAGGCGGCCGCGGCGGATTCGTCCGCGAAATAGGGGTTGGCCGGGCGCTTGAGGCCGAGGCTGTCGCGCAGCGTCGTCCCCTCATATTCGGTGCGGAACAGCCCGCGCCGCTGCAATTCGGGGATGACGTGGTCGACCACCGCCTCAAGGCCGCCCGGCAGATAGGGCGCGACGACGTTGAAGCCGTCGCAGGCCTTGTCGCGGTACCAGGACTCCATCTCGTCCACGACCTGCTTCGCGTCGCCCTTGAAAAGGACATGGCCGCGCGCGGGCAGCACGCGCTGGTAAAGCTGGCGGATGTTGAGCCCGTCGCGCCGCGACAGCTCGTAGAGCATGTTGCGGAAGCTGCGGATTCCCACCGTCTCGGGCAGCTCCGGCAGAGGATCCTCGGGCGAGCAGTTGCTGAGGTCCATGCCGACCACCTTGCCGAGCACCTGGATGCCCACGGACTCGGGGATCAGCTCCTGCAGCTGCCGGTAGAGATTCTCCGCATCCTGCGCGGTCGGGCCGACGAAAATGCTCGCGCCCGGGAAGACCTTGAGCTCGTCCTCCGAACGACCGTATTTGGCGAGCCGGCCCTTTACGTCCGCGTAGAACTTCTGCGCCGCTTCCTTCGTGTCGGTGACGGTGAAGATCACGTCGGCGGTGCGGGCGGCGAGCTCCATCGCGGACTCGGACGCGCCGGCGACGACGATGACCGGATGCCCCTGCGGCGGCCGCGCGCTGTTGAGCGGCCCGCGCACCGAGAAATGCTCGCCCCTGTGATCGAGCAGCCGGACCTTGTCGCCGTCGAGGAAGAGGCCGTTCTCCTTGTCGAAAAGGAAGGCGTCGTCGGCCCAGCTGTCCCACAGCCCCTTCACCACGTCGACGAACTCGCCGGCGCGGGCATAGCGGTCGCTGTGCTCCAGGTGCTCCTCGCGGCTGAAGTTCTTCGCGTCCTGCGGGTTGGAGGTCGTGACGACGTTCCACCCGGCGCGGCCCTTGCTCAGCCAGTCCAGGGCGGCGAACCGGCGCGCGACGCTGAACGGCTGGTCGTAGGTCGTCGTCGTCGTGCCGACCAAGCCGACGCGCGTCGTCGCAGCGGCGAGGGCCGAGAGCAGGCAGATCGGCTCGATGACGACCGGGCGGGTGGCCGGATTGCGGCTCAGCAGATCGCGGTTCTCGATGCCGTTGACCCCGTTGCCGTCGGCCAGGAACATCATGTCGAACTTGCCGCGCTCCACGAGGCGCGCGAACTCGATCCAGCGATCGTAGTTGAAGCCGGCGTCGACCACTGCATCCGGGTGCCGCCAACCACCGACATGGCCCCCGGTCGGCGACATGAATACGGACAGCTTGAGCATTGCATGTATCCCTGCGAAGTGATCGCCGGGTCGCGGCGATCGAATGCCTTCGCAGTTCGCCCCGGGGGCTGGCGGGTCAATCGAGTCGGGCCGCCGCCTTCCCCTATTTCGCCCACGCGATTGAAACCCCGCCGCAGGGCGGCGGGCGGGCGGCGGCGGATCAGAAGCGCTTGTCGTGCTCGCGGCGGATCGTGCCGAGACCGAACATGGTCATCGACTTCATCAGCGCGACGGCCAGCCCCTCGTCGCGCTCCAGGCAGGCGACGACCAGCCGCTCGTGATCGAGCAGCGAGCGCTCGACATCCTCGTGGCGATGGCCGACGAGGCGGCCGACGCTCATCCGCATCTTCCACGTGCCGAGCAGGGCGCGCAGGCTCTCGTTGCCGCAACTGGCGCTCCAGAAGGCGTGCAGCGCGCGCCGCGCCTCGTAGAACTCGGACAGCCGTCCGGCGCGGGCGTGCGTCTTCATCGCGTCCAGCCGCTGGACCATCTCGTCGAGCATCGCCTCGTCGGCGCGCTGGACGAACAGCGAGATCATCAGGCTGTTGAGCGCGGCGCGGATCGCATACAGCTCCTCGATCTCGCGCAGGCTGATCGAGGCGACGCGCGGCCGGCGCCGCGGCGGCACCTCGACGAGTCCTTCTTTCTCGAGCAGCATCAGCGCCTCGCGCACGGGCGTGCGGCTGGTTCCGAAGCGGGCCGCGAGCTCCACCGAGTTGACGTCGTCGCCGGGCTTCAGCTCGCCCGCGGAGATCGCGCGGGCGACCTCGCTGGCGATGCGGCCGACGAGCGAGTCCGAACGATCGCGCAGGTCCAGCGGAGCCATCGGCTCGCCGTAGAGTTCCTGCGTGTCGTTCGACGCCTGCATGAACCCGCTCCCTAGAGGATCGCGCGGCCGGGTCAAAGCCTGAGATTGCCTCCGTCCACGATCAGCGACTGGCCGTTGGTGAAAGCGGCGGCGTCCGAGACGAGGAATGCGACGGCCGCGGCCACATCCTCGGGCGCTCCCGCGCGGCCGACCGGCGTGCTCGGGCTCGCCCGCGCGATCGCCTCCTCGTCCAGCTCGGTCTTGCCCAGCTTCTTGCTCATCCCGCTCAGCGTCCGCGTGGTGAAGATGAAGCCGGGCAGCACGGCGTTCGAGGTGATCCCGTCCGGGCCGAGGTCGAGCGCCCAGGTCTGGCTGAGCGCGATCACCGCCGCCTTCGACGCCGCATAGGCGGAGTTCTGGCGCGAGCCGACGCGCCCCGCGACCGAGGCAATGTTGACGATCCGGCCCCAGCCGCGCTTGCGCATGTCGGCGGCGGCGGCGCGGCCCATCAGGAAGGTGCCGCGCACGTTGATCGCCATCACCCGGTCGAACTCGGCCGGATCGACGACCTCGACGTCGCCGTGGCCGAGGCTGAACGGCGCGCCCGCGTTGTTGACCAGCACGTCGAGCCGGCCGAACCTCTCCACGGCGTGGCCGATGATCCGCGCGACATCCTTCTCGACGCTGATGTCGCCTGTGACGAAGCTCGCCCGGCCGCCGGCGGCCTCGATCTCGGCGACCAGCGATTCCACGCCGCGCCATTCGCTTTCGCCGGCGCGGACCGGTTCGTGCGTGTCGCGCACGCCGCCCGGCTCCACGTCCACCACGACGAGCGCGAAGCCGTCGGCCGCCAGCCGGCGCGCGATCGCCGCGCCGATGCCGTCGCGCTTGCCGCACCCGGTGACGAGCGCCACCCTGCCATTCGATTCCATGGGGCCCTCCCTTTCTCGATCTCGCGGTCGCCTCTAGGCGCTCCGCCGACCGGGGCGGGCGAATAGCGCCGCGGGCGCCCCGCATTTCGACGGAGCGATATCTCGCGCGTCCGGAGGGGCGGTGATGGCGCGCGTCCGCGCCGCCGCCTAGCGGTTGGGCAACGGGAATTGATCGGGATCATCGATGAGCGAGAAGATCGAGGCGCTGCGCGCCATCAACCACGGCTTCGATCCGTCGAACGGCAACTGGGTGCACCGGGGGCTTGACCTGTCGCGCCCCACGGAGCTGACGCCGGAGGAGGCCGAGGCCTTCCGCGCGCATTACGCAACCCAGTTCGGCCATTCGCTG
>Ga0180222_1003108_pt1 | contig 11448 bp, 10 predicted proteins | sample eDN5th37CKraftOP_FD_151336 | JGI IMG/M metagenome (GOLD analysis project Ga0180222, IMG submission 151336) | Enriched Organic Plus compost microbial communities from Emeryville, California, USA - eDNA 5th pass 37_C Kraft OP (version 2) (version 2) ... | reverse complement strand
GGCCGTAGCCGCGCCCACTGCCCGTCGCTCAACCAAAACTCGCCCGACAACGCACGCTCCCGATCAATCAGGAGGCTGAATCACATTCCCGACGCCAAGGGAATCCTGTTTATGGGTCCCGACCCTAAGTTCGCCGCCTGGACGTACACGGTTGGCGCCGATTACCAGCTGAGCGACCAAGTCTTCACCTATGTCACGGTCCGGCGCGGCTACCGTGCGGGCAACATCAACGCGCCCCGGCTGGCGGGCACGCTCGCGCCGTTCCAGTTCTTCGGGCCGCAGACGGTGGACGATGTCGAGATCGGCGCGAAGACGCAGTGGAATGTCGGCGATATCCGCGGGCGCTTCAACATCGCAGCCTTCCGCGGCAAGTTCAAAGACCTTCAGCGCTATATCGGCGGCATCCCGGCCAACACCGATGGCGACAACGATCCCGCGACCGATCCGACGAACACCGCGCTCGTGCTCAATGCCGGCAAGTCGAAGGTGCAGGGGGTGGAGATCGACGCGCTGGTCGCGCCGTCGCGCAACTTCAGCCTGACCGGCAGCCTCTCCTATCTTGACGCGAAATATACCGACCTCCAGCTGCCGCCGATCTTCGCGGGCCTCGCGGGGGCCTCACCTTATGAGCGTGCGCCGAAGTGGAGCTACACCGTCGCCGGGCGCTACGAGGTCCCGTTCGAGGGGACCGACAGCAGGATGATCCTCAACCTGGATTATTATCATGTCGGCTCCTATTTCGTTCAGCTGGCGAAGGTGCCCAGCTACGGCCTGCTCAACGGCAGCATCGAATTCACCCATATCGGCGGCGCCCCGCTGTCCGCGACGCTGTTCATGACCAACATCACCGATAAGGTCTATTTGAGGAACAGCAATCTGATCGGTCCGCAGCCGGGGAATTTCAGCTTCGCGCCCGGCGAGCCGCGCATGTATGGTATTCGCCTGCGGCACGAGTTCTAGGAGAGGCGAATGGCGCGGGTCGTACGATATTACGAAACCGGACCTGCAGAGGTGCTTCGGGTCGAAGATGTCGATATGCCTCCGCCTGCGGCGGGCGAGGTTCAGATCCGTGTCCAAGCCGTCGGGCTCAACCGCGCCGATATCCTGGTCCGTGCCGGCATGCATCCGGTGAAGCCTCGGTTCCCGGCACAGGTCGGCATGGAGGCGGCGGGGCGGATCGCCGCGCTAGGGGAGGGGGTGAGCGGCTTCGCCGTCGGCGATGCCGTCAGCCTCATCCCGCGCGTCACCACCGCTTATGGCACGGGTGCCGAGCTGCTCAACGTCCCTGCCGTGTTCGTCGAGCATAATCCGGCCGGGCTCGACATGAGCGAGGCGGCGGGGCTGTGGATCGCCGCGCTCACCGTAATCGGCGGGATGATCGACGCGGGAGGCCTGAGGCCGGCCGATGCGGTGCTGCTGCCGGCGGCGTCGAGCAGCGTCGGCATCGCCGCGATCCAGCTTGCGCGCTTCGTCGGCGCCGTCCCAATCGCCGTCACCCGCGGCCGCGCGAAGGCGGCGCGGCTGCGCGAGCTCGGCGCGCACGACGTGATCGTCAGCGACGAGGAGGATGTCGTCGCGCGGGTGCGCGAGATCACCGGCGATGCCGGCGTGCAGCAGGTGTTCGATCCGATCGGTGGGCCCGGCGCCGGGCGTCTCGCCGAGACGCTTGGCAGGCGCGGCATGTATCTCGTCTATGGCTCGCTCAGCTTCGATGCGACGCCTTTTCCAGTCGCGCTCGCCTTTGCCAACGACCTGACGATGCGCACCTTCGCGCTCAATCCCGGCGTTCAGGATCTCGGACCGAGCAAGCGCATCGTGCGCGAGGCGGTCGCGCGCGGGGCGCTGCGCCCGGTGATCGGCGCGACCTTCCCGCTCGAGGAGGTCGCAGCCGCCTATCGGCTGATGGAGTCGAACAGCCACATCGGCAAGATTATCCTCAAGCCGTGACGGGAACCTCGGCGAAGACGGTGCTCGAGGAGGTCGCCTCGGGCTTCGTGGGCACGGCGAGGATGGATTAGGGCGCCGGGCGGTCGCATGTCCGAGGACATGTGCCGCCCGGCCCTCCTGGACCTACTGCCCGCGCAACCCGCGGAACGTCGCTCGGATGTCGCCGATCAGCGCTTCGGGATTCTCGTAGTGCGCGAAATGTCCGCCGCGAGGATGTGCGTTCACGAAGTGGAGGTTGTAGTTCGCTGCGGCCGGGGAATTGCGGAACAGTTCGATGCGCTGTTCCGGCGTATCGATCCCGGGTGGGTTCTCTCCGCCCAGGAATGTGAGGCCAGCCGGTGCTTCCAGCCGAGGCGAGCGCTCGTGCGACGGCTTCCACGGATCGCGAACGGCCTCGGCATAGAAGCGTGCGGCGGACGCGAAGCTCTCCGTCGCCCAGTAGAGAGTCGCCGTTGCAAGCAGGTGCGCGCGCGGGAAGGCGCTCTCGACGTCACCGGCGGTGTCGCCCCAGTCGCGGCGGCGCTGCATCAGCCACGCAAGCATGCCGACAGGCGAGTCGTGCATCGCATAGGCGAGCGTCTGCGGCTCGACCGTCTGCACCGCGACATGGCTGACGATGCGGGATAGGCCCGGAAGCACCTGTGCGCGGACCTCGGGCGGCGTATCATAGGGCACCAGGAAACCGGTGATGTCCCAGTAGCGCTCCGCATTGAACAGCTCGAGCGGGGTGGTGTTGACCGTATGGAAGCCGATGAGCGAGGCGGCATATTTATGCCCGAGCTGCGCCGTGACGCGTGCGCCCCAGTCCGCGCCGGCTGCCGCGTAGTGCGGAAAGCCGAGCACCTCGGTCATCAGCCGGTGCCAAAGATCCGCGGTCACGACCGAGTTGATCCCGGGACGGGGAAGCGGCGTCGAGAAGGCGAAGCCGGGCAGGGAAGGGACGATCACCTCGAAAGCGTCCGCGGGATCGCCGCCATAGGCAGCAGGATCGGCAAGCGGTCGGATCACCTTCTGCATGTCCCAGAAGGTCCAGGGCCAGCCATGGGTGAGGATCAGCGGGACCGGCGACGGCCCTTTGCCCGGTTCGCGAATGAAGTGGATCGGCACGTCGTCGATGGTGGTGCGATAATGGCTAAAGCCGTTGATTCGGGCCTCTTCGGCGCGCCAGTCATAATCAAGCCAGCTTCGGGCGAGTTCGCGCAGATAATCCTCGTCGAAGCCGTAACGCCAGCCCAGCCCGTCGACATGCGGGGGCCAACGGGTGTCCGCGATCCGCCGGCGCAGGTCGTCGAGCACTTCGTCGGCGACGTGAACTGTGAACTGCTCCATATCCGGCTCTCCTCGATGCGGCCGATGCGCCGCTGCTTCTTGTCCCCTTATGATCTGCCGGCATCGAGCATCGATCCCGCCAATCGGCAGGACGTCAGGCGAGTGCGAGAACGCTGGCGAGGATGAAGCGGATCAGGTCCGCCTGGCCGCGGGCGCCCGTCTTGGCATAGATCTTCTTGGAGTAATTGCGCGCGGTCTCCGCGGTCAGGCCCAGATCTGCGGCGGCCTCGGTGATGGAAAGTCCACGGCTCAGCGCGAGTGCGAGCCGCGCCTCGCTCGGCAGGAGACCGAACAACTCCGCGATCTGCTCATGGCGATCGGCGGCAGATCGGTTGTCTCCCTGGATATAGGCAATCGCGACCGGAGTAGGCGCAGCGGACGCCGACCGGTTCTGTACCGGAACGAGCAGAATGTCGATCCATGGGTCGCGGCTGAGGTGGAGTGCGCGCGGCCGCCCACCCGGATTGCTGGCGCAAGCCTTGATCGCAGCGGAAAGCTCGCGGTCGAACGTCGGGCTGGCAGCAACGAGCCGCCCGTAGCGGCCTCTCCGGATCGCGGTACCGTGCTGGAGGAGGCGGTCCGCGGGCGGACTCGCCTCGACGATTCTGCCGGCCCCATCCAGGCTGATCCAGCCGAAGTTCAGACGCTGGATCGCGTCTCCGGTAACATTCGCCCGAAATCTCTCTCGCTCGATGGCGACATAGCTGCGCAGGGCGCGCCTGACATGCGGCGCCAGCGCACTGAGGAACGCACCATCGGCAGCTGTGAAGTCCGGTTTCTCGCGGCCGACGCTTAGCCATGCACTCACGCCGGTGGCCTCGGTGACCCGGACCGTCCGCGCCCACGTCATTCCGCTCGGGACGAGGAGGCCGTGATAGAAAGCGCTGTGGGAGGGATTGTCGAGGTCGAACAACTCCGACAATGCATAGACGCGACCCTCGCGGAGGTTGAAATAGGGGACGGGGTCCTGCTTGTACATCTCCGCCTCGTAGAGTTGGTGGAGTTCCGGCCGTGCGCGCTCGCCCGAGAACAGCTCGATCATCATGTTCGCGGGGTGATCGGGCGGCCGAAAGATCAGCCCTGCATAGTTCGCGCGGAAGCGTGCACGCAGCAGATCCAGAAAGGTCGACCACAGCGGCTGCTTGAACGGGCCGTCATATATCGCCGCAAGCAGGTCGGGTTCGCTATTTGTCGTGAGCGTCATCTTCGCATCCTCCCAAATGGGAGGCCCCTGGGGTCCGCAATTATGTCATTGCAGCGCTCGTGACAATGGCCCGGCTGCTCCCCCGCCGGGGTTGCGCGGATCGTGAAGAGCTTGGCAAGGCATTATGAACGCAACGACTCTCACCCATCTTCAGCGTCTTGAGGCTGAGGCGATTCACATTCTGCGCGAGGTTGTGGCGGAAGCCCAGCGGCCGGTGATGCTCTATTCGGTGGGCAAGGACTCGGCTGTCATGCTGCACCTGGCGAGGAAAGCCTTCTATCCGAGCCCGCCGCCCTTCCCGCTGCTCCATGTCGACACGACGTGGAAGTTCAAGGCGATGTACGAGCTCAGGGACCGGATGGCGAAGGAGTCCGGCATGGAGCTTCTCGTCTATCAGAACCCCGAGGCGAAAGAGCGCGGCATCAACCCCTTCGACCACGGCCCTCTCCACACCGACATGTGGAAGACCGAGGGGTTGAAGCAGGCGCTCGACAAGTGGGGCTTCGACGCCGCCTTCGGCGGCGCGCGCCGCGACGAGGAGAAGAGCCGCGCCAAGGAACGCATCTTCTCGTTCCGCTCGGCCTCGCATGGCTGGGACCCGAAGAACCAGCGGCCCGAGCTGTGGAACCTCTACAATGCGAAGAAGCGGCCCGGCGAGTCGATCCGCGTCTTCCCGATCTCCAACTGGACCGAGCTCGACATCTGGCAGTACATCCATCTGAACGACGTGCCGATCGTCCCCCTCTACTTCGCCGCGGAGCGCCCGACGGTGGAGCGCGACGGCATGCTGCTCATGGTCGATGACGAGCGCTTCCCCTTGCGGCCCGGCGAGCAGCCGCAGATGCGCTCGATCCGCTTCCGCACGCTCGGCTGCTATCCCCTGACCGGCGCCGTCGAGAGCACGGCCAAGACGCTGCCTGAGGTCATCCAGGAGACGCTTCTCACCACCACCTCCGAGCGCCAGGGCCGCGCCATCGACAAGGATGCCGGCGGGGCCGGCATGGAAGTCAAGAAGCAGCAGGGGTACTTCTGATGTCGGACGTGCTCGCCAACGAACCCATCTACAAGACCGATGCGCTGATCGCGGAGGACATCGACCAGTATCTGGAAGTCCATCAGCACAAGACGATGCTCAGGTTCATCACCTGCGGCTCGGTCGACGACGGCAAGTCGACGCTCATCGGCCGGCTGCTCTACGACTCGAAGATGATCTTCGAGGACCAGCTCGCCGCGCTCGAGTCCGATTCCAAGCGCGTCGGCACCCAGGGGCAGGAGATCGACTTCGCGCTTCTGGTCGATGGCCTCGCCGCCGAGCGCGAGCAGGGCATCACCATCGACGTCGCCTACCGCTTCTTCGCTACCGAGAAGCGCAAGTTCATCGTCGCCGACTGCCCAGGCCACGAGCAGTACACGCGCAACATGGTGACGGGCGCGTCGACCGCCGACCTGGCCGTGATCCTGATCGATGCGCGCAAGGGCGTGCTGACGCAGACCAGGCGCCATTCCTATCTCTGCCACCTGATCGGCATCAGGAACATCGTGCTGGCGGTGAACAAGATGGACCTGATCGGCTATGATCAGGCCAAGTACGAGGCGATCGTCGAGGACTACCGGCAGTTCGCCCAGAGCATCGGCATCGAGGCGTTCGTCGCCATGCCGATCTCGGGCTTCAAGGGCGACAACATCACTGGGCTTTCGCCCAACACGCCTTGGTACGCAGGGCCGACGCTGGTTCAGCATCTCGAGACGGTCGAGGTCCGCGCCTCGCGCGATCTCGCCAGGCCATTCCGCATGCCCGTCCAGTGGGTCAACCGCCCCAACCTCGACTTCCGCGGCTTCTCGGGGCTGATTGCGACCGGCTCGGTCAAACCCGGCGACCAGGTGCGCGTGCTGCCGTCGGGCAAGACCAGCACGGTGACGCGGATCGTCACGCTCGACGGCGATCTCGAGGAGGCGGTGGCCGGCCAGTCGGTGACGGTCTGCTTTGCCGACGAGATCGACTGCTCGCGGGGCAATGTCATCGCCGCCGCCGACAACCCGCCGCAGGTCGCCGACCAGTTCGAGAGCACGCTCGTCTGGATGGCCGACGAGGCGCTCCATGTCGGCCGCTCCTACTGGCTGAAATCGGCGACGCAGACCGTCTCGGCCACCGTGCACAAGCCCAAATACGCCGTAAACGTCAACACGCTGGAGCATGTCGCGGCAAAGACGCTCGACCTGAACGCCATCGGCGTGGCCGAGATCACCACCGACAAAGCCATCGTGTTCGAACCATATGGCGAGAGCCGCACGCTTGGCGGGTTCATCCTGATCGACAAGATCACCAACGCCACCGTCGCTGCGGGCATGCTCCACTTCGCGCTGAGAAGAAGCCAGAACGTCCACTGGCAGGCGCTCGACGTGTCGAGAGAGACGCACGCGGCGTTGAAGAACCAGAAGCCCGCGGTCCTGTGGTTCACCGGCCTCTCGGGCGCGGGCAAGTCGACGATCGCCAACCTGGTTGAGAAGAAGCTGGTGCGCATGAACCGCCACACCTTCCTCCTCGACGGCGACAATATCCGCCACGGCCTCAACAAGGACCTGGGCTTCGCCGAGGCCGACCGCGTCGAGAATATCCGGCGCGTCGGTGAGGTGGCGAAACTCATGACCGATGCGGGGCTCATCGTCATCACCAGCTTCATCTCGCCCTTCCGGGCCGAGCGCGACATGGTGCGGACGATGCTCCCGGAAGGCGAGTTCATCGAGGTCCACATCGACACGCCGCTGGAGGAGGCCGAGCGCCGCGACGTGAAGGGGCTCTACAAGAAGGCCAGGGCCGGCGAGCTCAAGAACTTCACCGGCATCGACTCGCCCTATGAGCCGCCGCTCGATCCCGAGATCCGCATCGATACGACCAAGATGACGCCCGACGAAGCCGCCGAAACCATCGTCAGAAAGCTGATCCCATGAACATGAGCGATGCCGAACTGGCGGCGCAGCTGGCCGAGCAGGCCGGGCGCATTCTCCTTCAAGTGCGCGCAAGCGGCATGTTCTCGGCCAAGGCGCTTGGCAAGGCGGGCGACCAGACCGCCAACCAGTTCCTCGTCCACGCGCTGAAGGAGCAGCGGCCCGACGACGGGCTGTTGTCCGAAGAAAGCAAGGATACCGAGGAGCGGCTTGCCAAGTCGCGAGTATGGATCATCGATCCGGTCGACGGCACCCGCGAATATGGCGAGGAGCGGCCCGACTGGGCGGTGCATGTGGCGTTGAGCATAGACGGCGAGGCGAGTATTGGTGCGGTGGCGCTGCCGGGCCTGGGGCTCGTGCTGCGCTCGGACCAGCCGGTGGCGCTGCCGCCTGCCAACACGCCGCCGCGCATGCTGGTGAGCCGCACGCGACCTGCCGCCGAAGCGGTGGCGGTCGCCGAGAAGCTGGGTGCCGAGCTGCTCGCCATGGGCTCGGCGGGCGCCAAGGCGATGGCGGTGGTGCGCGGCGAGGCCGACATCTACGTCCACTCGGGCGGACAGTATGAGTGGGACAGTTGCGCGCCGGTGGCCGTCGCCCAGGCGCACGGCCTGTTCTGCTCGAGGCTCGACGGATCGCCACTTTGCTACAACCAAGAGGATGTCTATTTGCCCGACCTCATCATCTGCCGACCCGAGCTTGCCGAGGCCGTCCGGAATGCCCTCGACGAGGTCGCCCACGAAGGAAGCCAAGCCGCCTGATCGACCTGCTACCGGCAAGGCCACAACCATCCACCCGATAGGTGAAGTCGTCCGGCCGCCAGAGGATCACGGCTTCCCATCGGGAAGCATCGCTAAGGGAAGGACGGACATGCCTGCGCCGATCGAACTCACCATCGACGTGACCGAGGCGGCCGGGATCGGCATGCCTGCCCACACAGCCGTCACGGTTTTCCTGCCGGAGGAGGGGCGCCGCGCGGATCCGCCGGTCGTCTGCTTCGCCTTCCCCGGCGGCGGCTACAACCGCCGCTATTACAGCTTCGACATGCCCGACGGGACGGGCGGCGGCGAAGCTGGCTTTCACGTCGATCGCGGCTGGATCTTCGTCGCCTGCGATCATCTCGGCTTTGGCGATTCCACGGTTCCCGAAGGGAATGTGCTCGATCTCGACAATGTCGCCGCCGCCAATCACGCGACCGTCAATGCGGTGATGGAGCGGCTGGAGGCCGGCACGCTCACCGAGGGGCTGGCTCCGGTGACGGGCGCGACGCGGCTCGGCATCGGTCAGTCCATGGGCGGCTGCTTCACCATCGTTGCGCAAGGGGTGCACGAGACCTTCGATGGCGTCGGCATCCTCGGCTATAGCGGCATTCATACCATCGTGCCGACCCGGCCTGGCCTGCCCGCCGCTGCCTGGCCCTGGATTTCACGGCGCAGCTCGCTCGACAACCCACGCATCCTGAACACCGCTGCGCTCGCTGCAGCCGAGGGCGTGACCCTCGGCGGCCCAAACTCGATCGCGGACGCCGCGGGCGCAGGCGAGCATCCCTTCCAATGGTCCTTCCATTATGACGACGAGCCGGCGGATGTCGTCGCGCTCGACATGGCGGCGTCTGCCGGCACGGCCGATCCGCTGCCGGCCTGGCGCTCGGCCACGACGCCACCCTGCGGCGTCTACATGGTGGCGCCGGGCGCGGTGGCGCTGGAGGCGGCTGCGATCCGGGTTCCGGTGCTCGTCGCCGTCGGCGAGCGCGACGTCGTCCCCGATCCGTGGATGGAGCCCAAGGCCTACAAGAGCGCAACCGACGTCAGCGTCTTCCTTTGCCCACGCATGGCGCACATGCACAATTTCGCTAATACCCGCGCTCTGTTCTGGCAGCGCATCCACAGCTGGGGCACGGGCGTCGCCGAAATGCGTGCGGCCGCGCTTAGTGCTTCCCGAAAAACGCCTGGCTGATCCTTTCGACGGCCAGCACCCGATCCCGCCGCGCTGCCGTCTGCCGCTCGGACTCCTCGGGCGCCTCCCCGAAGGCATAGACATAGCTCGGCCCCTGCGGCAGCCGCTGTAGCGTGTTGCGAACGACATCCTCGGGCGCGAAGATGCCGGGGATCTGGATGTCGCCCACCGAGGCGCGCAGCGACGGCGTCTCCATGACGGGCGCTGCGATGCCGATCACGTCGACTCCGGCTCCGCGCAGCTCCGACCAGAGCGATTCCGCAAGGTTCAGCACGAACGCCTTGGCACCCGAGTAGACGGCGACGCCCGGCTGACCGCCGAGCCCTGCGCCCGACCCCATCAGGACGATGCCGCCGCGGCCGCGTGCGCGCATGCCCTGGCCGAAATGGTGGCAGGCTTCGACGACGGTCAGGACGTTTCGGGCGATGAGCTCGCGCATCGTCTGGAGCGGGGTGTCCAGGAACTGGTGCCCGCCCTTTTCGGCACCGGCGTTGGAGACGTAGAGGCCGACCTCCAGGTCCGCCGTCGCCTTGGCCATCGCCTCGGCAGCGCCGGTCATGTTGAGGTCGAGCGTCAGCGTGCGCACCTCGACGCCGTGTTCGCGGCGCAGCTCTTGCGCGATCGCTTCCAACGGCTCCGGGCGACGTGCGATCAGTACGAGGTTGATACCCGATGCCGCGATCTCCCGCGCGAAGCAGGCGCCGGTCCCGTCGGATCCTCCCGCGACGACCGCCCACGGGCCATATTTGGCCTTGTCCAGCAGCGGTCTGCCCGATGTCTCCATGCTCGTCATGACTGCCTCTCCAATCTGCAAACCAGCGCCGCCTAGCGAGCGCTGTTCGACGCGAACTCGTCGCCGTTCAGGATCGCATAGCTCGGATCCGAGCGGTCGCGCCGTCCCCAGGGCGTGATGATCTGCGTGCCCACGTCACGGATGTCGTCGAAGTCCTGCACATAGACGCGGGCGTCGATCGCCCAGCGGCCGTCGCGCTTCGACCAGCGGTCGAGATAGCGGCCGAACACGCTTGCCTGACGGAGCCCGCCACCCTGCTCGAAGCGGAGCGTGGCATGGACATAGGCTTCGCTGCGTGCCTGCTCGCCTTCGACGCGGATCAAGATATTCGAAATCCGATGGGCATGGGCGATCATGCCGCCATGGGTTTCGCATGCCCAGTCGACGAAGGCGCGGCCGGTTCCGGAGAACATCGGGCCATAATCGGCCGTGCCGTCCTCATGCCAAACCGCATAGCCGAGGGCATGGTCGATCCGGTCCATGGCCCGCGCATAATTGTGGAGCTGATCGACAATCGCCTGTCTGTCGACCTGCACGTCCTGAGCCTGAGCGGCCATGGCATCTCTCCTCCTGTCGGGCGCGGCGCTCTTGCGGTGCCTTCTTCCAGCATCGGCGCTGGGCGACGGCCGCCACCTGCCCGCAGGTAGGCCCCGGTTGCGCGCTGTTCAGTCCGCCAGCGGGAAGCCGAGTTCCACCATGATTCCGTTCGGATCACGGACGAAGATCAGGTGCATGCCGATCGCCTGCACATCCATCCGATCGAAGGCGAGGCCAGCCTCGGCAAGGCGCGCGGCGTAGCGCTCCCGATCCTCGCAGCGCAGCGCGAAATGATCGATCATCCCGCGCTGCGCTGCGCCCCGGACGGGTTCGGAGCCTTCAACCTGCCGGTCCGTCCCGACGAGATGAACGACCGGATGCCCTTCGTCGTCACAAGCATAGGCGCCCTGGCTGAGATCGGCCATCATCGGCGGCGGCGTCATCCGCAGGCCCAAGACCCTTCCGTAGAAGTCGATCGACTCCGCAAGCTTCGCGGTACGGATATTGACGTGGTCCAGTCTCGCCATGGCCATGCTCCTCTCGCGTCAGGAGGAAATAGCATTAGGGCCGGGACTCATAACCACCATGTGATGGCGGCGGCGAGGTGGATGCTGCCGAGGAAGACATCGGCGCGGCGGTCATATCGGGTAGCGATGCGGCGGCAGTCCTTGAGGCGACAGAACATGCGCTCGATGGCGTTTCGGCCCTTGTAGAGGACGCGGCTGAAGCAGGATTTCCA
>Ga0180222_1003107_pt1 | contig 11449 bp, 16 predicted proteins | sample eDN5th37CKraftOP_FD_151336 | JGI IMG/M metagenome (GOLD analysis project Ga0180222, IMG submission 151336) | Enriched Organic Plus compost microbial communities from Emeryville, California, USA - eDNA 5th pass 37_C Kraft OP (version 2) (version 2) ... | reverse complement strand
CGTCGGAACTCTTTTCCAGAAGCGTGCGAAGGTTCATGATCTCGTCGGTCATCGGTGGTTCTCCGAATCAGGTTGTGTGTCGCAACCCGACCTTACCGGCGAATCATCGATGGCCGACCGCAAGCCGCTCGCTCGCTACGGCGCTAGGGGGGCGCGTTCGCTCGCGGCTTGCTCCGCCCAGTTACACCACCGCTCGGGACGTGACCTATAGGGACAAACTCGTATAATTAGTTGAGTGCAAACTCTACGATCTCGTCCGCTGTCACTACGCGGGGCTGCTATCACAAGTTTTTAGAGCGGATGAAAAATGGCGGAAGAAACGACAACTCTGAAGCACACGCACCTACGACTCTCCGCTGTAGATATACTGAAAAATATAGCGGCGGCTCTAGTCATTGCATTGCTTCTGTACTGGAGCCCTATTCTGGCTGACCGGCTATTTTTCACTCCGGTGGAAGTCGGATATCACCGAGTCTCGTTGTTTGGGCGCACCGGATACATTTTTACAGTCGATAACAATTCTGGCAAAGTCCTTGATAACGCTACAATTTATATCGACAGCCCATTCGAGGTCATCGCGACCTCTCAAGACGGCGCCTCGAAATTCGATGTGAGGAAGACGCCAGCCTCGATATCTTTAAGGTTGTCGGAGATTCCGCCAAACAAGAGAGCCAACATCTTCGTCGAAACAAGCAATCAGCTCGCTCCACAACAGGTGCGAGTATCGTCTAGCGCAACGATCACGACACTTCAGAGTCACGAAAGAGTCGAGCGCGCATTGTGGGATGCGGGAACGCTTCTATATGCATTAGCTATCGCGCTTTTCTATTTTTGGTTTCTTATAGTAGTAACCGCGCAACGGAATCGGCTACGCGCAGAAGTAGATGCCGTGAAACGAAGTCTGGGCGATGCGCGCGACGACGTCTCCAAATCTCGAGACGAGCTAGATCAGAAGCAAGAAGAAATGAATAAGGAAATAGATGACATCCGCCTTCGCCAGGTGCGTGTCCAGATGTACCTGCAACGGCGGATCACTGAATTGGACAAAGAAGCCAGCATGTGGCGGCAATTCTTCAAGAAGCTATATTCGACGATTTTTTCTGAGAAGAATGATGCTGAACGCGCAATGGAATTGCTCTTGTCTGCATCGGGAGCAAGGCTGATCAAAAAGCTCGGAGACTATAATGAATCTGAGTTAATTGAGATATTGGAAGCCAACGCCGCCAACAAGGGGAAGCCGCAACAACCCTAACCTTTTTGCACGGAGCATACAGGCGTTGCTCTAGTGCAACAGAGGCAAAAGATTGTTTCTCTATTTCTCGCCAGAAAGCACGAACCATATATCTAATTTTCTCTCTGACGGGTCGTTTTTGCTAGATTTTTTTAGGGGCGATTCGCAAACAGGAGACACCATGGACATCGTGACAATTGGTGCTTTTTCCCTGTTCGGCTTGGCCGTAGTAGCAGCCGCATCATTTGGCTGCGTATTCTGCAAGGACGGCTGGCTTAGTCGCAGCTTAGGTCGCCGAGGAGCGTGTTCTTGGCATGGGGGCTGGAGGAACTAACGCTACTGTATTGTGTTCGGCGGACGCGAGGCCTACTCGCGTCCGCCAACAACATCCAACGGGATAGAGCACTCTCTCCAGCAGCCCCCTAACCGTTGGTGTTGCCGACAATCACCAAGACCAAGGAACGGAAGCGGGCATCCGCCGCCCACTTGACAATCTCGCCTATAGGACTATATCCCCATCAACCCGCTCGCGAGGGGCGCTATCTAGAGGCGTCTTGGTAGTGGAGCGGGTCCGGCGCCCGCTGCGTGGCCTCGCAAGCCGCGCACCGGGAGACCCCGGGTCACCGTCCGGGCGGCACTACGACCGCTCTGCCTTCAATGGCTGGACTCGACAGGGCGAAGGCGGCGAAAGCCGCTGGATCAAGGGTGTGAAGAGCGCCCGCCACGAGTCGAGGAAGTACGGTCCCGGGGGCAGAAAAGCCGGATGGAGCGCTGGCAGGCGCAGCGTCTTCGCAAGAAGACGCGCAACAAACGATGTGGCGCCGGTCGGCGCTCCATCCCCTCGCCTCCCGGGTGAGGAAACCGAACCAAACCTCGGGCGGAAACCCGCCGCGAGAACATTTCGTCATGCCCGCACTTGTTGCGGGCATCCACGTCTTCTGGCCGTGCCGCGCTTCAAGACGTGGATGGCCGGGACAAGCCCGGCCATGACGAGAAGGAGGAATCGCGCCGCGAGAGCGTGAGCGGCTGTTTGAAATCCAGTGAACGGGGATGCCTGATCGCGCCGAGCTTACTTCGCTTCCCCGTTCCGCTCCGCCGAGGCCACCGTGTTCGCGAGCAGCATGGTCACGGTCATCGGCCCGACGCCGCCGGGCACCGGCGTGATGTAGGACGCCTTCTCCAGCAGCCCCTCGAAGTCGGTATCGCCGACGAGACGGCCGTCGGGCAGCCGGTTGATGCCGATGTCGATGACCACCGCGCCCCGGCGCACCATCTGCGGCACGATCAGGTTCGGCTTGCCGGCGGCGACGATCAGGATGTCGGCGAGGATCGTGAACTGCGCAAGGTCGCGCGTCTTGATGTGGCAGATGCAGACCGTCGCGTCCTTCTGCATGAGCATGAGCGCCATCGGCTTGCCGACGATGTTGCTCGCGCCGACGACGACGACGTTCTTCCCCTCCACCTCGATGTTCTCGCGCTCGAGCAGCTTGACCACGCCATAGGGCGTGCAGGGCGGAAACACCGTCTGGCCGATAACGAGGCCGCCGACGTTGTAGAGATGGAAGCCGTCGACGTCCTTCTCGGGGGCGATCTTCTGCACGACATCCGCGATCGAGAATTGCGGCGGCAGCGGGAGCTGCACGAGGATGCCGTGGACGTCCGCGCGGGCGTTGAGGTCGTCGATCAGCTTCGAGACCTCGGCCGGGTCGGTGTCGGCCGGAAATTCATATTTCCAGGACTGGATGCCCACCTCGGCGCAGGCGCGGATCTTGTTGCGCACATACACCTTCGAGGCCGCGTTGTCCCCTACCTGGATGACGGCAAGGCCCGGCACGATCTTGCTTTTGGCGAGCTCGGCGACGCGGCCCTTGAGCTCCTGCCGGATTTCCGCGGCCGCGGCCACGCCGTCGATGATCTTCGCTGTCATGGAATTCGTATTCCTGCTGTCCCTTGGACACGCCCGAACTTGGAGGGAGGTAGATATGGGGTGGCGCGTAGGGATAGCGAGCTACTTCGCCCGGCGCGAGCGGTCAAACGCCGCGGCTGTGCGCACGGCGGGCAGCGCTGGGCGTGCGGGCAATTGCCCACTGGGCGCTTTAGATCAATGGAGGCCGCTCAACGGCGTCGTCGCGGGTCGAACAGGTCGAGGCGGAATTCCTGCCGCAGCACTTCGCAGCGGGAGCCGAGCGACATCAGCTCCACCCGGTCCACCCAACGCTCGCGGCCATTCTCCGCGATCAGGAAGAAGTCGCGCCCAAAATGCTGCCAGTGGCGCATCATCATCAGGCAGATGAGCACTGCCTCCCGCAGCATCACGAGTGATGCGCCGACCGCCACGGCGAAGCCCGCCGGCCCAGGCATCTTGATCACTGCGTCGATGCCGATGAGCACAGGGGTTGCGACGATTGCGAGCAAGGCGAGGGTGCGCATGCGGCGGGTTCCGGCTGCCGTTGGCCTTCCCTCCCCGCAATGCAAATCCGATGCCGGATTAAGGCCGGGCAAGGCGGTCGCGTCCCGCCCCTACTCCTCCGGCTCCGTCGTGAAGAAGAGCGGATAGCCCTTCTGCTTGCCGAGCTCGGTCGCCTCCTTGGCCTTGGTCTCGGCGACGTCGCGGGTATAGACCGCGATCACGCACGCGCCTCTCCGGTGCGCGGTCATCATCACGCCGTAGGCGCGGTCCGCGTTCATACGAAACACCGCCTTCAGCACCTGCACCACGAACTCGCGCGGCGTGAAGTCGTCGTTCAGCAGAATGACCTTGTAGAGCGGCGGGCGCGCCGTCTTCGACCGCGTCTTCGTGCGCGGCCGTACGATGGTCGGCGGCTTATCGTCAGTCCTGCTCATAATTAAAGAATAGCACGACCATGCGACCTTGCGTGTTCGCGCCGGAACTGCGCTTCGATTTCCGCGGTCTGCCCGAGCGCGGCTACAAGGAACCTGCGACCAACTGCAGCGCTCGCTGGCAGGCACCTGCCGCTTGAGACAGATCAAAGGTTTCGGCCGGTCTTCCGGCATCCTTCGTCATGGTTTGGGGCGGACCGTATCGGAGATGTTCCATGCAAGCTTTGAGATCGACATTCCTTGCTCCGGCGCTCGCCGCCGCCATCGTGCTATCGACCGGAGTGCCGGCTTCCTCAACCCCGCTCGGCGGTGCCGTCGCCGGCTCCGGACTGATCGCGCAGACCGACGAACTTTCGTCGACGATCCAGGTACGCAGCCGCCGCAGCGCGCGGATCGCGGCCGGAATCATCGGCGGCATGGTGCTTGGCGGGCTCATCGCCTCGCACTACCATCGTCACTATCCGTACTATGGCTACGATTACAGACCGTATCCCTATTATCCGTATCCGGTGTACCGTGGCTATCCGGTGGACGGCGCGATCGCCTACTGCATGCGGCGCTTCCGCTCCTACGATCCGTACAGCATGACCTATCTGGGCTACGACGGCCTGCGGCATCCCTGTCCCTGAGAACATACGAAAAAACGAGGCGGCCGTTCGGCCGCCTCGCTCCGCTCCTAACAGCGCAGGATCAGCGATATTCGCAGTATGTGTTCCGGGCATCACGCCAGCAGTAGCGCTCGCCCGGAGCCGGCCGGACGTACGTGCGGGTCGTCACGCGTGTACGCGGCGCCACCACGACCGGCTCGTCCACATACGCCGGGGCCGGTTCATAATAGACGCGCGGCTCGTGCGCCGCGCCAACCGACCCGCCGATGATGCCGCCGATCACGGCACCCGGAGGGCCGCCGATGGCGAAGCCCGTGCCGGCGCCGACCGCGACGCCTGTAGTCGTCGCTGCCTGTGCGTTCGCCGCCGCAGGGGCCGCCGCCAGCGCGGCAAGTGCCGCGGCACCGATGAGAAACTTGCGCATGGTTCCATCCTCTATGGTTGATGGGACCTTTCAAAAACGCGCGGGCGTTCGAGACGTTCCCGCGGGTTCCCGTTCGCCTCCATGCGGTCATGGGAATTCATTCTGGCTCCCTCGGCGCGTTCGCGAGAAGGCGACAGGTGCCATCAAAGTTTCGCTAAGGAATCGGCGCCTAGCCTGTCTGGGCCATGGCGGACATCTTCGACTCCCTCCGGAAGCGGCGCAGACCCAGCCGCTGGGACAAGCGGCCCAGGCTGCACTGGCGTCGTCGGCCCGCCCGACGGAACGATCCCGTACGGGACATCGCCCTCCTCCTTCTCGGCGTCTTCACGCTCGGCGCCCTCATTGCGTATGCCGCGACGAACTTCGACCGTGCGGCGATCGTGGCGAGCATCGAAGGCATGTTCGCGCCCGGGCGCCCGGAATATGCGCCGGCGCCCTCTCGTCCGATCCGCTACACCGCCGTCGACGGCGATTCCCTGCGGGCGGGCAATGAGCAAATCCGTCTTCTCGGCATCGATGCGCCAGAATACCGGCAGACCTGCCGCGACGAGCGCGGGCGTGAATGGGCGTGCGGCCGCGACGCCCGCACCCATCTTCAGCGGCTCCTGTCGCGCGGGCCGGCGCAATGCGTCCCAGACGGCCGGGACCGCTACGGCCGGACGCTCGCGCGCTGCTCGGCGGGCGACATCCCCGACCTCGGCGAGGCCATGGTGCGCGCGGGCTACGCCATCGATTTCATGGACGGCGGCTATGGGGCGGCGGAGGCGGCGGCACGTGTGGACCGCCGGGGAATTTGGCGGGGCGACTTCCAGCACCCGGCCGACTGGCGGCGCGCCCACCCGCGCAGCGCGCAGAACGGCTGACCGGCCGCGCTTTCGGCGCTATGCTGCCGCCTTGCCGGGGTGGCGAGCCAGGAGGCAGCACCGTGCAATTCACCGTGGGATTGAGGGCGGGAGGCAAGTCCGAGCACATCCATGTGGATGCCGAGGATGCGTTGATCGCCGCCCTCCGCGTCAAGGCGGAGCAACCGGACGCCAAGATCACCTATGTGCGTCCAAAGAACCGGCGCGGCGACGCCCGCCATCCGACACTCAGACTTGCCGCACGGCTATCCTGATCGCGGGCGCCGCCCCCGATCAGTGCTGCAAGCCCACGAACTCCCGCATCTCCCGGGTCGTGCGCTCGGCTTCCGCCCGGTCGTCGATCGGTGGCAGGGCAAGCACCCTCCCCGAGCCGAGCCGGATGACTGGCAGGAACCGCTCGGCGCCCGAGGCGCTGTCGGTTTGCGCCTTCAGGTCGATATCCCGGATCTCGGAGAGGGGCACCTCCTCCGATTTCAGCGGGATCATGAAGGTCGCGCGCTCGACGCGGGCGATGCCGTGGGCGCGATCCAGGGTGAGCGTGGTTTCATTGACGATGCGGGTGCCCGCCTGCACGACAAGCAAATCGTCGGTGTGTTGGAGAATCGTCATGCCGTCCTCCATGCGGATTGCACGCTTACATTCGTAACGCACGGACGTCCCGAAAGGTCACACAAGTTCGCGCCCTAAAGGAACGCTTGCGTGACCGCCCCGCTGTCGACAACGGAGGACAGCGCCACGCGGCGTATTGCCGGAGCCCGTGCGCCCACATAGAGTTGGGCAGCGGCTCCATCGGGCCGTACAGGGGACGAGCATGGCGAAAAAAGCGAAGCGTTCAAAGGCGAAAAAGGCGAAGGCGAAAGCCAAGTCCAAGGTGAAGGCAAAGACGAAAAAGGCGGCGAAGAAGGCCAAGAAGGCAAAGAAGGCAAAGAAGAAAGCGCGCCGGACGGTGCTCTACAGCTCCAAGGGCAAGAAGCTCTATGCCGTCCGCGACAAGACCGGCAAGTTCAAGGACATCCAGAGCTATCAGCGCGCGCACAGCATGGACATGAAGCGCAAGTCCAAGGCCGAAGTGGAAGCGGTCCCGGCGACGCCCGCAACCGCAGAGCCCGCTGTGTCCTCGGAACCGCCGAAAGCAATGTGATCAACGGCTATCGTGGCTAGGGCGGCCGGGTTCCGGCCGCCCCCATTTTACGTTCCATCCTGAAAAATCCGGCTGTTTCGTTTTCCGGGAGCGCCTTGCCGCGCATGCCGGACGATAGCGTGCGTCAGAATGAATCGCCGCATTCCTCCGAACCCCACCGACGCCGATGCGTTGACAAGACGCAAGGAGAAAGGAGGCCACAATGATGAGAACGTTTGCGATCGTTGGCTCGGCCGTGGCGTTGCTGGCGACACCTGCGGCCGCACAATATGTCCCTTATAGCGGACCTGCCGCGCCTTACGCGGGGCCGCACGTGCAGCAGGGGCATGTTCTTCAGGAGCGGGAATACGAGGCTCCATATACATACAGCACGTATCCGCAGGGTGCCGCGCAGGGCCCGGCCTATGGCGTAAGCTATTCGTATGCTCCGCGCGGACAGGCTGACGGCGTTGCTTACAGCCAAGTGCCGGCCGCGGCGTACAGCGCCGGCATCTATTCCCGAGAGCTCGATATTGCGACCGAGCCGGATCCGAACGTGCGGCTGGAGTTGCGACGCACGGAGGATGCCTTCCAGACCCACGACTTCTGACCCGCGCGAAATTGGATCGGGAAGCGGAATTGGACGGCCCTTGGCCGTCCTTTTCGCTGGGATCGACCGAGAGTCGTCGCATAGACGCCACGCCGGCACCCGATTCTTCGTGCTAGCGTCGACACAATAACGCGACTCAAGGAGCCGATGATGTCCCCGCGCCGTGCCCATGTTTGTCTTTCAATCGCCTCGGCGATTGTCGTCGGAACGTTCGCCCTGCCCGCATTCGCCCAGCAGACCTCGACGATCTCCGCGAAAGAAAAAATGGATATCTGCAAGTTCGGTGCGCAGGAGCAGAAGCTGAAAGGCAGGGCTGAGCAGGACTTCGTCAAGAAGTGCATGGCGAACGAAGATGCGTCCGCCAAGCCCTCGAAGAAGTAGCTCGCGCTCCATTCATCATACCCGTCTGAACCTTCTCCCGGCCCGCGCGTTTTTCCATGCGGGACAGCAAGAAGGAGACGGTCATGGGACGCGGCTTGCTCTTATGGCTTATCGGGATTCCGATTCCGATCATCATCCTTATCTGGCTGCTTGGCGGCTTGAGTTGAGCCGCTGCCCCGCAGCGCTCAATCCCGATGCCGTCGGCGATCGTCGATGAACGGATGAAATTCCTGCCGGCGAATCCGGCACGGCACCCGCATCGACTTCAGCTCAAACGCATCGACCCATCGGTGATGACCGTTCTGCTCGATCAGGAACATGTCGCGGCCGAAAAGCTGCCAATGGCGCATCAGCATCAGGCAGATCTGGAGCGCATCGCGAAGCATATAGAGCGAGGCGGCAAGCGCGATGACAAAGCCGGCCGGCCCCGGCAGATTCGCGACCGTGACGCTGCCCACGAGGGGCGGCATGGCAAGGACGGCGAGTAGAATCAGTATTTGCATTGCAGCGGTCTCCACTTCCGCTACGGCTCGTTGCAATTCCAATGCCGGGCGCGATGCGCAGCGCGCATTGCCAACCTTCGCGGGACGCCCGGGTTCCTCCGAGGACGAATTGATCCAGCAGAATCGCATGACGATTCGCCTGGACAGCGAATCACGCCTCTGGATCATGCTCGTCGAAGGGTTGCCACGAGGTCGGCGCGACACGTCGGATTTGATCGATTCTGCCGAAATCGTTGGGTTTCTTCCCTATTGAAGGCTGCGGGCGTCGCCACGATTAGGCCACCAGCGAGCCGCAAATTTCGCGGTCTTGCCGCGCTTCGGCCCGGTGCGGCGCCTTCATATCGGGGGGCCAAGGAGGCTTTTCATGGAACTGCTCGTCAACCTCATTATCCAAGTGATCGGCGGCGCGATCGGCGGCAACGCGGCAGGTGCCGCGATGAAGAACCTGAGTCTCGGGGGCGCCGGCAACACGATTGCCGGTGCGATCGGCGGCGGTGTCGGCGGTCAAATCCTGCAGGCGCTGATTCCCGTTCTCGCTGGCGCCGGCACGAGCTTCGACATCGGTGCGGTCGCCGGCCAGCTCGTGGGCGGCGGCGTCGCCGGCGCGATCGTGACGGCGATCATCGGCGCCATCAAGAACCGCTGAACGAACTACGCTGCGGCCCCGGCGACCGACGCCGGGGCCTGTCACGAAGATTTTCCTCCCGGCGAGGCACCGGGAGTGGCAACATTCGATCCATGCGTGTCCTGTTCAACCGGCGGAATATTCTTGTGTTGCTCGCCGCCACGGCGGCGGCACCGGGATTCGCGGGCACGGCTTTCCCGCAAGCCCCAGCCGTCAGCCGGTCGACCGCGTATGCATTCACCTTCAAGGGTATCGACGGCAGCCCGATTGCGCTCACGCAGTTCGCCGGCAAGCCGATCCTTGTGGTCAACGTCGCATCGCAGTGCGGTTACACGCCGCAATATGCCGGACTGAAGGGATTACAGGCGCGCTTCGGCGACAAGCTTGCGATCGTCGGTGTGCCGTCCAACGATTTCAATCAGGAGCCGGGCGGCGCCAGCGAAATCCTTGCCACTGCGCACGGAGAATACGGAGTCTCCTTCCCGCTCGCCGAAAAGACCGCGATCAGCGGCACCGAAGCGCATCCGTTCTACCGCTGGGCCGCGCTCGAGCGGCCGCTCGACGTTCCGCGCTGGAATTTTCACAAGTATCTCGTCGGCCGCGACGGCAAGCTTGCCGCCGCCTTCGCAACGCGCGTGGAGCCGATGGATGCACGGGTGATCGAAGCGATCGCCAAAGAAATCAAGGAAGACTAATTCCAGAATAATCTGACGTCGGCCCGGGCCCGCTTCCATGACGCAGGCCCGGGCCGCGTTGCGTTGGTAACGTTCAGGCGGTCGTATCCTCGGCCGTCCGGTGCGCTTCGTGGTGCTCTTCGTGCACCTCCGCGCGCTTCGACGACGCCGGCAACTGTAGAACAGTCGCCGTCTGTCCCTCGGCCAGGCGCGTCAGCAGCACAACCTGCCCGTTCGGAAATTCGAGCGCGTCATGATGCAGGTGCGCACGTTCCATGTTGATCTGACGGAAACGGGCGACCCGCTCGCCGATCTTCTTGTTCGGGAGGAAGCCGAAGCCCGCGTCGACCTCTACATCGCGGTCAAACGCGATCTCCGTTCCGGGCGAAAGGCAGACTGCAATGTCACGTGATTCCACCGGCGCGAAACCACGCGTGAACGAAGTCGGAAATCGCGTGGAGACGAGCCGGTCGCCGACCTTTGCCGGTCGGGACGCGACGCCGTGAAGGCTATAGTCGCACATGATTTCTCTCCTCTGCTAGCAGGAGTAGGGACATCGCCCCCGTGCCGATAATGCAGCAGACCTTGTGGGCGTTCCTAGGTCGAAATCTTGAAGAACGGCGCCACAGTCGAACGCTCGTCCCGCATCCGGAAACAAAGCTCGCTTCGCTTGCAAGACCCGCAATGCTGCAAGCTGCAACCCGCGCCGATTGCATGGCTTTGATCTGTGCGCCGCGCCTATTCGACAGGCAGCAACTGCATTTTATGCATAGCAGTTCCTCCATCGAAACGCTCTATGCGCCAATATTGGCTGCAGCGATGGATGAGAACACGTTCTCTATAGAGGCTTCTGTCTCGCGATGATGCAACTCTCCCTCGTCACGCACGCAGACTGCGTTGCCTTTAAGAAAGAGCGATGAAAATCCGACGCGTTTCCGTTCGGTTTGATCGACCGTGTTTGACCAAACGGAACGCGTCCCCCACGCACTGGCCCCGCGAGGCCGCCGCGAACGTCATTCCCGCGCAATCCCATGTGACTGTTTGTCAAAATCGGAAAGGCGAATTGAAGCCGGGCCTCGTCGCAAGGCTGCTATAATTTCAAATAGTTGATTCGGTGCGTTTCTCTGCGGATCGGCGGCGACGATTTTTTTCCAAGAAACGCCGCCTCAAACGCTCCTCCCGGCGTAGCGTATAAACTGAGGCGGTCGAAAGACCGCCTCTCTCTGTAAATCGTTACACGTCGCAACACTTTCACGCAGCGGATGCTGCAGTCCGCGTCGGCAACCCGCCTGCCACAACGGGCTCCATCGCTTCGATCAGCGCAAGATAGGCAGCCGCCGAGATCGGCGGCGCGAAGAAGTACCCTTGGGCGGAAAGGACGCCCTTGAGCCGGAGATACTCAAGCTGGGCGAACGTCTCCACGCCCTCCGCGATCACCTCCATATTCATCGTGTGACCGAGCTCCACGAGCGTCTCGATAATTGTCTGCGAGTAGCGCTCGGTGCCGATGGCGTCGATGAACATCTTGTCGATTTTGATCATATCGACGCCGAGCTTCAAAAGGTACGA
>Ga0180222_1003103_pt1 | contig 11465 bp, 8 predicted proteins | sample eDN5th37CKraftOP_FD_151336 | JGI IMG/M metagenome (GOLD analysis project Ga0180222, IMG submission 151336) | Enriched Organic Plus compost microbial communities from Emeryville, California, USA - eDNA 5th pass 37_C Kraft OP (version 2) (version 2) ... | reverse complement strand
TGGCGGTCATGGCCGCGGCGAGCCCGTCGAGACGCCCGCGCAGGGCCGGATCGGCGCCCTCGTAGGCGGCGATCACCAGATCGCGGCTCTTGAAATTCGACGCCGCGAAATGCTCGCGATAGCCGATCGCCTGCCAGTTCAGGAATTCGGCGCGGCAGTCGGGGCAGCTCGACAGCATGTCGAGCAGCATGATTGCTTCGTTGAAATGATTGAGATAATCGGTCGCCAGTCCGGTGAGCGCGTTGACATTGGCATCGCACGGGCGCAACGCGACCGCATCGGCGCTGGCATTCGGCGCGTGCGGCGCTTGCGCCCGCTCGATGCAGTTCTGATATTTCATCGCCCCCACCTGAAATCCACCGTTGGAAATTGTTATTTTTAACCGGTTAAAGCGCGCTTAAGCAGCGAGACAGCGGGGATCACGAAAATGTGCGGTCGCTATACCGTGACATCGGCGCCGGAGGCAATCCGGGCCCTGTTCCGCTACGAGGAACGGCCCAATTTTCCGCCGCGCTACAATATCGCGCCCACGCAGCCGATCGCGATCGTGCGCCTGATGGAGGGCCAGCGGCAATTCGTGCTGATGCGCTGGGGCTTGCTGCCGTCCTGGGTCAAGGACCCGAAGACGTTCACGCTGCTGATCAATGCGCGGGCCGAATCCGTTTGCGAGAAGCCGGCTTTTCGTGCCGCCATGAAGCGGCGGCGCTGCCTGATCCCGGCCGACGGCTTCTACGAATGGAAGCCGGTCGCAGGCCGCAAGCAGCCCTATTACGTGCATGCGAAATCGGGCGAGCCGCTCGCCTTCGCCGGCCTGTGGGAAACCTGGACCGGGCCGAACGGCGAGGAACTCGACACCGCGACGATCATCACCACCGATGCCAACCACACCTTGCGGCACATCCACGACCGCATGCCGGTGATCGTGCCGCCGGAGGCGTTCGATCTCTGGCTCGATACGAACACGGTCGACGCGCGCACCGCCGAGGCGATTCTGCGGCCGGCGCCCGACGATCTGCTCGACGCCTATCCGGTATCGACCGCGGTCAATCGCACGGCGAACGACAATGCGAAACTGATCGCGCCGGTCGCGCCGGGCGCGCCGGGCGTGGAGACGCAGACGCCGCCCGCGCGCAAGCCGGCGGCGCCGCGCGCGCGCACCAAGCGCGAGAAGAAGGACGGCGGGCAGGGCGTGTTGTTTTAGCTCGCGCCGGCATGGCCCGCGTCAGCGGGCGATCCGGTCCGCTCATCGCGCGCAGGCGATACCGTATCATCCGCTTGCGCGGATGACGGCGAGAAGTTGCCGGCCTGAAGCCTCTGCCGCCTACAGCACCTTGCCCGGATTGAGAATCCCGTTCGGGTCGAGCATCTGCTTCAAGCCGCGCATCAGCTCCATCGCCACCGGGTCCTTCACCTTCGGCAAGGATTTGCGCTTGAGCATGCCGATACCGTGCTCGGCCGAGATCGAGCCCTGGTACTTGAGCACGATCTTGTCGACCACCGCATTCACCTCGGCCCAGCGCGCGAGGAAGGCCTCCTGATCGGCGCCGATCGGCTGGCTCACGTTGAAATGCATGTTGCCGTCGCCGAGATGGCCGAACGGCACCGGCCGCGAGCCCGGGATGAAGGCTTGCACCGCCGCGCTCGCCTCCGCGAGGAAATCCGGCACCGCCGCGATCGGCACCGAGACGTCGTGCTTGATCGAGCCGCCTTCCGGCTTCTGCACCTCGGGCAGGATGTGCCGCATGTGCCAGAGCGCCTTGGTCTGTTCGATGCTCGCGGTAATGGTCGCGTCGCCGACCAGGTCTTGTTCGATGGCCTCGGCGAGCAGCGCTTCGACGCTCTCGCGCAGGCCTTCGGCATTCTGCGACGAGACTTCCATCAGCACGTACCAGGGATGCTTGGTCGCGAGAAATTCGCGCACGCCGTGGCCGTATTTGATGGCGAATTCGATCACGTCGCGCACGATCAGTTCGAAGCTCGTCACCGTGCCGCCGGCGCGCGCCTGCGCGAGATTGAGCAGCTTCACCGCCGCGGCCGGCGAGGGCACGCCGATGAAGGCGGTCTCCACCGCGCGCGGCCGCGGAAACAGTTTGATCGTGGCGGCGGTGATGATGCCGAGCGTGCCTTCCGCGCCGACGAAAATGTGGCGCAGGTCGTAGCCGGTATTGTTCTTCTTCAGCTTCGACAGCAGATTCATGAGGCGGCCGTCCGCCAGCACCACTTCCACCCCGAGCATCAGATCGCGCGCGATGCCGTAGGCCACCGCGCCGGTGCCGCCGGCATTGGTCGACAGATTGCCGCCGATCGTGCAGCTCCCTTCGGAGCCGAGCGAAAGCGGGAACAGCCGGTCCACCGCTTCGGCGGCTTCCTGCGCCTTTTGCAGCACCACGCCGGCTTCGCAGGTCATCGCGTTCGTTGCGGGATCGATCTCGCGGATCTTGTCGAGCCGCGTGAGCGAGAGGATGATCTCGCCCTCCATCGGAATCTGGCCGCCGACCAGCCCGGTATTGCCGCCCTGCGGCACGACGGCCGTGCGCGTCTCGTTGGCGAGCTTGACGATCGCCTGCACCTCGGCGACCGAGCCCGGCCGCAGCAGCATCGACGTGCGCCCGTGATAGAGTCCGCGACCCTCGATCAGGAAGGGCTCGAGCGCGACCGGATCGGTGATCGCGTATCGGTCGCCCACGATGGCCGCGAAGCGGGACAAGAGATCGGGGGAGGGCGCGCGGCGAAGCTGCTCGTTCATTCAACTCGGTCCTTGTCTCTGTTGTCGCTGGAGCGCGGCCGTTATTCCGGCCGCGGTGCGGCGGCGCGTCGGAGCCGGTCGTTGATCGCCTCGCCCAGCCCGCTGCGCGGAACTTTCATTACCGCGATGGCCTTGGCGCCGGAAGCGTCCAGCGCGCGCAAATGCGAGAATAGATTGGCCGCAGCCTCGATCAGATTCCCACGGGGCGAGAGGTTGAGCGTGAGTCCGGAAAATTCCGGCGCCGGGCCGAAGGCGAGCAGTGCCTCGCCGTCGCGCGGGGCCGAGGCGTTGAGCCGCAGGCGCGCCTTCGGCGCGTAATGCGAGGTCAGCATGCCGGGAGCGATCGGGGCTTCTGCGCCGGCGGCGCCTTCCGGCGCCAGCGCCAGCGGGCGGCCGAGCACCTGCTCGATCGCCTCGCGCGGCACGCCGCCCGGGCGCAAGAGCGTCGGCTCACCGAGGCAGGAGACGATGGTCGATTCCACCCCCACCGCGCAGGGGCCGCCGTCGACGATGAGGTCGATGCGGCCGCGCAGGTCGGCGAGCACGTGGGCGGCGTCGGTCGGGGAGACGTGACCGGAGCGGTTGGCGGAGGGCGCCACCACCGGCCGGCCGAAAGCCGCGAGCAGGGCCTGTGCCACCGGGTGGGCGGGAACCCGCACCGCCACGCTGTCCAGCCCGGCGAGCGCCAGGGCGGAAACGCCGCAATCCGGCTGTTTCGGCAGCACCAGGGTCAGAGGGCCCGGCCAGAAGGCCTGCGCCAGCCGCTCGGCCGCCGCATCGAAGCGGGCGACCCGCCGGGCCGCCGCCAGGTCGGCCACGTGGGCGATCAGGGGGTTGAAGGCCGGCCGCCCCTTGGCGGCATAGAGCCGGGCCACCGCCTCGCCATTGCCGGCATCGGCCCCGAGCCCATAGACGGTCTCGGTCGGAAAGGCGACCAGCCCCCCGGCCGCGAGGCAGGCCGCGGCGGTCTTGATTGTGTCCGCGTCGGCCTTTAAGACCCGCGTTCCCGGTTCGGCGGTCATCTCGTCTCTCACTTGCGTTTAGGGACGCGGGGGTTATAAGACCGCCACCAGTCGGAGTGTAGCGCAGTCTGGTAGCGCACCACGTTCGGGACGTGGGGGTCGCAGGTTCAAATCCTGCCACTCCGACCATTTCCGCAAATCCCGCAAGAAATCGCGCCGGATATCCGCGATCGCCCTGCGCCGGCAGGGCAGGGCAGGGCCGGGCTGCGGTCGCCTGAATCACCCGAAAGTCGAGGTCTGCGCCGCCTTGTCGGCGACCGGGCGGGCTCAGTAGGCTGCGCGCCAATAATAGCAATACGGCCGGATAAGCCGGCTGACATGGGAGTGTGACGCCAATGTTGTGGAATGCCCGCCTCTTATCGCGCCTGCTGTTCGGTCTGTTCTGTCTGCTCCTGATCCCGGCCGCCGGGGCCTCCGCGGCCGACTACCCCACCCGCCCGGTGCATATCATCGTCGGCTATCCGCCCGGCGGCGCCACCGACATCGTCGCCCGCCTGCTCGGAAACTGGCTGAGCAAGCGGCTCGGCCAGCAATTCGTCGTGGAAAACCGGGCCGGGGCCGGCAACAATCTCGGCACCGAGGCGGTCGTCAAGGCGGCGCCCGACGGCTACACGCTGCTGCTGGTCAATCCGGCCAACACGATCAACGCTTCGCTCTACAAGAAGCTGAATTTCGTGTTCCTGCGCGACATCGATCCGGTCGCCGGCTTCATCCAGGTGCCGAACGTGATGGAGGTCAATCCGTCGGTTCCAGCCAAGACCGTCGCCGAATTCATCGCCTACGCCAAGGCCAATCCCGGCAAGGTCAACATGGCGTCGTCCGGCAACGGCACCTCGATCCATCTCTCCGGCGAACTGTTCATGATGCTCACCGGCGTGAAGATGACGCATGTGCCCTACAAGGGCTCGGCGCCGGCGCTGATCGATCTCATGGCCGGCCAGGTGCAGGTCATGTTCGACAATCTGCCGGCCTCGATCAGCCACATCAAAGCCGGCAAGCTGCGCCCGCTGGCGGTGACGACGTCGAAGCGCTCGGCCGAACTGCCCGATGTGCCGGTTCTTTCCGACACGGTGCCGGGCTACGAGGCGAGCGCGTTCTTCGGGCTCGGTGCGCCGCACGGAACCCCGAAGCCGATCGTCGATCTGCTCAACAAGGAGATCAATCTGGCCCTGCAGGATCCCCAGATCCAGGCGCGGGTGAAAGATCTCGGCGGAATCCCCGCTCCGGGTACGCCGGCCGTTTTCGGCAAGTTCCTCGCCGATGAAACGGCGAAATGGGAAAAGGTCATCCGCGCGGCCAATCTGTCGATCAACTAGGCCGGCGGCGGATTTTCCATCGCTCCGACAGGCTCTTGCGCGCGCGGAACGCGGTCCCCGCGCGCCGGGGGCCGCTCTTGCCCGACCCCCGTCCTTGCCCTTGTGCAAAGGCGGCGTCGCCGCGTACCCTGCGGTCTTCCGGCTACCAAAATCGCCATCGCAGGCGATGCAAAAGCCCGCGCGGATCAAGGGTCGGGCAGGAGGAGGAAAACGCCATGAAATACACAATGAAGACGCTCGGCCTGGGTCTGGGCCTGGCTTTGGCCATCGCCGCTCCGGCGACCGCCGCCGATATGAAAATGATGAGCGGCCCGCAGGGCGGATCGTGGATTCCGCTCGGCGGACAGCTCAAGGACATGTGGGAAAAGGCGATCCCCGGCCTCCAGGTCCAGGTGCTGCCCGGCGCCGGCATCGCCAATGTGCGCGGCGTCGACGAAGGCAAGGCCGATATCGGTTTCGGCAATTCGATCTCGACCGTGGACGGCCTGCATGGCAAGCCGCCGTTCCAGAAGCCGGCGACCAATATCTGCAACGTCGCCACGCTCTATCCGCAATACTACCAGCTCGTCGTTCCCGCCGACGCCGGCATCAAGTCGATCGCCGACCTCAAGGGCAAGGCGATCACCACCCAGCAGCGCGGCAACACCGGCGAGCTGATCACGCGGCAGCTGCTCGGCGTCAACGGCATCACCTATAACGACGTCAAGGTCAGCTTCGTCAGCTATTCCGACTCGGTGAACCAGATGAAGGACGGCCACGCCGTCGCTTTCGGTCTCGGCACCCAGGTTCCGGCCGGCGCGATCATGGATCTCGCCTCCGCGCGTCCGATCAAGCTGCTCGACCAGGCCTCCAGCTTCGCCGGCATGAAGAAGCTCAATCCGGGCTACACGCTGGCGACGGTCAAGAAGGACAGCTATCCGGGCCAGGACCAGGACGTGAAGGTGATCGGCTATGCGACGCACATCTTCGTGTCGTGCAAGCTGCCGGCCGACACCGTCTATACGATGACCAAGACCCTGATCGGGCACACCGCGACGCTGGCCAGCATCGCCAAGGCGATCGGCCAGCAGAAGACGGCCGATTTCGCCGAGGACATCGGCGTGCCGTTCCATCCGGGCGCCGCCAAGTTCTACAAGGAACAGGGCATCACGGTCGCGTCGCACTAGCATTCCGGTGAGCCGGCGCGTCATCGGCGCGCCGGCCCACCGCGCGGACCGGCGGCGGGCAAGGACATCCCATGACTATCAAGTTTGACCGGAGCTACGAAGGCCTCTTGCGCCTTCTGACGGCCGTGGTCGCCGTCGCCATGGTGCTCTATCACATGTGGGCGATCGCCTTCGGTTCGCCGGAGGCCGTGTGGTTTCGCGGCACCCATCTCCTGTTCGCGCTGGTGCTGACGTTCCTGATCTTCCGCGCCTCCGGTGCGGCGGGCGGCGTGCCGCGCGTGACCGACTGGGTTCTGCTGGTGCTCGCGGCGCTGCCGATCCTCTATCTGTTTTACAATTACGATTACGTGGTCAACCGCATCTTCTATGTCGACGACCTCACGCTCGGCGACAAGATCATGGGCACGCTCATGGTCGTGCTGCTCTTGGAGGCGGTGCGCCGCGTGCTCGGCTGGGCGCTGCCGATTACGGCCATCGCCTTCCTGGTCTACGGCCTGTTCATCGCCAGGCTCGAGCCGCAGCGCATGCTCGACCAGCTCTACATGACCACCGAGGGCATCTTCGGGATTCCGCTGTCGGTGTCGGCGACCTATGTGCTGATCTTCGTGGTGTTCGGCACATTCATGGAGCGCACCGGCACCGGCCAGTTGTTCATGGATTTCGCGACCGGGCTCACCGGCCACGCGGTCGGCGGCCCCGGCAAGGTGGCGGTGGTTTCGTCGAGCCTGTTCGGCACCATTTCCGGCAGCGCGGTGGCGAATGTCATGGTGACCGGCCAGATCAGCATTCCGCTGATGAAGCGCACCGGCTTCAAGCCGCCCTTCGCCGGCGCGGTCGAGGCGGTGGCCTCGACCGGCGGGCAGATCATGCCGCCGATCATGGGCGCGGCCGCCTTCGTGATGGCGGAGTTCCTCGGCGTCTCCTACGGCCAGGTCGTGATCTGGGCGATCATGCCGGCGGTGCTCTACTATCTCGCCTGTTTTGCGGCCGTGCATTTCGAGGCCAAGCGGCTCGGCCTCGTCGGCCTGCCGCGCTCCGAACTGCCCAGGCTGGGCCAGGTGATGCGCGAAAGCGGCCACCTGTTCATCCCGGTCGCCACGATCCTGGTGGTGATGTATTCCGGCTTCAGTGCGCCGCTGGCGGCGCTCGCCGGCACGCTCGCCTGCTTCCCGGTGGCGGCGCTGCGCAGGAGCACGCGCGGCAACTGCACCTGGGACAATCTCCTCGGCGCCATGGTCGACGGCGCGCGCAACACGATTTCCGTCGCGCTCGCCTGCGCCGCCGCCGGCATCATCGTCGGCGTGGTGACGCTCTCCGGCCTCGGCATCGTCTTCACCCAATTCGTCGTGCATCTGGCCAAGGACATGCTGTTCGTCGCGCTGTTCCTGACCATGATCGCCGGCATGATCCTCGGCATGGGCATCCCGACCACGCCGGCCTATATCATCATGACGGCGTTGCTGGTGCCGGCCATCGTCAAGCTCGGCGTGGTGGTGCCGGCCGCGCACATGTTCGCCTTCTATTTCGCCATCCTGTCGGCGATCACGCCGCCGGTGGCGCTGGCGGTGTTCGCCGCCTCCGGCATCGCCAAGTCCGATCTGTGGTCGACCGGGTGGGCCGCGGTGAAGATCGGCGCCGCCGGCTTCATCGTGCCCTACATGTTCGTCTATTCGCCCTCGCTGCTGATGATCGGCGACTGGCCCACGATCGCCTCGAGCTGCGTGAGCGCGGTCATCGGCGTGGTGCTGTTCGCGGGCGGACTGCACGGCTATCTCATCACCGCCACCAATTTCTGGCAGCGGCCGATGCTGGTGGTCGCCGGCCTGATGCTGATCAAGCCGGGCTGGGAAAGCGATCTGTTCGGCGCCGCGCTCGCGGTCGTCGTGATCGCCACGCAACTTTCCGCCCGCCGCAGCGCGGCGGAGACGGTCGCCAAGCAGACGTGAAATCAGACTTGCAATCAGCAGAGTGACAATGCCCGACCGTAAACGTCCCGAGGACCTGCGCAGCCATCGCTGGCTCGGGGTCAGCGATCTGCGCTCCTTCGGCCACCGCGCGCGGCTGCGCCAGGGCGGCTTCAATGCCGAGGATTGGGCCGGTAAGCCGGTCATCGGCATCGTCAATACCTGGAGCGACATCAATTTCTGCCACACGCATCTTCGCGCGCGCGCCGAGGACGTGAAGCGCGGCGTATGGGAGGCGGGCGGCTTTCCGGTCGAGCTGCCGGCGATGTCGCTGTCGGAACCCTTCGTGAAGCCGAGCACCATGCTCTATCGCAACCTGCTCGCGATGGAGACCGAGGAACTCCTACGCAGCCATCCGATCGACGGCGCCGTGCTGCTCGGCGGCTGCGACAAGACCACGCCCGGCCTCATCATGGGCGCGATCAGCATGGGGTTGCCGGCGATCTACGTGCCGGCCGGCCCGCAGCTGCGCGGCAATTGGCGCGGCCAGCAATTGGGCTCCGGCTCCGATGCCTGGAAATACTGGGACGAGAAGCGCGCCGGCCGCATCAGCGAGGAGGACTGGGCGGAACTCGAAGGCGGCATCGCGCGCTCCTTCGGCACCTGCATGGTGATGGGCACGGCGGCGACCATGATGGCGATCGCGGAGGCCATGGGCCTGTCGCTGCCGGGGGCCTCGTCGATTCCCGCCGCCGACTCGGCGCATCCGCGCATGTGCTCGGCCGCCGGCCGGCGCATCGTCGATATGGTGTGGAACGACGTCACGCCGCAGCGGATCCTGTCGCCGGCCGCCTTCGACAACGCCATTCGCGTGCACATGGCCATGGGCGGCTCGACCAATGCCATCATTCATGTGGTGGCGATGGCGCGCCGCGCCGGCATCGCGCTCGACATGCAGCGTTTCGACGAGATCTCGCGCGAAATCCCCGTGCTCGCCAATGTGCGTCCCTCGGGCGGCTATTTGATGGAAGATTTCTATTACGCCGGCGGCCTGCGCGCGTTGATGGCGGAGATGAAGCACACGCTCGATCTCGGCTGCCCGACCGTCAACGGCAAGACCATCGGCGAGAATATCGAGGGTGCCGAGGTTCATCTGCGCGAGGTCATTCACGCCTTCGACGATCCGGTGTCGAGCGAAGGCGCCACCGCCGTGTTGCGCGGCAACCTGGCGCCGGGCGGCTGCGTGATGAAGCCGTCGGCCGCCGAGAAGCGGCTGCTCAAGCATCGCGGCAAGGTGATCGCCTTCGAGGACTACAACGAGATGGCGCGCGAAGTGGAGCGCGACGACCTCGACGTCACGCCCGACCATATTCTCGTGCTCAAGAACGGCGGGCCGCAGGGCGGTCCCGGCATGCCGGAATGGGGCATGCTGCCGATTCCGAGGAAGCTCGTGCGGCAGGGCGTGCGCGACATGCTGCGCATTTCCGATGCGCGCATGAGCGGCACCAGCTACGGCGCCTGCATCCTGCATGTCGCGCCGGAGAGTTTCGTGGGCGGCCCGCTTGCCTTCGTGCAAACCGGCGACGAGATCGAGGTGGATGTTCCCGCGCGCCGCATCCATTTGCATGTCGCGGACGAGGAACTCGCGCGCCGCCGCGCGGCCTGGAAAGCGCCCGCACCGCGTTACCCGCGCGGCTACGGCGCGCTCTATTCGCAGCATATCGGGCAAGCCGACACGGGCTGCGATTTCGATTTTCTGGCGCCGCTCGGTAATATTCCTGAGCCCGAAATCCATTGAACGGTAGCGCAAGACCGCCCACACCGCATTCGGCGCGCGATTTATAAAAACTGCGCACGCACTAAAGCGCTTGCTTCATATTTTGCTGGTCAATGTTACGCGTTCGGCAAAGGAACGCGTAACCCGATGCGTGTGTGCTTTGGAAAGCCGGGACGTTCGATCTGGGCGTTCGCTATTGTGGCCGCGGTGGCGCTGATCGCAGAGCGTGCGACCGCCTCCGAAACGCTTCGCATGGGCGGCACCGGCAGCTCGTTAGGCCTGTTGGAAAAGGTCGGCGCCGAATTTACCTCTGCCAGTGGCATCAAGGTCGCGGTTATTCCCAGCCTGGGAAGCTCCGGCGCGCTGCGCGCACTCATCGACGGCAAGCTCGACCTTGCGGTGTCGGCGCGGCCGTTGAAAGCGGACGAGTCCGCCGCGGGCTTGCAGCAAGTCGCGGTGCTGAAAACCGCCTTCGTGCTCGCGACCTCGAAGCCGAATCCGGAGGGATTGAACACTTCCGATCTACCTTGGATATTCTCCGAGCAGGGTCCGATTTGGTCCGATGGCACGCCGATCCGGCTCATTCTGCGCCCGCGCAGCGAGACCGACAACGCACTGCTCGGCTCGATCACCCCCGGTATGGATACGGCGATCGAGGCCCTGCGCCAGCGCCCCGAAGTGCCGATCGCGGCCACCGATCAGGATAATGCGGACTTGGCCGAGCGCATGCCCGGCTCGCTCACTGGAACAACTCTGACACAAATCAAGACCGAGCGCCGCAGTCTGCACGCCGTGCCGCTCAATGGTGTCGCTCCCACATTCGCCAATTTTGAAAGTGGTGCCTATCCGTTCGCAAAAAAGCTCTATTTGATCGTTCGCACGAATGGCGCTCCCGGTGCCCTGCAATTCGTTGAATTCCTGCGGTCGGCGGCCGGGTTGAAGGCGCTGCGCGAGGCCGCGGCGCTGCTGGAACGCGAGTAATGCCGCCCCCCCCACTCAGAAAGACGGTCGGTGCCATCGCGCTGACGGTCGCGGTGGTCACGACCATCGCGGTACCGGCCGGCTATTTCGTCCTGAAATATCGTGACAGCGCGGCGACCTTGGCCTTCAAAGCCCGTCTGAATGCGGCGCGGGTCGCGCAGTATATCTATACGCATGATGTCCTCTGGCAATATCAGCAATTGCGCCTGGCCGAGGTGATCCAGTTGCCGGAGATGGACGAACGGCCGATCCAGCAGAAGATCTATGACGCGACCGGCGATCTCGTGTTCGATGACGGCACTGTCCTGGAGGCGCCGGTATTGTCCCGCACGGCATCGATTGTCGTGTCGGGTGCGATCGCCGGATCGCTGGTGGTCGAAACGAGTCTATATCCGACGCTGGCCAAGACGGGTCTGGCCGCGATCCTGGGCGGCTTGCTCGGCCTGGCCATCTATTTCGCTGTACGCCTGTTGCCGCTGCGGGCGCTGGACCGGGCGCTTGCGGCATTGACCGAGACGCAGCGCGGCCTGGCGATGCAATACGAACGTTTCGA
>Ga0180222_1003102_pt1 | contig 11465 bp, 9 predicted proteins | sample eDN5th37CKraftOP_FD_151336 | JGI IMG/M metagenome (GOLD analysis project Ga0180222, IMG submission 151336) | Enriched Organic Plus compost microbial communities from Emeryville, California, USA - eDNA 5th pass 37_C Kraft OP (version 2) (version 2) ... | reverse complement strand
GCTGCGCGCGGTGGAGGCTTCGGGCGGCACCGTGATCGCGATGGAAACCTTCCAGCGCAGCGCCGGGTCGCTTTCCGCAGCGGTCAAGAAGCTGCCCTCCGGCTATGACGCGGTGCTGATCGCCGACGGCGGGCGCATCGCGCTTCAGGCCGCACCGCTCATCCGTCAGGGCGGCGGGGCGCAGGCGCGCCTGCTCGGCACCGAGCTGTGGAACACCGAGGAAAGCACGATCGCCGCCAGCCCCGCGCTGCGCGGCGCATGGTTCGCCAGCGTGTCGGATAATTATTATCGCCAGCTCGCGACCAAATATCGCGCCCGCTTCAAGACCGCGCCCTATCGCCTGTCCGCGCTGGGCTATGACGCGGTGCTGCTGACCGTGCGGATCGCCCAGAACTGGAAGGTGGACACCGCCTTCCCGGTGAGCAGCCTCAATGACAAGGGCGGCTTCGCCGGCATCGACGGCGCCTTCCGCTTCGACCGCGACGGCGTGGCCGACCGCGCGCTGGAGGTGCAGCAGGTGGACGCGGGCAAGTTCACGGTAATCGACGCCGCGCCCAGGGGGTTCTGACCCCGGCGGGACAAGGGCCATGAAAAAGGGCGGCCCCGATATGGGAGCCGCCTTTTTTCTTTTTTGCCCTTTTCCCGTCATGCCAGCGCAGGCTGGCATCTCAGGAGACGGCGCGTAACATGGCCTGCGGCCCCAGCCTGCGCTGGGGCGACGCGCGGGGAACGGATCAGCCGACCGTCTGCCCGGTCTTGGCCCAATCGGCGAGGAAGCCTTCGATCCCCTTGTCGGTCAGCACATGGTTGAACAGCGAGAGGATGACGGCGGGCGGGGCGGTCATCACGTCGGCGCCGATCTTCGCGCTTTCCAGCACATGGATCGGGTTGCGCACGCTGGCGACGAGAATCTCGGTCGCGAACGCATAATTGTCGTAGATCAGGCGGATGTCCTCGATCAGCTTCATGCCGTCGAAGCCGTTGTCGTCATGCCGCCCGACGAAGGGAGAGATGAAGCTCGCCCCCGCCTTCGCCGCCAACAGCGCCTGATTGGCCGAGAAGCACAAGGTCACATTGACCTGCGTGCCCTCGCCGGTCAGCGCCTTGCAGGTCTTGAGCCCGTCGACCGTCAGCGGCACCTTGATGCACACATTGTCGGCGATCTTGCGGAGGATCTCGGCCTCCTTCATCATCGTCGCATGGTCGAGCGCGACGACCTCCGCCGATACCGGCCCGTCGACGATCTTGCAGATCTCCGCGATCACTTCCGTGAACTTGCGCCCCGATTTGTGGATCAGCGACGGGTTGGTCGTCACCCCGTCCAGAAGCCCCGTGGCCTCAAGGTCGCGGATCGCATCGGTATCGGCGGTATCAACGAAAAATTTCATGGCGGCGGCTCCTTCTGCAAGCGCTGATTCGCCCGCCCCTATACCCCCTTCCGCCCCAGACGATAAGGCCGCGATCAAGGCGGGGCTGGCGCGCGCGATCCCTCCGTTGCTACTAGGGGCCCATGACTCGCGCCCGTGTCCTCATCCTCAACAGCGCCCTGAGGCCGCTCGACTATCGCGTGCCGCACGGCATGGCGGTGGAGCCGGGCAGCATCGTCGAGGCGCCGCTCGGCCCGCGCCGCATCGCGGGCGTGGTGTGGGAGGAAGACCGCTTTCCCGGCGTCGAGAGCGTCGGCGACAACCGCCTGCGCCCGCTGACATGGGTATCGCCCGCCCCGCCCCTGCCCGCGCCGCTGCGCCGCCTGATCGAATGGACCGCCGACTATTATATGGCGCCCGCCGCCGCCGTGCTGCGCATGGCGCTGTCCTCCGGCGCGGCGCTGACCGACCAGCGCACGGTGATCGAATATCGCGCCAGCGGCCTCATCCCCGACCGGCTGACGCCCCAGCGCGCGCAAGCGCTCGAACGCATCGGCGATTTTCAGGGCGTCCCCCGCGAGCTGGCGGAAAAGGCGGACGTCTCGCTCGCCGTGCTGCGCGGCCTGATCAAGGCGGGCGCGCTGGAGCCGGTGGAGGTCGAGGCCAATGCCCCCTATCCCGCGCCCGACCCCGACCATCAGGTGCCGCAGCTCAATGAGGCGCAGCAGGCCGCCGCCGATACGCTCACGCAAGCGATCGACACGGGCGGCTTCCACGCCTTCCTGCTCGACGGCGTGACCGGATCGGGAAAGACCGAGGTGTATTTCGAGGCCATCGCCCGCGCGATCCGCGACGGGCGGCAGACGCTGGTGCTGCTGCCCGAAATCGCGCTGACCGAACCGTTCCTCAAACGCTTCGAGGCGCGCTTCGGCGTCGCGCCGGTCGCCTGGCACAGCGGCCTGCGGCAAAGCGAGCGCCGCCGCGCCTGGCTCGCCGTCGCGCGCGGACAGGCAAGCGTCGTCGTCGGCGCGCGCTCGGCGCTGTTCCTGCCCTTCCCCAATCTCGGCCTCATCGTCGTGGACGAGGCCCATGAGATCAGCTTCAAGCAGGAGGACGGCGTCCATTATCACGCCCGCGACGTGGCGGTGATGCGCGGCGTGTTCGAGAAATGCCCGGTGCTGCTCGCCTCCGCCACGCCCGCCATCGAGACGCGGCATCAGGTGACGCTGGGCCGCTACAGGGAAATCCGCCTGCCCTCGCGTTTCGGCGGCGCGCAGATGCCGGAGATCACCGGCATCGACCTGCTGCGCGATCCGCCCGACCGCCAGCGCTGGATCGCCCCGCCGCTGGTGAAGGCGATGCGCGAGACGCTGGACAAGGGCGAGCAGGCGCTGCTGTTCCTGAACCGGCGCGGCTATGCGCCGCTGACGCTGTGCCGCCATTGCGGCTATCGCTTCCAGTGCCCCAATTGCACCGCCTGGATGGTCGAGCACAAGCTGACCCGCCGCCTCGCCTGCCATCATTGCGGCCATATGATGCCGACGCCGCGTGAATGCCCCGAATGCCATGAGGAGGACGCGCTGGTCGCCTGCGGCCCCGGCGTCGAGCGCATCGCCGACGAGGTGGCGCTGCTGTTTCCGCAGGCACGCACCGCCATCGTCACCTCCGACACGCTCTGGTCGCCGGAAAAGGTCGCGGAATTCGTCGCGGGGGTGGAAAACGGCGCGATCGACATCATCGTCGGCACGCAGCTCGTCACCAAGGGCTATCATTTCCCCAATCTGACGCTGGTGGGCGTGATCGATGCCGATCTGGGACTGGAGGGCGGCGACCTGCGCGCGGCGGAGCGATGCTTCCAGCAGATCAGCCAGGTTTCCGGGCGCGCCGGGCGCGGCGAGAAGCCGGGCCGGGTGTTCCTCCAGACGCGGATGATCGACGCGCCGGTCATCAAGGCGCTGCTGTCCGGCGATGCCGAGCGCTTCTACGCGACCGAGACGGAGAACCGCCGCATCGCCCATGCGCCGCCCTTCGGCCGCTATGCCGCGATCATCGTGTCGAGCGAGGACGCCGCCACCGCCGCCGACATCGCCCGGCGGCTGGGCAAGAGCGCCCCGCAGGCGGAGGGGCTGCACGTCTACGGCCCCGCTCCCGCCCCGCTCGCCCAGCTGCGCGGACGCCACCGCCACCGCCTGCTGGTCCACGCCTCGCGCGGCCTCAATGTGCAGGAAGCGATCGCGAACTGGCTGGGCGCGGCCGACTGGCCCGCCTCGGTCCGCGTGACGGTCGATATCGACCCTTACAGCTTCCTTTGATATAGGGGCGCCTGATTTCTATGCCCTACGCTTCATCCATATCGTCCGAAAAGGAGTATATCGCCTTATCTCAACAAGATAAGCGGAACAAAGAATTGCCTACCTTTTCGATAGAAAATTTGCATTGCCGCCCGGCGACTTTTTTCTATACGCAAGCAGAGAATTCGGAGAATCACATGACGTATCTGATGGGGGAGATTCTTCCAGCCCTGCTTCCCTTCATTTTTATTGGTTTCGCGGCGCAATTGATCGACGGCGCACTGGGCATGGCCTATGGCGTCATATCCAGCACCCTGCTGATCGCGATGGGCGTGTCGCCCAAGCATGCGTCGGCGGGCGTCCATGCCGCAGAGACCTTCACCACCGCCGTTTCGGGCCTCAGCCATATCTATCACCGCAACATCGACTGGCAGTTGTTCCGCCGCCTCGCCATTCCCGGCGTGATCGGCGGCGTGGGCGGGGCCTATCTGCTGTCGAACATCGACAGCGGGGTCATCAAGCCGTTCGTGCTGGCCTATCTGACCTCGATCGGCCTGTGGCTGATCTGGCGCAGCACCCATGTGATCCACCGCGCCCGCGACCCGCGCGTCGTCGCGCCGCTGGGCCTTGTCGGCGGCTTCCTCGACGCGAGCGGCGGCGGCGGCTGGGGACCGGTCGTCACGTCGAACCTGCTGTTGCAGGGCGGCGACCCGCGCACCACGATCGGCACGGTGAACACGGCGGAATTCCTGCTCACCCTGTCGGTCAGCATCACCTTCCTCGTCCATCTGGGCTGGGAAAGCTTCACCATCGCCACCACCGGCCTGCTGATCGGCGGCGTCGTCGCCGCGCCGCTGGGCGCGAAGCTCGCCAAGCATATCGCACCCAACCGGCTGCTGCTGCTGGTCGGCGTCGTGCTGACCCTCACCTCGGCCTATGGCATCGCCAAGTCGATGAACTGGGTGGGGTGATCCGTCATGCCAGAGCGCAGGCCGGCATGACCTATTTCCCGTTGAACAACAGGTTGCGGCTAAATCTTTCATCCCTCATCACGTCATGCCAGCGAAGGCTGGCATCTCAGGAGACGTAGCGCCACATGGCCTACGACCCCAGCCTTCGCTAGGGTGACAGTAAAGGCGAAGATCCGACAACACCCCCAAGCAGCCTTCCCCAAACAGCTCTGCAGGCCCCATAAGCGCCCAAGAAAAAAGGCGGGGATTGCCCCGCCCTTTTCCATTGCCGTCTATATCCCGCGATCAGTCCCGGTCCGCTTCGCCGCCGTCGCTGGAGCGGCCGAACAGGCGTTCCGCCTCTTCGCGGAAGGGGTTGGAAGCCGGAATGCTCTGCTCCTCGCCTTCCTCGACGCGCGCCGCATCGTCGCGCCCCGCCTCATCGCGCCCGGCGTCGTCGCGCTGGCGCCGCAGTTCCTCGATCAACGCAGCCTTGGCGCCGTCGAGGCGCGTGTCGGCGGGCGCCTCGATCCCGGCCTTCTTCGCCGCCTTGGCGACCTCGGCATCCAGTTCGCGCTGCGAGCACAGGCCGAGCGTCACCGGATCCTTCGGCACGATATTGGCGATGTTCCAGTGGCTGCGGTCGCGGATCGCGGCGATGGTGGTGCGGGTCGTGCCGATCAGGCGACCGATCGCGCCGTCGGAAATCTCCGGATGGTTGCGCAGGATCCACGCAATGCCGTCCGGCTTGTCCTGCCGCTTGGAAACCGGCGTATAACGCGGCCCCTTGGTACGGCGGACAGGCTCGCTGCCGCGCGAAATCTTCAGCGCATAATCGGGATCGGCCTCGCCCTTGCGGATTTCCTCGATCGTCAGTTCATGCGCGCGCACCGGATCGCGCGGCGTATATTTGATGCTCGTCGTATCGTCGGCGATGGCCTGTACCTCCAGCATGTGCAGACCGCAGAAATCGGCGATCTGCGAAAAGCTGAGGCCGGTATTCTCGATCAGCCAGCAGGCGGTGGCGTGGGGCATAAGCGGCTGGGACAAGGCGTGCGCTCCAGTCTTGAAACAACATCGGAAATAATAAGGGCCACCCAAGCAGGGTGGCCGCCAAACCAGTCACGGATAAAACAAAGCCGGTGCGAGAGCAAGTAAAATGCTTTCCCGGCCCTGCCTCCGCTCCCCGCCCCGTCATTCCACCTGCAGCACGATCTTGCCGAAATGCTCGCCCGCCTCCATCCGGGCATGGGCGCGGGCGGCTTCGGCCAGCGGCACCACGCTGTCGATGGCCGGACGCAATTCGCCCTTGGCCACGAACGGCCAGACATGGTTGCCAATCTCGTCGGCGACCAGCGCCTTGAACGTGTCGGATCGCGCCCGCAGCGTGGAGCCGGTCAGCGTCAGCCGCCGCATCATCACCTCGGCCATGGAAATCTGCGCCTTGCTGCCGCCCAGAACGGCGATCGACACATGCCGCCCGTCGTCGGAGAGGCATTTGAGGTTGCGCGCGACATAATCGCCGCCGACCATGTCGAGCACCACCTGGCAGCGGCGCCCGTCGGTGATGGCGCGGACTTCCTCGACGAAATCCTGCGTGCGGTAGTTGATCGCATGATGGGCGCCCCAGTCCAGCGCCGCCCTGCATTTCTCGTCCGTGCCGCAGGTGACGATGATCCGCACGCCGAACAGGCGGCACAGCGAAATGGCCATCGTCCCGATGCCGCTGGTGCCGCCATGCACCAGCACCGTGTCGCCCTCGACCGCATAGGCGCGCTCGAACAGGTTGGTCCACACGGTGAACAGCGTTTCGGGCAGCGCCGCGGCCTCCACCATGTCGTATCCGTCCGGCACGGGCAGGCATTGCCCGGCGGGGACCGTCACATATTCGGCATAGCCCCCGCCATTGGTGAGCGCGCACACGCGCTGCCCCAGCAGCGCCACGTCCACCTCCGCGCCCAGTTGCACCACCACGCCCGACACCTCCAGTCCCAGCAGCGGAGAGGCCCCGGCGGGCGGCGGGTAATTGCCCTGCCGCTGGAGGAGGTCGGGCCGGTTCACCCCGGCCGCATGCACGCGGATCAGCACCTCGCCCTTGCGCGGCGCGGGAATGGCCATCGTCCTTTCGGCCAGCACGTCCGGCCCGCCCGGACGATCCATGCCTATAGCCCGCATTTCCTTGGATATTATCTCCAGCGCCACACCTGATCTCCCCCCACTGTCCGGGCAGCCGGCTCATGTGAGTGGCCCATGATCCGCCGCCCGATCGCCATGCCATATTGACACTGCTCCTGATAGGGTCAACATTCATGTCGATGGATATGGACGACTATCTGCCGAAGCGGGCGGATGACCCGCTCAACCTGTTGATCAGGCAGGATCTTGCCCCCCTGTCTGTCGATGAGCTTCGCGCCCGCGTCGCGGCGCTGGAGGCCGAGATAGAGCGCGTCCGCAAGACGATCGACCGGGCGGTCAGCCACAAGGCCAGCGCCGAGGCCTTATTCCGAAAATGAGCTTATCCCCTTTCCTCGTCGCCGCCGGCGGGAAAACCGGCCCTGAAGGACGGAGGACGGGGATTTGGGTCGGCGCCCTTGACCAAGCGGTAACGCGTGCCGACATAGTGGAAAATGGCATCCCCCTCGGATGCCGGGAGAACTGAAATGCCGTCTTTTGCTTCCGCCCTCGAAACCACGCTGCACAATGCGCTTACGCATGCGTCCGAGAGGCACCATGAATATGCGACGCTGGAACATCTGCTCCTCGCCCTGATCGAGGACGAGCACGCCTCCAAGGTGATGCAGGCCTGCGGCGTCGATCTGGGCGAACTGACGGATTCCGTAACCCATTATCTCGATACCGAGCTGGACAGCCTGAAAGTGGACAGCGACACCGACCCCTCGCCGACCAGCGGCTTCCAGCGGGTGGTGCAGCGGGCGATCCTGCACGTCCAGTCCTCCGGCAAGGACGAGGTGACCGGCGCCAATGTTCTGGTCGCGCTGTTTTCCGAGCGGGAAAGCTATGCCGTCTATTTCCTGCAACAGCAGGATATGAGCCGCCTCGACGCGGTGTCCTATATCTCGCACGGCGTCGGCAAGGCGACCGCCCAGCCCGCGCAGCCCGAAACCAAGGCGAACGAGCAGGAGAAGAAGGCGCAGACCAAGGAAAAGAAGGACAGCGCACTCGACCAGTTCACCGTCAACCTCAACGAGAAGGCGATGGAGGGCAAGGTCGACCCGCTGATCGGCCGCAGCGCCGAGGTCGACCGCACGATCCAGATCCTGTGCCGCCGGTCGAAGAACAACCCGCTCTATGTGGGCGACCCCGGCGTCGGCAAGACCGCCATCGCGGAAGGCCTCGCGCGCAAGATCATCGAGGGCAACGTGCCCGACGTATTGAAGGACGCGGTCATCTACTCGCTCGACATGGGCGCGCTGCTCGCCGGCACGCGCTATCGCGGCGACTTCGAGGAGCGTCTGAAGGCCGTGGTGAACGAGCTTGAAAAGATGCCGGAAGCGGTGCTTTTCATCGACGAGATCCATACCGTGATCGGCGCGGGCGCGACCAGCGGCGGGGCGATGGACGCCTCCAACCTGCTGAAGCCCGCCCTGTCCGGCGGCACCATCCGCTGCATCGGCTCGACCACTTACAAGGAGTTCCGCAACCATTTCGAGAAGGACCGCGCGCTGCTGCGCCGGTTCCAGAAGATCGACGTCAACGAGCCGACCATCGAGGACACGATCAAGATCCTCACCGGCCTGCGCCCGAATTTCGAGGAGCATCACCATGTCCGCTACACGGCGGATGCGATCAAGGCGGCGGTGGAGCTTTCCGCCCGCTACATCAACGACCGCAAGCTGCCGGACAAGGCGATCGACGTGATCGACGAGGTCGGCGCGATGCAGATGCTGGTCGCCCCATCGAAGCGCAAGAAGATCATCACGCCCAAGGAGATCGAGGCCGTCATCTCGACCATGGCGCGCATCCCGCCCAAGACCGTGTCGAGCGACGACAAGACCGTCCTCGTCTCGCTGGAGCAGGACCTGAAGCGCGTCGTGTTCGGGCAGGACAAGGCGATCGAGGTGCTGGCAAGCGCGATCAAGCTTTCCCGCGCGGGCCTGCGCGATCCGGACAAGCCGATCGGCAACTACCTCTTCTCCGGCCCCACCGGCGTCGGCAAGACGGAGGTCGCGCGGCAGCTCGCATCGCTTCTCGGCATTCCGCTGCAACGCTTTGATATGTCCGAATATATGGAGCGCCACTCGGTCAGCCGCCTGATCGGCGCGCCTCCGGGCTATGTCGGCTATGACCAGGGCGGCCTCTTGACCGACGCGATCGACCAGAACCCGCATTGCGTGCTGCTGCTCGACGAGATCGAGAAGGCGCATCCGGACCTGTTCAACATCCTGTTGCAGGTGATGGACAATGGCCGCCTGACCGACCATCACGGCAAGACGGTGGATTTCCGCAACGTCATCCTGATCATGACGACCAATGCGGGCGCATCCGACATGGCGCGCGAGGGCATCGGCTTCGGCGATGTCATCAGCAAGGAGGATGCGAGCGAGGAAGCGGTGAAGCGGCTGTTCACGCCGGAATTCCGCAACCGGCTCGATGCGATCGTTCCGTTCGGCTATCTGCCGCCGGAGGTCGTCGCACGGGTGGTCGACAAGTTCGTCCTGCAACTGGAACTGCAACTGGCCGACCGCGACGTCCACATCACGCTCAGCGACGAGGCGCGCAAGTGGCTCACCGACCGGGGCTATGACAAGCTCTACGGCGCCCGCCCGATGGGCCGCCTGATGCAGGAGAAGATCAAGCAGCCGCTGGCCGAGGAGCTGCTGTTCGGCAAGCTCGTCCATGGCGGCGAGGTGGTCGTCGGCCTGAAGGACGACGCGCTGACCTTCCAGATCATCCCGGCCGCGCCCAAGGGCAAGGGCAAAGGCAAGCCCAGCGCGAAGCCGAAGGCGAAGGCCGCCGACACCGAGTGACCGGCGCGGGGTTGAGGAAACGGAACGGGCGGGGTCATTCTCCGCCCGTTTTCGTTGATAGCCGGGCCGGATGCGTGGGAACCCAAAGTCCCCGCAAGAGAAGAACGACAGGAGGATGCAGATGAGCGAGCTGATATTCTACACCAATCCCATGTCGCGCGGGCAGATCGTCCGGTGGATGCTGGAGGAGCTGGGCGAGCCTTATGAGGAACGCCTGCTCGATTACGGCACGACGATGAAGGCGCCGGACTATCTCGCCGTCAATCCGATGGGCAAGGTGCCCGCCATCGTCCATCGCGGGCAGGTGGTGACGGAGGGCGCGGCGATCTGCGCCTATCTCGCCGATGCCTTTCCGGAGAAGCGGCTGGCCCCTCCGCCTTCCGCCCGCGCGGACTATTATCGCTGGCTGTTCTTCGCCGCCGGGCCGGTGGAGCAGGCGGTCACCAGCCACGCCTTTCACTGGACCCCGGACGAGAAGCAGCGCAGGACGGTCGGCTTTGGCAGCTACGAGGATGTGATGAACGCGCTGGAACAGGCGGTCGCGGGCAAGAGCTTCATCGCGGGCGATCGCTTCTCCGCCGCCGACGTCTATGTCGGCGCGCAGATCGACTGGGGCCTGCGCTTCGGCACCATGCCGGACCGCGCCGCCTTCGCCGATTATGTCCTGCCCCTGCGAGAGCGCCCGGCCTACCGGCGCGCACAGGAGATCGACGGCGCACTGATCGCTAAGATGCAGCAGGGCGGGTAGCTATCCGGATGCCAGCAGGCCGCGCGCCGCCACCCCCGCCGGGATCGCCGCGATGCACAGGAAGGTGCCGAACGCTATCCTCGTCGTGCGATCGATGGCGTAGCCGCTCAGCGCGCGCAACAGCACCCACGCCAGCGCCAGCAGCGAGGATGCGAGCAGGATGAACGGCAGCGCCTGCCAGCCGAACCACGCCCCCAACGCGCCCAGCAGCTTCGCATCCCCCAGCCCCAGCCCGTCGCGCCCGCGCGCCGCGCGGTAACCGAGCGACAGGGCGAGCAGCACGCCATAGCCCAGCGCCGCGCCGATCAGCGCCTCCTTCAGCCCGACACCCGTGATCCACGGCCCGATCGCGAGGCCCAGAAGGGCGAGCGGCAGGGTCAGCGCATCGGGCAGCCAATAATGGCGCGCGTCCAGCACCGCCAGCGCCAAGAGGCCCCAGCCCAGCACCATCCACCCCAGCGCCTGCGGCACCGGCGCGGCCAGCATCGCGCCGACACCGATCGCCGCGCAGCCCAGTTCCATGCGCATATGCACGGAATCGATCCGGCCGCCGCAGTCACGGCACCGCCCCCGGCTGGCGAGATGGCTCAGCACCGGGACGAGATCGGCCGCGTGCAGGGTCCGCCCGCAATGATCGCAGCACGATCGCCCCGAAAGGACCGACCGTCCCTCCGGCCAGCGCATCACCAGCGCGGCCAGGAAGCTGCCGAAGATAAGGCCCAGCACGCCGCCACCGAGCACCATGGCGGAAAAGGCAGTCACATCCGCCCTTCCAGCGAGAGCACATAATCCTCGCCCTGCGCGCGCAGCCCGGCGGCGGCGAGAGCGGCGCCGTCGCCATCCTTCGCGCGCTTCACCGCGATCCTCGCGCTGTAGCGCCCGTCGCGCTCGATACGCAGCGACAGACGCTCCATCCCCGTCTGGCTGACGAGCGGAAAGAGGACGGCCGCGCCGTCGCAGGTCGCCGGGCCTTCCAGCCCCTGCGACAGGGAGAGGCCCGCATAGGGACCGTTCAGCCGCACGCGCAACCGCCCCTCGGCATGGGCGCAGCTGTCGCCCGCAAACTCCACCGTCACATCCTGCCATTCGAGCAGGCTGACCGGCAGCGCGGGGAGAAGACC
>Ga0180222_1003096_pt1 | contig 11483 bp, 9 predicted proteins | sample eDN5th37CKraftOP_FD_151336 | JGI IMG/M metagenome (GOLD analysis project Ga0180222, IMG submission 151336) | Enriched Organic Plus compost microbial communities from Emeryville, California, USA - eDNA 5th pass 37_C Kraft OP (version 2) (version 2) ... | reverse complement strand
GCAAACCCAGCTGCTCGACAAGCTCACGCTCGAGGTAATGCTCGAAGGCGCCGCGCAGCCGGGCTCCGCAATCGGCAGGGCGCTTGCGGACGCAATCAAGGCGGCCGCCGACGCCACTTTCCTCGAATTGATCAAGGAAGCCGTCGGTGAACGCGACCGAATCGAGCAATGGATCGCACGGACCGGTTCGGTCGACGCTGCGATCGCGGAATTGTCCGCGGCGCTGGGCGTCGGCCCGCACGACAGCGTGGACGCGATCGAGGACCGCTTGCTGTCGGAAGCCGAATTCGACTGCGCGCAATGGCATGACCTTGCCGAGGTTCTCCACGCCGGCGGCAAGACCTATGCCGAACAGGCTCGTGCGCTAAAGGCGGCTCTGACTGCGCCAAGCACGGCGCAGCGCGATGCCTATTTGCAGATTTTCTGCACCAAGGAACGCAAAGCGCGCAGGAACCTCGTCAGCAAGACGCTGCGCAACGCGCATCCCGAATGGGCGGAGTGTCTCGAGCGCGAACAGGCGCGCGTCTGCACCCTGCTCGATACCTTGCGCGCCGCGGAGTGCCGTGATCGCACGCGCGCGCTGATCACCGTGGCTCACGAGGTGATCGTGCGCTACCGACGCGAAAAGACGCGGCGCGGCCTCCTGGATTACGACGACCTGATCGATCGCACGCTGGCGCTGTTCCAGCGCACCTCGGCCGCGTGGGTGCTCTACAAACTCGATCTCGGGATCAATCATCTGCTGCTCGACGAAGCGCAAGACACGAGCCCCAAGCAATGGGAGATCATCCGCACGCTCGTCTCCGAATTCACCGCGGGCGCCGGTGCGCGAAGCCACAGGCGGACAATGTTCGCGGTCGGCGACGACAAGCAGTCGATCTTCTCCTTCCAGGGCGCCGCGCCGGAGAAATTCGGCGCAATGCGGGAAGACTTCGAGCGCGACTTCAAGGCAGCGAAGCTCGAATGGCGCAATGTCCGCCTGCTGACCTCGTTCCGTTCCGGTGAGGTCGTGCTCAAGGCCGTCGACCTGGTCTTCGCGCAAGAAGCTGCCTACGCGGCGCTGTCGTCCGACAAGACGCCGACGGTACATGAATCCTTGCCCGGCAAATTGCCCGGTCACGTCGATATCTGGCCGCTGGTGCTGCCGACGGAAAAGGACGACATCGAAGGATGGGACGCTCCATTCGATGAGAAAAGCGAGAGCAGCACTCAGGTTCGCCTCGCCAGAAAGATCGCGACGCATGTGCGGCTCTGGCAGGACAAAGGCACCAAGCCCGGCGATGTCCTGATCCTGGTGCGTCAGCGCGGCCCGTTATTCGAGGCCATCATCCGGTCATTGAAGGCCGCCGGCATTCAGGTCGCGGGCGCCGACCGCATGGTGCTGCTCGACCATATCGCGGTGATGGACCTGATCGCGCTCGCCGACGCATTGCTGCTGCCGGAAGACGATCTCGCGCTCGCATCCGTCTTGAAGAGCCCGATCTTCGGCCTGAGCGAGGATGATCTGTTCGAGATCGCGCACGATCGCGGCCGCGATTCGCTACGCAGGGCGCTGACCAGAAGGGCCGAACGATTCAGCGAAGCCGCGGCGCGCCTGCAGCAATTGACGGACGCCGCGTCGCGCGACAGCCCGTTCACGTTCTATGCACAGCTTCTCGGAGCGGGCGGCGCGCGCAAGCGCTTCCTCGCGCGGCTCGGCCCGGAAGCCAATGACGCGCTCGATGAATTCCTCAATCTCGCGCTTGAATATGAACGGCGCGAAATTCCATCGCTCCAGGGCTTTGTCGCGTGGCTCCGCGCGGCCAATGCAGAGGTGAAGCGCGACATGGAAATCACGCGCGACGAGGTCCGCGTGATGACCGTCCATGGCGCCAAGGGCCTCGAGGCGCATACCGTGATCCTCGCCGACACGACGACGCGGCCGCAAGGCTACAAGCCTCCGCGACTTGTGGAGGTTACGCTGAATGATGGGGCCGGTCTCGTCTGGGCGAAGTCGCAGGACACCGACCCACCGCTCGTGGCAAGCGCACGCGTGGCGGCGAATAACGCCAGTATCGAGGAATACAAGCGGCTTCTCTACGTCGCGATGACGCGTGCCGAGCAACGGCTCGTCATCTGCGGCACGGCGTCGGGCGTCCGCAGAGACCGCACGCCGATCATCCCGGATCAATGCTGGTATCAGTTGATCGAACGTGCCCTGGTCGGCCCCGATGCGGACACCATCGAAATGGCGTCCGAGGACGGCGACGGCACGATCTGGCGATTGCGGAAGGACGTGTTCGATTTTCCGACGCACATCGAAGAGGCCGTAGCGCAAACGGAGTTACCGTTGCCCGGTTGGATCGACAAGCCCGCCACGGCCGAGCCGCCGCGCGCGGTTGCGATCACACCGTCGGATGCAGACGACGAGGAATGGAAGCGCGGGACCGGGGAAAGCGAGCGCGAAGAGGCGCTGGAGCGCGGCCGTCTGCTGCATCGCCTGATTCAGTCCTTGCCCGATCTTCCGCCGGAACGCCGAGCGGCCGCGGCGGAGGATTATCTTCGCCGCAACCGCCAAAAGCTCTCGGCAGACCAATGCGCGGCCATCGCAGCGCAGGTCCTCGCCATTCTTGACGATGCGCAATTCGCGCCGCTCTTCGCGGCCGGCAGCCGGAGCGAGGTCCCCGTGATCGGCAGGCTGGAACGACAGGGTCTCGCGCCCTATTCCGTGACCGGCGTGATCGACCGCCTGGCAGTGACCGATACGGAGGTCTTGATCGCCGATTACAAGACCAATCGGCCGCCGCCCACCGCGCTCGAGGATGTTCCTCGCGCCTACCGGCGCCAGCTGGCGCTGTATCGCGCCTTGCTGCAACGAATTTACCCTGGCCGGACCCTGCGCGCGGCCCTGATCTGGACCGAAAATGCGACCCTGATGGAGCTCCCGCACGCGGCGCTGAACGCGGAACTCGCACAGGTGATCGGCGGTTGAGCGAGGCCCCTCTGTCAAGACCGCCCGCCTCATCGTGACTGCAAGGCCGGGCCGCATTTCTGCCGGATCAGGCGCGGCCGATGCAGGCTTGACCCAGGCAGGGGCGGTTCATAGTTTCATGTACGAATTTCTGACATTCCTGCGATTCGAAAGGTGCAATATGGCCGTTGGAAAGGTGTCGGACGCGACTTTCGAGGCGGAAGTCTTGAAGGCCAGCGGCCCCGTCGTCGTCGATTTCTGGGCGGAATGGTGCGGCCCCTGCCGCATGATCGCCCCGGCTCTGGACGAGATCCAGAATGCGCTCGGCGAGAAGGTCAAGATCGTGAAGCTCAATGTCGACGAGAATCCCGGCATCGCGTCGAAATACGGGATCATGTCGATCCCGACGCTGATGATCTTCAAGAACGGCGAGCTCGCTTCGCGCCAGGTCGGCGCGGCGCCGAAGGCCAAGCTCGAACAATGGATCAACGCGGCCGTCTAGGCCGCACTGCCCCAACACCTGTAAAAACAGCCGGCCGCGAGGCCGGCTGTTTGCTTTTTAGACCGCTCGGTCGCGCCGCGCCTCGCGGCGACCTTACTGCGCCTTGATGTTGAGCGACTTGATAATGTCGCCCCAGCGCTTGGTCTCCGCCTCGGTGAATTGGGCGAGTTCCTGCGGCGTCGATGTGCGCACTTCGAAGCCCAACGCCTCGAACTTGTCCTTGAACGCCGGCGAGTTGACGATCGTCACCAGCTCCTTGTGCAGGCGGTCGATCACCGGCTGCGGCGTTCCGGCCTTTGTGTATAGGCCGGTCCAGATTGACGAGGTGACGCCGGGATAACCGAGTTCCGCCATCGTCGGCACATCGGGGATCTGCTTCAATCGCTTGTCGTTCATCACTGCAATGGCGCGCAGCTTGCCCGATTGCAGAAAGCTCAACACGTCGGAAATCGACGGAAACATCACGTCGAGCTGACCGCCCAGCATGTCGTTCAGTGCCGGGCCCTGACCGCGATAAGGCACGTGCACCATCTGCGTGCCGGTCGCGCGTTTGAACAATTCGCCGCCGAGATGGGTCGGTGAGCCGGTGCCGGACGATCCGAAATTCGACTTGTCACCCGCGGCCTTGAGCTGCGCGATCATGTCCTTGAACGACGCATCCTTCATCTTCGGTCTCGGCACCACGACCTGGGGATAGATCGTCACCATCGTCAATGGCGCGAAGTCCTTCACCGGGTCATAGGGCAGCTTGTCGTAAAGCGAGACATTGCTCGCATGCGTGCCGGTGGTCGCCATGAACAGCGTGTAGCCATCCGGCTGCGCGCGCGCGGCCTCGGCGGCACCGATATTGCCGCCGGCGCCCGGCTTGTTTTCGATCACCACCGCCTGCCCGAGCGCCTTCGACAATTCGTCGGCGATCACGCGTGTCTGCGTATCGGCGCTGCCTCCGGCCGGGAACGGAACGACGATGCGCAGCGGCTTGGTTGGCCAGTCCTGCGCCGTCGCGACACCCGCGGACACCGCGAGGATCGCTCCGGCGATGGCTATACGAAAGATTTTCATGATTTTGCTGCTCCGCTGAAGAAGTCGATGACCAGGCTGTTGAAGAGATCGGGCTCGGTCCGTGAAAGCGCGTGTCCGCCTTGTGCCACGAAATGCGTGTGTGCTGCCGGCATATGCCGCGCGAATTCCTCCGAGAAGTAGCGCGGCGTCAGGATGTCGTCATCCGCGCACAGAATGAGCGTCGGGATCGCGATGCGGTGCAATTCGGAGCGCCTGTCAAATGCCAGAATGGCATCGAGCCGGCTGGCCTGAACCGCAGGTTCGCCGAGTTGCGCTGCGGCCTGCGCTTCCGCCTCGCGCAACGCGGCGTCATTGGCATTGATCCAATACGGCGGATAGAGCAGGAGCGAGGTATATTTGCCGTAGGCTTCGGCACCGAGCTCGGCATGAATGAGGCTACGCAGGCCGAGAATACGATGCCGATAGGGATCGCCATGCGTCGTGCTTGAATAGATCATCATCGACGACAGACGGTCCGGATAATCGAGCGCGGTCGCGACACCGATCGCACCCCCGGTCGAATGACCGAGATAATGCGCGGACTTCAGCCCGGCTGCGTCCATCACCGCCACAAGATCGGCAGACATCTGCTCGATCGATTCGACCGGGATGCGCGATGATTTGCCGGTGCCGCGCTGATCGAACAGATAGAGCGTGAAATGTTTCTCCAGAACGGCCCGGTTCGGCTGCCAGTACCCCATCACGCCGCCGAGACCCGCCGCCAGGATCAGCGGCGGACCTTCTCCGGTGCTTTCCCAGTAAAGGTCGGCACCATCACGATGCGCAAACGGCATTTCTCAACGTCCGACATGCGCGATCGACGAAATTTCGACCAGGAATTCCGGCCGGACCAGATCGGCGCGGATGCAATAACGCGCCGGTGGCTGGCTCGGGAAATATTCGCGATAGACCTCATTCATCGCAGCGTAATCGGCGAGATCCTTGAGGAAGATCGAATTGAACGTGATATCGGCCATGGTGCCGCCGGCGGTTTCGATGACCGATTTGATCGCTTCGAGCACGCAGCGGGTTTGCGCTTTCACATCGCCGATGCCGACGGTCTTGCCGTCCTTGTCCATCGCCAGCATGCCCGAAACATAGACGACGCCGTCGGCCTTGGTGCCCGGAGAATACGGCGCGAGAGGCGGCGGCGAACCGGCGGGAACGATGATCTCTTTCGGCATTGTCAGTTCTCCAGATTGGCCGCGCGTGCGCGGCATTTTTTGCAAATTCGATGCCAGTCAAATGGCGCTAGGCCGGGGGCGTGCCGTTGCGCCTCAGCACATCGCCCGCGAGATAAAGCGAACCGCCGATCAGGATGCGCGGCGGCGGATCGAGCGCCATCGTCGTCACAGCCGCGAGCGCAGCTTCGACATCCGCTGCGGTTTCGGCGGGGACGCCAAGATTGTTCGCGGCATCCGCAATCTGTTTCGGTGCGAGACTGCGCTCGGCATCGGGGACCGGGACCGCGTAGAGCCGCCGCGCGAGGCCGCTGAAGGAGCGGAGATAGCCTTCGAAATCCTTCGTGCCGAGCATGCCGATGATCATCACCAGCGGCTTCGGCGCGCGTTCCTCGAGGTCGGCCAGCGCCACCGATACCGCCCGTCCTCCATCCGGGTTGTGACCGCCATCGAGCCATATCTCGCTGCCGGGTGGCGCCAGGGTGACCAGCTTCCCCTGCGTCAGGCGCTGCATGCGCGCCGGCCACTCGGCCTTGATCAGGCCGGCTTCATAGGCGGCCGGCGGAATTTTCAGACCCGACGCGCGCAAAGCCGCAACCGCAATCCCCGCATTGACGAATTGATGCCGCCCGATCAGCTTCGGTGCTGGCAGATCGAGCAGCCCGTCGTCGTCCTGATAGACGAGGCGGCGATGCTCTTCGCTGATATTCCATTGCTCGCCAGCAATCAGAAGCGGCGCGCGTAGCCGCTCGGCGGCACGTTCAATCACCGCGAGCGCCTCCGGCATCTGTGGTCCGATGACGGCCCGCACGCCGCGTTTGAGGATGCCGGCTTTCTCGGCGGCGACGCTCTCGATCGTATCGCCGAGATATTCGGCGTGATCGAGCGACACCGGCGTAATCACGCTGAGCAGCGGCGCGTCCACGACATTCGTAGCGTCAAGCCGACCGCCCAGGCCCACTTCAAGCAGCAGCACGTCCGCCGGGTTTCGCGAGAACAACAGCATGCCGGCCGCCGTCGTCATTTCGAATACGGTGATCGGCTCGCCTGCGTTCACGCATTCGCATTCCTCGACCGCGGCGCGCAGTTCGTCGTCACCGACAAGCTTGCCGCCGCCTTCAGACGCAAGGCGAAACCGCTCGTTGAACCGGACAAGATGCGGCGATGTATAAACATGCACATGGTGCCCGGCATCCTCCAGGATCGCACGCATGAACGCGATGGTGGAGCCCTTGCCGTTGGTTCCGGCGACGTGAATCACCGGCGGCAGCTTGCGTTCCGGATGATCGAGGCGCGCGAGCAGGCGCTGCATCCGATCAAGCGACAGATCGATCAGCTTTGGATGCAACGCGAGCAGGCGCGTCAAAATATCGTCAAGGGCTGACATTGCGACCTATTCAATACCACGGGCGTCCGTTCCGGCTAAGGCCGAACGATGCCGAAGCAATAAGACGAAAGAAGCCGAGGTCAGGCGGACGCCGCGGCGTCGCTGGTCGCCGGGAGATTCGGTCGGCCGGCATTGGGCGAGAACTTTGTCAGCAGCCGGCAGATTCGCGCGAGCGTCGCGCGCATCTCGTGCCGGTGCACGACCATGTCGACCATGCCGTGCTCCTTGAGATATTCGGCGCGCTGGAAGCCCGGCGGCAATTTCTCGCGGATGGTCTGCTCAATCACACGCGGGCCGGCGAAGCCGATCAATGCGCCGGGCTCTGCGATGTGAACGTCTCCCAGCATCGCGTAGGACGCCGTCACGCCGCCTGTGGTCGGATTGGTCAGCACTACGATGTAGGGCTTTTTCGCCTCGCGCAGCATCTCGACCGCGACGGTGGTGCGCGGCATCTGCATCAGCGACAGGATGCCCTCCTGCATGCGCGCGCCACCGGACGCCGCGAACAGGATAAAGGGCGCGCCGCGATCGACCGCGGTCTCGAGCCCCTTGATGATCGCCTCGCCCGCGGCCATGCCGAGGGAGCCGCCCATGAAGTCGAAATCCTGCACCCCGATCACGACCGGGATGCCTTCCAGCCGGCCGAAGCCGAGCTTGATGGCGTCGTTCATGCCGGTCTTGGTGCGCGCATCCTTCAGGCGATCGGCATAGCGGCGCTGATCACGGAACTTGAGCGGATCGGCGGGGACATCCGGCACGCCGATATCGAGCCAGGTCTCGCCATCGAAGACCGATTTCAGGCGCGCGGTCGCGCCCATGCGCATGTGATAATTCGAGCCGGGGATGACGAACTGGTTCGCCTCGACATCCTTGAAGAACACGAGCTGCCCGGTCTCCGGACACTTGATCCAGAGATTTTCGGGCGTCTCGCGCTTCAGGAACGACCGGATTTTTGGCCGGACGACATTGGAGATCCAGTTCATGCGACTCGACTATCTCATCCGCTCTTTGGCATTGGCCAGAGACCTCAATCCGCCACGAAGCCGGACGCCTTCACCACCGGCCCCCAGCGTTCGATATCCGCCTTCACCATTGCGGCGAATTCGGCAGGCGTCTTGTAGTCCGGCTCGTTGCCGAGCGTGGCCAGCTTCTCTTTGACATCCGGCGCAGCAAACGCGTCCTTGATGGCAGCATTGAGTTTCGTCACGATGTCCGCCGGTGTTTTTGACGGAACCAGGGTGCCGAGCCAGGATTCGATCACGACATCGTAGCCGGACTCCTTCATCGTCGGCACGTCCGGCAGAAAGTTCGTTCGCTTCGCGCTGGTCACAGCGAGGGGCCGGATTTTCCCGCTCTTTGCAAAGGGCAGGACCTCGGCGACCGGATTGACGCTCGATGTGACATGACCGCCGATCAGATCCTGCAAGGCGGGCGCACCGCCCTTGTAATGAACCGGCGTCATCGGGACTTTCGAGACCTGCGACAGCATCAGGCCGGCAAAATGCGGGGTGCCGCCGGCCGCGGTGGTGGCATGCGTCGCTTTGGTCGGATTGGCTTTGCACCACGCAACGAAATCGGACAGCGTCTTGACGCTGTCCGGAACGGCCGGGCCGACGCACAGGCACAGCGCCGACTTTGCGATCGTCGCAACCGGGGTGAAATCCCGCACCGGATCGTAGCTCAGCGAACGGAAGCTGTGCGGATAAACCGTGATCGGGAAGTCGGGCGTGAACAGCATCACGCTGCCATCGGCTTCCGCGCTCTTGACGTATTCGACTGCAAGCCGGCCCGCTGCACCGACGCGGTTCTCGACAAGGGTGGTCGGCGCATACACGCCTTTCAGCTTGTCGGCGAGGATGCGCGCCAGCGCATCCGTGCTGCCTCCCGCAGGAAACGGCACTACGACGCGCGTGGTCTGCTGAATTATCTGCGCATGTGCGCGCGAAGACAGCGACCATTGACCCGCGGTCAATGCACCTGCGGCTCCGAGCAACCAGGTTCGACGCGTCAACATTTCGGAAGATCCTCCCAAGAGATTGCGTTTTGACTATGAACTATTCGGCAGCAACCCGGCGGGCCGAGCGCACGCCGTCGGCGAGATCCGCGACGAGCGACGTCACCGCCTTGATCGAACCAGCCGTCGCCTGACCTTGGCCGTCCAGACTGTCGCGCAATCTGTCGATCAGCGCCGATCCGACGACCACGGCATCCGCGCCTTGCGCGATGGCGCGCGCTTGTTCTGCAGTCTTCACACCGAAGCCGACGGCAACCGGCAGCGTCGTATGGCGCTTGATGCGTGCGACGGCGTCGGACACGCGCGTTGCATTCGGCGTCGCCGATCCGGTGATGCCGGTGATCGACACGTAATAGACAAAGCCCGATGTGTTCGTGAGCACGGCCGGCAGGCGCTTGTCGTCTGTCGTCGGGGTCGCCAGGCGGATGAAATTCAGCCCGGCCTTGAGCGCGGGAATGCAAAGCTCGGCGTCTTCCTCGGGCGGAAGATCGACGACGATCAGCCCATCGACGCCGGCCGCGATGGCATCGCTGAGGAAGCGCTCGACGCCGTAGATGTAGATCGGGTTGTAGTAACCCATCAGCACGATCGGCGTATCGGCATCGGTCTTGCGGAAATCGCGCACGAGCTGCAGCGTCTTGGCAAGCGTCTGTCCGCCCTTGAGCGCCCGCAAACCCGCGGCCTGGATAGCGGGCCCGTCCGCCATCGGATCGGTGAAGGGCATGCCGATTTCGAGGACGTCGGCGCCGGCCTTCGGCAGCGCGGACAGAATGGCGAGCGAGGTGTCGTAATCCGGGTCGCCTGCCATCAGGAAGGTGACGAGGCCGGCGCGGCCTTCGCGTGACAGGTCGGCAAAGCGGCGGTCGATGCGTGTGGTCATCAGATCCGCGTCCCCAGATATTCCGCAACGCTGGCGAGGTCCTTGTCGCCGCGGCCGGAGACATTGACCACCATCAGATGATCCTTTTGCTTTTGCGGCGCGAGCTCCTTTACCTTGGCGAGCGCGTGCGCCGGCTCGAGCGCCGGAATGATGCCCTCGAGCCTCGAGCAGAGTTGCAGCGCCTCGACCGCCTCATCGTCGGTGGCCGACAGGAATTTCACGCGCCCCATATCGGCAAGCCACGCATGTTCGGGACCGATGCCGGGATAATCGAGCCCGGCCGAGATCGAATGCGCCTCGTTGATCTGGCCGTCTTCGTTCATCAGGAGATAGGTGCGATTGCCGTGCAGCACGCCCGGACGGCCGCCGGTCACCGAGGCCGCATGCTGTCCCGAGGGTATGCCGTGGCCCGCGGCCTCGACGCCATAGATCTCGATGTCCTTGTCGTCGAGGAAGGGATGAAACAGGCCCATCGCGTTGGAGCCGCCGCCGATACAGGCGACGAGCGAATCCGGCAGGCGGCCTTCGGCCTGCATCATCTGCGTGCGCGTCTCGTTTCCGATCACGCACTGGAAATCGCGCACCATCATCGGATAGGGATGCGGTCCCGCCACCGTGCCGATGCAGTAGAAGGTATCGGCAACATTCGTGACCCAGTCGCGCAACGCCTCGTTCATGGCGTCCTTCAGCGTCTTCGATCCCGATTGCACGGCCACGACTTCGGCGCCCAGCATCTTCATGCGGAACACGTTCGGCTTTTGCCGCTCGACGTCGACCGCGCCCATATAGACGATGCACGGCAAGCCAAACCGCGCGCACAAGGTCGCCGTCGCAACGCCATGCATCCCTGCGCCGGTCTCGGCGATGATGCGGGTCTTGCCCATGCGGCGCGCCAGCATGATCTGGCCGAGCACATTGTTCACCTTGTGCGCGCCGGTGTGATTGAGTTCTTCGCGTTTGAAATAAATCTTCGCGCCGCCGAGATGCTGCGTCAGACGCTCGGCGTAATAGAGCGGCGACGGACGGCCGACATAATGCGCGAGGTAATAATCCATCTCCTTCTGGAAGGCCGGGTCCTTCTTGGCCTCGGCATAAGCCTTTTCCAGATCGAGGATGAGCGGCATCAGCGTTTCGGCGACGAAGCGCCCGCCATAGATACCGAAATGGCCGGACTCGTCCGGCCCGGTGCGGAAGGAATTCGGCTGTTGAATACTCATGCGCTGCTTGCCGCTTTCATCCGCGCTGCATCCGTTGCGCGCACCGCGCGGATGAAGTCCGCGATTTTTGCCGGGTCCTTGACGCCCGGCCTCAACTCGACCCCCGACGATACATCGACCGCGGGCGCCCCGGTGATGTCCAGCGCCCGGCCGACATTGCCCGGATCGAGGCCTCCGGAAAGCATGAAGCGCAGCCCCGGATCAAGGTTTTTCAGGAGGGCCCAGTCGAAGGGCCGGCCGAGGCCGCCGGGGCGCGTGGCGTCCCGCGGGGCCCGGGCATCAAACAGCAG
>Ga0180222_1003095_pt1 | contig 11490 bp, 10 predicted proteins | sample eDN5th37CKraftOP_FD_151336 | JGI IMG/M metagenome (GOLD analysis project Ga0180222, IMG submission 151336) | Enriched Organic Plus compost microbial communities from Emeryville, California, USA - eDNA 5th pass 37_C Kraft OP (version 2) (version 2) ... | reverse complement strand
CGCGGCGGCGCGCGGCGCGGGCGCGACCGTCGTCGCCGTGGACGTCGACTCCTCGCGACGGGAGCTGGCGCGCCGCTTCGGCGCAGAGGCCGCCGCCAGTCCCGGCGTCCGGGCCGTGCGCTCGGCGATCGCGGACGCGGCGGCGCGGCGGCCGGACTGGGGCGGCTCGGGGAGGGTGGGCTTCGGCGTGGCCTTCGAGCTCTCCGGCGCGGAGGGCTCCGTGCAGACGCTGCTGGAATGCTCCGACGTGGGCGCGGCGATCGTCCTGGCCGGCAGCGTGTTCCCGGCGCCGTCCGTGCCGCTGTCCGCGGAGCTGGTGGTACGGGGGCTGCTCACGATCCGCGGGGTGCACAACTACCGGCCGGAGCACCTGGAACGGGCCGTGCGCTTCCTCCAGGCTGCGGACGCGAGCCTGTTCGCGCAGCTCGTGGCGGACATCGTGCCCTTCGCCCATGCGGAGTTCGCGCTCACCACCCACGCGGTGCGCGGCACGCGCGTGGGCGTGCGGCCGGACTGGCCGCAGATGCAGCCCTAGCGGGCGGTCACGCGGCCTCCTCGCAGGCGCCGATCACGGCGTCTGCGAGGTCGGCGAGGTGACGCTTGGCCCGCTCCCCGTCCTGCAGGCGGTCGCTGGTGTAGGCGAAGACCAGCTCCCGCTCCGGGTCCGCCCACGCCATGCAGCAGTTGCTGCCGTTGTGGCCGAAGGCCCGCGGGCTGCTGCGCTCGCCCATCGGCGTGTACGCCCCCTCGTGCCCGCGCGGCCCGCCCAGCTGGAAGCCCTGCGACCAGCGGATGTGCGACCGCGTCCCGCGATCCAGCTCGCCGTCGCTGGAGGGGACGAGCGCGGCCTGGAGGGTGTGCGCCGAGAGGATGCGGCCCTGCTCCGCCTGGCCGTCGGTCAGGAGCACCCGGTACAGCGCCGCCAGGTCGCGTGCGGTCGTGGACAGGCCCGCCGCGGGGATCACGGCGGCGCGCACGTGACGGCGGTTCACGGCGCGACCCGCGATGCCGGCCGCCAGGCCTTCGCCGCGCACGTCCACATGCCGGTCCCAGAGCTCCTCCGGCAGCCCGAAGTGGCTGTCGCGCAAGCCGAGCGGCTCGATGATCTCGCTGCGCACGAGCTCCACGAACGGGCGGCCGGTGACGCGCTCCAGCAGCTCCCCGAGGATGAACCCGTAGGAGATCGGCTCGTAGGCGGGGACCTCGCCGGGCTCCCAGCGCAGCCGGGCCGCCTCGATCCTCGCGGCGAACAGGCCCCAGCTCGTCATCGTGAGCGCGTCGCCGAGGGTGCCCCCGGGAGTGAGGATACCGGAACGGTGCTGCAGCACATGCCGGACGGTGACGCGTTCCTTGCCGTTGCGCCCGAAACGCGGCCAGTGCGCGGCGATCGGCTCGTCCAGCCCGAGCTGGCTGCGCTCGGCCAGCAGGTGCACGAGCAGCGCCGGGTACGGCTTGCACGCGGAGAAGGTCCAGAAGAGGGCATCGGCGTCGCAGCCGAAGGAGCGGTCGAGGACGACCTCGCCGCGGCGGATGACGTGGAGCTGGGAGCGCGCGGAGCGGGCGCGCACGAGGTCGACGGCGCGCTCGAGCGCGTCAGGATCCATCACCACGGATGCGGCGTCCGCCTCGGCCCCCGCGCTCTCGCGCCTGGAGCCCAGAGCGAAAGACAGCATGGCCGGTATTCTGGCACTCCGCCGGGCAGACCGATATGGGAATCGGCCTCGAATGCGCTGGGGCGGCGGTCCGGCGGCGGTCCGCGCTCAGGTCGTCGGCGGCTGGCCGGTCAGGACGGTACGCGCGCCGGCGGCGTAGAGGGCGTCGAACTGGGCGCCGATGTGGGTGCGGTACATCAGCACGTCTCTCGCGTACTTCGCCAGTCGCGAGTTGCGCTTCGCCGCGGACGAGCCGGCCGTCTGCATGGCGAGCATCACGGCCTCGTCGGCGAGCTCCGCAGCCTTGAGGACGATGCCGCGCACGCGGGCATCCATCCGGACGGTGTATTCCGGGCCGCCCTGGATCCAGCGCTCATTGAGCTCGGTCTGCAGGGTCGCCGCGCCGATGAGCACCGTCGTGGCCGTCTCGACGAGTGAGAGCAGGCGCCCGTACCACAGCTGGTACTCCCCGGACTCGGTGCGCGGGATGCGGGGCGGGAAGCTGGTCGAGCGCTCCAGCAGCTGCTCCCATTCGTCCAGGGCAGCCCAGGCCGCTCCGAGCTGGGTGGAGACGAGCTCCGCATAGAAGAAGAACAGGCTTCGCCCCAGATAGAGGGGGCTCTTGTGCAGCTGGTAGCCGACGGTGCCCGTGTCGCCCCACTCATGGGCCTTGAAGTCGTAGACGACGGCGCGGTGCTCGGGGATGAACACGTCGTCGATGACGATCGAGTTCGAGCTGGAGGCCTGCAGACCCACCGTCGCGTCGCCGCCCCAGTCCGGGAGGATCTCGAAGTCGGCACGATCGACGAGGAACATATGGTTGACCGCTCGGCCGTCCTCGTCGACCACGGGGGCGACCGGCATGGCGTGGGTCGACCAGGTGCATCCGGAGTTGTAGTCCCAGGTGCCGCTGAGGCGGTAGCCGCCCTCGACCCTGACCGCCTTGCCCATGGGAAGAGCACGAGAGGGCGCGACGAAGGGCCGCGCGGCGTACGCCTCCTCCTGCGCCCGCTCGGGGAAGTAGGAGGACAGCTGGTAGGTGTGCCCCGAGCCGAGCGTGAAGGACCAGCCCACGCCAGGATCGCCACGGGAGATCTCGATCGCCACCCGGAAGAAGACGGAGACGGGGTACTCCAGGCCGCCGTAGCGCCGCGGCCGCAGGATGTCGTAGAGACGCGCCTCCGTGAAGGCCTTGTGCACCTCCTCCGAGTAGCTGCCCAGCTCGGCGTGCTCGTCCTGCTTCTCGCGCAGCAGCGGACGCAGGGCGATGGCACGGGCGACGAGCTCGTCGGGCGAGGGATCCCCCTCACCGCCGGCAGGCACGGTCTGCGCGTTGTAGAGACTCTCGGTCATGCTTCCCCTCCCCGCCGCAGACTATCGCAGAAACATGAAATTTCAACCAATCCGCTTCAGCGCAGCCACGGGCGCGGGTCCTCCGGCCGCCAGTGCGCGAGCAGCGCGAGGCTGATCTCGCGCAGCTGCTCGCGCTGCTGCTCCGTCAGCGGCTCGAACAGGAGCCGTCGCGCCTCGCGCCAGTTCTCCGGCGCGGCGCGGCGCAGCAGCTCTGCGCCTTTCGCCGAGAGCGCGGCGACCGTCGCCCTGCGGTCCTTCCTCGACCGTGACAGCTCCACCAGTCCGTCGCGCTCCATCCGCCGGATCGCGTGGGACATGCGGGACAGCGAGGAGTTGACCCTGCGGGCGAGGGCGGAGAGCTCGCTGGATCGGTCCTCCGACTCGGCCAGCATGATCAGCGTCATGTACTCCAGATGGCTGACGCCGAAGCGGCGCTTGTGATGCTCGTCCAGGCGCGGCACGAGCCCCTGCGTGACCGCGAGGAAGGCGAGCCAGGTCTGCCGCTCGAGCACCCCCATGGACTCCTCGGGGTCCGGCGTCTCCTCGGGCCCCACCACCAATTCCGGCTCCTCAAGCTCGCCACCGCCGTTCTCCGAGACTACTCGCGCTGCCCCCTGGGCAGGAGAGCCGCCGCGCGGTAGCGTCCTGGAAGAGGCGGGCGAGGCCGCGGTCGCCAGGGGTCGCGCGTCGGCCGCGGGCGAAGCGTCGGCCGCGGATCGCCGCGGGGTCGCCGCGGGGCGGACCGGACAGGAGGGCGGATGGCCGGCAGAGGCGAGGGCGCTCCCGAGCTGCGCATCAAGCGCGTCTACGATCCCGCCGAGCCCTCCGATGGGCTGCGCGTCCTCGTCGACCGGCTCTGGCCGCGCGGCCTGTCCCGGCAGCGCGCCGCCCTCGACCTGTGGGCGAAGGACGTGGCGCCGTCCCCGGAGCTGCGCCGGTGGTGGCAGCACGATCCCGCGCGGATGGAGGAGTTCGCGAACCGCTACCGGCGGGAGCTCGAGGGGAACCCCGCCGCCGAGCAGCTGCGCGCGACCATCGAGGCACGAGGCGAGCAGCCGCCGAGCGGGACCGGGAGCGGCAAGGCGCGCGCACCTGCCGCGGACAGGGTGACACTGCTCTACGCCGCGCACGACCCCCAGGTGAACCACGCCCGAGTGCTCCTGGACTGGCTGCGGACGCCACGCGGCTGAGCTCGCGGAGGCAGGGACTCGGAGCCGCCTGTGGGAATCGAACCCACGACCTATTCATTACGAGTGAATCGCTCTGCCGACTGAGCTAAGGCGGCGGACCGGTCGGGCTGACCGGACACGGCTCACAAGCTTAGCGCACCCCGTCGAAGGTGATGATCTGGCGCAGCTCACGGCCCTGAGCCAGCGCGTCCATGGCGTCGTTGATCTCGTCCAGGCCGACGACGGAGCTGATGAGACGCTCCACGGGAAGGACCCCCAGCCTCCACAGCTCCTCGAAGCGCGGCACATCGCGCTCGGGCACCGCGGAGCCCAGGTAGCTCCCCACGATCTCTCGTGCTTCCGCGACGATGCCCAGCGGTGACAGAGCGGAGCGGGCCGTCGGCGCCGGCAGCCCCACGGCCACCGTCCGGCCGCCCGGCGCCGTGAGCGCGACAGCGCTCTCGAACCCGGCCGCATTCCCGCTCGCCTCGACCACCACCTCCCCCTTCAGACCCCGCGAGACCGCCTCCTGCGGCGTCCACGCCCCGTCAGCGCCGAGCTCGCGTGCCTTCTCGCGCTTGGTGGCGAGCGGGTCGACACCGTACACGGGACCGAGGCCGAGCGCCCGCGCGGCGAGCACCGCCGCCATCCCGATTCCGCCAAGACCGACGACCACGACCGCCTCACCCGCGACCGGACGACCGGCGTTGACGACGGCGCCTCCCCCGGTGAGCACGGCGCAGCCGAGCAGCGCGGCGACCTCCGCAGGAACGTCCTCTCCCACCGCCACCGCCGAGCGACGGTCGACGACAGCATGGCTTGCGAAGGCGGAGATCCCCAGGTGGTGGTGAATCGGCTCGCCCCGTCGGCTCAGCCGAACCGCCCCGGACAGCAGCGTCCCCGCCGCGTTCGCGCTGCTTCCCGGCTCGCAGGGGAGCCTTCCGTCGGTCTTGCACGCCCGACAGCGCCCGCATCGAGGAAGGAAGGCGAGCACCACCCGCCGTCCCAGCAGGGATGGGTCCGCATTCTCCCCCGCCTCCAGCACCCTGCCGCACGCCTCATGCCCGAGCAGCATCGGCAGCGCGCGCGGACGGGTGCCATCCACGACGGACAGATCGGAATGGCACACTCCGGCTGCCTCGATCCGAACGAGCAGCTCATCCGGACCGGGAGGCGCGAGCTCGAGCTCGCCCACGGTCAGCGGCCGGCTGTGTCTGTAGGGGAGCCCGCGTCCAGCCTCCTCGAGCACGGCGCCGATGATCCGCATGCTCCGTCGCGCCCTTCAGCCGGCTTCGGCGAGGATCGAGCGGGCGAGCCGCTTCGTCGCCTCGTCGACCATCTCGCCGCCGACGCGTTGCGCTCCGTCGCCCGTGCCGAGCACCCCTTGGGCCCACGCCGTCTCCTCGGCCGTGGGTGCGAAGGCCTCCCGGACGACGGACAGCTGCGAGGGATGGATGCATGCCTTCCCGGTGAACCCGAGGCCTCGCACCAGCCCCGACACCCGGCGCAGGCGCTCGGCGTCCTGGATGGCCGGCTCCGGCGTGTCCACGACATGGGCGATGCGAGCCGCGGCCGCCGCGACGACGAGCCGGGAGCGCGCGTAGGCGAGCTCCGCGTCGTCCCCGGTCGCCCGGGCGCGCAGGTCCGCCCGCAGGTCGCCGCCGCCCAGCATCACGCCGTCGACCAGCTCGCAGGCTCCGATGAGCACCGGGAGGAGCTCGACCCCGAGGGCGCTCTCGATGAGCAGCCAGATCCGGGCACCGGGCAGCCGCTCCCGCAGCCGCGATCCGACGGCGGCGACCGTCGCCGCGGACTCGGACTTCGCGAGGACCACGCCCGCGCACCATGCGGGCACGAGCTCGAGGTCCTCGCGCCATTGCTGCTCCCCGCTGCGGATGCGGCAGTAGACCGGGACGGAGATCGGGCCCGCGTCGGCGAGCGACACCATGACCGCCTCGGCCTCCGCGCGAGAGTCCACGGGCACGCCGTCCTCGAGATCGATGATCAGCGCGTCGGCGCCCGTCCGGCCCTCGAGTGCCTTGCGCACCATCGCCTCACGGTGGGCCGGCACGAACAGGGGCGCCCGGAGCGCGGCTGTCCTCTCAGCGGGTGTCGTCACCGAACCGGAACTCCCTCGTCGCCTCGTCCAGCGCGGCGTATGCGTCATCCGGAAGCTGCGCTTCGGCAGCCGCGAGGGTCGCCGCGAGCTGCTGAGCCCTGCTCGCCCCGATGATGACGCTGCTGACGACCGGGTTCTTCAGCACCCAGCTCACCCCGAGCGTCGGCAGGTCCATGCCGAGATCACCCGCGATCTCCTGCACGCGCATCGTCGCGTCGAAGCGCGCCTGATCCCAGTAGCGGTCGCGGTAGGTCGCACCGGACTTGCCCAGGGTGAAGCGCGTGCCCTCGGGCGGCGGTGCGGAGAAGTCGTACTTGCCCGAGAGCAGACCTCCGGCAAGCGGGTTGTACGTCATCACGCCCAGCCCCTCCTCCGCGCAGAGCGGGAAGAGCTCCCTCTCGAACTGCCGGAACAGCAGGTTGTACCGCGGTTGCACGACCGAGTACCGCTGCAGGCCCAGGGCCTCGCTGCGCCCGAGCGCCCTGGCCACCTGATACGCCAGGTGGTTCGAGCACCCCACGTACCGCGCCTTGCCCGACGTGACGATCCGGTCCAGCGCGTCCAAGGTCTCGTCCACAGGAGTGTGACGGTCGTAGAAGTGCACGAGGTAGACGTCCACATAATCCGTGCCGAGGCGGCGGAGCGAGTCGTCGATCGCCTGCATGAGGTGCTGGCGGCCGTTCCCGCGCTGAAAGGGCAGCGGACCGGTCGGGCTGTTGCCCTTCGTCGCGATGACCAGATCGGAACGATCGCGTCCCTTCAGCCAGCGCCCGATGATCTCCTCGGTCTTCCCGAGGGCATCGAGTCCGATCCCGATGGGATACGCGTCCGCCGTGTCGATGAAGCTGATCCCCGCCTCGACGGCCGTGTCGAGGATGGCGCGGGACTCCGCCTCGTCCGCCTGGTTGGCAAAGGTCATCGTGCCCAGGCAGAGCTCCGACACGGAGAGCCCGGAACGACCGAGCCGGCGGTATTTCATGAGGGGTGCTCCTTCGAAGGTGTGTGAGGACAGGTCACTTGGTGAGCAGCGAGAGCACGTTCGCCTCGGAGCCGCGTTCGATGTCGCCGTCGTCGATGCCGTATTCGCCGAGCAGCGAGAGATACTTCTGCATGGCGGCGACGGGCTCCGGGAAGTCGATCGCCCCGGCGTCGGTGCTGAACACCGCGTGCGAGGCGCCGGTCGCCTTCACTCCGGCGATGATGCCCTCCATGGTGGCGGGGGTGCGTGCGCGGAGCCGCTCGGACAGCGCGTTGGGTCCCAGGTAGAGACCGACGAAGCAGTGCTCGATGAAGCAGCCCTCGTCGCTCAGCTCCTTCTGCGCCTCCGGCGACACCACGGAGGGGCCCTGGTCGACATGCGTGATGATGATCCGCTCGACGCCGCGCGACTTGGCGAGCTTGACGATCGCGGGCAGGTGCAGGGGGTTGGCGTGCCCGGTGGCGAGAACGGCGTCGTGCTCGGCGATCTGATCGAAGATCTCGATCAGCTCAGGCCGCGGCTTGCTCGGGTCGTCGTCGATCCACAGCTTCACGCCCGGCGCCTCCTGCGGGGCGATGCTGGCGATGTGGAAGTCCGAGTGCCGGGTGGGCAGCCATACGATGCGACCCAGCCCGCGCACCTCGCCGACGTGGGTGCGGAACATCGAGTCGACCGCGGCGGGGTTCAGGCCGCCGCAGGGCTTGTTCAGCACGAGGCCGCCCCACAACGGAAGCTCCTCGCTCGTGTAGAGGGACGCCAGGCCGGCCGTCTCGGTCTGCGAGGACTTGAGGACGAGGCCGCCGAACCCGGCTGCCTTCGCGCGGTCGACGAGCTCGGTCACGTCATAGACGCGCTCATCCACGTCGGGGAAGACGTGGACATGGGAGTCGATCATCATGGGTCATCCTTCCGTTGCTGTCGGGCCGAGAAGCCGGAGCGCGTTGCCTGCGAAGACGAGGTCGAGCTGCTCGGCGGAGAGCCGTCCGTCGCTGCCGAGGCTGCTGAGCTGGTCGATCCAGCGGGCGACGGCCGCCAGCTCCCGCTCGGGCTTCGCGCCGAACATGGAGTCGCTCGCGAAGAGCACGCGATCCGCCCCGAGCCGCTCCACCGCGTCGACGATGCGCGCCGACACGGTCGCCCAGTCGCGGGCCGCGGCCGCCTGCCAGAGGGAGAGCTCGAGATAGGTGCGCGGGTGCGCGGCGGCGATCGCGACGGCCTCGTCCCACCATGCTGGGTAGCCCGCGTGCGCGAGCACGATCTGGAGCTCGGGGAAGCGCTGCTGGACCCGGCTGAGGAGGACGGGCCGGCACATGCGGTTGTCGTACGGACCGGCGACGATGGCGGTGTGGAAGATCGCCGGCAGTCCGCGCTCCACGAGCAGCTCGTAGAGCGGATCGCAGACAGGGTCGCCCGGATCGAAGCCGCTGGGCGGGTAGAACTTGAGCCCGCGCGCGCCCAGCACGTCCAGCGCCTCGATCGCGCGCTCTCGGGCGTCGGGCCGCCGTGGGTCGACAGAGCCGGCGAAATCCAGCTGGGAGCCGGATGCGGCGACGATACGGGAGTACTCCTGCATGACCTCGCGGATCGGCGTCTCGCCCTCCTCCGCCGCGGCGACGCCGTAGTCCACCGAGAGGATGAGGGCCCGGTCGATGCCGTTCGCCTCGAGCGCTGCGAGCAGCCCCGCTCCGCCCGGATCGCTGACGCCCACGGTCACCCGCGGCAGGAGCTGCTCGGGGTCCCGCGGCGGCTCGCTGCGCAGTGCTGCGTTGGACGCCCAGTAGCGTCGGATCGGCGTCGGGATGTAGCGCGGCTCCCAGACGTGCACATGAAAGTCGACGATCATCGTGAGCTCCTGCCGGTGTCGTCACGGCCGGCGGCCCCGGGATCGTCCGCGAGGATCTGCGCGAGTCGGACGCGAACGTCCGAGTCCTGCAGGAGCATCGCGTTGGCGTGCAGTGCGTGGGCGAGCTGCTGCTCATAGCCGCTGTCCGCCAGCCGGAAGGCGGCGGCATACTGCTGCCGGGTGGCGCGAGGCGCGGCGGTGAGTTCGGCCGCAAGGTCACGGGCGGCCTGCATGAGCTCACCGGGCTCGACGAGCTGGTCGAAGAGACCGAGCTCGGCCGCGGTGGCGACCTTGCCTCCCAGCAGCACGCGGCGCGCGAGGCCCGGCGGCAGGCGCCGCAGCAGATGCTCGACGCCCGCAGCCACCGGCAGCAGCCCGAGGTTCACATACGACTCGCCCACCTTCGCCTCGGGCACGGCGAGCGTGTAGTCGCAGGCGAGCGCAAAGTCGAGGCCGCCCGCGGTCGCGGCGCCGTTCACGGCGGCGACGGTGAGCTTCGAGCAGTTCCGGATGGCCAGGGAGGCGCGCTGCACGGACGGCATCCATACCTCGACCATGTAGTCCACGGCCGCGTCGATACCGCGGCTGGCGAAGATCTCCCGCATGTCCGCGAGGTCGGCGCCGGCGCAGAAGAACCGTCCCTCGCCGGTGAGGATCACCGCCCGCACCGCGTCGTCCTGATCGGCCCGGCGGAAGGCGCGGGCCATGTCTGTCACGAGCGCGGGCGTGACGCTGTTGGCGCGGCCCGGGTTGCTCAGCGTGAGGGTGACGACGTCCCCCCAGGCGACGAGAAGCTCGGCGCTCATCGCTCCGCTCCGCTCCCCCTGGCAGCACCCAGGAGCTCGGCGAGCTGCGCCTTCGCGAGCACTTTGGACACCTTGGAGTCCGCATCCGCGCGGGGCAGGGCCTTCGCGGTCAGAACGATGCGCTCCGGCCGCTTCGGCCCGGTGAGATGCTCGCGCGCCCAGCTCTCCAGATCTTCCCGAGCCGCCTCGTCCGTCTTGTCGGCGCTCACCAGGGCGACCGGGACCTCGCCCCACACAGGATCGGGCATTCCGACGACGGCGACCTCCCGCACCGCGGGATGCTTGCCCAGCACCGCCTCGATCTCGGAGGGATGCACGTTCGAGCCGCCCCGGATGATGATCTCCGACTCGCGCCCGACCAGCCGAACGATCCCGTCTGCCTCCAGCGTCGCCGTGTCCCCGGTGCGCCACCATCCGTCGGGAAGCAGACGTTCCCGGTAGCCCTTCTCATCGCCGAGGATCGCGGAGCAGACGTTCCCGCCGCGCAGGACGAGACTTCCGGTGGCCCCCTCCTCGAAGGCGACCACACCGTCCTCCAGCAGCACACCTGCCTCGATCCCGGGGATGGCGCGCCCGGCAGAGCCCCACAGCTCTCGATTGCGATGGTCCTCCCTGCCGAGCACGAGGGTCCAGGACGGGGTCTCGGTCTGCCCGTAGACGTTCACGAGGGCGTCCGTCTGCTCGAGCAGCGACTCCATCGCGTCGACGGGAGCGGGTTCTCCGCCGTAGGCGAGCGCTGAGATCCTCGAACGGCGCAAGGCGCCTGCCGAGCCGGCCTGAGTGATCATCCGGAGCATCGTCGGGACCATGAAGGACCAGGTCGCCCCGGTTTCCACCATCGTCGCCACCGAGCGCTCCGGGTCGAACTTCCCGGCGAGGATGTTCGTGCCGCCGCTGAGCAGGGTGGGCACGATCGTCCAGCCCGAAGCGAGCGTCACGGGAGCCTGCTGGAGCGTGCGCGGACGCGCTTCGAAGGCCTCACGGTTCAGGACGAAGTGGTTTCCCAGCATCGCGTGGCGCGCTGCCCGGTGCGAGACGACGATCCCCTTGGGCAGTCCGCTGGACCCCGAGGTCATGCGCACGTGGTAGGGCTGCTCGGCATCGACGCGGACCCACACGTCGTCCTCGCTGCCCTCGGCCAGCCAGTCCGCGTATGACAGCCAGCCGGGAGCCGAGCCCAGGACGACGCGCAGTGAGAAGGCGTCGAGAAGCTTGTCCAGACGCCCCTTCTTCGCGGCCTCCTCGTCAGCGATGAGGACGCGAGCGCCGGTGAGCTCCACCGCCCGCGTGAGGTCCCTCTCGCTGAGCTGGTGGTAGAGCGGGATCCTCGTCAGTCCCGCCTTCGCGATCCCGAAGTCGATCTCGACGTACTCGAGGTGATTGCGCCCGAGATACATCACGCCGTCGCCGGGCTTCAGGCCGGCGGCGATCAGCCCGTGCGCCACACGATTGGAGCGCCGGCGGATCTCCGCCACCGTGAGCTGACGTCCAGAGACGTCCTCCACGCCCACACGACCCGGGTAGGTCCGCTCGATCTGATGGATGAGATCGACAACTGTCGCCGTCATG
>Ga0180222_1003090_pt1 | contig 11498 bp, 10 predicted proteins | sample eDN5th37CKraftOP_FD_151336 | JGI IMG/M metagenome (GOLD analysis project Ga0180222, IMG submission 151336) | Enriched Organic Plus compost microbial communities from Emeryville, California, USA - eDNA 5th pass 37_C Kraft OP (version 2) (version 2) ... | reverse complement strand
GATCGCCAGCACCGACACCGGCAGGTTGATGAGGAAGATCCAGTGCCAGTTGGCGATCGACAGGATGAAGCCGGACAGCGGCGGCCCGATCAGCGGGCCGAGCAGCCCCGGTATGGTGAACCACGCCATCGCCGACACCAGATTTTCGCGCGGGGTGGAGCGCACGATGATCGTGCGCGCGACCGGCAGCATCAGCGCGCCGCCCAGCCCCTGAAGGAAGCGCGCGGCGACGAGCATGGCAAGGTTGGCGGAAAGCGCGCAGGCGAGCGACCCGGCCATGAAGATGCCGATCGCGATCATGTAGACGCGCCGTGCGCCGAACCGGTCGGACAGCCAGCCGCTCGCCGGGATGAACATGGCAAGCGCCAGCACATAGGTGGTGAGCGCCAGCTTCAACTCTTCCGGCGGAATGCCGAATTCGCGCGACAGTGTGGGCAGGGCGGTCGCCAGCGAGGTGCTGTCGATGAACTCCATCAGCAATCCGCCCGCCACCGCGATGGAGGTCAGCCGCGAGCGCAGCGGGGAGGGGGAGGGCGGTGCGGACATGGCGGGCCCCTATACGCAAAAAGGACAGGGAACGATAACGTGTTCCCTGCCGTCGGGTGGCGGAGCGGGCATTGCCGTGCCCGGCATGGCGGTCATCGCTGGCGCTCAGTCCACGGCGATGCCCAGCGCGGCGGCGGCCTGACTGATATCCCCCCAAAGTTTGGGCGCGACGGCGATGCCCTTTTGCGCCCGCTCGGCCGCCGCCGCCGCGCCCCGCTCGCCGGGGGCGAGCACCGGCACCGCCTCGTCGGCGCGGGGCAGGGCATGGAGCGCGCCGACCGCCTCCGACACGGCGGTGCGGAAGGCCGCGACGTCTCCGAAGGCGGCGGGATCGACGGCGATCAGCGCGGCGTTCTGGCGATGCTTCTTCGCGCCCTCCGCCCTGGCGTGGAAGGGAGCGAAGGTCGGTACGCCCGCCAGCACGCCGGTCAGTATCTCGAACATGAAGGACATGCCCGATCCCTTGGGCCCGGCCATCGGCGTCGGGATCGCGGCGAGGGCGGGATCGGTCGTCGGCTCGCCCGCCTCGGTCAGCGCCGCGCCTCCGGGCAGCGGCAGGCCCTTCGCCTTGTACTGCTTGATGCGGCCCAGTGCGATGGTCGCGGTCGCCATGTCGAGCAGCACGGCGCCCTTTTCGGAGGGGGCGGCGATGGTGAGCGGGCTGGTCGCGACGGCGGCGCCCTTCACCCCGGCATAGCCCATGTTCGGCATGCCCGCGCAGATGCCGATGCCGACCATCCCCGCTTTCGCGATGCGCTCCGCATAATAGCCGATCGCGCAGATATGCGTCGTCATCGCCACCGACGCCCAGCAGGTGCCGGTTTCGCGCGCGACGGCGATCGCCTCGTCGGCGGCGCGGGTCATCGCCACCGGCCCCGCCGCTCGGTCCGCATGGATGGCGAGCACCGCCGCGCGGGGGCGCTCCACCCGGATGGCGGGCGCGGCCTTGACGATGCCCTTGTCGATCCACTCCATCGTCGGCACCAGGCGGGTGATGCCGTGGGAATCGACGCCGCGCAGGCTGGCCCAGACCAGCACCTCGGCCATGGTCGCGGCATCCTGCTCGGGCATGCCCTTGGCCGCCAGCATCTTCGCGGCGAGGGTCCGGAGCGCGTCGGCGCCGATGGTCTTGCGTTCGGACATGAAAATTCTCCGTTGGAAGGGGATGGCTCAGCCGGCGGCGGTGTAGGCCGTCTTGACGCTGGTGTAGAATTCGGCGGCGTAGCGGCCCTGTTCGCGCGGGCCGTAGCTCGACCCCCGGCGGCCGCCGAAGGGCGCGTGATAATCGACGCCCGCCGTGGGCAGGTTCACCATCACCATGCCCGCATTGCTGTTGCGCTTGTAATGGCTCGCATATTTGAGGCTGGTGGTGCAGATGCCCGACGACAGGCCGAATTCCGTGTCGTTGGCGACGGCGAGGGCTTCCTCATAATCCTTCACCCGGATCACGGCGGCGAAGGGGCCGAAGGTCTCCTCCCGCGCGATTCTCATGTCGCTGGAAACGTCGGTGAACAGCACCGGCGTCATGTAGAAGCCGGGCGTGCGCGCCTGCGTGCGCTCTCCCCCGAAGGCAAGCGTAGCGCCCGCCTCGCGGCCGAGGCGCACATAGTCGAGATTGCTGTCGAGCTGGCCTTCGCTGACCACCGGGCCGACGATCGTGTCCGGGTCGAGCGCATGGCCGACCTTCATCGCGGAGAGCTTCTCGATCGCGGCGGCGACGAAGCGATCGTGAATGCCTTCGGCCACGATCAGTCGCTCCGGACTGGTGCAGCGCTGGCCGGTCGAGAGATAGGCGCCGTTCACCGCCACGTCGACCGCGACGGCGAGGTCGGCGTCGTCCAGCACGATCAGCGGGTTCTTGCCGCCCATTTCGAGCTGCACCTTCTTCATCGGGCTGGCCGCGACGCAGGCCGCCGCGACCGACCGGCCGGTGGTGACCGAGCCGGTGAAGCTGATCGCGTCGATGCCGGGGTGGGATGTCAGCGCAGTGCCGACGACCCGGCCCTTGCCGAAGACGAGGTTGAACACGCCAGCGGGCACGCCCGCCTCCATCAATATCCGCGCCAGCGCATAGGAGGAGGCCGGGACCATTTCGGCGGGCTTGAACACGACGCAATTGCCGAAGGCGAGCGCCGGGGCGATCTTCCACGCGGGGATGGCGATGGGGAAGTTCCACGGCGCGATGATGCCGACCACGCCCACAGGCTCGCGGGTGATCTCCACGTCCACGCCGTCGCGGATCGAGGGCAGTTTCTCGCCGCCCAGGCGCAGGGCCTCCCCGGCGAAGAAGCCGAAGACATGGGCGGCGCGCACGACCTCGCCGATCGCCTCCGCGATGGGCTTGCCTTCCTCGCGGGCGAGCAGCGTGCCCAGTTCCTCGCGCCGCGCCATGATCGCGTCGGACGCGCGGCGCAATATGTCGTGGCGCAGCTGGATGTTGCTGCGCGCCCAACCGTGCTTCGCGGCCAGCGCGGCCTCGATCGCCGCATTGACCAGCGCTTCGTCGCCGGTCGGGAATTCCCCGACGATCTCGCCGGTGTCGGACGGGTTGATATCGGGGACGAGATCCGTTCCCGCGATCCACTCGCCGCCGATCAGGTGATGCCCCTTCATCGTTTACCTCAGCCTGTGCGAGATGCGCTTGGTGACGAGATAGGCGTCAAGCGCCTCGGCCCCGCCTTCGCGGCCATGGCCGCTTTCCTTGACCCCGCCGGAGGGGGCCTCGCTCACCGACCCGCCGGTGTGGTTGATCGAGAGGATGCCCGCCTCCAACCGCCGGCCGAGGTCCGCCGCCGTCGCCGCGCTCTCGGTGAAGCCGTAGGCTGCAAGGCCATAGGGCAGGCTGTTGGCGATGGCGAAGGCGTCCTCGATGTCGGAAAAGGCGACGACCGGCGCGACCGGGCCGAACGGTTCCTCCTTCATGATGCGCGCATCGAGCGGCACGTCGCGCAGCACGGTGGGCGCGTAGAAATTGCCCGTCTCGCCGATGCGATGCCCGCCGGTGGTCAGCGTCGCGCCCGCCCGCACCGCGTCCTGCACCAGCTCGTCGACGGCGGCGAGGCGGCGGGCATTGGCGAGTGGACCCATCTGCACGCCGTCCTCCAGTCCGTTGCCGACCTTCACCGCCTTCGCGGCCTCGGTCAGCGCCTCGACGAAGCGCTCATAGAGGCTTTCATGCACGATGAAGCGGCTGGGCGAGGTGCAGACCTGCCCGGCATTGACGAACTTGCCCGCCGCGCAGGCCTTTGCGGCCTTCACCGGATCGGCATCGGCGCAGATGATCACCGGGGCATGGCCGCCCAGCTCCATCAGCGTCGGCTTCATTTGCGCGGCGGCCATGGCGGCGAGCTGCTTGCCGACCGGGATCGAGCCGGTGAAGGCGACCAGCCGGATGATGGGCGAGGCGATGAGATGTTCCGAAATCGTCGGCGGATTGCCGAAGACGAGGTTGACGACGCCCTTGGGCACGCCCGCCTCGACGAGGCATTCGACGATGGCGACCGCCGTGGCGGGGGTTTCCTCCGAGGGCTTGAGCACCACCGAGCAGCCCGCCGACAATGCTGCGGCAAGCTTGCGCATCGGCGATCCGGCCGGGAAGTTCCACGGCACGAACGCCGCGACCGGGCCGATGGGCTGGCGGATGACGGAAAGCTGCGTGTCCGGGTCGGTCGGGATGATGCGGCCATAGGCGCGGCGGGATTCCTCCGCGTCCCATTCCAGCGTGCCCGCGACGCGCTGCGCCTCGCCGGTCGCTTCCTTGATCGGCTTGCCCTGTTCCAGCGTCATCGCCTCGCCGACGCGCGGCGCACGCTCGCGCAGCAGGCGCGCGGCGGTGCGCAGGATGCGGGCGCGCTCCGCCACCGGCGTGTCGCGCCACACGGGGAAGGCGCGCTCCGCGGCGGCCAGCGCCGCGTCGAGGTCGGCGATGGTCGCGTGCGGAACCGTGCCGATCGTCTCGCCGGTGACGGGATTGACGACGGGAGAGCTCTCGGTGCCGCTGCCTTTCGTCCATTCCCCGTCGATCAGCAGGCGGATTTCGGGATAGGAAACGCTCATGCCGCCACCTCCGGGTAGATGGTCAGCAGCGCCCGGTGCACCACATGGTTGAACACGTCCGGCATCTCCCAATACATTGAATGCGGGCCGTTCGGGACGATGGTGAGGTGCGATCCGGGCAGCTTTTCATGGGCGCGCCGGACGGTGGAGTTCCACAGCACCGCGTCGCGCTCCCCGGCGATGAAGTGCAGCTTCGGGGCGATCGCCTGCACCTGCTCCAGCGAGGGGCCTTCCGCCGACAGGTTGCGTAGGTCCTGCATCGTCGCGTGGTTGAACGTGCCCATCTGCCTGAACAGGAAGGTTTCGGCCGGGCGGCCCGACTGAAATTCCTTCGTCAGCAGCCGGTCGATCACCGGCAGCTTTTCCGCCTCGGCACGATTGGCGGCGGCCAGCTGCTTCAGCTCCGGGTCGGAAATGCCGCCCAGCGAATGGGCGAGCAGCACGCCGGACACGCGTTCGGGCTGCTCCACCGCGATGCGCAGCGCCGGGCTGGCGCCGATCGACTGGCCGAGAATGGCGCAGGGGCCGACGCCGCTATGGTCGAGCACGGCGGCGATATCGGCGGTGAAATCGCGCGCATCCGGGCCGCCCTCCACCGGATCGCTGTTGCCGAAGCCGCGCAGGTCGATCGTCAGCACCGTGAACCAGCGCGACAGATAGGCGGTCTGGCGCCACCAGGCGGTGTGATGCCCGCCCGACCCGTGGACGAACAGGATGGCGGGGCCGGTGCCGTGGCTTTCATAATAGATATTGACACCGCTCGCATTGGTATAGGGCATGAATCTCTCCTGATCCGCAGGTCCGGCGCGGACTTTGATGACGCATAATGTCTAGTCGCCGGGATCGCGAAAGGGGAGAGCGCGGACTGTAAAAGCAGTTTTGCCTATTTGTAACCAAAGGACGGCAAACTGGTTACGCTGGTGCAACCAACTGTCCACCCGGCGGCTGCTATACAGGCCCGCCCACCCGACCTATCCAGAAGGCTGCGAGGAAAGGAGCGTTCGGGATGAAGCTGTGTCGGGTGGCCGGTGCGTCCGGCCCTGTTTACGGCGTTGTCAAGGAAGAGGAAGTGGTGGTCGCCCTTGCCGGCGATCCCTTCGGCGCGCATGGCGAGGGCGAGGTGATCGGGCGGCTGGCCGACCTTACCTTGCTTCCGCCGGTGATACCCAATGTCTTTTACGCGGCGGGCCTCAACTTCTATCATCATATCGAGGAGGCGCGGCGCAAGGGCAATAGCAAGGCGGTGGTTCCGCAGCGCCCGGATATCGGCCACCGCGCCAATAATGCGCTGGTCGGCCATGGCGCCGATATCGTCCGTCCCGCCGATTTCGAAGGGCGCCTCGAATATGAGGGCGAGATCGTCGCCGTGGTGGGCAAGACGCTGCGCCGCGCCAGCCGCGAGGAGGCGAGCGACGCCATTTTCGGCTGGACGCTGGGCAATGACGTCAGCGCGCGCGAATGGCAGCATGGCGACCGCACCATGTGGCGCGGCAAGAACAGCGACAGCTTCAAGCCGATGGGCCCGTGGATCGACACCGACGCGCAGCCGATGGGCGAGGACCTGTCCGTCATCATCAACGGCGTGGTGGACAGCGACTATCGGCTGGATGGCATGATCTACGACGCCGAGGATTTCATCGTTGAAATCACCCGATATATCACGCTCACGCCGGGCGACATGATCTGGCTGGGCACCGACCGCACCGCCGGAATGCAGGTGGGCGACCTGGTGGAGGTACATGTTCCCTGCCTCGGCACGCTGTCGAACCGGGTTGTTCATGAAATATTACATGATATATCTTAATCGATTTCAGATATAGTTCTTTCAGGAGAGCACAGCCCATGAGCCATCTTCCCCATACCATCCATCATGTGAATTTCCCGACCACCGATGCCGAGCGCACCAGGGACTGGTACGGCAAGGTCTTCTCGATGAAATGGGTGGATCCCAAGAGCAATACCGACGTGCTGCTGATGACGCGCGGCAACTGGGACCTGCATTTCACGCCCGTCCCCAAGGACGAGATGCCGCGCATGATGCCGTCCCATTTCGCGATTGAGGTCGAGGATTTCGAAGGCTTTCTCGCGCATCTGAAGGGGCTGGGCATCCGCTATACCAAGCCGGTCGAGCGGCCGCAGAACAACAGCAAATTCTGCTACATCACCGACCCGGACGGCACCGTGATCGAGCTGACCTATCATGGCAAGCTGCACATGGAATCCTCCGTGGACATGAACGCCTGAATTCCCGAACCCGAACAAGCCTGAAGGACAGAAAATGGGACCGACCCTTGCCGAGGCGAAAGCCTTGATCGCGGCCGCGCAGAAGGTTGCCGCCGAAATCGACAAGCCGATCACGACCGTGGTGGTCGACAGCGGCGGCTTCATCGTCGCCTGCGAGCGGATGGAGGGCGCGCGCCCGCTGACGCCGAGCATCGCCACCGCCAAGGCCTACACCGCCGCGATCATGCAGCGCCCGGCCAAGATGCTGAAGACCTGGTGCCAGACGCAGCCGGAATTCTTCGCGCAGGTGTCGCGCATGGGGCATCACCCGATCGTCGCGACCGAGGGCGGCGTGACGCTGAAGCGTGAGGGCGTGCTGCTGGGCGGCATCGGCGTTTCCGGCGGCACCGGGGACGAGGATCAGGAAATCTGCGAGAAGGCGCTGGCGGCGACCGGCTATGATATCGATTTCGCCGAGTGGAACCGGGTGAAGAAATAAGGAGGGAGGAGCGCCGCCATGGCCAATCAACTGCGTTTCCGGTCCGACCATGTCGGCCTGCTGATCGCTCCGCCCGATGGCGGGGAAGGGGATGCGCTGCGCCGCAAGCTGATCGCGATGCAGCGCGCGGCCAATTGCTCGGTCGCGACGGACGGGGAGCTGTTCCGTTCCCATTTCATCGAGGCGATCCAGACCGCCGACGCGCCAATCCTCGCGGAGGCGGAGGGCAAGCCGATGGTCGCGCTCGCCAATATGGACGTGAAGGTGTCGCTGCCGTCGGCCTCGGCGCTGATGGAGCGGACCGGCATGACCGAGGGCGCCGCAGTCGGCGCGATCCGGCGCGAGGTCGCGGCGCTGATCGAGGCGGGGGTGCCCTATATCCAGCTCAACGGCACCGCCTACGGCCCGCTGCTCGACGAGGGCAGGGATATCGACGCCCAGCTGGCGGCCGACCGCGCCGTTGTCGACGGGCTGGCGGGCGGGGAGGAGCATCGTCTGGCGCTGCGCATCGGCCGGCAGGGCGCTTCGCCCGAATGGAATGCGGACGATGCGCGGCTGAAGGCGCTGTTCGGCCTCGGCTATGACCGCTATCTGCTCGATTTCGGCACGCAGCCGCGCGGGTTCGAGGTGCTGGCGCTGATCCCCGATCCGGCGATGGTGGTGCTCGGCCTGATCGACCAGAGCGTCGCCGAATTGCAGCTGATCGACCGGATACTCGACCTGATCGACGCGGCGGCGGAGGTGATCGACGGCGACAGGCTGGCGCTCAGCCCGCGCGGGGGCTTTTCCGCCAAATCCGGCCTCAGCTGGGCCGATCAGGACAGGAAGCTGGCGCAGGTGGCCGATGTTTGCGTGCGCTGGTGGGGCTTCGCGCGCTGATCCTCCGCCCGATATTACCATGAAGGCCCGCTGTTCCACGGAATGGCGGGCTTTTTTGATGGCGCGTTGCCGTTGTGGGAAAACCGTTCGGACTGAACTTGTCGACCGACCGGCTGTCGTTCTTCGTTCAAAGAAGTACAGGGCTTCGGCAGGCTCAGTCCGAACGGTGTGGAGGGCGGGCGATCATCGTCTCCAATCCGCTTGGGGAGCCGAGGCCCGCCCCGCTCGGAGGCGGAGCGGCTTCTGGAGCCCGCCTATTTCTCCAGCATCACGTTCAGGATCGCGGAGCGGCCGCCTTGCACGGCGGCGACCGCGTCGGCCAGCGCCTGTTCCAGTTCGGCGGGGTCGTTCACTGCGGCGCAATGCATGCCGAACGGCTCGCCAAAGGCTTCCAGCGGCGGCTGGCCGGAGAGGTCGACGCCATATTCATAGCCGCCCGCCTTCGTCACCCCGTCCGGGTAGAAGCGCATATGGTTGTAGTGCATCGACAGATATTTGCGGTTGTTGAACACGAGGATCAGCACCGGCAGATCATTGTTCCGTGACGCCGCGAGCGCCTGCACGATCGGGTTATAGAGCAGCGAGCCGTCGCCCACGGTCAGCACGACGAAGCTCTGCGGCGCGGCGAGCTTCACGCCCAGCGCGACGCCGATGCCCTGTCCGAGCCCGCCCTGCACATAGAAATAGCGATGGGGCTCGTCCCAACTGAGATGCTGCTGCACGATGCGGCTGTGGGTGATGGTTTCATCGACGAAGATCGTGTCGTCCGGCACCGCCTCGCGCAGGGCGGCGACGAGGCCGGGCGCGGTGATGCGCGGGCTGTCCTTCGCGGCGGCTTCCGCCCTGGCGATGCGCTCGCGCTGCGCCTTGTGCGTTTCGGCATGGCGCGCGCGGCGGGACGCATGATCGGCGGGGGCGGCCTGTTCGGCGGCGCGGCGCAGCGTGTGGGCGATCTCGCCCTCGATATAGCGGTCCGCGAACAGCACCTGATAGACCGACTGCGGCCGCTGCGGCACCGGATCGATGACGATGGTGCGCGCCTGCGCGGGCTTGTTCGACGGCGCATACCAGGGCGCGCGGCAGGCGACCAGCAGCACGAGGTCGGCCGTGTCGCGCAGCGCGCCGATCTCATTGCCGAGATAGAGCGGATGCTCCTTCGGGAAATTGCCGCAGACGGTCGACTGGGGCTCGATCACCGGGATGCCGAACGCCTCGGCGAACTGCACCAGCGCGTGGAAGCCTTCGGGATCGCGCCCGGCGGATTCGGTCATGATGACCGGCTCCCTGGCCGCGCGGATCGCCTCGACCAGCGCGTCGATCTCCTCCTGTGGGCTGATCTTGCGGGCGGGCGGGGCGACCTGCATCGGGAAGGGCGAGGGTTTCCATTCCTCCAGCAGCACCTCGACCGGCGCATTGAGATAGACAGGGCCGCGCGGCTGGCGCTGGCTGATCTCGCCCGCGCGCTTCACCATCTCGTAGAGGGTTTCGATGCCGGGGATCTGGTTCGACCATTTGACGAAGGGCGCGGCGAGCCCGTGCGGCCCGCCGACGATCGACAGGTTGCGATACCATTGCGAGCCGGGATCGACGCTTTCCCGCTCGCCATAGCTGTTGGCCTCGGAGGAGAAGACGAGCATCGGCACCTCGGCCAGCAGCGCGCCATGGATGCCGCAGGCGCCCTGCAACAGCCCCGGTGCCGCGTGCAGCAGCACCGCCTGCATCCGCCCGGTGACGAGGCCGTAGCCGATCGCCATGTCCACCGCGAGCGTTTCATGCCAGAGGTCGATATAGTGCGGGCCGGGCGCGCCCGCCTCGGTCTGGCGCGCGACGGCTTCCCACAGCGGCGCCCATTCGGAACCGGGCGAGGAAAACACATAATCCACCCGGAGGTCGCGAAACGCCTCCAGCAACCCTTCGCCGCCATCCTGATAGATACGCCCCGTCATGCTCGCTCCTCTGGCCGGACCTTCGCCCCGATGCGCGGGGCCGATCCCGTTCTTCTCCATTCCGTGAAAAGTCTCAACCGTGCGGGGAGGGGGGAGAAAGTCCCTCCCCGGTTCCGGTCGCGTCAGGCGGCGGCCTGCTCGGCGGTGACCGGCCAGTCGAGCGCCTTGCAGATGCCCAGGCCCATCACCTGCTCCAGCGCCTCCTGCGACAGGCCCATATGCTTGGTGAAATGCTCGACCGTCTGGAGGTAGGTAAGGCCCTTGGCGTCCATCAGACGGGTGAGGTCGGTGCCCCAGAAGCAGCGATCCGGCCCCATGCGCTCGATCATCTTGCGGACATAGCCGTTGATGTTCTCATAGGGATAGGGGTGGGTCGAATAGCCCGGCACCGCCGACACCTTCACATGGATGTTCGGGTGGACGTGCAGGTCGGCGGTCTCGTCCATCCAGTAGCCGATCGCGTCGTCCACCGAGCGGGCGAGGATGCCCATATGGTCGATGATCAGCTTGAGGCCGGGGTGGCGGGCGGCGATCGCGCCCATTTCCGCCTTCCAGATCGGCGCGTGGATCATCAGCGGCAGCTGCAGCTCCTCGGCCAGCGGCCAGATCCAGTCGCAGGTGCCGTCGATCATCCAGTTGCGGTCCTGCGGGCGGTGGAAGGTCAGGCGCAGGCCCTTGATCGCGTCGACGGTGGCGAAATCGCGCATCATCGCCGCGCCTTCGACCGGGTCGTTCTGGACCACGCGGGCCATCACGCAGAAGCGGTCGGGGTGCTTTTCCGACGCCTCGATGCCGTAATCGACGCGATCGCCTTCCCACGAGGGCGGGACGATGCAGACGCGGTTCACGCCCGCGCTGTCCATATGCTCCAGGCATTCCTCATAGGTGAAGGGTTCGAGGCGGTGGCCGTTCAGCACCATGCGCTCGCGCGCGCCGGGGATCCACGGGCGGTCCGGGGTTTCTTCCTTCCAGATGTGAATTTGGGAATCAACGATGAACATGGGTGTTCCTTTTCCTGTGAAAGCTGATTTTGACTATTCCGGTCGATTGGAAATTACATCTGGCCCAATCTTGGCCTTTGCGTTCATGCCCGGTTGACAATGGACCCGGCTCAGGCGGCGCCCTGCGGCGCCTTGGCGGCTTCCCGCGCACCGGCGGCCGCTCCCCCTTCCAGATCGGTCTTGCGCGCGGTGGTGAGGGCGAGGATGAGCAGACCGGCGATCAGCGCGACGGGCGCCATCACCAGCACCGCCTGGTTCTCCGAGGATCCCCTGCCGATGAAGCCGCCGATCAGGATCGGGCCGAGCACCGATCCGATCCGCCCCATCGCCACCGCTATGCCGACGCCC
>Ga0180222_1003089_pt1 | contig 11508 bp, 10 predicted proteins | sample eDN5th37CKraftOP_FD_151336 | JGI IMG/M metagenome (GOLD analysis project Ga0180222, IMG submission 151336) | Enriched Organic Plus compost microbial communities from Emeryville, California, USA - eDNA 5th pass 37_C Kraft OP (version 2) (version 2) ... | reverse complement strand
CGGCTGCGGAAGCGCCACTTATTGGCCTTGCATCGGGCTCGGCACTGCCCTAGTTGCTGGCGCGAGCGGTACCGGCTTCAGTATGGAGGAACCCGATGTCCGATTTCTTGACGGCTCGCCAGAACATGGTCGATGGCCAGGTCCGTCCCAGCGATGTGACCGAATTTCGAATCATCGAGGCCATGCTGACGGTGCCGCGCGAGGCGTTCGTTCCAGCGGACAAGCAGGCGTTGGCCTATCTCGACATTGATCTCGATGTCGGCGGAGCGGACCGGGACAAGCGGTTTCTCCTGCAGCCGGCAGTCCTGGCCAAGCTGCTGCAAGCCGCTGAAATCAAGCAGGATGACACGGTGCTGGTTGCCGGCTGCGCCACCGGTTATAGCGCGGCGATCGCCGCGAAACTGGCGGCGAAAGTTACAGCCGTCGATCCCGATCAGTCGCTTGTGGCATTCGCAAAGGCGGCGTTCGACCGGCTCGGTTACACGAATGTATCGGTCAGTGTCGGGCCGGTGTCCGACGGTAACGCCGCGAACGGACCATACGATGTGATCGTGCTCGACGGCGCCACTGAGATCATTCCGGAGACGCTCTATCGCCAGCTGAAGGACGGAGGGCGCCTCGTTGGCGTCTTTGCGACGGCCGCTGTCAAGCGCGCGACGATCATCACCCGATCCGGTGATGATTTCGGCAGGCGCGCCCTGTTCGACGCCTCCGCAATGGTCCTGCCCGGACTTCGGCGTACTGAAGAATTCGTCTTCTAGAAGACGCGGGCGCGGCGACTTGGCGTGTTCCGGGCGCCGCGGCCTTATGCCCGACTGTGGCTGGCATGCCCCAGCTTCATAGATTCCCCCGGTGATTTGGCGGGTAGGGGTTCCGTCCCCTTGTCGCGATGAATATGATAGGCGACAGCGAGGGCGGCAAATACCGGCATGATTCGTTGGGGTGCGAGTTAAGCCACTGGGACGAATGGATATCTGATGCAGGCTGTAAAAAGAGTCGCGGGGGCTGCGGTAGCGGCTCTGATGTTGGGGGGCGCCGGCACAGCTCCAGCTCGCGCTGAAACCATGGAGGGCGCGCTGGTGCGTGCCTATCAGAACAACCCGCAGCTCAACGCGCAGCGCGCATCGGTGCGGGTCACGGACGAAAGCGTTCCGCAGGCGTTGTCGGGCTATCGCCCCAAGGTCGCGATCACTGCAAGCGCGGGTTACCAATATTCGGACGTAACTGCATCGACCGGCCGTCTTCACGCCGGTCAGGTTCCGCGTTCGGTCGGCGCAACGGTGACGCAGACGCTGTACAACGGGCAGCAGACGGCCAATCAGGTCCGCGCCGCCGAAGGGCAGGTGTCTGCCGCACGCGAGGGCCTTCGCGTGCTGGAACAAAGCGTGCTGCTCGCCGCAGCGCAAATCTACATGGACTACCTGCGCGATGCCGCGATCGTGGAAGTTCAGCGGAGCAACGTCCGGGTTCTTGAGCAGACCTTGAAGCAGACGCGCGATCGCTTCAACGTCGGCGAGGTGACGCGGACCGACGTTGCGCAGTCGGAGGCCCAGCTTGCCTCGGGCAAGACACAGCAACTCGCCGCCGAGGCGACGCTGAACACCACGCGCTCGAACTATCGCCGGATCATCGGCAACGAGCCGGGCGGGTTGGCACCCGGGTCGCCGGTCGACCGTTTCCTGCCGAAGACACTCGAGGCGGCGATCAGGCTGGGATTGACGGAGAACCCCAACGTCACCGCCGCGATGTATGGCATCGACGTCAGCTATCTGCAGGTCAAGGTGGCCGAGGGCGCTCTGTTCCCGACGGTGAGCCTGCAGGTGTCCGCGCAAAAGGCCTATGAGCCGCAGCTGACATATACCCAGATGTCCACGGCATCGGCGATCGCCCAGGTTTCGATTCCGGTGTATCAGGGCGGTGCGGAGTATTCTCTGATCCGGCAGTCCAAGGAGACGCTGGGGCAGCAGCGCCTTGCGCTTGAGCAGGTCCGCGATCAGACCCGCGCCTCGATCGTTCAGGCCTGGGGGCAGTTGCTGGCTGCCAAGGCCCAGGTCTCGTCGGCACAGGCACAAGTCCAGGCCTCTGAAATCGCCCTCAACGGCGTGCGTGAGGAGGCAAGGGCCGGTCAGCGCACCACGCTCGACGTGTTGAATGCGCAGCAGTCGCTGGTCAATGCGCGCGTGGCGCTGGTGACCGCACAGCACGACCGCGTTGTCGCGTCCTATTCGGTGCTGAATGCGGTCGGGCGGTTGGCCCCGAACCTGCTCGGACTGAAGACGACGGTCTACGATCCCAGCGTCCACTATCATCAGGTTCGTGACAGCTGGGTCGGCGTGCGGACTCCCGACGGACGCTAGGCGGTCACATCAATGCCAAGCAATTCGCCTTCGTTTGAAGGCGGTTGCTTGCATTCGTTCGGGACGGTGACATACCCTCTGCGGTGAGGATTCGGACGATTCGCGCGGCAGCGCCGCGGAATTCGCTCGCTTGGACGTTCGGTCGCGTGCAACTGGCCGGCATGTACGCAGCGGCGCAGCCGATCGCTCGGAAAGATGTGGAGTCGGAGATGACCCAGCCTGCAAAGGCCCAAGAACCCTCGATGGAGGAAATTCTGGCGTCGATCCGGCGTATCATTGCCGACGACGAGAGCAAGGCGGCTGCGGCGGAAACGCCGGAGCCGGTCGCTGCCGCTGACCATCCGTCTCCGTTTGGGAAGGCCGCATCACCGGCTGCATCGCAGACCGGGGAGCCGGGAGCCAAGGCCGCCGCGGCCAATAGCCAGGACGATATCGATGCGCTGCTGGCCGGCTTTGATTCTGCCGGTTCCAATGATGCGGAGGCGGCGACCGACGATACGCACGACGACGTACTTGATCTGACCGACGACATGGCCTTGCCCGAGATGCCGCAGTCTTCCACCGAAACCGCTGAACGAGCGGACGACATCGAGTTCAGCGAGACGGTCACGTCTCAAGATCATCGCGACGAGACCGTTGCGCAGCGCATGGCGGCGGTCTCCGATCACGCGAACATCGCCAGTCAACGGATTCTGTCCGAATCCACCGTGTCCGCCGTCGAGTCGGCCTTCAATTCGCTGGCTCATACCGTACTCAGCAACAATGCCCGCACGCTTGAGGATCTGGTCCGGGAGATGCTGCGGCCGATGCTGAAGTCCTGGCTGGACGACAACCTGCCGGGTCTGGTCGAGCGCATCGTGAAGGCCGAGATCGAGCGGGTATCACGCGGCCGCTAGGTTTCCCGTCTGCAAACACCGGTCTTCCGGTCGGTCGAAGGCCGCTCCGAGGCGCGATGAGCGCTGTCTCGGCGGCCGGACGAGATTTTTGCGCGGCGGGGGCGCCAGCTTCGGAGGTTGACTTGTCGCCGGCTCGGCGCTTTCTACCCACGACCGCTCAGATCAACGGCTCTGCTCCTTGCCGATCAAGAGGAGTGCACCTGTGACCCCTCATCATCATGATTGAAAAGACCTACCAGCCCGCCGACATCGAAAGCCGCATCGCCCGCGCCTGGGACGAGGCCGGTGCATTCAAGGCGGGGCGCCCGGATCGCCGCGATGCCGAGCCGTTTGCCATCGTCATCCCGCCGCCCAATGTGACCGGCTCGCTGCATATGGGACATGCCCTCAACAACACGTTGCAGGACATCCTCTGCCGGTTCGAGCGGATGCGTGGCCGCGATGTGCTGTGGCAGCCGGGAACCGACCATGCCGGCATCGCCACGCAGATGGTGGTGGAGCGGCAGTTGATGGAGCGGCAGGAGCCGTCGCGCCGCGATATGGGCCGCGCCGCATTTCTTGAGCGCGTCTGGCAGTGGAAGGCGGAAAGCGGCGGCGTCATCGTCAACCAGCTCAAGCGGCTGGGGGCGTCCTGCGACTGGTCGCGCGAGCGCTTCACGATGGATGAGGGCCTATCGCGTGCGGTCGCGAAGGTGTTCGTCGAACTGCATCGTGATGGCCTGATCTACCGCGACAAGCGGCTGGTGAACTGGGACCCGAAACTGCTGACCGCGATCTCCGACCTCGAGGTGCAGCAGATCGAGGTGAAGGGCAGTCTCTGGCATCTGCGCTATCCGATCGAAGGCAGGACCTTCAGCCCCGACGATCCGACCAGCTTCATCGTGGTGGCGACCACGCGGCCGGAAACCATGCTTGGTGACAGCGCAGTGGCGGTGCATCCGGATGACGAGCGCTATCGGCATCTGATCGGCAAGCATGTCATCCTGCCGCTGGTCGGCCGGCGCATTCCGATCATCGCGGATGATTATTCCGATCCGGAGAAGGGATCGGGTGCGGTCAAGATCACGCCCGCACATGACTTCAACGATTTCGAGGTCGGCAAGCGGCACAATCTGCCGCAGATCAATGTGCTCGACGTCGAGGGGCGCATCGCGCTTACCGACAACGAAGCCTATTGGCAGGGTTTGCCCGAGAACGCGTCGCCGCGGGCGAGCACGCTGCATGGCGTCGACCGCTTCGTCGCGCGCAAGCAGATCGTGGCCTGGCTCGAGGAATCCGGGATGCTGGAGAAGATCGAGCCGCACACGCATATGGTGCCGCACGGTGACCGTTCCGGCGTGGTGATCGAGCCCTATCTGACCGACCAGTGGTATGTCGACGCCAAGACGCTGGCGCAGCCCGCGATCGCCGCGGTGCGCAGCGGTGCGACCGAGTTCGTGCCGAAGAACTGGGAGAAGACCTACTTCGAGTGGATGGAGAACATCCAACCCTGGTGTATCTCGCGGCAGTTGTGGTGGGGTCATCAGATTCCCGCATGGTACGGGCCGGACGGCAAGGTCTTCGTCGCCGAGACGGAGGAGGAGGCAGTCGGCCACGCGCTCGGATACTATGTCGAGCAGGAAGTGATCACGCCTGAGCAGGGGCGAGAGATGGCGCTCGATCCGGCGCGGCGCGAGGGCTTCATCACCCGCGACGAGGACGTGCTCGATACCTGGTTTTCCTCGGCGCTATGGCCGTTCTCGACGCTCGGCTGGCCGGACGAGACCAAGGAACTGGCACGATACTATCCGACCGACGTGCTGGTGACCGGCTTCGACATCATCTTCTTCTGGGTCGCCCGAATGATGATGATGGGCCTGCACTTCATGAAGGAGGTGCCGTTCCCGAAAGTCTATATCCACGCCCTTGTCCGTGACGAGAAGGGCGCCAAGATGTCGAAGTCCAAGGGCAACGTCATCGACCCGCTGCATCTCATCGACGAGTATGGGGCGGACGGGCTGCGCTTCACGCTGGCAGCGATGGCGGCGCAGGGCCGCGACATCAAACTGTCCACCCAGCGCGTTGAAGGCTACCGCAATTTCGCGACCAAGCTGTGGAACGCCTGCCGCTTCGCGGAGATGAACCAGTGCGTGCTGCCGTCCGGATTCGATCCGACCAAAGCCGCCAGCACGCTCAATCGCTGGATTCTCCATGAGACCATGGAAACCGCGCGCAACGTCACGCAGGCGATCGAGGGTTACCGTTTCAATGAAGCGGCGGGAGCGATCTACCGCTTCGTCTGGAACGTTTATTGTGACTGGTATCTCGAGCTGGCGAAGCCGGTGATGACGGGACCCGATGGGCCGTCCAAGGACGAGACCCGGGCCATGGTGGCATGGGCGAGGGACGAGATCCTCAAGCTGCTGCATCCGTTCATGCCCTTCATCACCGAGGAGCTGTGGGCGGTGACGGCATCCCGCGATACGGTGCTCGCCCTTGCCGAATGGCCGATCCGGCCGCAACTGCCCCTCGTGATCCCGACCTCGGCCGTGCCCGGCGACATCAGCGGCATCGCGCTGGTGGTGCCGACCGAGACCGAAGTCTTTGCCGATCCGGCGGCGGAGGGGGAAATCGGATGGGTGGTCGATCTGATCACCGCGATCCGCTCGGTGCGGGCGGAGATGAACATTCCGCCGGCGACACTCATACCCCTGATGCTGGTGGACGCATCCAAGGACACCCGCGCACGCGCCGATCGCTGGAATGAGGTGATCCGACGCCTTGCGCGCCTTTCGGAGATTTCGTTCGTCGCGCAGGTGCCCAGCGGAGCCATGCAGCTGCTGGTCCGCGGCGAGGTTGCAGCGCTGCCGCTGAAGGGGGTGATCGATCTCGCTGCCGAAAGGGCGCGGCTCGATAAGGAGAAGGCCAAGGCCGAGGCCGACATCAAGCGCGTCGACGGCAAACTCGGCAACGAGAAGTTCGTTGCCAATGCGCCGGAAGAGGTTGTCGAGGAGGAGCGGGAGAAGCGGGAGCAGGCGCTGGAACGGCTCGCGAAGATCACCGAGGCGCTGGAACGGCTGAAGGCTGCCGAGTGAACACGGAACGCTCTTCATCCAGGGCCGCGTTGCCGCTGCTGTGGCTCGTGGGCGGGGCCTCGCGGCTGACGATCCTTGCGATTCCGCCGATCCTCGCACTCCTCATTATCGATCTCGGTCTGTCAGGGACCCAGGTCGGCATCCTCAATGCGATCCCGACCGCGCTGTTCAGCCTGGTGGCGATTCCGGGAGCCCTGCTCATTGCTCGCGTCGGCGCTGTCAATGCCACGATTTTCGGTCTGCTGCTGACGGCTGCGGGCTCTGCGCTGCGGGGGGCGGCGCCGTCCGTCCTGACCCTGTTCGCGGCCACCGTGGTGATGAGCGCCGGCGTTGCCCTGATGCAGCCGGCACTGCCGCCGCTGGTGCGGCAATGGAGTCCGAAGCGCATCAGTTTTGCGACGGCGATCTACACCAACGGACTGTTGTGCGGAGAGATCATTCCAGTTGCGCTGGCCGGCACGCTTCTGGTCGTGCTCGGCAGCGGCTGGCGCGGAACGCTGGTGTTCTGGTCGGTCTGGCCGGTATTGATCGCCGTGCTGGTTTTCTTCACGCAGCCGGGCGGGAAGGGGCAGCCGATTATACGCAACCGGCGCTGGATGCCGGACTGGCGCGATCCGCTGGTCTGGAAGGTCGGCCTCGCGCTGGGGGCCAACAACCAGCTTTACTTTTGCACCAACGCGTTTCTGCCGGGGCTCCTGCTGCAGAACGGACAGACCGAACTGATCGGGCCGGCATTATCGGCTCTCAATGCCGGACAACTCCCGGCATCGTTCCTGATCCTGGCCTTCGCCTCGCGGATCGAGCGCCGGCGCTGGCCGTTGATCGCAGCAGGTGTGGTCGGCCTGGCGTCCATCGTCGGCATCGTGTTGTCGCCTTCGGGATGGGGCATCATCACCGCGGCGGCGCTGATTGGCTTCAGCTGTGCTGTTGGCCTCACGATTTTGTTCAGCTTGCCGGCGCTTCTGGTTGGGTCGGACGACGTTTCGCGATTGTCTGCCGGGAGCATGGCGATCGGTTATTCCATGGCTGTGGCCATTTCGCTGATCGCCGGCGCCGTGTGGGAATATGCCGGTGACGCCGTCTTTGCCTTCCTGCCGATCGCGGTGACGCTGATCTTCATCATCGTCTGCCCGCTGATGATCGACTTCAGGCGCCAGCGGTCCTGAACGGCTTGCTGACGAAAGCGGACTCCTTGAGGCCGTAGCGCCACGGCAGATCAGCCGCCTTGGTGATGCCGATTCGCACGCCGGTGACGATTTCGGGAACGCCGAGCCGGGCGTGGACTGCGATCGGAGGCGCATCGAGCCGGCTGCCGTTGTGCCGGTCGGTGATGCCGAGCGCTTCGGCGAGCCGGCCGGGGCCGGAGCAAAGCAGGCGCTCGTCGGTCACCCGGCGCCGGCGGCGCATCGCCGCAAGCCCATGAGTTGGTTGCAGGGCCCGGATCAGGACTGCGGCGGCCGAACCCTCCTGCTCGCAGACAAAATTGATGCACCAGTGGATGCCGTAAGAACGGTAGACATAAGCAAAGCCCGGTGGGCCGAACATCACCATCGTGCGCGGGGTCGGGCCGCGATGCGAATGGGCGGCCGGCTCGCTCTGGTGATAAGCTTCGACCTCGACGATCATGCCGCCGACGTCATTGACGAGCATGGTCGCGCCGATCAGCTCCCCCGCCACCTGTCGCACATCGCGGGCGAAGAAGGCGGACGTCAGCGCCGGGCCGAGCCCGGGCAGATCGGCTGTGCTGCGTCTGGTGCGCTGGACGGGAGCAGGAAACGGCGACATGGACGAGCCGGTTGCGAATTGGGGGCTAAACCCGCAATAGGCTGATCTTGGAGGGGATGCAACCGGCCGACGGGTTGCGGTCGGACGGCGGGCGGATTACCTAAGACCTTTGTCGAACGGATAAGCCATGGTCGTCGTTCTCGATACGGTTTCTGCCAATCCGCTGCGCCCCCGGCACCCGGAAAAGGCGCATCGGCCGGATGCGCTGTCGCCGGCAAAGCCGAACTGGATCCGGGTCCGGGCGCCGAATACCCGCGGCTATGCCGATACCCGCAAAATCGTTCGTGAAAACGGTCTGGTGACGGTTTGCGAGGAAGCCGGCTGCCCGAATATCGGCGAGTGCTGGGACAAGAAACACGCCACTTTCATGATCATGGGCGACACCTGCACGCGGGCCTGCGCTTTCTGCAATGTCCGCACCGGGCTGCCCGACGCGCTGGATGCCGCCGAGCCCGAGCACGTCGCCGAAGCCACGGCCAAACTGGGCCTGGCCCATGTCGTGATCACCTCGGTTGACCGCGACGACCTCGCCGACGGCGGCGCGGCGCATTTCGCGGCGACCATCCGGGCCATCCGTGCCCGCTGCCCGACCACGACGGTCGAGATCCTGACGCCGGACTTTCTGCGCAAGGACGGAGCCCTCGAGATGGTTGTCGCGGCGAAGCCCGATGTCTTCAACCACAATCTGGAGACGGTGCCGTCGTGCTATCTGTCGGTGAGGCCCGGTGCGCGCTATTTCCATTCCGTCCGCCTGTTGCAGCGGGTCAAGGAGATCGATCCGTCGATCTTCACCAAGTCCGGGATCATGGTGGGACTGGGCGAGGAGCGTCACGAGGTGCTGCAGGTGATGGACGACCTGCGCTCGGCGAATGTCGATTTTCTCACCATCGGGCAGTATCTGCAGCCCACGCGCAAGCATCATGCGGTGAAGCGCTACGTGACGCCCGAGGAATTTCAGGGCTACGAAAAAGTCGCCTATACGAAGGGCTTCCTGATGGTATCGGCAAGCCCGCTGACGCGGTCCTCGCATCATGCCGGCGAGGATTTCGCGCGGCTGAAGGCTGCACGCGCCGCACAACTGCGCTGAGTTTCGTGACGATGCCGCAATTTGCCAACAAACGCGCGGTCCCGCACAGCGCCACGCAGATGTTCGACCTCGTCGCCGATGTCGAGCGCTATCCTGAATTCGTGCCGCTGTGCAGCGCGCTGAAGGTACGCCAGCGCACACCCAAGCCGGATGGGACCGAGATCGTCGTCGCGGACATGACGGTTTCGTTCAAGCTGGTCCGGGAATCTTTCACCAGCCGCGTGACGCTGGATCGCGCCAACCTGAGAATTCTGGTCGAGTATCTGCAGGGGCCGTTCCGTTCGCTGGAGAACCGCTGGACCTTTGTGCCCAAGTCGGAAAATGCCTGCGAAGTTGGCTTCTTCATTTCCTATGAATTCAAGAGCCGCATGCTGGCGATGCTGATGGGCAGCATGTTCGATGCGGCTTTCCAGCGTTTTGCCGCCGCATTCGAGGCCCGGGCCGACAAGATCTACGGCAAGCCGCAGCCTCCGGGTGTCTAGGCACGCGGCAGTCGGCGCCGCTTGGCCGCGACCCGGCGCTGGGTGCGGGCACGGGGTTCGGCGCGCACCGTCGGAGGCGTGGCTTTCTTGATCGGCGGCTTGGGGCCGCGCGCCAGTTCCATCAGCATGCGCAGCGCTTCCACCACCGAGCGTTCCCGGACTCTGCTGCGGCCGAGGGCGCCGAAGCGGCATTCCCGGTGCAGCAGGCGGCCGTCCCGCGCCGCCGCCGCGAAATGCACGAGGCCGACGGGTTTTCCCGGTGTCGCCCCGCCGGGGCCGGCAATGCCGGTGATCGAGACCGCGAGGTCGACGCCGGCGCGCTCCAGCGCGCCGATGGCCATGGCCTGGGCGGTTTCCTTGCTGACGGCGCCGAAAGCGTTCAGCGTGTCAGCCTTCACGCCGAGCATCGCCCGCTTGGCCTCATTCGAATAAGTGACGAAGCCGCGATCGATCACCTCCGACGAGCCTGGTATTTCGGTCAGAGCGGCTGCGACCAAGCCACCGGTACAGGATTCGGCGGTTGCGATTGTCAGTTTGCGCATCCGGCAGAGATCGAGCAGTGAACGGGACAACGCGCGCACGTCACTGCCGCTCATGTCAGTTGCTCCGTTGCTCGACGGCCGCTGCGCCATCGCTCCAAGGCAGGCGCACCGTGGCGGATGCCGTCGCCGCGATGCCTTCCTCCCGGCCGGTGAAGCCGAGGCGCTCGCTGGTGGTCGCCTTCACCGCCACACGGGACAGCGGCAGGCCGGTGATTTCCGCGATGCGGTTGCGCATCGCGTCCCGCAGCGGGCCGATCTTCGGACGTTCGCAGATCAACGTCACCTCGAGATGTGCGATGCGGCCGCCGCGGGCGGCCACACGCTCCACCGCATAGGCAAGGAAGCGGTCAGATGCCACGCCCTTCCACTGCGGATCGCTGGGCGGGAAATGCGAGCCGATATCGCCGTCCGCCAGCGCACCGAGGATCGCGTCGACCAGCGCATGCAGGCCGACATCGCCATCGGAATGAGCGAGAAATCCCCGGTGATGCGGCACGCGGACCCCGCACAGCATCAGATGATCGCCATCGCCGAAGGCGTGCACGTCGTAACCCGTGCCGGTGCGCACGTCGCCCAGGGCGGCGGCGAGGCGGGCTTCCTCTCGGACGAAATCTTCGGGATTGGTCAGCTTCATGTTCGCAGGATCGCCTTCAAAGGTCGCTACCGTCAATCCCGCCCATTCGACGAGGGCGGCGTCGTCGGTGAAATCGTCGCGGCGTTCGCGGACGGCGCGGCGATGCGCTTCGAGAATGGCCTCGAAACGGAAGGCCTGCGGAGTCTGCGCGATGCGCAGGCGCGCCCGCTCTGGAGTGGCGATGACATCGCCGTCGCTGTCGACCTGCTTGATGGTGTCGGTGACCGGGATCACGGGAATCGCGGCGCCGGTCTTGTCCGCCGCCGCGATGGCGCGGGAGATCAACGCCCCATCGGCGAAGGGCCGGGCGGCATCGTGGATCAGCACGATATCAGGGGCCGCGGCGGCCAGCGCCTCGAGGCCGGCATGGACAGAGGACTGCCGCGTCGCGCCGCCGGCGACCGGCGGCTGATGGCGCAGGCCGCCGACGGCCTGGCTGAACATCTCGCCATCGTCAGGATTGACCACTGGCTGGACGAGGGCAATCGCGCCATGATCACAAAACGGGGCCATCGCCCGGGCGATGACGCTCCGACCCGCCAGGGTCCGGTACTGTTTCGGGCCGCCTGGGCCGGCGCGAAGTCCTCGTCCGGCGGCAACGATGATGGCGGCAGTTCGCTTGGATGTTGGCATGTTTCTTGATCTGGAAAG